>ULUO01053420.1_pt1 | contig 80694 bp, 84 predicted proteins | sample 1958611 | NCBI WGS metagenome assembly ULUO01 (sample SAMEA4835762, study PRJEB28245) | human gut metagenome | biome: gut microbiome; material: fecal sample | place: Denmark | collected 2008
TTCTCCGTTGTGCCCAAGTCCAAGGTCAAAAATGTGGCGAAAATGCTGAACGCTATCCACGCACAGGAGAGCAAGAAGGCATCCCGGGAAAAGGTTGCCGCAGTGGTTTCTGAACTGAAGGCCATGAAACTGCCTGAGGCTGCGAAGAAGGTTGAGGCGGGTATCGAGGAAACGCTGACCTACTGTGACTTTCCCTCTGAGCATTAGGAGAAGATCCGAACCAACAATGTAATCGAGCGGATGAATCGTGAGATTCGGCGCAGGACAAGGGTGGCCGGAGTATTTCCTGACGGGAACTCGGCGCTGATGCTGGTCTGCGCACGGCTTCGTCATGTAGCCGGAACCCAGTGGGGCTGCAAGAAGTACATGAACATGAAGCATCTGGAAACCATGGAGCAGGAGCCGCAGGTCGGCTGATAGCAGCCAGGTCACAAATGGTCAAGGGCAAGACGAGCGGCGTACCGCCGCCCTTGACCCTTTGCGCCCTGCCTGCTGAAAAGTAACCAAGGGGCGGTTAAGCCGCCCCCCTGTAATAGATTTCTACCAGAGCCGTAAACAATTTTGCGCATAACTCTTGACACTACCGTCTGGGGCAATGCCGTGATTGAGAGTTTCTTTGGTTTGTTCAAGAGTGAACTGCTGTATTTGCAGCAGTCTCAATCCATGGAGCACTGTAAACAGGAACTCATACAATATCTCGATTACTACAACAACCGCAAGATTAAGGCAAAGCTGAAGGGCTTGCCGCCTGCAATTCACAGACAACAAGCCCTTTCAACAGAAATATTTGCCTAACTTTTTGGGGGCAGTTCAATTCACTATAGCGGGTTTTGTGGATATAATAACCGCCAAGTGCTAGTATTCGGTGGCCGAGTTGTTTCATCAAGCAACTGAATACATTTTTTTATCATGCTCGCATACAGGCATATTATGCGGAGTGCTTTTGTGTTTTACTGAAGGTTCAGCATCCATTCATATGTTACGTGTTCACCACGGCAATATACCTCTTTTACATCATTGAGATTATGCAGATTATCCAAGGGATTGCTTCCCAGCAGCAGTAAATCTGCTTCTTTTCCAACTTCTAATGTGCCTATTTTATTATCCATTTGCAACACCTTAGCCGCGTTTATGGTGGCGGTCTGCAGTACTTCCATACGGTTGAGCCCCATTTCTTCAAGTAGGTACATTTCTTTGTGTAACTCGCCAAGTGTGTCGCTACCCGCTGCTATCAGTATTCCCTTCTCATGCGCACGACTCACACTTTCAAAGTGCTTAATCATAACCTCCTTGGTTATCAGATCGGCAAGTTCATCATGGCCCACACTTCTTTCCTTATCTATAAACCCTGTGACAGTGGTCATGGTTGGTACATAGTATACGCTGTGTTCGCACATTATATCCAGAGCCTCATCATTTAGGTTTACGCCATGCTCTATACCATCAACGCCGCCGCGCAGAGAATTCATAACCGGTTTTATACCATATGCATGAACGGTAACTTTTTTGTTATGGTCATGCGCTGCAGTGCAAGCTGCGCGGATTTCCTCCTCTGTCAATTCAACCATGTCCGGGTTTTCATGTTCAGGCATACCCGCTATTCCACCGCAAGCCATTAGCTTTATAAAGTCCGCGCCAAGTCTTATTTCGTTACGTACAGCCTGCATAACCGCATCAGGACCATCAACCTCTACTGCGCCCTTGTACATATGCGTTTCGTGTCCGCCTGTGCAAGCAATAGCTTTACCGCACACTACAAGACGTGGGCCGCGGATTATACCATCCTCAAACGCGGCTTTAAGCTCTGATGCACTCCTCCCAACTGAGCAAAGATCTCTTATAGAGGTTATTCCCTGATTCAATTCATACCACGCATTTTTCGCGGCATACATCATTCTACGTCCGTCAGTACTATTTTCGACAGTCGGCCCAAGATTCCTGAAAGCTCCATTTGCACGTGAAACATGTCTGCGATTTATATGAACATGTGAATTAATCAAGCCAGGCATAAGGTACTTATCGCGGGCATCAATTACGGTATCATCATCAATTGTGTTCGCACAATCTGTAATGATATCTGTTATTAACCCGTTTGTTACCTTAACGGTGGCCTTATACGGCGCACGCCCCGTACAATCAATGATATTGCAATTCTTGATTATCATTTGCCAGTCTCCTTTTTGCTTTTGTCGTTTAATATGTTAGTCAGTACAGTATCTATTATTTCGCGCGTGTTCGTCGTAAGTTTTGCTAGATTTTTCAGCGTACCTTCAAGATCCTCTTCGACAAGGCCGTCATAATATCCGGCATAGTTTCCGTTGAGTGCTAGCTGCGCGGCGGTAAATGCCTGATCGCAGGCCACCCCCATCTTTAACGCACACGCATTCTTTGCTCCATCGCATATCTGTCCTGCTAAAGCGCTGACTACATTCATTATAGCATACTCCATTTGCCTTTCATTCCCACCGCTCATCCAAACTATGCTTGAGGCAGAACCGGATGCAGATGCTATTGCGCAAAGACAGGTGCTTGAAATGCGGCCAACGTATGTTTTTACCATATATGTCACCAGATGGCTTATTGCAAGCGCACGGCACCTTTGCTCTTCTGTTGCATTTATGTGGTCTGCAAATACTCCAACGGGAATAATGGCAGTGATACCTTGATTTCCGCTGCCAACTGTACTCATCGCGGGCAACTGACTTCCACCCATACGGGCATCTGACGCGGCGCAAGTAAATATTTTGGCCTTAATGCTGGGAAAATCAATGATGTCTAAATCGCTATATGAATTCATAAGTGTTCTTCCGCTGTTAAGTCCATAGCTGTTCTTTAGGCCATCGTTTGCCAGTGCCCGATTCATCACATCTCCTTCTGCAAGGAAAGCGATATCATCATACACCACATGTTCAGCATAATCCAGTATTTCAGACAAAGATAGTTGCACATCAAATTCCTGCGATGTGTCAATGCACTCGAAAGCCTTATAAATAATTTCCCCATTTTTTATAACCTTACTTATGCGATCATGGCTTGCCTCTAGAATAGCAGTAGCACAGCTTTCGGCAGAATTTACGGTTGCTTCGATGTATATTCCTTTCTTTGTATTATCACAAAAAACCTTTACTTTGCCTTTTTCCACCATTTCCAACGCTTTTTCCAGATGGTATGAGGTTGCGGTAGACAAGACCTCTAGTGCAAGGCGATAATCTCCGCCGATAGCACCATATGCGGCACCTAGCGCATTCCCCCTTTCTTTGGTTCCCGGTACGGCCACACCCCATCCGTTTTTATACATGCCGGGTGATAAGGCTACGTTTATACTGGTTATACTGCCGTCAACTTCAGCTGCAGCTCTTGCGGCTGCCAACGCGACAGCTACCGGGCCGGTACAACCAAGAGCTGGCAGTACTTCTTTTTTTAGCAGGTTTGTTATTCTCGAATATTCCATTTGCAGATACCTCTAATTGTTATACGTATACATTTGCTTTTGTGTTGACAAATTATAATATACACGTATATAATGCTGTTGAAGACATGCTTCATGTTAACGCAAGTTCATGTCTTTCTTTTAAAAGTATAAATGTCCTACATTTAAACTGCAACACTTTTTTTACTAAACCTGGAGGAAATAATTATGAAACTCTTCAAATCAGCTCTTAGTATCGTTATGGTTATGGTTCTGGCCATTTGTACCTTTGGTTGTACTAGTGCTACGCCTTCTGAACAACCCAGTAACGAACAGCAAGCTTTAGCAGAACAGGCTGCTAGTGAATTCGCTGGTTCTTCTTTTCTTCCCGAAGGATATATTCCGAACGATATTCTGATAAGCAGTGGCCCCGCCGGCGGCAACTGGAATTCTATGGGTGCATCCTTCTCTGAGGCGCTTATAAGGGCCGGCGGCAAGGCTTCATACATAGTGGGTGGAGGCACACAGAACGTAATTGCTGTCGGCGATGGTAGTGCTACGCTTGGTTTCTGTAATCAGTTTTGTCTTGACACTGCCTACAAGGGTAATGAACCATATACCAGAAAGTATGACGATGTAGTAGCCCTGATGGCCCTTGAAACTAATATGCTTTATCTAATCGTCCCTGCTGGATCCCCCATTACTTGTGCTGCCGATCTTAAGGGTAAAACCGTAGCAGTATCTTCCGTTGGTAGTAACGCATACAATTGCGCCATTGACGCCCTAATAGCTACTGACTTAGATATCCAGAACGACCTTTCACTACGCCCCGGTAGTATGTCCGAAGGTGCTGACATGATGAAGGATCGTCTTGTCGATGCATTTCTCATTATGACCGGTATCTCCAATTCAACTATAATGGATATATGCACCAGTCTTGATGTTACTATTCTGAGCCTTGAAGAAACTACTCAGAACAATATGCTGGATGCAAACATTGGCTACCGTACGCTTACATTGCCTGCTGGTTCTTATAAGGGACAAACCGAGGATGTTCATACCATTACCTCTGATAACGCTCTCATTTGCGATAAGGATATGTCCGAAGAAGAGGCTTACTGGATTACCAAGGCATTGGTAGAAAACTTTGATTACATAAAAACTGCCAATGGTTGGCTGAGTTTCTGTACTGTAGAGAGTCTCGCCTCCACAGGAAAGATTCCCCTACATCCTGGTGCTGCACGTTATTACGAAGAAGTCCTTGGAAAATAACATTTTCCGGAACAATCGTCGTTGTTTCCGCAGCCGATTTTGGCTGCGGAAACATATATAAAACACTATATGAAAGGAAATTGACATGAACTCCTCAGTTATGAAGATATTGAAATGGCTAGGATTCGGTATCTCGTTATATCAAATCGCTATAGGATTGTTTGGAACTCCAATATCCATGGTACATAGGCCGTTGACAATAGGCATACTAATGCTTCTTCTCTTTTTAACTACAAATAAAAAAGGTGAAAAAGAGATAGGCAAAATAAAGTGGTATGATTATCTTCTCGCTATAGCATCCATGTTATGCTGCCTTTACGCTGTTGTCAATGCAAACTGGTTTCTCAGCAGATTCCCATATCTCACACCTCTTAAAGTATCCGAATATATTTATGGCACACTCCTGATTATTCTTGTATTGGAATCTGGCCGTCGTACCATGGGATGGGTAATGCCTACAATAGCCATAATAATGCTATTCTATGCAATCTTTGGTCATCATTTGAGAGGTCCGATGTGGCACACTCAGTTTAAGATAGCTACCGTTATAGAACAGCTTACTATGACTACTGAAGGAATATGGGGCTCGCCTACTCATTCCGCGGTAACTGTGGTATTTATGTTTGTGTTGTTTGGGGCTGTATTAAACTCCACAGGAACAGGCGAATTCTTTATGGATCTTTCGCTGTGCCTTACAGGACGCTTCTGCGGTGCAACTGCAAAGACGGCTGTAGTATCTAGCGGTCTTATGGGCATGATACAAGGTAGTTCCATATCCAACGTTGTTACTACTGGCACATTTACTATTCCGGCAATGAAAAAGGCTGGATTCCCGGATTATTTTGCTGGAGCTGTTGAAACCGTTGCTTCGTGCGGAGGACAGATTATGCCCCCTGTTATGGGGGCAGCTGCGTTCATAATGGCAGATTTCACGGGCATACATTACAGCAGCATCATTAAGCATGCTCTCATACCTGCAATATTATATTATTCATGTACGATGTTGCAGGTTCATTTCCGTTCAAAAAAGCTTGGCATGTCTGGCCTACCTAAGGAGGAAATTCCCGATTTTTGGAAAATGGTGAAGTCCAAGGGTGTATTCCTTATTCCAGTTGTGCTGGTAATAGTCCTGCTTATGTGCGGTTATACCGCCATGCGCGCCGGATTCATAGCTATAATCGCCAATTTGGTAATTGCCATTATTTTTTCAAGTGACCGTAAACAAATGCTTAAAAATCTGCTGCATGAGCTTCAGGACGCTCCTGAGCAAATGATCACCGTTGCAGCAGCAGTAACAAATGCCGGTATTATAATAGGCGTATTATTCATGACTGGCCTGGGTTCAAGGCTTAGCTCTCTAGTAGTGGCTTTAGCTGGCGGCAAACTTATAATCGGCCTTGCATTAGGTATGTTTATAGCAATACTGCTTGGTATGGGAATGCCTACATCCGGCGCATATATCGTGATGGCAACACTTATAGCTCCTGGTCTTATGGAGCTTGGCCTTAGTCAGATACAGGCACATATGTTTGTATTCTACTTCGCCTGTATGTCTATGCTTACTCCTCCTGTTGCTATTGCGGCATATGCCGCCGCAGGTATTGCAAATGCAAATCCTTCAAAGGTGGGCTTTGCTGCGTGGAGACTTGCTCTAGCTGCGTTTGTTGTACCGTACATGTTTGCATTCGGCCCAGAATTGCTTATGTGCGGCACTTTGGCAGAATCCATAGTCCCGTTTATAACGGCTATGCTTGGATGCGTATGCCTTGCTGCAGCTATTGAAGGTTATCTTATAAACGCTCTATCAGTATGCAGCCGCGTAGGCTGCGGCATTGCGGCTTTACTGCTTATCAATACTGCAACAATCACCGATATAATCGGTGTATGTGTTTTTGCCGCTGTATTAGCTGTGCAACTGGTAAACTGTAAAAAAGCATCCATATAACAAATACTTCTGTAGGAAGGAAGACACGGTTTACCTTCCTACAGAATCAAAGAACCATGTATGATAAAGCCATATTATGTGGTTTATTTAATGATATTATGGTATACTGTGAAAAAGTGTATATGAGTAGGAGTATAATTATGCCATTTTATCAAGTTCCCCGCACTGTTCTTCATCAAGAAGTTGTAAGATTACTGTTACAGCAGATTAAAGAAGAAATATGGCTTCCTGGAGAACAACTGCCCAGCGAAACAGAGTTTGCCGAGCGGTTTGGCGTGAGTCGCAACTGTATACGTGAGGCATTAAAAGCTCTCAGCTTTTCTGGAATTGTATGTTCACGTCCTGGTCAAGGGACTTTTTTAACCAAAGATGCATATTTGCGCATAGCAAATTATGATTTGATAGGAACAATAGCTAATTGTTCTTCCATAAGTGATCTTATGGAAACCAGAATTATAATAGAATCACAGCTTGCAGGGCTTGCGGCAAAGCGTGCAACCGATGAGGATATACAACTTATCAGTTCTGCACTTGAAGAATTAAAAGCAGACTTGCTTGCGCAAATAAATTCCGGGACAAGAACCAACCCCACACGTTCCGGTATGAAATTTCATACCGCCATAATAAATGCCGCAAAAAACAAACTTTTATCGGAGTTTCTTTATTCTATAAGGGGCGAATTAGAAGCTCAAAGATCTCAATTGTCTTTGTATCAATCCAATATTATAGAGATGATAGATGATCATGTACGCATTTATCAGGCCATTGTAAATAATGATTCCGTAGGTGCGGCACAAGCCATGATGAATCACCTAAAGCACACCTATAAGACCATAAACGAAAATAAGGACGTATAATATGTATAAAAAGCAGGAGGATTATATTGATTATGATAGAGTATTTTGAAGGCAACGAGAGGATGCATCAGATCATATCATATAAAGGTATGCTCTTTTTGAGCGGTCAGGCCTTTCCTTCGGCCGACAGCATAGAAGAGCAAACAGTTGGTGCTTTGAATAAAATAGACCGTTTGCTTGCAGATCACGGTTCGAGCAAGGATTATATCCTTTCCGTACATATATTCCTTAGGGATATGGCTTTATTCGCTCGATTTAATCGGATTTATGACGAGTGGGTTTCCAAAACAAATCAGCCTACACGTTGTTGTGTAGAAGCCCGTATGGCTACAGAAAAGCATCTTGTGGAACTTGTGGTCACCGCTGTGCAGAAGGACTTTGCCAACAAGTAAATCTCGAACTCCGGTTTTTGTATATTTTTGTCGAAAAATGGAGCTTTTATTATCGACAACCCCTTTTTTATCAGAGCTTTTTATTTTGTTGTCTAGAAGAAGTATGCGTAGCAAAACTCATAAAAAGTGGAATGATTATTTTGCACAAGGTCACTATTTCAACACGGTTTTCTTAGAAACTCACGCAATAAGCATCTTTAAAACCTTGTTGCGTCTTGTATCTCGGACTGTGCGGCGCGGAGCGCAAGCAGGCCGATGCCGATGACTGATTTCGAGTCCCACCACCGGCACCATGACGGTGTACAAAAAAGATATGCACCTGAAAAAGCCCAGACGTTGTCTGTGCTTTTTCGTTTCTATAGCGCGTTCGCGACGCGAACGGTCTGCTGTAGATGTTTTGGAAGGAATAAACGCTTCTATCCGCAAATTTGACACATAGTTCTCAATTTACCTTATCTCCTCCCTCCGGAGAATACAGGCTGTAGGGTGAAAAACCACGTTTTGTGTTTGAGAAGGCCGCACCTGCCGCCCGCCCGTTAATAAAGAAAAGATTTATTCCGATCAACAATAGGGCCGGATGATTTGGCCGGTGAGGGCATTCTCTTTGACTTATTATCTATATTGGGAATAATGAATGATTTGTTATTGTTTTTTCAGATTATCAACTCTGTTGACTGATAATATTTTCAATGTTATACTCTATATGGTTAAATTTATAACTATTCTGGAGGATAATCAATGAAAAAGCTCATATCCATTATTATGGTAACTGTCATGGTGCTGTCCATGTCAGCCTGCGCAGCTCCTGTGGCTCAAGAGGCAGCTCCAGCTGAGGAAAAGGCCGCTTTTACCGGAAAGTACATTGTAAACGCTCAGTATGTAATGGATCACATGAAGGATGAAAACGTTCTCATAGTGGATGCCCGCGGTGAAGACGCCGCCAAGGGCGGCACCGTCGAGGGCGCCGTCGCGGTTATATGGCAGCAGTTTGCCTCCGTTTCCGACGGAGCAGCCGGCGATCCGATGTGGGGTACTATACTCGACACCGACCGACTCAGTGCTGCGCTCAGCGCCGCAGGTATTTCCCAGGATAAGGAGATAATACTATTCGCCGCCGCGCAGAATGGCTGGGGCGACGATGGACGCATACTTTGGGAGCTGGTCGCTGCCGGTTTCCCGAATGTCAAGATGGTAGACGGCGGCTATGATGCTTTGGTTGCAGCAGGTGTTCCTACAGTGAAGGGCGCTGCCGCTTATACCCCGGCCGATGTCACTGTTACCGCTATAGATGAAACTCACGTGATAAATACCGACGCTCTTGTTGCCGACTATGACAGCTTCAAGGTAGTAGACGTCCGCGCCGATGAAGAATATGACGGAGGCACTCTTTATGGCGAGGTCAAGGGAGGCCATCTGCCTGGGGCGATTCACATTCGCTTTACCGATCTTTTCAACGAAGACTGCACTCTCAAGAGCAATGATGAAATAAGTGCCATGTTTGAGGAAGCCGGCATTGCCAAGACCGATAAGATAGTAACCTACTGCACCGCCGGTATTCGCTCCGCGTACATGCAGCTCATTCTGGAAATGTGCGGCTTTGAGAACTCCATGAACTACGATGAATCCTACTATCGCTGGTGCGCCTGCCAGGATGTAGAGTGATTTAGCAGATACACCTAACGGCCGCCATATGGCGGCCGTTTTTAAAGCACAAGGGGAAAAAATATGTCTAAAAAAAGATGTATAACGGTTCTGCTCTGCTTGCTAACTGCTTCTGCGGTCACTGCGTCATTTTTCCTTATCCCAGAATTCCGGAGCCTGATGACGGGCCTGCTGATGCTCTTTTCCCAGCGTAGCGTTCATTCGTTTCAGGGGGCCATAAAGGCATCCGCTTTTCCGTTTTTGTATGCCGCTTTTCTTTCCTTCATACAGCGCTTTCTCTGCTGGTTCCCTCCCAGGCAGATAATAGCCGCTGCCTTCTGCCTCGGTATTTTCCCCGGAATGGCTGCCTCCCTCGCGGGCGGTTCAGCAGCATGCCTGCTATGCTATTTTATAGGGAGACTTTTACCTGTCCGGCTGAGAGAGAAAAGGCTTTCAAAGAATATAAAAGGCTTTTCGGCCTTTGCCATTGGCCTGGGTGTAAGCATGACGTTTTTGGGGTATTCAGGACCTGCATGCTTACTATTGGGTGCGCTCCGTTTATCATCGCCTGCGCTTATATGGGGCTGCTTTATCGGAATGCTTTCCGAGGTTGCAGCGTATTCTCTTTTATGCAGTCCACACAGCTCGTTTTTACCGAATAATGTATTAATCATATTTAGAGTAGCAGGTGTGGTGCTTCTATGTGCGGCTTTAATATCTGCGGCTCGGAAATACTCTGACATCTGACCTTGTAATGTTGCCCCTGCAGTTTATTTATATTGTCGATAACAGAGCAACCAATATCTATTTAACATATTGGTCAAAGGGCAGGTTTTTTATTATGCTTTTATACGGGGGAGTATATTATGGGTGTTTTTTTAAAAAAACACAGGATGGCGTTTACCCTGCCCGGCTGCTGCGCAGCGCTCACGCTGTTGTACATGGCCGCCTTTTCCGGAGTATCCGCCGAGGGTGTGCGGGACGCTTTACTGCGATATGGTGACCTGGCTCCGGTGATATACATGTTGCTGTTTGCTGTGCTGCCCGCATTTTTCTTTCCGGTGGCTGTGCTTGCCTTCGCAGGCGGGCTGCTGTTCGGACTGCTGTGGGGCAGCGTATATACTTTCATAGGCGCGGTAATAAACTGTGCGCTGATGTTCTTCCTGGCGCGCCGCATAGGCCGGGAAAAGATACGGGCGCTGGTACAAAGGAAACTGCCTTCGGTATGGCAGGCCCGGCTGAAAAAGGCCGGAGGGCGGAAAGGCTTCCTGCTGCTGATAATACTGCGCCTGATACCGGCGGTGCCCTATAACCTTATTAATTATGCCTTTGGCCTTACGGAAATGCCTTTTGCCGCGTATATGCTGGGCTCCGCCATAGGCATAATACCCGGCACGCTGATATTTATAAATATAGGCGACAAGGCGCTGGACGTGACGTCGCCATCCTTCTGGATCGCCTTAGGGCTTCTTGTGCTGCTGCTGGCCGTAACGGCGTTCATGAGCAAAAAACTGTTTCCAAACAACGACAAAGATACGAACGGAGAAGTTACTGAATATGGAAAAGACAAATAAAAATAGCAGACTAAAATGGTGTGTTTTGGGCGTCTTGATAGCGCTTTGCGTAATTTATTTCGCGGTGCCGTCTGTAAACGCATATGTTAACAAGATATCCGCAGTACTGGGTTCGGCCAATGTGGATGCCGTGATAGAGTTCATGCGCTCCTACGGCCCATACGCCATGGCCATATCCTTTTTCCTGATGGTATTTTCGTCGGTAGCCGCGCCCCTTCCGGCGTTCCTTATAACTTTTGCAAACGCCGCAATATTCGGCTGGTGGCAGGGGGCCATACTGTCCTGGTCCAGCGCCATGGCGGGAGCTGCGGTGTGCTTCTTTATTGCCCGCGTGCTTGGCCGCGATACCGTTGAGAGGTTTGCAGGCAAGGGCGCCATAGCCAGCGTCGAAGGCTATTTCAGGGAATACGGTTCAAAGACCATACTGGTATGCCGCCTGCTGCCCTTCGTGTCCTTCGACGCGGTGAGCTACTTTGCGGGCCTTACGCCTATAAAGTTCTGGCCGTTCTTCATAGCCACAGGCATAGGACAGCTGCCCGCCACCATCGTTTATTCCTACGTAGGCGGCATGCTGACCGGCGGCGTAAAGTATTTCGTGACGGCGCTGTTGTGTATATTCGCAATAAGCATTATCGTAATGATAATCAAGGGCATGTACAGCAAAAAACACCCCAAGGCCGTTGGGGCGCAGGGCTCTGCGGATAGCGCCGGGGATAAAAATGAATAGCTCGGGCTGCTTTGGCATGGGCTGCCATCAGGGGCTGTCCTTTTCGGGCCTGTTCATGCGGTGCGATAGGGCTGAGGCGGTGTTCTGGCCCGGCTGCGCCCTTATGAACCTTGACCCGGATATACTTTACAAAACCGCCGCCGTATTAAAGCGCACAGAGCCGGAGCTGGGCCTGTGCTCCGGCTGCTGCGGCCAGCCTACGAGGTATCTGTTCCACGAAAAGCACAGCGCCCGGCGCGACAGGCTGCTAAGTCTGCTCAGGCAAAGGGGCGTGAAACGGATATACACCGCCTGCCCGAACTGCATGGTACAGATGAGGGAAGCAGACGGCATAGAGGTGATACCCATATGGCGGGCGCTGGCGGAAAACATACGCGCAGAGGATATAAAGGGCCTTGAATGCCCGCTTACGCTGCACGACCCCTGTCCCATGCGCAGCGAGACCGAACAGCAATATGCCGTGCGTAAGTTGCTCAGGCTGTGCGGGGCCGAGGTGCGGGAGGCGGAAAACAGCGGCGGCAGGACGCTCTGCTGCGGCAACTATCATATGATGAGGGCCACCGACCCCGGCAAGTCAGCCGCAATGAGGCAAAGGCGGATATCGCAGTTCCGTAAGGATACGGCGGTTGCGAGCTATTGCGAGGGCTGCCTCGACGCATTCAGAAGCGAGGGCTTGGAGACGGTGCATGTGCTGGAGGCGCTGTTCGGCAAGAGCAAAAGGCGGGGCTGGGGCAACAGGATAAGGTTTACCCTCGGCATAGGGAGATAACAATGGATAAGCTCAGGCTGATAATGGACTGCGACTGCACCATGGGGGGTGCCGGGCTGCGACGTGGACGACAGCCTTGCGCTGCTGTATGTGCTGGACTGCCCGGAGGCAGAGCTGCTGGGAGTAACCTGCTCCTTCGGAAATAACACGCAGGATACGGTATACCGCAACACAAAGCGGCTGCTCAAGGAATGGGGCAGGGAGGATATACCCGTGCTTTGGGGCGCGGACAGCCCCAAAGAGCGGCGCAGCGAGGCGGCGGAGTTCATGAGTGCAGCGGCAAGGGAACTGGGCGGAGGTAAGCCGCGGCAGTCGCTGCTTCCCGAGATAGCTGATGGGGAGAAGTACGTAAAACATATATACGATACATATTTCAACGCCCTGGTGTTGAAAAACCCATAGATGAGGAGATATACAGATGAAAAAGCTTTTAACCGGCCTGCTTATGCTCATTATGGCGCTGAGCCTATGCGCCTGCGCAAAGCCTGCGGAACCTGCGGCAATAGACCTTGAGAGCGCAGGATGGGACGCCATAGCCGAGGCGGCAAAGGGCAGTACGGTTACCTTCTACGGCTGGGGCGGCGATGAGAACCGCAACAACTGGCTGAATACCACCGTGGCGGATTATCTCAAGAAAAACCATGACATTACCCTCCAAGTGGTGGGCATGAACATAGACGATATACTTGCAAAGCTTTCCGGCGAAAAACAGGCCGATACCCGGTCCGGCTCCATAGATATTATATGGATAAACGGCGAGAACTTCTACTCCGCCAAGGAAAACGGCCTGCTCTGGGGGCCCTTCACCGATAAGCTGCCCAACATGGCCGCGTATATCGACACCAAAGACCCGGAGACCTTGAAAGACTTCTGCATGCCAATCGAGGGATTCGAGGCCCCCTACGGAAAGGCACAGATGGTGCTGTACAACGACAGCGTGGTAACCCCCGAGGCTCCCGCGTCGGCGGAGGAATTTCTCGAATACTGCAAGAAGTATAAGGGCAAGGTAACGTATCCCGCACTGCCCGACTTTACCGGCAGCGCTTTCGTAAGGAACCTCATATACGAGCTCTGCGGCTGGGAGCAGTTCCAGGACATGGCCGCTGACCGGGATACCGTAAAGGCTGCCATAGAGCCCGCTCTTACCTACCTTCGGGAGCTGAATCCCTATCTCTGGAACGAGGGCAGGACATTCCCGGAATCCTCCACCGCCGTTGATGCTATGTTTGCTGACGGTGAGCTGGTGTACTCAATGAGCTACAGCCCCTTTGCGGCAGCTACCGGAATAGATAAGGGAACATATACCCAAACTACCCGCACCTTCGTATTCGATAAAGGCACCATAGGCAACACAAACTACATGGCCATAGCATTTGATTCCCCAAACAAGGCGGGGGCCATGGTGGCAATAAACGCCATGCTGTCCCCAGATCTGCAGCTCACTCAGTATTCTGAGCTCCGCACCCTGCCCGTGGTGGCTGCTGACAAGCTGAGCGATAAAGAAAGGACCGCGTTTGACGCTGTGGATCTCGGCAAAGGAGTACTTTCACAGGCGGAGCTTCTTGCTCACCGCCTGCCGGAGATGCCGGCAAACCTCGTTCCCATCATAGAGGACATATGGCTTACCGATGTCGTGGGCCGGTACAATAACTGAGCTTTCCCCTCCAATAATAATATTATAAACACAGGACGGCGCGGCCCAAAATATGCCGCACCGTTTTGTGGTATCAAAGGGTACAGATGAGAAACAGCAAGCTGACGCCTGTAATACTGCTGCTGCCGCTTATGGCCGTGACGCTGACGGTAATTATCGCCTGCGTAAACGTGCTGCTGCAAAGCATCGGCTATGTTCCGGCCTTTGGCCTGACGAAGATAACGCTCGGATATTACAGGGAAGTGTTCAAACGGCCGGAATTTCTGAGCGCACTATGGGTGAGCCTGAGAATAGCCTTTGTTTCGACGCTGCTGGCGGCGGCGCTGGGCACGCTGCTGTGCGCGGCGCTGGTGAAGCGCAGGGCGGGGGGCGGCATGCTGTACACGGTACGCTTCCCCATACTGGTGCCCCACACGGTGGTTGCGCTGTTCATCATGACGCTGCTGGGCCAGACTGGTATTGTCGCCCGTGCGGCATACGGCCTCGGGCTGATATCCGACTATACCAAGTTTCCGCAGATCCTGTTCACACCCGGCTACGGCGGCGCGATAGCCGGATATCTCTGGAAGGAGATACCCTTCGTGGCGTACTATACGCTGGCGCTGATGGCGTCGGTTTCCAATACATTGGGTGAGGCGGCGGAAAACCTTGGCGCATCGCCCTTGAGGAGCTTTTTCTCGGTGACGCTGCCCATGAGCCTGCCCGCCGTATCAAAGGCTGCGCTCATAATATTCATATATGCCTTCGGCGGGTATGAGCTGCCTGCGCTGCTGGGCTCCACGCTGCCAAAGGCGCTGCCTGTGCAGGCGTACATAACATACCTCAGTCCGGATCTTTTGCAGCGGCCGCTGGCAATGGCCATGTTTGGGGTGATACTGATGCTTTCTGTGCTCATGGCGGCGCTGTACAGCATCGGAATACGTCGGCTCATAAAGCGGCTGGGGGGCGAAGTATGAAGAGGGGAAGGCTTTTAAAGCCGGTGCTGTGGCTTACGGCGGCGTGCATAATACTGCCCGCCATAGTGCTGCTCATATGGTGCTTTGCCGCCCGGTGGCCTTGGCCCGGGATACTGCCGGAAAGCCTGTCGCTGCGGACGGTAAAGGAGCTTATCTTTGGCTCGGCCAAGCTGCCTAAGCTGCTGCTGAGCAGCATATCGCTTTCCTTCGCAGTGGCGGCCATAAGCACTACAATAGGCATAGCCACAGCCCGTGCTACCGAGCTGTATGAATTCCGGGGCAAGGGGCTGATAAGGTTTTTCAGCCTTTTGCCGCTGCTGGTGCCAGGTACGGTGCTGGCAATAGGCGCCCAGATAATGCTGCTGAAGGTGGGCCTCGGGGACAGCATAGCGGGGATCATACTGATACACACCGTGGCTTCCGTACCATACTGCATAACCATAATGACAGACGTTACGGCGGCGCTGGGCGATAAATTTGAGGAGCAGGCGGCTACGCTGGGCGCAGGGCCGTTCCGGGCATTTTTCGAGGTGACGCTGCCAAACCTTATGCCCGGCATAATGAGCTCGTTTTCCATGGGATTCATAATTTCCTACAGCCAGTATTTCACCACTCTTATAATAGGCGGCGGCAGGATAAATACCATATCGCTGGTGCTGATGCCGTATATCCAGGGGGGAGACAGAAGCCTGGCGTCTGTGTACGCAATGGCATTCACCCTATCTGCCCTGGGAGTATTCGCAATGTTGGAGCTGCTGATATATAATGTTAACAAAGGAGGCAAAGGAGCCGATGCTTGAGGTAAACGGCCTTTTTGTGGATATAAAGGGTCAGCCCATACTGAAGGGCGTTGACTTTTCGGTGAAGGGCGGGGAGCTTATGGGACTCCTCGGGCCTTCCGGCTGCGGCAAGAGCACGCTGCTGAAGGCTGTAGCCGGCATACTGCCCCCTAAGAGCGGTAGCATACTCATAAGCGGGGAGGACATGGCAAATGTTCCGCCCCACAAACGGGGAACTGTCATAGTTTTTCAGGATATGCGGCTGTTCCCGAATATGACGGCGCTGGAAAACGTAGCCTTCCCCATAAAGATGCAGGGAGTGCCGAAAAGGCAGAGGCTGGAGCAGGCGGGGCAGCTGATGAAAAGCGTACAGCTGTGCGGCCTCGAAAGCAGAAGGATAAATGAGCTTTCGGGCGGGCAGCAGCAGCGGGTTGCGCTTGCCCGCGCGCTGGCGGCCCAGCCAAGGCTGTTGCTGCTGGACGAGCCGTTTACAGCGCTGGATAATGAGCTTAAGGAGGAAATACGCGCGCTGGTGCTGGAACTGCATAAGAAGTTCAGGACTACTACCGTGCTTGTCACCCACGACAGGCAGGAGGCCTTCGCCATGGCGGACAGGATAGCGGTCATGAGGGATGGACGCGTAATGCGGCAGGGGGCGCGGGACGAGATGGCCGCGTACCTCGGGAATAAGGAGGGCGAGGCATGAAGGACGCCGTGATATGCTTTACGAGAGTGCCTGTGCCGGGACATACCAAGACGCGGCTCATGCCGCTGCTTGCCAAAGAACAATGCGCAGAGCTGCACACCGCGTTTTTATACGATACTTCAGAGGTGTGCGGCGAATTCGGCTGCGACACCTTCATATGCTTTGAGGAGGGCGCCGGCTGGCAGGCATTGCGCGGCATATTCCCTTATGCTGTCAGCATGCTGCCCCAGCGGGGCTATGGCCTTGGAGAGAGAATGTACAACGCCATAAGGTCAGTTCTCGCGATGGGCTACGGCAAATGCGTGCTCATAGGCAGCGACATACCCGAAATAACGGCTGCCCATCTCCAAAGCGGATTTGACGCGCTGGAGAGCGCAGACGTTACCCTCGGGCCGACGGAGGACGGAGGATATTACCTCGTGGGCATGAAAAAGCCAAACAAGGCGGTATTTGAAAAGCAGGAGTATGGAACCGACAGCGTATACGATAATGCGGTTGCCGCCGTGAAGGAGGCAGGGCTAAGCTTTGCCCCGGCTATGATGTGCCGCGACGTGGATACGCCACAGGACCTTATGGAATTGAAAAAAAGACTTTGCGGCAAGAGTAGCCGCACTGCGCAATGTATAGATAAAATACTTTAAAAGGAGGCGCGAAAATGCTAAAGGAAAAACAGCTGAGGGATTATGTCAACGGCTACAGCTTTCAGAACGCAATGGGCCTTCGCGGGTACGAGGAGATAAATCTCTTTCCGCTGGGCTGCGGCGAGTACAACTTAAATTATTCCTTTGTGCACCCCATCACCGGTAAAAGGCTGGTGCTGAGGGTGAGTACGGCCAGCCAGATGCACCTTGAGCGGCAGGCGGAATATGAGTATTTCGCATTGAAGGACCTTGAACCATCAGGTCGAACGCCAAGGGCAGTATTCTGCGATGACTCAAAAAAACAGCTGCCTTACGGCGTGACCGTCATGGAATGGCTGCCGGGCGCTCCGCTGAACTATCAGAGGGATATGCGGACGGCGGCGGAGATACTTGCGGACATACACAGCCTGAAGGTGCCGGAAAGCACCCGGATAATCAGGCGGGAGGCCCCGGCACAGGGCATATATGACGAGTGCCTCGCTATGGCGCAGCATTATCTCGAATGGGATAGGGCGGATAAGCGGGCATGCGGGCTAATAGATACGCTGATAACCGAAACGGGCGGGCTGCCCCTCAAGGAAACGTCGGGTGCGCCGGTATGCATAGTCAATACCGAGCTCAACTCCGGCAATTTCCTGATAAACCCCGACGGCAAAAGCTACCTTATCGACTGGGAAAAGCCGCTTTTGAGCGAGCCGGCCCAGGATCTTGCCCACTTCCTCGTGCCTACCACTACCTTCTGGAAAACGGATACCATACTTACACCGGAGGAAATAGCGACCTTTGCGGATAACTACATAGCCGCCGTGGGAGACAGAATGGACACCTCGACGGTAAGGGAGCGGCTGGCGCTGTTCTTTAAAGTGACCTGCCTGAGAGGCATAACCTGGTGCGCCATGGCCATGCGCGAATATTCGGAGCCGGGAAGGGCGCTGAGAAACGAAATCACCTTCAAGAAGATACAGGCGTATCTGGCGCCGGACTTCTTGAGCAACATACTTGATAATTACGTGAGGAAGGACTTCCTGTGCGGCAGGGCTTAAAGGTATCGCTGATAATACCGGTCTACAACGAGAGCGGCAAGATAAGGGCCTGCATGGACAACATAGCAGGCGTCGACGGTTTGCACGAGGTCATATTCGCAGATGGAGGCAGCACTGACGGCACGCCGGACATTATAGGCGGGAGATACCGGGTGCTTAGATGCGGCAAGGGAAGGGCAAGGCAGATGAATGCCGCTGCAAAGGAGGCCGCCGGGGATATACTGTGGTTTTCCCACTGCGACAGCCTGCTGCCCAAAGACGGTGCGGAGGAGATAATCGCCGCCGTGAACGCGGGGGCCCGCTTCGGCTGCTTCCACATAGGCTTTGATTACGACGGGCCGTTCATGGGCTGCAACACGCTGAACTCAAACCTGCGGGCGCGGCTGTGGCATATCGCCTTCGGGGATCAGGGAATATTTATGGATAAAGACCTTTTTTTCGAGGTAAATGGATTTCCGGACCTGCCCATAATGGAAGACTATGAGCTTTCGCGCATCATGAAACGGAGAAGCGAAAAGCTGTATCTGCTGCCAGGCAGGATAATCACATCCGGGCGGAGGTATAACAGGTGCAATCCAATCATAACCATGTGGCAGATGTTCAATCTCAGGTGCCTGTACAGGCGGGGCGTGGACATAGAGGAGATCGCCAGCAGATACAGGGATATAAGATGACGAAAACGGGAAGGCGGGAGCCGTTGCGGGAAAAATCGCTGAATAGGGGCAAATTTTCACTGCAAAGAAAAGCTTCCGCCGTCCTTTTGTATTATTGTATCTACATTTTCTATTACTCGTCTTTCAATATTTGTAATTTGAATTTCCCAAATGTATGCGTTAGATGGTAATATAACACGGAATGCCTAAGAGAGGTATGTTATATGCGCGAAACTGTCATTAAAGATCTGTCCTTTTCCTATCCGGGAACGGACAAGCTGGTGCTGAAGGATATAAATATGGACGTAGCCGAGGGCGAGTTCGTATCCATACTCGGCCAGTCGGGCTGTGGCAAAAGCACGCTGCTGCGCCTTCTTGCCGGTCTGGAAAAGCAGACTTCGGGAGAGATACTCATAGATGGAAAGCCCTTCTCAGGTCCCAGCCTCAGCCGCGGCGTGGTATTCCAGGATTACGGCCTGTTTCCTTGGATGACTGCCGGAGAAAACATAATGCTGGCCCTTAGGCAGCGCTTTCCCGAAAGGGACAAAAAAGAGCTCAGGGAGGTCGCCGTCAATATGCTTCAGTCCGTGGGCTTGGACAAGGGCGTATATAACAAGCTCCCAAAGGAGCTTTCCGGAGGAATGAAGCAGCGCTGCGCCATAGCCAGAGCCTTTGGCATAGACCCGCCCATACTTCTAATGGACGAGCCCTTCGGCGCGCTGGACGCGGTGACAAGGGCAAGGCTTCAGGACATGGTGCTGGAGCTGTGGCGGAAGCAGGAGCCCAAAAAGACCGTGTTTTTCGTCACCCACGATGTAGACGAAGCCATACTCCTTTCCACTAAGATCTTTGTACTGGGCCAGTCTCCAAGCAACGTGATATTCAACTGCGATATACCTTCAGACGGGCGGCCTACCCGCGAGACCCAGTTTGAGGATCCTAAGTTTCTCAATCTGCGCAATACCCTCATACGCTACATCAACCAAGACGTTGCGTCCAGAATAAGCTGAGCATGACCGGGAAAAAGCCCGATATGCATATAACAATAATAAATATAAGGAGAAAAACAATGAAAAAGCTCTTTGCTGTGCTCATGGCTATGGCTATGGTAGTATCCATGGCAGCCTGCGCTGCCCCCGCGGAGACGGAGGCCGCTCCCTCTGCGGATGTCGAAATGAAGTATATGACCGCCGATGAGACCGAGGCCGTCCTCGGCAACACCGACTACGTCATCGTTGACGTCCGTAAGGCTGCCGACTATGCCGAAGGCCATATTCCCGGCTCCGTATCCGTTGACATGGACGCTGCCGTAAACGGCGACACCGCTGCGGGCGAGGCCGCCATGAAAGCCGCCTTCGATGGTAAGGACAGCACCCTGATACTGGTCTGCTACTCCGGCAAGAAGTACGCTCAGGCCTCCACCAACGCCCTGTCCGCCATCGGCTACGACATGAGCAAGGTATTCACACTCCAGGATGGCTTCAACAATTGGAAGGAAGTCAAGGCCGACAAGATCGAGGCCGCCGCAACCGAGACCGCTGCCAAGGAAGTGCCCGAGACCAGCGTAGTGCGCTGGAACTACGGCACCAGCGGCAATATTCTCGTGTTCATAGCAGAGGAGAAGGGCTATTTCGCTGACGAAGGCATATCCCTTGAGATCGTTCCCGCCACCGCCAACGCTGACGCCATGCAGCTGCTGGCCTCCAACAAGGTAGACGTCGTTTCCAACTCCGGCACCAGCAATCCTCTTCAGCAGATTGCTTCCGGCGTTGACCTCACCGTCTTCGGCGGCCACATGGTAAACGGCTGCATGCCCGTTATCGCCAAGACCGGCACCGAGTGGAAGGGCGTAGAGTCCCTCATCGGCAAGAAGTTCGCCTGCAACCCCAGCTATTTCGCCTTCACTGGCGCCGTAATGGATCTGGGCTATGACAAGCCCCTCGAGGCCCTCGAATGGATATCCTACACCAACTATAACGACGCTGCCGCTGCTGTACTCAAGGGCGAGGTAGACTTTGCACTCCAGGGCACCGGCCAGAACCTCTCTGCCTCCACCACCGAAGGAATCGAGATCGTCTGCTATCAGAGCGACATAATGCCCAACTACTCCTGCTGCCGCATGGTAGCCTCCACCGACTTCGTTAAGAACAACCCCATCACCGTAAAGTGCATACTGAAGGCTCTTATGCGCGCCCAGGCCGACTATGAAGCCAACAAGGAAGAAGCCGTTAAGCTGATGGCCAAGAAGATCGAAGCCAGCGAGGAGTATGTAGCTGCTTATATGCTCAATGATCACTATACCGTAAGCGTAGACCCCCTGAAGAACTCCGTGATCCGCGCCTGGGGCATACTGGACAAGACCGGCTTCCTCAGCGAGACCGCCAAGAATATCAATATAGAGGATCACATCAACACCGATCTGTATGAGCAGGCTCTGGCTGAGGCCAAGGCCGAGTACGGCGCGGAAAACCCCGATTTCTATGCCGGCCTTGAGTCCTTCTATGCTGAGAACGACAAGTAACCAATAGCCGCTCTGGAGACGACACCTATGGAAAAGACGAAGGCGTTTTTTAAAAAATACTGGGGCACGATACTCATATATGCCGCACTGATACTGTTCTACTGGGCAATGACGTCTAGCGGTAAGTTAAACGCGTATCTGTTCCCGAAGATAGGCGCCATAGGCAGGGCTTTTTACGACAACAGGGATAATATGCTGGTAAACCTCGTGTCTTCAATAGGCATGATGATACCATCCATAATCATCTCCATCGTCGTTGCCCTTTCCATAGGCACTCTGCTGGGTCTGCACGCAAAAATAAGGGATGCGTTGCACCCGGTCATATATGCCTTCAGCGTGATACCCTCCATACTTCTTTCCCCCTTTGCTCTGCTGTTAGCACCCACTTTCAGGGCGGCGTCCATATTCCTCATAGTATACGGCTCCTTCTGGTCTACCCTCTTTGCCACCATAACCGGCATAATGACCATAGACAAGCGGTATCTTGACAATGCGTCGACGCTGGAGCTCAAGGGGTTCAAGAAGCTGTTCAGGGTGATACTGCCCGCGGCCAGCCCCTCCATACTGGCGGGCTTCGTCAATTCCCTCCGCAGCACCTTTGTAATGCTGGTATACGCGGAGATGTACGGCGCTCAGTACGGCATGGGCTTCTTCGTAAAGAAGTATTCGGAATTTGGCATATACGAAAACGTCTGGGCAGGCTTCATATTCATGGTAGTGATACTCGTTATCGTGATGCAGCTCTTTGAAAAGCTGAAGAAGCGGCTGCTGAAGTGGACTATTGGTTAAGCGCAGATTTGTATTAAAAAAACGGTATGCGGACCGCTCTTACGGTCCGCATATTTGCTATGGGACCCCAAAAATGATAGATACAATGATAGATACAGAAAGAGGCAAGTCGTATGAAGATAACCAGCGTAGATGTAACGCAGCTGCCCAGCGGCAACGCCGGCAGTTCCAGGGGTGCGTGGTCGCCGGTGCTGGTGCGGGTAAATACCGATGAAGGCATAAGCGGCGGGAGAGAGGATATTCGGCAGGCAGGGCTGCCTGCAAATACGACTGGCAGCCGGTGAATGGCAAATATAAGGTGCCGGACCTGTCCGGAATAGGTCAGGAGCCCGCCGAGGAAACGCTGGCCCACTGCGAGATAGTGAGGATAGACCAGTACAGGCCGTACATGAAGTGACATCAGTAATTACAGGAGGTTACACAGTGGATCACAGTGCATTGCGCCATCAGGCAGAAGACACGGTAGGCATCGTAATATACCCTGTAAAGGCAGGCAGCGAGATAGCGGTAAAGGATATAGTTACGGAGGAAATATCATGCCTTACCGTCCGCGAGGACATTCCAATATTCCACAAGATAGCCCTGAGCGGCATGGTTGAGGGGCAGGATGTAGTGGAATACGGTCAGGTAATAGGCAGGGCCACGGCGGATATTCCCGCAGGCGGCTATGTACACATACATAACATCAGGACAAAGAAATGGTGACGGATATGAAGGATCTCAATATTTGGGCTTATAGGCGGGAAAACGGCAGCCTTGGCGTGCGCAATTACGTTCTTCTGCTGCCGCTGGATGCGGTATCGAGCCAGATATGCCGCGGCGTAAACAGCCTTATAAACGGCACGAAGACATTTTACCACCCCTACGGCAGGATGCAGTTCGGCAAAGACCTGGAGCTGCACTTCCGTACCCTCATAGGCACGGGCTGTAACCCCAACGTAGCTGCCGTTATAGTTGTGGGCATAGAGCCGGAATGGACAAAGGTAATAACCGACGGCATAGCAAAGACAGGTAAGCCTGTGGCGGGCTTTTCATCCTCCGGCAACGGCGACCTCAGGACCATCGAAATGGCGGCCCGCAAGGCCATGGAATTCGTGCGCTACGCCACCGGCCTCAGGCGGGAGGAAGCGCGCCTCAGCCAGCTTACCATAGGTCTGAAATGCGGCGAGTCGGATACCACCTCCGGCTTTGCCAGCAACCCGGCCGTGGGCGTCGTGACCGAACGGCTGACATCAAGCGGCGCGACTATTATGTTTGGCGAGACCCCGGAGCTTACCGGCGCAGAGCAGGTGCTGGTGAACTCCTTTGAAAAAGATGAGCTCAGGACGGAATTCATGAAGATATACAAGTCGTACTTTGACTTTATACTTTCCCAGGGGGTGGACCTTCTCGGCTCCCAGCCTAACAAGGGCAATATCGCCGGCGGAATATCCACCATTGAGGAAAAGGCAATGGGCAACATACAAAAGATAGGCCGCGCGAAGATACACGGCATACTGGATACCGCCGAGGCCCCCAGGGAGCCCGGCCTGTACTTCATGAACACCTCCTCCGCCGCGGCAGACCTGCTGACGGCCATGGCTGCGGCAGGGGCTGCGGTGCAGCTGTTTACTACCGGCAAGGGCAATAACGTAGGCACCGCAATATCCCCCGTAATAAAGATATGCGCCAACCGCGAAACCTGCGAAAATTCCGCAGAAAACATAGACGTAGACATAAGCGGCATAATATACGGAGGAAGCTCGCTTTCAAGCGGCGCTGACGCCATAATGGAATGCATGGCACGCGTATGCTCTGGCGAGTATACCTCAACCGAGATGCTTTTCCACGAAGAATTTGCCCCTACCCGGCTCTTCCCCCAGTCCTGACTGACTTACTGCCGCACGCGGGAGCGCCGTCAGGGCAGCTCCCGCGCGAATTTTTTTATCGCCGGCGGGGCGTATGTTGCCATAAGCAGCTCAGTGGCAGACATGGCGAACCATCCGACAAAGGAACAAGTGGTATATTGAATAAACCGGTTTACGAAGTGCTTTACAACAATACGAAAAAATATTATAATATTCACATCATATAATCATAATATTATTAAAGTATCACAGACAAGACATATTTTTCCAATCACTTCACAAATTGCGAAGGAGCAGTGTATGGAATTTCTGGCCCATATTTCTGATGACGGCAGAAAACAGACAGTACAGGAGCATCTTGAAGGGACGGCGCGGCTTTGTTCCGAGTTTGCTGCGGAATTCGATGCGGCGGAGCAGGGGTATCTCGCAGGAATATCACACGATATAGGCAAATATACAGAAGCTTTTCAGCGGCGCTTGCGCGGCGGGCCCAAGGTTGACCATGCGACGGCCGGCGCGATGGAGTGCGCGAAAGCCGGCTTCGGGCAGGCCGCCGTGTGCGTGATAGGCCATCACAGCGGATTGCCGGATATGGGCAACGAAAGGACGGATCAGCCCGGCGACGCCACATTTTACGGACGAATAAAAAAAGGGCTGATGGGCGGCATTGAGCCTTACAAAGACAACTGGCCCGGCAAACTGCCCAAGACCGCGCCTGCACCTGCTTCCGCGCGAAGTGGCTTTTCCGCCGCCGCGTGGACGAGGATGCTTTATTCCTGCCTTGTAGACGCGGACTATCTGGATACGGAACGCTTCATGCAGCCGTATAAGTTGTATCGCGGCGGTTATGACGGTATGGAACTACTGCTCGGAAAGCTGGAAAAACACATAGAGAAATGGGCGAATCCGGAAAATGAAATGAACAAGTATCGTTGGGAAATACTTTCCGAATGTCTGCGATGCGGCGAAAAACCCAAAGGTATTTATACGCTGACGGTGCCTACAGGCGGAGGCAAGACGGTATCGTCCATGGCATTTGCGCTGCGCCACGCTGTGGCCCACGGCATGAAGCATATAATATATGTCATACCATACACGTCAATAATCGAGCAGAACGCGGCGGTATTCAAGGAAATACTTGGAGAAGATAACGTGCTGGAGCACCATTCCGGCAAACTTTATGAGCTGGAGGACGCATCCTCTCCGGCGCAATACCGCCTTGCGATGGCTACTGAAAACTGGGATATGCCCGTAATCGTCACTACCGCCGTGCAATTCTTTGAATCCTTCTATTCCAATAGGTCCTCAAAATGCCGAAAACTGCATAGTCTCGCAAATAGCGTGATAATCTTCGATGAGGCGCAGATGCTGCCCACCTGCCATCTTCAGCCGTGCGTGGGAGCTATAGCTGAGCTGGTACGGCACTTCGGCGCTACGGCGGTGCTTTGTACGGCAACGCAGCCGGTGCTGGGAGATATATTTAAACGATTCGGCTGGTCGGAGAACATCCCCGAGCTTTGCCCGGGTACTCAGGCGCTATATGAAAAATTCCGGCGGGTATCCTTTCGCGACGCAGGCGGGCTTTCAAATGAAATGCTCGCTGGAGAACTCAAAAACAGCAGGCAGGTGCTCTGTATAGTAAATTCGCGCAGGGCTGCGCAGGAAATTTATGACATGCTGCCCAAAGAAGGGGCTTATCATCTCTCAACCTTGATGTATCCGGCCCATAGACAGAGGGTGTTGAATGAGATAAGGCAGCGGTTAAAGGAGGGCGCGGTTTGCCGGGTGTTGTCCACTTCCCTTATCGAAGCAGGGGTGGACGTTGATTTCCCCACCGTATACCGGGAAATGGCGGGGCTGGATTCCATATTACAGGCGGCAGGGCGCTGTAACCGAGAGGGACGAAGAAGCAGCGCTGAAAGCATCGTTGCTATATTTGAGAGCGAATATACATCCCCGTTGCTTATTAAGGACAACATAGGCGCAGCAAACGAGGCCCTTGCAGGCGGTGCTGATCCCGGACTGCCGAAGACAATAACGAAATATTTTTCATCGCTGCGCGACATTATAGGCGATGGCACCGATAAAGCAGAAGTGGTAAAGAAGTTCGAAAGGGGAATATCCGGCTGTATGATGCCGTTCGATTCCGTGGCGCAGGGTTTCCACATGATCGATAATAACACAAAGACTGTATATATACCTTTGGAGGAGGGCATAACCATAGCGGAAAAGCTGAGATCGGGCTTTGCAACGCGGGAGGTATACAGAAGGGCGGGGCGCTACGGGGTAAACGTGTATGACACACAATACCGCCGGCTGCTGGACGCCGGAAATATAGAGCCGCTGGACGAAAACAGCGCGGTGCTTGTAAACATGGAATTATACGATAAGAATACAGGCCTATCACTTGATTGCGAGCAAGAAACGAGATTTTTTATATAAATAAGGAAGGGGGCATGAGATATTGTCTGTAAAGATCGAGGTCTGGGGCGATTATGCGTCGTTTAACCGCCCCGAGATGAAGGTGGAACGTGTTAGCTATGACGTTATGACGCCGTCCGCCGCCCGTGGCATACTGGAGGCCATATACTGGCATCCGGGGTTGCGGTGGCAGATAGACCGTATATATGTCCGCGCACCTATCCGTTTCACCAATATACGGCGCAACGAAGTAAAGGACAAGCTTAATTCCAGAAAGGCGCGCACAGTTATGGAGCAGGGCAGAGGCGAGCTGTATCTTGCAACGTCCGAGAGCATACAGCAGCGTGCTGCGATGGTGCTTCGGGATGTCCGATATGTCATTGAAGCGCATTTTGACATGACGGAAAATGCGGCGGAAGGGGACAATCCGGGCAAATTTCAGGATATCATAAAGCGCCGGGCGGAAAAGGGGCAGTTTTACCACCAGCCCTACTTCGGAACGCGGGAATTCCCGGTTAACTTCAAACTGTGCGATGGTATGCCCGAATGTCCAAAGGAACTGTTGGGAGAAAGGGATCTGGGCTGGATGCTGCTGGATATGGATTACTCGGATCCTTCGGACATAAAGCCGGTGTTTTTCCGCGCGGTAATGAAGGATGGGGTACTTGATGTGCCTCCGATGAGAGGCAAGGGGGTGGCAAGATGATACTTCAGGCTTTGACGAGGCTGTATGAGGATATGGCTGACCGCGGCGATATAGCCCGGCAGGGCTGGGGGCCCGCAAGGATAAGCTATGCTCTTTGTATAGACGGAGACGGAAGACTGACGCAGATATTGCCGCTGATTAAAGAAGAACAGACGGGTAAAAAGACTGTGCTGCGGCCAAGGATAATGGAGCTTCCGGCGGCGGTAAAGCGAGCAGTAAATATACTGTCGAATTTTCTTTGGGATAATTCTTCTTATTTGCTTGGCTTTGATGGCAAAGGCAAGCCGGAACGCAGCAAGGAATGCTTTGACGCCTGTGCAAAGCTGCATCACGATCTTCTCGACGGGGCGGATTCGGAAGCGGCGAAAGCCATACTTAACTATTTCGACAACTGGCAGCCTGAAAATGCTGCCGAACATCCTGCCGTCAAAGAGTATTATAACGAATTGATAAAGGGTGGCAATCTGATATTCAGGGTAAATGGCGTATTCCAGCAAAATGACAAGGTCATATGCCGTGCATGGCAGGAGCATTACGATTCTGATGATGGCGAGAAGATGCAGTGCCTGATAACTGGCAGAGAAGATAGCATTGCGCGATTGCATCCATCTATAAGCGGCGTCAAAGATGCCCAGTCCAGCGGAGCGGCAATAGTATCCTTCAATGCACCGGCCTTTTGCTCATACGAAAGAGAGCAGGGAATGAACGCACCGGTAGGCAAATACGCCGCCTTTGCTTATACCTCGGCCTTGAATCACCTTCTTGCTGATAAGGACAACGTCCAGCATATAGGCGATACTACGGTAGTCTGCTGGGCGGAGGGAGCAGAGCCGCAGTACGATGCTTTCGCCATGGGGGCGCTGTTTGGGGGCGAAGCGCCGGCAGGCTATACAGAGGAAGACGTGCGGGCGATAGTCAAACGTCTTGCGGAGGGTAAGCCCTGCGAAGAGCTCGATCTCCACCCGGACAGGACGTTTTACATACTGGGCCTCGCGCCTAACGCGGCAAGGCTTTCAGTAAGGTTTTTCCTGCGAGATACCTTCGGCCGGATAATGAAAAACATAAACGACCACAACGAGCGAATGGAGATAGTAAGGCCGGCAAACGACAACTATGTCACCTTGCCCATGTGGGCGATGCTGCGGGAGACAGTAAATCTCAATTCAAGGGACAAAACTCCAAACCCTGCAATGTCAGGCGCAACGGCAAGGGCAATATTCACAGGTGGTATGTATCCTGTATCGCTCCTTGAAAACACTATGCTGCGCATACGGGCGGAACGCAACATCACCCGGGGGCGAGCGGCGATAATCAAGGCATATTATCTTAAAAACACCAATATGGAGTGTCCGAAGGAGGTTTTGACTGTGGCACTTAACGAAGAAAGCAGAAACATACCGTATACTCTGGGCAGGCTGTTTTCAGTATATGAAGCGGCCCAGCAGGCGGCGAACCCCGGAATAAATACAACTATAAAAGACAGATATTTCAACTCCGCCGCCGCAACGCCGGCAATGATATTCCCGATACTTGGCAACCTTTATCAAAAGCACCTGCGAAAGCTGGAGGGCGGAAGCGCCGTATACTTCGACAAGCAGGTGATGGAATTGAAGGGCATATTGAAGGACGAATACCCAATGCGCCTTACGCTGCCGCAGCAAGGTTCATTTGACCTCGGCTATTATCACCAGACGCAAAAGCGCTATACAAAGAAGGAGGATAAATAAAAATGGAAGCCATCAGGAACCGCTATGAATTCGTAATTCTTTTTGATGTTGAAAACGGAAATCCCAACGGGGACCCGGACGCGGGAAATATGCCGCGGGTGGATCCGGAGACGGGCTATGGCCTCGTGACGGACGTCTGCCTCAAGCGCAAGATACGCAATTATGTTGAAACGGTCAAGGAGGGCGAAGAGGGCTATCGCATATACATAAAGGACAACGTGCCCCTTAACCGGAGCGACCTTGAGGCGTACAAGCATCTCGGCATAGATGAGAAGAAGGTGAAGGAAGCCAAGAAGAAAAACGAAAACCTGGATATAGAGATACGCGACTTTATGTGCAGGAATTTCTACGATATCCGTACCTTCGGCGCGGTGATGACTACCTTTGTAAAGGGCGCATTGAATTGCGGCCAGGTGCGTGGCCCCGTACAGCTCGGCTTTGCCCGCAGTATAGACCCCATAATGTCGCAGGAGGTTACTATAACCAGAGTAGCCATAACCACGGAGGCGGACGCAGAAAAGAAGGGGACCGAAATGGGCCGCAAATATATAGTGCCCTATGGCCTTTACAGAGCGGAGGGATATGTATCCGCAAACCTTGCCCGCAAGACCACCGGTTTTTCAGAGGAGGACCTTGAGCTGCTGTGGCAGGCAATACTGAATATGTTTGAACTGGATCACTCCGCGGCAAGGGGAAAGATGGCTGTCAGGGAACTCATAATATTCAAGCACGATTCGGAGTTGGGCAACGCGCCAGCATATAAGCTGTTTGACCTGGTAAAGGTGAACCGCAGGGAGGGCGTGGCTGTGCCCCGGACATATTCGGATTACATTGTCGATGTGGACGAAGCGCATCTGCCAAGCGGCGTAAGCTGTATAAGAAAATAATGGAATACCGGCACGACGACCTTCTTCAGCTTTCCGGCATACAGCACTTCGCGTTCTGCCGCCGCCAGTGGGCGCTGATACACATAGAAAAGCTCTGGGCGGAAAACTATCGCACCACCGACGGTGCGCTGATGCACGACAAGGCGCACGATCCGGAGCTCAATGAGAGCAGGGGCGATCTTTGCATCATGCGCGGGGTCAGCGTAAGCTCTGCCCGGCTCGGCATATCCGGCCAGTGCGATGTGGTGGAGTTCATGCGGGGCGAGGACGGGATAAGCCTGAGCGGCAGGGAAGGCCTTTGGCAGCCGTACCCGGTGGAATACAAGAGAGGCGAACCTAAGACGGATAACTGCGATATGCTGCAGCTTTGCGCCCAGGCGATGTGCCTCGAAGAAATGCTTTGCTGCAGCATACCCGAGGGCGCGCTGTACTACGGCCAGCCAAGGCGCAGGCAGAGGGTAGAACTCACGGCCGAAATGCGGCAGAAGGTGCGGGATATGCTGCTGGAGATGCATGATTACTACCGCCGGGGATATACGCCTAAGGTAAAGCCGTCAAAGGGCTGCAACGCCTGCTCGATGAAGGAGCTTTGCCTGCCCAAGCTGATCAGGAGCAGGCCGGTAAGGGAATACCTTCGCAAAGCAATGGAGGTGGAGCCGTGAAAAAGCTGCTTAACACGCTGTATGCCATGTCGGAGGATATTTACCTGTCCCTTGACGGCGAAAACGCAGTCGCGAACCGGGATAAGCAGGAGCTTGCCCGCTATCCGCTGCACACGCTGCAAAGCATAGTTAGCTTTTCCTATGCCGGGCTTTCTCCGGCATTGATGGGCGAATGTGCAAAACGGGGCATAGGCGTGGCGCTGTGCTCGCCGCGGGGCAGGTTCCTTGTAAGGGTATGCGGCGAGATCAACGGCAATGTGCTGCTTCGGCGGACACAGTATAGGGCGGCGGATGACGAGACCGAAAGCTGCCGTATTGCCCGGTACATGATATTCGGCAAGCTGTATAATTCCCGCTGGAGCATTGAGCGCACAAAGCGGGATCATGGTATGCGGGTGGACGCAGAGACGCTTTCCAACGCTTCCGGCCAGATCAAGGAGCTTTTGCCAAGGACGCTCGATGAAGCCTCTTTGGATGGGCTGCGCGGGCTGGAGGGCAACGGGGCCAGCGCCTATTTCGGCGTGCTGGATCAGCTCATATTGAATGACAAGGGCATATTCAGCTTTAACGGGCGCAGCAGGAGGCCACCCCTCGATCCGGTGAACGCAATGCTGTCCTTCGCTTACAGCATACTCGCCCACGACTGCGCCTCCGCGCTGGAGGCGGCAGGCCTCGACCCATATGTGGGGTTTTTGCACAGGGACAGGCCGGGAAGGACGTCACTTGCACTCGATCTCATGGAAGAGCTGCGCCCCTGCATGGCGGACAGGTTCGTTATCACCCTGATAAACAACAGGGTGATGGATGAAAAGGTATTTATAAGGCAGGAAAGCGGGGCGGTGCTGCTCAATGACGATGGGCGCAGGAAGTTTTTCAAACATTGGCAGGATAAGAAACGTGAGAGCCTGACCCATGCATACCTTGGGGATAAGCTGCAATGGGGAATGGTGCCTTACATACAGGCACAGCTTCTTGCGAGATATCTGAGAGGCGATCTGGACGACTATCCGCCATTTTTATGGAAGTGATGATATGCTTGTTTTGATAACTTATGATGTTAATACCGAAGACGCGGCGGGCCGGAGGCGGCTCAGGCAGATAGCAAAGCAATGCGTGAACTACGGACAGAGAGTGCAGTGCTCGGTATTTGAATGCTTGTTAGATGCCGCGCAGTGCCGCAGCCTGCAAGGGCGCTTGTGTGATATAATGGACAAGGATAAAGACAGCCTGCGCTTTTATTACCTTGGCAACAAATATCAAAACAAAATTGAGCACTTTGGCTGCAAAAAAGCATATTTACCCGAGGATAATATAATCCTCTGATGCGAAGGGGAAGCACACATGCTTTTGCGGAGAGGTTCGCACCGAAAAAGTCTGCTTTTAAGCTCACATCGATTGTGATATGTTTAGAATAAGGAGCCAAATGCGGCCGGAAACGAATAACCATACAAGAATTATTTGAAAATCCGGATAATGATCCGAGTTTTCACTGTCGCTCCCCGCACGGGGAGCGTGGATTGAAATATATAATGCGGCTCGCATGGTTTACAACATCCTCCGTCGCTCCCCGCACGGGGAGCGTGGATTGAAATCTTCTTTCCCGGCTTGTCAAGCTGATTGTACAGTGTCGCTCCCCGCACGGGGAGCGTGGATTGAAATACAATCGTCGTATTTATGGCGGCGGGCAGCCTTTGTCGCTCCCCGCACGGGGAGCGTGGATTGAAATCTGCACTGCTAACCTATCCGCCATTTCGTTAAATTGTCGCTCCCCGCACGGGGAGCGTGGATTGAAATATTCCTGCTAACAGGTGGTTGAGCACCGCAGTACGTCGCTCCCCGCACGGGGAGCGTGGATTGAAATAGTGCTGCCATGACCTCATCTCTCACAGCTCCGGCGTCGCTCCCCGCACGGGGAGCGTGGATTGAAATAAATCCTCTAAATCGTCTGTATTAAATAACATATAGTCGCTCCCCGCACGGGGAGCGTGGATTGAAATTTTGTCCTGCTTAACTGTTATTATTTTAATCTCCGTCGCTCCCCGCACGGGGAGCGTGGATTGAAATCGACCTCTGGTACTGCTTTGACAGCTAATACAAGTCGCTCCCCGCACGGGGAGCGTGGATTGAAATATGCCGCATACGCGACCTAAGACAAAATAATCCGTCGCTCCCCGCACGGGGAGCGTGGATTGAAATATCACCGGGCGCACCGCGCAGAAGGACGCGCTTTTGTCGCTCCCCGCACGGGGAGCGTGGATTGAAATGCCTTTAACCGGCAGAGGGAGCGGGAGCCGCTCACCGTCGCTCCCCGCACGGGGAGCGTGGATTGAAATGCCTACCCACGTCAGGCCGCCGCGCCAGTTATCGTCGCTCCCCGCACGGGGAGCGTGGATTGAAATGTAGGTTTTGCTTGCCTCTATTGCGGGGGCCTCGCCGTCGCTCCCCGCACGGGGAGCGTGGATTGAAATCGCACATCACACCGTGGCGGTCGCCAGCGGTCAGCGTCGCTCCCCGCACGGGGAGCGTGGATTGAAATGCTGGGGCACTCCCCAAAACTGCGCGTCGTGTACTGTCGCTCCCCGCACGGGGAGCGTGGATTGAAATCACCTTCGCGTTGAACAACGCTATCACCACCGAGTCGCTCCCCGCACGGGGAGCGTGGATTGAAATTGAGAGGATCACAGCCCCGTCGCCGTCCGTAAAAGTCGCTCCCCGCACGGGGAGCGTGGATTGAAATCGCAAGGATATAGTAAAGAGGATTTATACGAAGAACGTCGCTCCCCGCACGGGGAGCGTGGATTGAAATCGTCATATCGGTGTGTCTTTCGGATATCAGGCATGTCGCTCCCCGCACGGGGAGCGTGGATTGAAATACCTGATATGCAAGCTGCCCCTCGCCTGTCCATGGTCGCTCCCCGCACGGGGAGCGTGGATTGAAATTTCGAGGCAATACATTGTTTCTTTGTACACCTCCGGGTCGCTCCCCGCACGGGGAGCGTGGATTGAAATATATCCTTGCCGACGGTTACTTTAGCCCTATACCGTCGCTCCCCGCACGGGGAGCGTGGATTGAAATTTTGGCGCGGCGCGGTATAAATATCTGCTCCATTACGTCGCTCCCCGCACGGGGAGCGTGGATTGAAATATAAAGCACCCCCAAAAGGTTTTGCTTTTTCTCCGTCGCTCCCCGCACGGGGAGCGTGGATTGAAATTACGCCCCGGACGCTATTGACGGCACGGACAAATAGTCGCTCCCCGCACGGGGAGCGTGGATTGAAATAGTTCCCAGCGTCCTGCAGTGAGGTTTATTCCCGTCGCTCCCCGCACGGGGAGCGTGGATTGAAATCCCGGCGCGTTGTAACGATAATCTCCAGCTGCATAGTCGCTCCCCGCACGGGGAGCGTGGATTGAAATCTGCTGAGACGCAGCGGTGGCATACTGTCCAAATTCGCGTCGCTCCCCGCACGGGGAGCGTGGATTGAAATCTCGCGGTACTCCTCTGCCAGCGCGTGGCTCGTCGTCGCTCCCCGCACGGGGAGCGTGGATTGAAATATAAAATAACTCCCAGCGATTTTTTTGACGTTGGGTCGCTCCCCGCACGGGGAGCGTGGATTGAAATCCGAGTGAATCGCTGAGAAAGGCCAGCTTTTGTATGTCGCTCCCCGCACGGGGAGCGTGGATTGAAATCAGTCGGTTTCCTCGTATACGCCTACCAGCTCCCCGTCGCTCCCCGCACGGGGAGCGTGGATTGAAATTCCCGTAAAAGCCCTCATCAAAACCACCATCCCTTGTCGCTCCCCGCACGGGGAGCGTGGATTGAAATAGGAAGGAAATGTGTATATTCTGCACATTTAAGCGTCGCTCCCCGCACGGGGAGCGTGGATTGAAATAATAACTACTACGACTATTGAGCAAGCTGCTGATAGTCGCTCCCCGCACGGGGAGCGTGGATTGAAATATAGTCTGGATTTTCTTCCCGCTTTGCTTTTTCCGTCGCTCCCCGCACGGGGAGCGTGGATTGAAATTGCAACAGTTAGCACAACAGACCAAGAAAGTTATACGTCGCTCCCCGCACGGGGGGCGTGGATTGAAATGATATAGCCCACGCCTACGTAGGGCGTGTCTGCAGTCGCCCCCCGCACGGGGGGCGTGGATTGAAATATACTTGGAGAAGTATACCGCCCGGATGACGTGCGTCGCCCCCCGCACGGGGGGCGTGGATTGAAATGTTCCATTTGGAGCTTCCGGCCTTGGGCTTGTGTCGCCCCCCGCACGGGGGGCGTGGATTGAAATTTGTGGTATAGTCTGTCCTGCACATTTGACGCCTGTCGCCCCCCGCACGGGGGGCGTGGATTGAAATTCCTACGCCAAATCCTGTTCCGCGCCCTAACGCGTCGCCCCCCGCACGGGGGGCGTGGATTGAAATTCCTACGCCAAATCCTGTTCCGCGCCCTAACGCGTCGCCCCCCGCACGGGGGGCGTGGATTGAAATCTCACAGTGCCCAAGGTTGTTGAGCGGCAAGAAGTCGCCCCCCGCACGGGGGGCGTGGATTGAAATTCGCTGTTAAATAGGGTGCAGGGGCGCATATACTGTCGCCCCCCGCACGGGGGGCGTGGATTGAAATTCCTTTTTGGTCTCGCTGCGTTCTATGGCTATGCCGAGTCGCCCCCCGCACGGGGGGCGTGGATTGAAATCTCCGTTGCTGGAGAATGCGCCCGGCACATTCTGTCGCCCCCCGCACGGGGGGCGTGGATTGAAATTCCTTTTTGGTCTCGCTGCGCTCTATGGCTATGCGTCGCCCCCCGCACGGGGGGCGTGGATTGAAATCCCGCAGGCCATGCGGTCGTCGCAGCCAAGTGCGTCGCCCCCCGCACGGGGGGCGTGGATTGAAATCTTGACCGTGCAACTCGCCGCGTCGGAGAGTTTGCCGTCGCCCCCCGCACGGGGGGCGTGGATTGAAATAATTCGTCAATACTATTTATCATTTTTAGCCCCGTCGCCCCCCGCACGGGGAGCGTGGATTGAAATTTTGGACAGCGGCGACACGGCGCAGACCGTGAGCGCGCCGCTCCCCGTGTGGGGAGCGGCGTTTTATGATTACCATTAAGTATTAAATATTAAGTCATAGCCGCACCGTCTACGCGAAGGGTAACGCCGGTGACATAGCTTGCCAAATCGCTGGCCAGATACAGGTATGCATTTGCAATATCAAGGGGTTCTCCCACCCGGCCAAGAGGTATACCCGCGGATATCCTGTCAACAAGCTCCTTGGGCAGCGCAGAGACCATGTCAGTCCTTGTAACGCCAGGTGCTACGGCGTTTACGCGGATGTGATCCTTGGCCAGTTCCCTCGCAAGTGATCTGGTAAGTCCGTTAACCGCGAATTTGCTTGCGGGATAGCCGCAGCCGGAGGGCTGGCCGTATTCGCCTACCATGGAACTGGTGTTTATGATTACGCCTCCGCCCTGATCCTTCATGATCCTTGCCGCGGCCTGAGAGCACACGAACACCGCTTTTACGTTGAGGTCCATGATTTTGCTGAACTCATCGAGCGTGTATTCATAAAGACTGGTCCTGGAGGAAACTCCCGCATTATTGGCGAGGATATCCAGGCTTCCGAAGCGGTCTTTTACATCGGCGAACGCCTTTGCCACCGCTTTGGGGTCACACAGATCAGGCCAAATACCTACGACACGCCCTTCATAGCCTGAAAGCTTCGACAATGCCTTGTCCACGGATTCCTGACGGGAACCGGCAACGGCCACGTTAGCGCCGTTTTCAAGATACTTTTCCACAATGGCAAAGCCGATCCCGCGGGTCCCGCCGGTCACGATTGCTGTTTTTCCTTTTAACATTCCGAATCCTCCTGTTTTTGTTTTTGCGAAAACCATTTGGCATTTTTAAATACCGGATAGATGGTAAAATGCTCATGGAAGGCACTGATATTTCATAAATTGACCATTCAATACCCTGCCATATGGGCTTTCCTGTTTAATAATACTAAAGATATTATATCAATTCTGCCTTGCAGGTCAAGGCGGGATTTTCCGCATTGTGCAGGATTGAAATCTTAAAAATTCAAAAAAGCGGCGTTTAGCCGCTTTTTTCAACGCTCTGAAATATCAATGCCCGTTACAGCGGGTCCTTTGTGTTCAGAAGTATCATGTTCAGGTCCTTTATCATCTTAAGCTCGTTTTTTGTAAATGCCAGCGCTTCGGGGGTGATGCCGGAATCCGGCATGGGCTTGGGCGAAAGCAGCACTTTTACCGTGAAAGGGGAAAGCGGGTTGTAGGATATAGCCGTCATGAAGCCCCATGTCTCCCTGTTGTGGAAGGAATTCATTATGCAAAGGCTTACCCGGTCTATCGGGTTGGAATGATCCATGAGCACGGCGTAGGACACCAGATCAAAGTGGCTCATCGTGCCGGTATAAAAATATTTCGCCCTTTCATATTCCGCGAAGGAGGGAACGTTGAGGTAGCAGCGGCAGGATATCTCATTAAGCTGCGCCCGGTCGCTCTGGAGCTCCAGCAGCGTTCGTGTCATCTGCTTGAGCCTGCCGTCGTAATAGTACATATACAGCGTATCGCTGCTGCTGAAGGGGTTGGAAACGGCTCTTCTTACATTTTCCTTGGGTATGGCATAGTCCACAAACTGAGACATGTCCGTGCCGAGTGCGGAGGCAATATCGTAAAGAGAACCGACGTCTATGGCTATCTGCCCGCTTTCGTATTTGGAGAGGGTAGATTCGCTCTTGTGTATAGCCGCGGCGAGCTGATCCTGAGTCATGTTTTTGAGCTTGCGGTAAAAGCGTATCCTGCTGCCGACGTGGTTATACAGCGTTTTCTGGAGAGTTTCCAATTCCACCGTTATCCCCTTTAAACAAACAAAAATAATGGTTCCTCGAATATTACCATAATAAAGTTTAACGGAGCGGCGGCGATTTGTAAATAGATACCTTATTCCTTAAAAATCAGAAAAAACCGGGATCTGCGTGAAAATCCGTCATGAACCCGGCACAGTGACGCTCAAGGCGGCATAAAATCTGCGCCAAACGAAACTTTGCGGCAGCATTTCTTCCTGCCATGACATAATGGCAAAATTGACGAAAATTCACAATTTCGTTAAAATTCAATCATGCCTTTATGAGAAATTACGCAAAGATCCGTGCATAGGGGAAATGCATGGTAATCCTTTGCAAAATCCTCAGAGGCTGAGCAAATCCCAATACTATTTTTCTGGAGGAATCATCTGATGGTACTGGCACTTCAAATCGTTTTGGCGGCCTGCTTCGTAGGTATTGCGGTCGATATGTTTATCGACATCAACAAGAACCACAAGGGCGAATGCAAAAATGCCGGAGCAAAGAAATGGGCGCAGGGAATGTTCGTAGGTATTATTGCAAACCTTCTGGATACCCTCGGCTGCGGCTCCTTTGCTCCTTCTACCTTCCTTTACAAGACCTTTAAGAACGTAGACGACATCAATATCCCCGGCACGCTGAACGTGGGCGATACCTTCCCGGTCATTTTCGAGGCCTTGATCTTCACCAACACCGTTGACTGTGAGCCCCTGTTCCTGATAGCCATGGTGGTAGCCGCCGCGATAGGCTCTTACAGCATGGCTGAGATCGTGTGCAAGTGGGACGTCAATAAGATTCGTCTGGCGATGGGCATTGCGATGCTGGGCTGCTCCGTGGTAATGGCCTGCAAGAATGCCGGCGTTGGCCCCTTCGGCACTATAGGCGATCTCAACGGCTTCACCGTCGGTCAGTGGCAGTTCTGGGTAGCCGTTATATTGAACTTCTTCTGGGGCGCCGGTATGGACGTTGGCTTCGGCCTGTACGCGCCCTGCATGGCTACCTGCCTGCTGCTGGGCTGCTCCGGCATTACCTGCTTCCCCATATTCATGGGCTCCTGCGCTCTGCTCATGCCCGCCTGCTCCATCGTGTTCATACAGAAGGGGCGCTATGATGTAGTAGCTACCGTGAGCAACATGATCGGCGGCTGCATCGGCGTATTTATCGCATGGAAGATAGTAACCAGCCTGCCCATGAAGGTCCTGATATACGTTATCTGCGTAGTACTTCTTTGGACCTCTTATAAGATGCTCAGCGACCGCGCCAAGGACCTCAAGGCCAAGGCCGACGCAAAGTAATCAAAAAGGCTTATTTCAAAGGGCTGTCCACCGGGCGGCCCTTTTGTGATACAATAAAGCAAAACGAGATCAACGGAGGCAGAAAAATGGAACTTGAATATACGTATGCCGATTACGCGGCGGATAAGGCCATTGAGCTTATAGGCATAGACAGCCCGTCCGGCTACACGGAGCGTGCCGCACGGTGGGTGCAGGAGAGCTTTGAGATGCTGGGCTTCATGACGGAGCGCACACAGAAGGGCGGCGTGCTGGTTACGGTAAAGGGAGGCAGCGAAGACGGCCTGCTGCTTGAGGCACACGTGGATACATTGGGCGGCATGGTAGCCGAGGTAAAGTCAAACGGCAGGCTGCGCATAACCAACATAGGTGGAATGCAGCCCAATAACGCCGAGGCGGAAAACGTGCGGGTGTATACAAGGGGCGGCAGGGTCATCGAGGGAACCTGTCAGCTCTGCAACGCATCTGTACACGTGAACGGCGAATACGGCGATGCGAAGCGCAGCTTCGACACAGAGGAGATAGTGCTGGACGAGGACGTAAAATCCGAAGAGGATACCCGCAGTCTTGGCATAGAGGTTGGGGACATAGTTTGCTTTGAGCCCCGGGCGAGGATAACAGAGAGCGGGTACGTAAAGAGCAGATTCCTGGATGACAAGCTGTCCGTAGGCATACTGCTGGGCATTTGCAAATACATCAGGGAAAGCGGCAGAGAGCCCCAGCGCCCGGTGTACGCCCATATCACGGTATATGAGGAAGTGGGACACGGCGGTTCCGCCTCGCTGCCTACGGGCGTTACGGAGGCTATAAGCGTGGACATGGGATGCGTTGGCGACGGCCTTACCTGTACTGAACGTCAGGTATCCATCTGCGCCAAGGATTCCGGCGGTCCATACAGCTATGAAGTGACGGGCAGGCTCATTGAAGCCGCAAAGGCCGAGAAGGCGGATTACGCCGTAGACGTATACCCCCATTACGGATCGGATGTAGAGGCCACTCTAAGGGCGGGATGCGACATACGTCACGGGCTCATAGGCGCGGGCGTTTACGCCAGCCACGGCTACGAGCGCAGCCACAAGGACGGCGTTTACAATACCCTGAAGGTGCTGAAAGGGTATCTCGGAATATAGCGTAAAAACCGGAGGTCTGTATGGCTGAATTTCGACTCTTACAGGACAGGGATAAGGAGCAGGCGTCCGCCCTTTGGCAGGAGTGCTTCGGGGATAGCGACGGCTTTTGCCGCTGGTTTATGTCGGAACAATGGAATGGCGAATACAGTGTCGCCGCCTTTGAGGAAGGAAAACTGGTATCCATGATACATGGGCGGCCGTATACCCTCTGTATACGGGGACGTGGGGTGCCCTCTGTTATAATGTGCGGCGTAGCCACCGCGCCGGAATACCGCCACAGGGGACTTATGCGGCGCTGCATGGAGCTTTTTGAGCGTAATGCGCGAGACAAAGGCGCATTTGTGCTGTTCCAGTCCCCGGTAGATTTCAGGATATATGAATGGTGCATGCAATATCCCTCCTCCGCGTCGGGTATGATGGAGTTGAGTGAGAAGGCCAGGCTCAGAAGTTCCTGCTATGCGGTGGATTCCGCCTGTGACGACAGCTTTGCCGCCGAGCTGCTGCCGCTTTACAACGATGTGATGCGGAACTGTTCAGGCCGCGTTATGCGCACGCTGGCAAATATGCAGAATACTCTCCGGGGCTATCAACCGGACGGAGGGCGGCTGCTGCGCTATATAAAGGAAGGCAAAACATTGGGCTATGCGCTGTATTACGGCGCCGAAAAGGAAGTGAACTGCATTGAGTTCATGGCGAGGGGCAGGGCGGCACGGGGGCTGCTGAGCACCCTCGGCGCTATGGCAAGGGGCAGGAGAATGATGGTGCGCGGAACTGCGGAGCTGCTACTTATGGGCGTTCCAAAGGGAATACGAGGTAGTTTGGCGAATACCACGGCAATGGGAGCGCTGAATGTACCAGGGCTTTTACATGAGCTTGCGGGCTTTGACGATGTGACTGTGGAGGTTACCGATAGCGTCATACCGGAGAACAACGGCGTGTTTACATTCGGAGGAAAGCCTTCCAAAGGACCTGTAGATATAAAAATGGACAGCGGGCGGCTGATGCAGCTTTTGTGCGGCTATGCCGACATCGCGCAGCTGGAGGGACAGGAAAAGGCGGAAATAGTAAACCGGCTGGCCGCCCATAAGCTTTTGGACAGGTTGCCAACGTTGCAATGCTTTACTGCGGAGGAATATTGAATAATACAAAAAGGCGGCTTTCGCCGCCTTTTTGTAAGCTCAGTGTTCAATATGAATCATCAATCGTCGCGGGTTCGCCATGCAATCTCCGCGTCAAGGTTCTTGCGGAGAGTCTCGTTTTCCTTTACAAGATCGTCGTAGTGTACGCTCTGTACATAGAATTTATCAAAGCCGAAGGTGGCTTCCTCAAGCTCCTCATCGGTATAGCTGGGGAGCAGGGTACCGCTCTTGCGGCGTAGACCCATGGCGGTTATAACTACCAGCCGCCTGTGCTGCTCGGAGAGCTGAATTATCTTGAGACTTTCGGGTATCTCGAGGTTCAGGCCGTAAAGCTCGTTTACCCGGCGGAGGAGAGGCTGCTGCTCGGGCTTGATAGAGACGATAACACCGTATTTTGCGAACAGTTCCTTGAGATAGTCCGCAGATACCGGCTCGCGGGTGATGGTGCTCTTGCCAAGGCCCTCAAGCATGGTGTTGGAAATAGAGAAACTGACGTAGGTTTCGTTGCCTGTCTTTGGGTAATCCATATTTCCTCCTAAAAAATTTGTTTTGTTATTATTATCGGCAAGCCGACAAGATATAATTCAGATTTGATATTTTGATGCTAACACTAAGTGCAACTTATGTCAACTACCGATATTTTTTCTACAAAAATGCAAATGTTATCGGCAGCCCTGACCAACATCTATTTGACAAAAATGCCTTCCGAGCATATAATATATCCGTTGTATATCTCTCCGTAGCTCAGCAGGATAGAGCGTTCGCCTCCTAATGTGGAGGACGTACACTCGCCAAGAGCCCCTCGATTTTACACAAGCGCCATTAGCTCAGCAGGATAGAGCGCACGCCTCCTAAGTGTGAGGTGACCGGAAACCAAACGGGCTGAAACTTTGGAAAATCAATACATGTCTCCGTAGCTCAGTAGGATAGAGCGTTCGCCTCCTAAGCGAAAGGCCGCGCGTTCGAGCCGCGCCGGGGACGCCAAAACCACCGAATTTCCTTGAATATTTGGTGGTTTTTTCTTTTTGACATTTCGCTCACCCATTTGTCATCTTGTTCTTGCCCACAGTTCTCTCGCCGAAAAGACTGCTAATCGGGAAACGAACCGTTTTGAGCAATTTGCTAATAGATTTTGAAAACCTGCTAATAAGCATCATTTTGCTGTTGCGTTAGGCAAAGTGATGATTCTAGCCAGCGCATTGGCCAATTCGGGCGACTTCTGAAGCTGATCGATCAATCCGGCAAGATCCAATCCGGGCGTCGTTTCCTGCGGCGGCGCGACATCGCGCAAGTCGGGGTTGGCATAAAACATGGACTCAAACTTCTGTGCGTTTACCTTACGGTCTTCATCAAGTATTTCCGCATAGACCTCCGTAACCATGTCGGCCTGCGCATGCCCCGTATCGCCTTGGGTAGCCTTGATGTCGCCGTGGTTCAACTTGAGTTTGTATGTTGTGCTCGACTTTCGGAGTGAATGAAAGACTACATCCGGCAAACCTGCGCTTTTCTTGAGACGGACAAAGCTCTCCTCGATCAACTTTCCCTCGCATGGACGTCCATTGGGCAGTGTGATCACGAGATTGTAGTCAATGAACTCCTCTCCCAGCATTTCCTTCAGGTTATCCTGTGATTTTTTCCATTCACGGAGGATATAGGCCAACGTCTTGGGAATCCATATTTTTCTCACACTGCTTTCGGTCTTTGGGACCTTTAGAACCAGAACCGTACTCCTGCAGTTAGACATTATTGACGGGAACTTAAACAGAATGCCCTTATCCTCCAACTTCTCCATCGCTTGCTTATTTACCCGGGCAAGTTCGCAATCGACATAGAGATGCGCGTCATCATTTGCTATGTCGGCATCGCTGATATGCACTCTGTCCCATTGCAGCCCCAATATTTCACCCTCACGCATTGAACAAGCAAAAGCAAGATTCATTGCAAGGTATAGCTTTGCGTCAGTGCATTCGTCCATTGCTTTTACAATCGTCTGTATTGTCCACATTGCTCTTTTCTTCGCAACGTGCTTCGGAATGAGCGCCCCAGAAAACGGGTTGCGGCCGATCACTTCCCAGCGCACCGCCTGATCAAAGGCACAACGGATCAGTTTATGGATCTTTTCAATGTTCGCCGGAGTCAGTTTCTCGGTTCTGGGTTTTCGGCCATTGCACTCTACCGGCTTTGTTCTTTCGAGCTGCTTGTAAAACCGGTCTACGACGATCGTGGTTACAGCCTGCATCTGCATGTCTCCAATAGCGGGATTGATATAGTTTTCAATCAATCGCGTGTTAGTGGCATAAGCAGATACGCCCCATTTCCTTTCTCCATAAAGCGATACGAAATCGCTAAGGAAATCTTTTACAGTAGTCTTCTTGGGAATAATGAAGGTTCCCTTGTTCTGTGTATACTCCACTTCGGCCTTTCGACAACCAGCAGCAGCACGCTTTGCCGTTCGAGTCTTTTCCTTTACACGTTTCCCAGTTGCTGCTTCAATTTCAGACCTATCAAGCTGATCCTTCTTTACTGTTTCCCATTTCTGCTTCTTGTTGCCGTCTTCATCCTGATAATAATAAACAACTGAAACGGAGTTGTTTCGTTCAACAATCGATGCCATACATTAAGTCCTTTCTTGACTGCTAGTCAGATTTACTATCTAACCACTCGTCAAAGGACTGCCTTGACACTCTAATCGATGAACCAATGCGGACTGTTCGGAAATGCCCTTCCTTAATTAGCCTGTATGCCGTGGCATTACTGACGCCCAGAATTTTAGCGACCTCGTTGACACGATAGGTTCTCTTGGTCGAAGCATCTCCTTGGTGTTCGCTATCGGTAATGCTACCCATATATCCTCCCTTCTTTGCACGGCCGATAACGTCTATGATACCTATAAATATTATACATTGAGGCGTTTTCGGCTACAACAGTTTTGGTATTTGATTAAAAATAATCCCCAACGCTCCGCTGCTATTGGATTCACAGCGCTGCGGTACTCGCAGGCTCCTGTCATTCCTATGATAGGCCGTCCCATATACATGGCTGGACGGGTTTACGGTGCTCCTTCCATATGTCTTGGCGGGGCAGGTAGCAAGCCTGCCATTTCGCATTTAATGCCGCTCGGTATTGAAGGCCGACGCTGGGGTGCAATATGCTGTTTTCAAGGTGCTAAAGCACTGCATGGTTCGCTCGCAATGCTTTTGACAGGGTGTCCCTCTCACTTATTAGCAGGTTTTGAGGTCAATATTTAACCCCCCAAATCCAAAATTGTGCAAAAAAGACCGTCCCGGGCGTTCCCAATACGGGAATGCCATAGGACGGTCTATTGCTGTTACGTTATTTGCTTTACAAAAACTCGTCGAGGTTGTCCAGCATCCTGCTGACTGCCGAGTTAACAGCCTGCTGTGGTACTGCGGGTGTTTGCCGGGTCTGAACCTCAGCCGGCGGAGCTTGCTGTCCGGCATTGGACACATATTGCTGGATCATGCTCCGCACGATCTTCTCCAGCTCATCGCGCCGGAACAATTCCCGCCGAACTTCGATCCGCACGACCGCACCGGTCTCTATGTCGGGATGCCGCTCCAGATATTCGCAGACGGCCCTCACAATGAAATCGCTCTTTTTGTGCTTTAGGCTTTCCAGCGTTTCACCTGCCTGGATATACTCCGGTGAGTTTGCCGCAAACTGAAGCGAAAACCGGTAGCCGTCCGGGGTTTTCATATTACGCCGCCCGCCCTTCGGGCCAGCTTCTCAAGCTGCGCCTGTGCGAGCAGCTCATATCCGTGTGCGTTGGCTCTGGTGTCAGGCTCAAACTCCACAGAACTGACAAGGGATGACGCCTTGATAAAGGAGCGCAGCAGGATCGACCCGCCGCCCACGAATATGGCGGGGTTTGTCCGCAAGTCCACCTGAAGTTCACGGAGCTTGTTGAGCATATCAGCGGCATATTTATCGACCTCTTTGCGAACAGCGTTTTGTATCTCGCCGTCAAGCACGGTGTTTTGTCCCGCAAGGATTTCGCAGATATGCTCGTCGTCGATGGATATGTCATAAAGTGAGTTCACCTTGCCCGCGATATGGTTGGTCATGGTGATGACACCCATGTTCAAGCTGCGGCAGAACTCCATGTCCGGCTTGCCCTTGCGAAGAAGTAACACATCGCTTGTGTAACCGCCAATGTCGATTACGAATGTGCGGGAAGTGGCCGTCATTTCCTGCGCTCTCTGCACAACGGCGCCAAACGCCTGCGGGTATACAAATACATGGTCGAGCATCAGGCTGAAGGGCTTATCGTTGTAGGTGAAGCGCACCGTCTCCTGCCTGCGGAAATACTGCGCGAAACTGTCCTTGAGCATTCCATAATGCTCTGGAGGCAGTCCGACGGCGAGATCGATATCCAGTGTGGAAGTAATCTCTTTGCGAGCCTCCAATTCCTTCGATATGGCAAACAGCGTCAGCAGATAGAAACGGTCGTCCTTGGTCTTGTCCCGCATAACGGGCAGCCGCTTGCCAACGAGCGTCCAGTACCGGCTCTGATACTGGATGACGTCCGCTGCCATGGGCGGTTTGGTGGGAAACTCCTCAACGCCTGACACGAAGCAGGTATTTCTTGTTTTAATCTGGGCGTTGCCGTGGTCGATTCCTATAATCATTTTCAATTCCTCCTCAATGTTTTCATAGTATTACACCGACAGCAATGCGTTTTTACAACGGTTTCGCGCATTATCGGCATGGAAAACGTAACGGAGCGCCGCATATAGCCGCGCTCTCGTGTTCAGGTGGACTACTTGTTTTTCTGTGCCCAGACGTAATCATCGAGCCCTTTGAAACGGGGATCCCATAGGTATGTGCCGAACTGGAATCCCAGCTCTTGCAGCATAGCCGTTAGCCTCCGAAAATCCTTTTGCACATGGCAGTTGGTCATCATGTCCATGTCAAAGGCGGTCATGACCTTCCTTACACCTTGCTCCCGCATAAGCGCAAGTGTTTGCTCAAGGTGTGCCAGCGAGCTTACGCCGGATACCGCAACGAGCGTCATGCCAGTGAGATAATGCACGATATCAGCCTTGAGCGGGCCTTCTATCAGCAGTATGGTATCCTGCGCGTCGCCGACGATGTGCGTCCATGCCTCCGCTCCGCAGCCGTCCTGCATCTCTGCAGTGGATAGCCAGCGGAATTTGCGGCGTGTCACGTTGTCAAGGCGCACCTTCAGCCCTTGTATACGGCCGTAATAGTCCCGTACCGGCAGCAGTATGCCGCGCCTGGTTCCGTAGTAGGTCCATGCGCCCTCTTTGCGGTAAAAGCCCGGTACGCCGGATAGATAATGTCCTTCAGAGAGCAGCTGCTTCGCAATCGCCGCATAACCTCCCGCAGGCGTCGTTCGGTAAAGATTTTGTTGTATCACCTCGTCGGTCAGCCCGCGGGAAAGCAGGTTTTCCCTATGATCCGTGGCCAGCGACAATCTGCTCAGAAACGCGCGATAGGTCGCGTCGCGTTCCTCGATGCCCGTCAACGGATACTCAGTGACGGTCGGCTGCTGCTGCCGCTTTTCACGGTGGGTTTGCACAGTGTTTGCGTCGATCTGCAGCTTCTCAATAATGGCTTTATAAGCCTTGGAACGATCCGTTTTGGCGTAATACCCGTAGAGATCGAGCATTCCGCCCGAGAACCCGCATTTCGGACAACAAAAAGCGTTCTTAACCAGGTTGATATTCAAATGCTTTTTATTGTGCGTATCGCAGCAGGGGCAGTTGATGTTGTAGGAAGCGCGGCCCGACGGCGGATAGGGCAGATTCAGAAGGGCAATGATATCCATCATTGAGAACGGCAGTTCGCCATCCATTCTAACCCCTCCCGGCCGGATCATGCGGTTTTCAGCGCATGCTCGCAAATCAGTCTCGCGGCTGCCGGAATCTCCGGGTGCTCGTCGTTCTGGTATTTAGTCGCCATCCATTTCAAAAAACCGGGGTCGAGCATGACAAGCTCGCCCAACGTGCGCCCATCGTATTTCTTCAGCGGGCACATCGTCTGCTTTGCGGCCTCAAGCGGGTCAATGGGTTCCGGCAGCGCCGGCGCTTCCGTTTCAAGGTTTGTTTCGCTGCGTATCGGTTGCCCTGTCCCTGCGCTTGTACCAGCCGCTGGCAACTCATTGGTTATCGGTAAGGCCGGTTCTCCGGCCACTTTGAACTGCAGGCCAAACCCGGCATGCCTCAGCGCGATACCGATTGCGGCCGTCTGCGCCCATTCGCGTGGGGAGGCGTTGGGCGCTTTTTCCGAATAGCTCCTTGAAGCTGAAGCTTCAGCAAGGTAGCTTCCTTCGGGGTCTGCGTAATGCTTGTAGATACGGGCATGAGCGACGATGCTGTCCTTGTTTTGCCCGATCTCGGCATTAACGGCGATGCGCCCCTCCGGGTATTTGAGCCGGAACCACGCTTCCTGTACGGCGACAGGAATGCCTGTGATGGGCTTTCCGTCAAAACTTTCATATTCCTCAACGAACGCAGAAGGGTCAAAACCCTCCACTGCGTTGATTTGGGAGATCTTATCGAGCATAGCATCGCGGCTTTTGGTTTTGGTTTCCATAATCTCACTCCTTATCCTTGTTATTGATGGGCAGCATGGTCTCACGGTAGGCAAGCCATACGGGCAGCACGGTATTGATGACCTTTGTAACATCGCCCCTGTACTGCTGTGGGTCTTTGGGCATATAGGCCGAGAAGCGCTTGCGGTAGTCCATTACAATAGAGGAAAACGCCTGCCTTGCTGTGTCGCGGGCTTGCTGTATTTCCGTGTCCTGTGAAGGCCGATAGCGGCGTTCCGTAAGAAGATGGCTCACCAGCGCGTCAACCGCAATATAGTGAGCAGACAGCACCGGAAGCTCAGCGCTTACAGGCGCAGTCTGCTCCAGATTACGGAAGCATTCCAGCACCTGTATTCTATACAGCAGCTCCATGTAGGCAAAATACTGTTCTATCCCTATGGGTTTGTCATCCGCTGCTGGCGTAGCAAACACCTTTTGCAGATCACGGTATTGTTCAAGCGTTGTCAGTATAGTTTCACTCCTTTCAAACATTTATGGCCTTTGCCTCGGCTTCGTTGATGCGCTCCGCCAGCATGGTGCCGCGCTTTTCGGCGTCCACTCGGCCTATTGCTATGACCAGCGCTTTGCGCTCGCCCACGATGACGACATGACGCTTGGCTCTTGTGATCGCCGTGTACAGCAGCGGCCGGCGCAGCATGATGTAGTGCGCAGTTTGCAGGCTTAGTATCACGGTGTCGTACTCCGAACCTTGAGACTTATGAACCGTGGTTGCATATGCCAAGTCCAACATGTCAAGCTCGTTTGGAGCGTACTCCATCGTTCGCCCGTCCCCAAAGTCCACATACAAAGTGCTTTCTTCCTGTGTGTGGAGTATGCCGGTCACGATCCCGATATCGCCGTTGCTTATGTTGGCGACGTTTTGCGTCTGCATAACCTTGTCACCCTGACGGAATATGCGTTTTCCATAGGTGAGTTCGGATTTTGACACAGACGGTGAGTTCAGCTTGTCCCGCAGCCTTGAATTGAGAGCGTTTACGCCCGTCGCGGTTTTCGTGCGGTACGGTGATAAGAGTATCACGTTATCCAGACCCAACTCCTTGACCCTTTGCAAATAAACATCTTCAAGAATATCTGCCGAACGGTCAAAGTCGCCGGATTCGATCAGCTCGAAGTCGGGGCCGTATTCCAACGCCAGCGTACCGTGCCGTATCAGCGAGGCATTGACTGCAATACGGCTGCCCGTCGATTGACGGTAGACCTTGTCGAGCTTTACCGAAGGTATTGCGCCGGATTCGATCAACTCATACAGCACGCTGCCCGGCCCCACGGAGGGAAGCTGATCGGCGTCGCCTACGAGGATGAGCTGGCAGCGGTACGGCAGCGCGTTCAACAGATGCTTGGCCAAATGGATGTCGAGCATGGAGACCTCGTCGGCTATCACAAGATCGGCGTCCAGCATGGTCGGTTCTCCAAACTCGCCGTCAGCATCTGCAAGCAGGCCCAGCGCCTTATGGATTGTAGAAGCCGGATGGCCTGTCGCCTGTTCCATGCGCCTAGCCGCACGGCCTGTTGGCGCACAACACGCGATAGAGCCTGCAGGCTTGAGCTTCTGATAAATCTCCAGTATGAACTTCTGGATCATGGTCTTGCCCGTGCCAGGCCCGCCGGTAATGATGCTGATGGGCGAACACAGACAGGTCTTGACCGCCTTCTTTTGCTCAGAAGCGAGGGTTACGCCCAGCTTGCGTTCGATCCGAGCGATCTCGGCGTCAAGATCGGCATGGATATGTGTATCGCCCTGGCGGATGCGTTCCCGCACCCGCATAGCGACCTGTTCCTCCGCTTTGGCCGTCAAATAACGGTAAGCTTGATTCTGATACAAGGTGATTTCGTTCCGGTTCAACAGCTCTCGGCAGCGCGCAACCACCATCCGCTCTGTAATTTCCCGCGTTTCAAGCAGCTCGATGCACTTGACAACCAGCATCGCCTTGGGGATGCAGAGATTCCCGGCGTTCTTGAAAAGATTGCCGCCGTTTTCCGCTTCCTTTAGCACATGCAGCAGCGCCGCGTCGATGCGTTCCTCTCCGCAGGGTCCGAAGCCTACGCTTTTTGCGATCTCATCGGCGGTTTTGAAGCCGATACCGCGTACCCCACAGAGTCGATAAGGGTGCTGACGAATGATGTCAGCCGCATCCCGCCCGTAGATCTTGAAGAACCGCACGGCACGTTTGGGCGCTATGCCAAAGGGCGACAGCAGCGTGATGATGTCCCGCGCACCCCGTGTCTCCATATAGGAGTCAGAGATGCGCTCCAGCTTTTTGGGGCTGATGCCGCGCACTTCAAGCAGCCGTTTTGGTTCTCTGTCGAGGATATCCAGCGCTTTATCACCGAAATGCTCGTAGATGCGGCGGGCGGTCTTTTCGCCGATGCCCTTGATGTAGCCGGAACTGAGATAGGCGATGATGCCGGCCTCAGTGGGCTGTATCACCTCCTCAAATTGTGTCACGGCGTATTGGTCGCCGTGCTTACCGCGCTCCCAGCGCCCCTGCATCTCATAGCGGATGCCCTTGGCCGTCGGCAGAAAGTAGCCTACGGCCTTGACATGCCGAAGCGCCTGGCCGGAGCTGTCCAGTATCTTCTCATGGGGCGTATAGACTGCCACCATGAACCCCGTAGGGTTTGGATCTGAAAGGGATTGCGGGTAAATAACCCGCTCGTAACTGCACAACATGGGTTCCCCCTTATCCAAGCAGTTCTTCTGCACTGAGCGACAGATACTGTGCTTCCAGTTGATCTTTACATTTTGAGATGATACGGCCAATAGTGCTCGCATCCATTCTATTTTCCGTAGCAGTACTCATACGTTGCCTCCTTTTTCGACTTCAAATGAGAGCATGGTGATGGGAAGCGTGTCCCAATTAGTCTCCCTTGGGTCTTGTATGCCTGCCGCTTCAAGAATTGCGCTCTGTGTTTCGGGCAAGAAATCTTTATAATAGATATCAAGTGTTCTTTCCATTTAACTCCTCCAATTTAAAAGGAGAGAGCGTGAGCCCTCCCCTTCGTCAGTTATGCTGTCATTTCGTGACGGCTGCGATTTTTATGCGGCGCTGAGCCGGCGGGTTGAGCACCTCGTCATATATGACGGGGTACAGCTTTTTCAGCTTCTCACCGTTCACGCGCCGTTGGTTTGAGGATACATAGTCGATCTGGAACTGCTCCAAGGGCGTCTCCAGAACGCCGTGTTCATGCTCACGCATGGTATCCGCGATTTGCACTGATAGTGCCATAACCTCCTTTTCGTTTTGCCTGATCTGACGATCCAGTTCACGGTTCTCCTGTTGGAGCGCTGCGATACGCCTTATCTGGCGCTCGTGCTTCTTGCCGAACTCGATGGTGGGAGCGGCGAGCGTGCCCGCGCCGTAGATCCGCGCAATGGATTTCATCGCAAGCTTCGGGGTGACTTCTGCCATGGAAGGCGGTTTGTTGTCGTGGATGCTCTGTAGGAACGCCGCGACCGTTTCAAATATCATCTCCTCAATGGCAAAATCCCGAAATATACGGCGAATCTGAAAATCCTTCTCGCCGTTGCCCCACATGCAGGCGATGTCCCAGAACGGGAGATCACGCACACCCATGTAGAACCGGCACTGGTACTCATAGTGCATGGGCACCTTATCATCCTTCCACTCATCAGCATTGTAATAGGTGGTGGATTTACATTCCAGTCCGCCGGCATCCTTGGTGTCCCGATCCTCCATACTGTAATCCACATTGGCCAGCGCCCACGGATAGAGCGCGTGCTGATACAGATAGGTATCCGGGATGACGCGATGACCTGTCTTGAAGGCGTACATCTGCGCCACGACCGGCTCCAGCAGATGCCCCATTTCCTTTTGCCACATGTTTTCACTTTCGTCCGGTATAAGTTTGCCAGCTTTTTCGAGCCACAGATCAAGCGGTGTTTTCCAAGGGCTGATGCCGAACACTGCCGCAACGTCGCTGCCGCCGATGGTGATGGGGATCGAGCCATCGGGCCCGTGCGCCCTTGCCGCAAGCCAGGTTCTTCTGTCCATGCCTGCGGTGTCGCACAATATCTTCGTCGCCGTCATCAGTAGCTCACCGCCCCGGGCAGGTCGTATTCGCTCCAGCGCAGCGTCAGCGCGCGGGCGATGGATTCCTCCACGGACAGGAGTTTGCTTTCAGGTACATGGCCGGTTTTGAGGATAAACAGGATCTCCTGCATGGCCATGTATACGTCATGGGCGGATGCGGGTGTTTCACCCACCGCCATGCGGAACATTTCAATGGCCTCCATGGCTGCCGCCTTTGGCATGGCCAGCTTCTTACAGGCCAGCGTCATGGCGTTGACCGGATAGCACAGCGTCAGATCGAGCAAGCTTTCCAGCTTTTTGATGGTGTCGGCGAACTGGACAAAGAGCATATCCAGCGAGGAATCGAAATCCCGCACCTTGGTCTGCCGCCTGTGATGCACCGATACCACATTGCCGATGCGTATAGGGTACTGTCCGCCCGTAAGCAAAGCGGATACAGACGCAGCCGCAACGCCCACATCTGAGGTTGTGAATCGAACGCCCGGCGTGAACTTGGATGCCAAGTGTTTCTGCCCATGTGCAACGAGCGCTTTGTCATAGGTTTCAAGCAATTCATCCCGCTGCGCCGGGAACGACCATGATGCCGTCGCCAGTGAGTGATCGGCATACCCTTGTGAAAAGATGTTGCCGGGGAATCGCTCATTCAGCTTTTCTGACATGGCTGTCATGAGTTCGTCGATAGGCAGGATGGAATAATCCCGTTCGTCTCCGGAATGGAATGCCGCCACCTTTTCGCTTCGCACCAGTAACAGCGCCTCGGATTTGTGCAGCGCCAGACATTCGTTGAGAATACTGGCGAGCTTTGTCTTTTGCAGTTTCGGCAGCGCCGAGCCGCTGATTTTTGCCCTGTCAAGCAAGCTCTTATAGGCAGTGTTTCGGATGGGCAGATACCCATTCTCGGTCAGCAGCGCGAGCCCAAGGTTCTTGGCCGTGTCGTTCACAGCCACCTGTGACACATTCGGGGCAAAGGCCTTGCCGTCGGTATACAGCGGCGAGGCCTCGTCCAATGGTTCGATGTGCAGGCCTGATACCGTTTTGCGCGCCCACTTGCTTTCGCGTGCTTGCCGGGCATGGTAGACCTGCATTTCGGCGTAATCGTCGAAAGTCGTGTGAAAATCGTCCAAACAGGGTTGCATTGTGGTTCTCCTTTCGTATTTCGGCGGTGAACCCGCCATGATATGCAAAAGGCAGGCCCTCTGTTGGAGTCCTGCTTATGCTCAAGGATAGGATGAGCTGGAACAAAAAAAGCGCCCAGAGGCAATATGCCCATGGACGCTGATGATACTTGGAAACTGTGCCTTTCCAGCGGAATGGCTTGGATACTTTACACAAGCATTATACCATCGCCGTTTTCATCCGTCAATGCAAGCCTTGCTCGGCTTCTACTCAATAATCTCCCGCACCCGGCCAATCTGGCCGTCCGTCAGCATGACCTTGATACCATGCGGGTGGAAGCTGCTCTTTGTGAGCAACCGCTCTACAACGCCCTCAGTCAGCTTACCCGTGCGTTGGTCTGCCTTCAGCACGATTTTGACCCGCGCGCCGACCTTCACATCGGCTCTGTTCTGTCCGTTCATCCGTTTCTCCTATTCGATCACTTGTATTGGCTGACATTGCCGAGTACGTCCGCAACGGCAGCTTCGACCTGATCGGCGATCTGCTTCACTTTCGTCTTTGCAATGCCAATGTGCTCCGCTATGGCGAGAATATCCTTTCTGGACGGATCGCGGCCATTGCCGTTTACGCTGGTGGCGTGCTCGCCGCCCAGCGAATTGCTGTAAGTTAGGTCGTATGCCGGAGAAAGCTTCCACGCCTGCCGGTCCTCGTCATATAAGAAGGTGAAGTTTTTGGAGTGGTCATCCCGATTATGCGCATACACGTTGAAGCACATGAGCCGATACATCTTTTCCACTTCGGAGTAATCCTTTGTCAGCTCCAGCGTCAGCGTCATGAGCGTTCTATAATCGAGGTTCGGTATGCGATGCGAGGTTTCCAGCAGCGCGGATACGGACAGCATATGGACGCGCCTTATTGTGCAATCCGGCCGCTTTATACGGTCGAAGCGCTTTGTGCCAAAGTATCCCTCACATCTTGCGGATGGAAACAACCTGGTTTCAGCCACTTCCAGACCGCATTTTCTTGCGCACTCACAATAGTGGTATTCTATGAGCCCCGCATCACGCCTGTCAATAGACGCGGGGAATTTGACGATCCAATCCTCGCCGTCTATCTTGGTCAGTATTTTGGGCCGCGCGCCGCCAGATGAACCGCCGAGCCGGAACAGCATATCCAAGTCGTTTGAGTATTCGGACTCCAATACCTTTCGGCATTCCTCCGCCATGCGGTCATAATCTATTTGCGCTTGCTCCGTTTTCCACTGATGCACAGGCCGGTATGTCAGCGCACCCATACCGGAATCGCCCACGATGGCCAGCCGGTTCAGCATATCCACCTCATGCGGGTCAACATGCTCACGGTTGAGCATCCTGTCTACGAGAAGCCGGCCCCAGCCATCGGGAAGGCTGTCGGCAAAGGCGCCGAACAGCCCGTCGAAAGGGTCGGGTTTCGGGATGAACACCTTCTTTTGCAAGGGCAGGCTGAAAGGGCTAATGGAAAAGCCTTCACGCAGCCAGCCTTCATTGTATTCAAATGCCACAAGACGCCCCTTGTACAGCGCCAATGTTCCGACCTTTCGCTCGCCAATGAACGCTTCCAATACCTTATACCTTTCCATCTATGATCTCCTGTATCGAGCGTATTTCCATTTCCGCGAACAGCTGCTCGAAGCCGTCCGCACAATCCAACACAACAGCGATTTTCAGCAGCGAGGTCAGAGAGATCTCACCGATGCTTTCAAACCGCTTGATAGACCCGTAGCTGACGCCGGATTTGTCTGAAAGATCCTGCATGGATAGCTTCTGCCCCTTCCTGCGTTTTCGCACATTCGCTGCAATCAGTAGGCTCAGTTCCTTCGGCGTTTTCATGGTGTCATCTCCTTACAGCTAATATTTTAACCCATATCAGCAACATAATCAAGTATTAGTTAATATGTTATCCGCTGCTTGTTTGAACTATACGGAGACTCCACAAAAAAAGCGACCTGCGATCAGGCCGCTTCTTAACTATATTGTTCTTGCGTTGTTCACTCTGATTGTCCGAGATGACCTCGGACGCAGAGTATATCCGCCGAATCATCCGGCATAGGAGCATTACATCCGCCAACGCTCTCCCAATCAACACGAATGCTCTCGTCCACATATTCCTTTTGATCGGGCAGAGGCATCTCGGAATCCAACGCAAGGGCTGCCGCTTGTTCAAGAGAACCGGCGTCTATGCTCAGAACACCCCATGATTCCCAGACAACCGGAATCCGATAGGTTTGGTAAGGCCTGACCATATCCGGCGCCATGATGACGCAATCGAGGATTATGTCCTCCAATGTCTTGGGCTCGTCATAGAGGTCCGAAAAGACCGCCTCCAGTTCTGCGATCTCAGCCGGGTCATCCGGCGGGTCAAAGTTGCAATATAAGTCCGGTGTCTCATTCTCCGTTTCCTTGTCAGCGCCATCTCGAACTTCGTATATATATCCCGTCAGCCCCTCATACTCACTTTGGTCGGTGCCGACGACCGATGCGCCGATCGTATAGGTGACGCCTGCGTGTTCAAAAGTAGCGCCATGTCGGTTGATTATCATTTTTCACCCTCCGTATTCTAAGTAGCGCGTGAGCGGGATTTGCGTCCCGCTCCCTTGTTTTGTCATCACTCATCTGCCTCATCGCGTAAGTACGCAAACGTCTGCTCCAGACGTTCGCCGTCATAATCGTCGATGCTGGATTCGCCAGCGTCGCCGAATATGTCTCCGGCAAAATAGTTACCCGGCTCTTCAAAGTGGAGTTTGAAGGAGAGCTGGGGAAATAGCTCTGATGCCTTTGCAAGCCAGCACTTAGGCAGCGACCATGCTGTATCAAACTCTGTCTCAATGGATGCGCACCCTTCCATCCAGCCGAGGTCGCCAACGGTGATTTTGTCGTGGTATATATCCCATTTCGTACCCCAGTTGGCAATATTCCAATGATAGCCGTCAATGCCTGGAACGGTTCTGCCAGTCAATGCGTACAGCAAAGCGTTCTCAGGCTGTTTGTTATGCGCAGAATAACCCGTCGCCAAGACTTCCGGAGGCGTTGGAATGAGCGCATTGAAACAAAAATACGGCGTGTCCTCCGGCAGATCCATCTGTCTAATTAGCTTCTCCCATTCCTGTGGTGGGTAGTGTGCAGGGAATCCCATGCTGGATTCCACGAACCGTTTAAGCTCTGCGGCATTCCCGGATACCGTCAGTTTATTCATGCACCAATTTGGCATACTTTTAATCCCTCCTCAATTATGATAGTCAAACATGACCACTGCCCAGTCTTCTGGATGCTCCTTCAGCGCGGCGAGAGTGTTTTTGTAAATGCGTGCCGTATACTCGTGTGCATCGTAGAACAGCGAATCGTCAATGTACCGTCCGTACAGCAGGTCTGACAACCTGTGCAGATGGAATGCTGTCAGCAGATCAAAACCGTTCTTCGGTTTATCCTCGTAATTCCGGTCCCAGATGCCGCTTGCGATATACTCTATATCAACGCCCACTGAGCTTTTCAATAATGCAATCAAGTGGTCGATCTCACTTTTTTGAGTTTGATAGCATTCAGCTACCGCTTCATACAGTGAGTTTGGATCATCGCTGCCTAGCAGGACATTTTCCGGATACGCATCCGACCAGCGACCAGCAGTATCGGTTTCTCGCCAGTCAAACACTTCTTTGTAAAAGCCTTCTGTTTCACTTTCCGCGTGAGAGCGGATGGCGGATACAAGACTATCCCGTATCATGCTGTCAGCTTCTTTCGATACATCCGGTATGTAAACAAGAATCTTATGCAAATAGTGCATATTGCTCCTCCCAAAATATGGAGCAGGGTTTGCGTCCCTGCTCCAGTTCAGTCATGTGCGGATAAACCGCTTTACAACATTCGTCAGCGTGATCGGCAGCGTGTGCAAATCGGAGATGTCCATGTAGGCGTCTCCATAGATCCGCTCGATGCTGTCTTTATCATCGCCTATCGCCGCCGCAACGAAGCAGATGCCCTTGCGGCGGTACTCCGTCTTGATACCGCGCAGATCTTCCTCGGCGGCGGTGCCGTAATAACCGGAATCAGCCGGCTGTCCGTCGGATACGAGGATCAGCAGCCGGATGTCCTCTGGACGTTTGGCGAGCTGTTCGGCAACAAACCGAAGCGCGGCGCCGTCCCTGTTGTTGCCACGGGCGGAAATGTCCATCAAACGGTAACGGTCGAGCTTGTCGATGGAATCGAATTCGGCGTAGGAATACAGCTCGACTCCGCTGTATGCGGAATGTCCGTAGACCATCACAGGGATACCGAGCGACTGGCAGAAATCATACAGGATGATCGCAGACGCCCGTGCATAGGTAGCACGGCTTCCGCAGCCCATAGAGCCTGATTCGTCCAAGAGCAGCGCTAAAGCAAGCTCCGGCGTTTCGTTGGGAAGGCTCATCTTGGAGAACACTCTGCCGTCATTGCGCGGCAAAGAGTGTATATCCAAACGCCGTCCCATATAAAGACCTGTCTGCTTGCCGCCCCTTCGCTGGTCCTGAAGCTGCCTCGTTATGCTGCGCTGCAGCTGCTTGGATATGGCGAGCAGCGGCGGTGAAGCCTCGTCGTACCTGTCGCGCAGCTCATCGTCTATCGTACTCATCCGGTGAACGGTCATCTTGACGCCTTCATGGATGTTGCCGTAGGAAATGTTCTGCGCAAGCTCGTTAAGCTGCGATGTACGCTTGGTTTCCAGCCGTTCCTCCGCCATGCGGTTGAGCAGAGCTTCAATATCCTTGGCGGAAGCGTCGTAGCCCGCGCCCCGGTAGTCGTTGTCGCGTTCCAACTCGCCGCGGTTGGGCGTTGAAACGCTGTCCGTCTGCGTGAGCGGAATGCGCCCGCCCTCCTTATCCGTGACTTCATGCGGCTTATCGGGCGCTTCGCCCGCGCTTCCGATACAAGCGCCGTTCATATCGCTGTCGGCCGTACCAGAAGAAGCGCCGCCGACCTCGGATGGTTCTTCATCATCGGCTTCGGGTTCTTCGGCCTCTTTCTTATCACCCGCATCATCCTCTGTATCGTCTTCTTTGGCCGGTGGTTTGGCAAGCGAAGCTGTCATACCGCGTCTCGCGCCGCGCGCCCCTCCGCTTCCCGAAGCGGGAGTGCCATTTTCGGCCACCGCGCCCGTCAGGCCGCTGCCTTCCGCCGTGGAGCCGTTCAGCGCATCGAACAGCGCGTCCAGCGTAGCGGCAAGATCGCCGCCTGTGGCTTTACTGTTCTCCTCGCAATACTCCAGATATGGCTTGATGTAGCGCCAGCTGCGCACGATGATCAGATTGACCATCTGCCAGCGTACCCTTGGGTCAGCGCAGGTCAGTCCCTCATCCAGATCGTCGAGCGAGCTGAACACAGCCTGTATGCGCTCATCCGTCAGGGCTGTTTCACCATACTTTATTTCCCCATACAGGCAGTAGCTCAGCATCATCTGGAGGATAGAGCGCCATTTCAAGCGTTCGTCCTCCTCCTGCTCGATGAACTGTGTGACGGTTTGGGTGTCCTCCCATACGCTTTCCCGCAATATGTTCAGGTTCGCACCCAGCACGCCCGGAAAGTGGTTCATCATCTTTTCTTCAATGAAGCCGTCCTCCAGGACGTTGTGCAGATGATGCGAGAGACGGGTAAAAGCCATCTGATAAATGGGACCCTGTTTACGGTATTCCTCGATCTCATCCACATTGAGTCTGTGTGAAAGCTCAGCACAGACAGGGCGCTCCGGATACCAGCCTCCGTCTATCGTTTTTGTCGCATGGGTCTGCCCTGCAAGAAAATCAGTATACAGGACATGACCCAGTTCGTGCGCGAACAGCCCACAGACCATTTCATAACGCTCCTGCCGGTTCTTCTTCGCTTTTACAAGAGGCGTCGCCGCATTGATCCAAATGAGCGAATTGTCCGTATGCGCGCCCTCCGGGTTCTTCGGCTCCCATACGATCCGGACGTTCACCCTGCGGTTATAGCCGTACCGTTTGCTTTGGGCCGCCGCTATGTCGGCAAAGTGTCCCGCAAGGATGCGGGACACAAAAAACTGCTTGTCGGTGATGCTGTTGCGCTCCTGATTGAGCAGCTGCCGGACTTTTTTATGATTTACTCGTGCCATGAGTGTTCTAAAGCCTCCTTTCTATAACGCTTTGCGGCGCTTTGGTGCGAACTGTGCCTCCAGCACCGAGGATATGAGCGCATAGCGGTCGTCCTCGTTGGCGGTGGCCTTGGATACGACAGTGTATAACGCCGAAGCATACGGGTCGCCGGTGATCTCCGTGGAAAGTATCCAGTCGATCAGGCTGCGCATACCGCAGGAGCCGTCAACAATGCCGTTCTTGCGCATGAAATCGCTCATGTCGTTTACGACTCTGACCATCTGACCCACCAGCACATCGTCCTCACAGCCCGTCACGCTCATAGCGCGCTGTGCCATGACCTCGGGGCTTGGCAGCTCGATGTCCTGCGCTAGGCTCATTCGGTCGGTGACACTTTGGTTGAGCCCGCGGCAGCCTTCATAGGCGATGTTGGTGGTCACGACGACGACCGCGTCGGGATGTCTGCGGATGACCTCGCCCGTGGGGAGCGTAATGCTGCCCGTTTGCTCCAGCAGGCTGTTCAAGCCCACCAGAACGCCCGGCTGCATGATGACCGTGGGCTCCTGCACCTCGCACACATACCCATATTTCAGCGCACGGATGAAGTCGGTCTCCACATAGGTGTAGGACTGACCTTTTTCCTTGGGCTTAACGTTGCTCAAGAGCCGAACCTTATCGGTCACGGTATCCAGCACGACGCCCATGCAGTCCTGCGAGGTAGCGTCGGGCTTTTTCGTGCCGGTCAGCTTTTCATAAACGCCCTCGGGGTCATAATCCATGTCATCTAGGCCGGGCAGCTTCATGAGCGCTGCCACGTTGGCATAGGTGATCCCGCCCATGCTCATAAGCTGCTCGCGTTCCTTGTCCAGCTCGGCGTCGCCCGTTGTTGCTCGTGCAGTGTCGGGAAACACCTGCCCGACAAAATCGAAAATCTCGGTATTTGCGGAGCAGGTATACTTTACATACGGCAAGCCAAGCCCTGCGGCGATCGCCTGCGCACCCATGGTTTTGCCTGTACCGGCGGGGCCGCGCAGGAGAAAGTTACGCATGGGCATGGCCTTCTCGCTTGTTTTGACCGCGTGCTGGCAAATGCCCACCACTTCCTTGGGGATGATGTACCACGCCGGGAGCCTTGGCACCAGCAGCTTTTCTCGGGCGTTAAGGCTGCGGCCGGGGTTGATGGGATACTGCCCGACAAAATCGCTGTGCTCGATCAGGACGGCGGGCTTGTACACCGGCGCCGGCCCTGTCTGGGCAATGATGGAAAACTCACCGCACACAACTGTCTGCGGGATATACTTGCCAGCGTCAAGCTGTGTTTTGGGGATACGGGTCAGATTACCCGTTTTGTCGATGTTCAGCTTGATGTGCGCGGAGCAGGCATCGTCCTTGATACGGCGATAGGCGTTGTCGCAGAGTATGGCCATGATGTCTCCTGCCTTCTCAATGTCAGGCAAGCCTAAAGAAAGCTCTGTACGGTATTCTTCAGCGTTTTCCGCAAACTCCTCATCCTCCGCAAACGTAGGCATCAGGGAAAAGAGCAGCGCGCTGCCGTCGCGGCCGCTTGCGGTCAAGGTATAGATCTGGCTGACCTCGGTGTTTTTGTCGTACTCGATGGCCATGATACTGCCCGTGGCTGGGTCGTATACGGCCAGGTTATAGGCATCCGGCGACATTGCGGACTTATACTCGGCCACATTCTTTCCGTCCGATATTCCAATCGCGCCCTCGCCGCTGCCATCCCGGCAACGGCAAAAGGCGTTCACGGCCTTTATCATGGACGGGGAGAGCGTGGCTTCCGTGCCGTCGCCATAGGTTGAGCTGACCTTCACCTTTTTGCTTTTCAACGTATCAAAGGGGGGCGGCAGCGGACGGTTGAACGCGAACAGCGTTTGTGTGTTGACGCTCATATTCGATTTCCTTTCTATTCTTGATATCAAGCAATCAATGCTCATGTCCCATACGCGCTGACGGATGTATTTCCGCCATCACGCATGTTCCCTAAGCATCGCTTACTTGAGGTGTTGCGATGGCGATGCCATCATCCATAGGTTCTGTGTCTGTGAAGTCGTGTTTTTCAAGCTCGGCGCAAACGGCCGGCCAGCTTTCCTTTACCGGCAGAACCGACGCCGGTATCACAAACCGGTCGTCCCCACGGGCGATCGCTTCGTTGCACTGGTCGCTGAGATAACTGATATGATCTTCCACCCATTCAAAGGCAACAAGCTCATAATTGACGGGCATGGGCGATTCCACATCCTCTTGCGTGTCCGTTTCGCCCTGCGATTTCGCTTCCGACGATTCGTTTGCATCGTCCTTCGCTTCCTTGGACGGAGCCGCTGTATAGCTGAGATTCACGAATTGAAGATCCGCCACAGTGACCTGCGCCCGGCGAAACCCGCCCGCGTGGTTGAGGATAATACAGAGTTCTCCACCCGCATGAAGCGTTTTCTCGGGGTGAGGCGTTTCCCATACCCAGCGCGCGCCGGGATGCTCGCACAGTACGGCTTCAGTTATGCGCCGCTCAAGGATGGTAAACGCCATCCTGATCAGGTCGCGTTCATTGTCCGGCACAGACGGGGCGGCGGGCGGCGGAAGTATAACCGCTTCAGGTTTTCGCAGCGACGCGAACAGCAACACGACGGCCGCGATGACAGCGCCTGCGAGCGCCAGCAGCAGGATCGGCCACAGCCGGGTGATGAAGCAGAGCAATATGACGACGCCGAGCAGGGTCAGCGCCTCATACGCTATATGTCGCTTTTTGCTCTTGTCCATACTTTGGATATTTTCCTTTCTCGTAAATTGAGGACGGGATGTAGATGTGGATCTCGTTGCTGAAGCTAATGCGGCTTCCGTCCGCCCGTTTACGGCTGACGACCGCGCAGGCCTGCCTGGATGGCAGAAACAGCCGGCCTTCCCGATACCCGGACTCGGTGGCGGCGCCAAAAAGCGCCTGACCGAATACGACCGTGCCGACGTCGTTGTCGGTATCCGATTTCACAAGCACAAGCGACTCGCAAAAGCCGCTTGGCGTCGTGTGGATCCTTACCGTATACTGTCGGCCGGTCTTTACCGCGAGAGCAAGCTGATTGAGCTGTTCTCCTGAAAGCGTGTCTCGGCTGCGCTGCCGGAGCAGTGTGATGAGTTTGACGGTCTTTTCCTCCTCGGTCTTGAACATGAACGATGTGTTTTTCAAGAAATGCCCTCCTTTCCCCAAAAATAAAGCGCACGCAATCGGTGGAACCATTGCATGCGCCATTTTGGCAAGTATGTGTTTTAAGGTCGGTCAGGTCTCGTCAGGGTAATACGAGTTGCCGCCGCCAAACGGCTCATACCCCGTAAAACCGGGAAGCTGTTCCGGCGGCAATGCGGACTGCTCCTGTTTATCTTGAACGGAAACTGCCTTTTGTGCCGTCTGCGCGTCCTGCTTGGGAAGCGCGCTTGCGGCGTACTCGATGTTGACGGCTCTGATGGTCGGCCATGTGGTGATCTCGCCGGTCTCCCGGTTGACCCACGGCTTCATATCGAAGTTGCCCATCACGTTGATGTGGGAGCCCTCCTTGAGGTTCATCCTCCGCACGCGCTCGGCAAGGTCGTCGAAGGCGTTGACGTTGAAGTTCACCCAGCGAGTTTCCTTATCGGCGCGCTTGTCATACACTTTGCAGCCGATCTTGAAGCTGAGCATGCGCCCATCCTCGGAAGAGTGGAATGCCGGAGCGCCGCCATATCCCTTGGATATGACCGCGTCCGTTACCAGTTGCATCATCATGTTGATTATCTCCTTTCGTTTTGGGGTAATAAAAAAGCGCCAAACGGCGGATAGGCCGATTGACGCTAAAGTAACTTGGAAACTGTGCGAATCCATACGGATTGCTTGGAAACTTACAGCGTAAGTATATCACGGGGATTTGGGTTCGTCAATGACGGAAGACGTCCGCTGCTCGATAAGGATGTAGTCGTAGATAAGCAGCGCCCCGTCCCGCTCATACACCTTGGCGTTCTCCTGAAGGTAGAGCCGTAGCTTCATGCCGACTTTATAGCTTCGTTTATGCTGCTTGAGCTGTACGCACAGCAGTTTGCCGTCAACCTCCAACGTCAATGACCTAATACGCTTGAACAGCATGGACTTCGTGACCTCCGTGCAAATCCCTTCCACTATCACATATCGCTTTCGGTCGGCTATATGAAACAGCCAGACTGCGCTTGCGAAGCTGAACAGCATAAAGCCAACGCCTGGCAGCACAAGCAAAGCGTCGTATCCCATCAGCAGGAATACCACGCTGAACAGGAGAAAGGCGCAGCCCGTCAGGCCGCGCCATGTGATTTGCCACTGAAGTACGGCTGGAATCGCTTTGAAATTATCTCGTATATTCATGAAACACCTCAAATCAAGATGATCCGCTTCTTTTTCAAAAGGCTAAGCAGTGTTTTCACTGTGGTTGACAGCGCCGGGGAAAGCTCCATCGCCGCTTCCAGCGCGCCGTCGAAGATATTTTCCTTCGTATAGATCAGCTCTACCACGCGCTGCCGATTCTCCGCGCCCAGGTATTGCGCTTTCGGCTCAATGCCCGCTTCGGCCAGCTTAACAAGCTCCGCCGCGGTCAGGCGCAGACCCGCCTCCCTGATCCAACGCAATAGCCGCCTTTCATCGGGTTCAAGCCCCCAGTATGGCAGCTTGCGCTGGCGCGGCGCGATCACGCAGTTGACGAGTATGCGAAACACCTCGCTCGTGAACTCCTTGCCCGGCTGCGATTCGATGAGTCCAACCTTCTCAAGCGCGGCCAAACGCGCTTTTCCGAGATACTGAACGCCGGTATGCCCGGCCAGCCAATCCCGCGCCTGTTCGTTTTGCAGCTCATGTATGCGGCCGCAGCGGTTGATCGTGATCGCGCCCCGGCATTGATTTATCAAAAGACCTTTGGATAGATACAGCATATTGAAGCACCGCCTTATCTTGTTCTTGAACTATTACACAAGCGACGTTTCGGTTTTACAACAGTTCCATCAGTTTATTTGCACGGCCACCACCAGTAGCCGGCCGTTTTTGCCAAACCCGCCGGACCTGTCGCAGGTCACGAGCGTCAACAGTCTGCCATCGGCAGGGGCGTAAACGTCGGTTTCAAACAACGCCCGCGCCTTGAGCGACTGCACAAAGCTGAGGAAGGCGTCATCGGATATGAAATCCTGCTGGAGAAAGTTGAACTGCTCCAGCGTGCCAACGTCCAAGTGGCAGACGGCAAGCACTTGCCATGTTCCAGTTCGATAGGGCGTATCGAATTGGAGGGTTTGATGCTTCTCCCAATAGTTCTGCTTCTTGAATTTTGTTAGCTGCGAGAACATGAGGCTTGACGAGCTGCCCATGTTATGCCCAAAAACGATGGTGTTTCTGTCCAGCGGGTTCAGGTTGTTCTGATAGTCCATGAAGATCGTACCGCAGATCGCTTCTTTACGTTTGAAGCTTCGACTCAGGTAATACTCGTTGTCGCCAGCCTGTACCACCGGGTAATTGATTTTGGTGCCGGGGATATACAGCCAACCCGCCGTATCGTTGTTTTGAGCAGTCAGGGCGTCAAAATCAACAGATACCCGCTGCTTTGTCTCATTGCTGCCCGCATCGGGAGCGGGTGCGCTCGTAGAGGGCGCAGACGTGGTGGGCGTAGATGTCGAGGGCGTGGTTGATATGTCCGGCTCGGCTACTTCCTCCGGCGTGGCGCTCTGCTCCGGCGTTGGGCTCGGCGGCGCAAGCTCTATGATGACAATATCGTCGTCCAGCCGCAGCACATCCTCCGCGATGTCCACATAATCCGCTTCATATCCCGCATACTCATTGGCTTCGATGACCCATGCGACGCCAAGCGCAATGGCAGCCGCAAGCAAAAGGCCCATCGCGCACAGCAAAATGATTCTCTTTTTATCCATACCACACCTCACAGCAGCTTCATAAGCACAATCGCCAGCACCACGATGACGATGGCAGAAGCACCCACAACGATGATCTGCTTGATAAGCCCTTTATCCAGCTTTTCTTTGAATGCGCCGTCGTCCAGTGTGGGCGTATCGTCGTAGTACCCATCGTAGCCCTCATCCTGCGGATCGGGTGGCGGAGCGTCTGGTCGGCGCTTTATGGGCTTGGGCTTATGCTTCTTTTTCTTGGTTTGCGGCGCTCTTTGCTTAGGTTCTTCCTTGGGAACACCGCTTACGGGTATCGTTGCGCCGCATTCCATGCAAAAAGCGGCGTCATCCAATATGGACGCGCCGCAATAGGGGCAATACCTCATTTCAAAACTCCTCCTTTTCCGGTCGTAATGACCGGCCGCTCAACAGAAGTTTCGACGCTAGGAGTATAACACAGGCGGATTTGCGTGTCATCGGCGAGAAACCGCCATCCGCCTGCCAGTAATATGACAAGCCCTTGCGGCTGCCTTTTGATTGAGATATACTAAGCCCGTAAAGTATCCAAGCCCTTCCGCTGGAAAGGCACAGTTTCCAAGTATTCAAAGCGTCCTTAGGCTTTATGCCTCGGGGCGCTTTTTTCATATAGATTCGGCCGTGTATTCGGCCCATAACCCATATCTTCGGAACGCACACGCGCTCCGTTTTTATATGCCAAATTCAGCACAAAAGAAAGGAAATCGAACCATGAACGCACAGGAAAAGCGGCTCACGGAAGAACAAAGCGCATTTGCGGAAAAGCATCATCATGTGGTTATGGACTTCCTGCGGCGCAAACGGCTCCCGGAAAGTGAGTTTTACGATGTGGTGATCTTTCGGTATCTGAGGGCGGTGCAGCTCTACTGCATCAATCCCCAACTGCGCAGGTACAAATTCGAGGCTATCGCCTTCAAGGCGATGGACTGGCAAATGAAAAGCTACTGGCGCAAGGCCTATAAAACGCTCGATAAGACGTTGAGCCTTGACTCGCAGCTTGCAGGCGGCAGATTGACGCTTCACGATGTCGTCCCTGCCGATGACTCTGACGCGGGCGAAGCCGCTTGCGACACACTGACAGCAGAGGCGTTGCTCGCGGCGTTGTCCGACGAACAGCATACGCTTCTTGGCCTGCGTCTCGACGGTTATTCCGTGAAGGAAATCGCAGGCCGCATGGGCATATCGTGCGACCAGGTCGAGGATACGTTTTCATGTATCCGAAGCATTGCGACAGCGATGGCATAACGACCCCGCATTACATAAGCGACAGGAGGTGAAACCGTCTTACAGAAGGACAAATCGTTCTATCATCCCTATCTGATCAAAAAAGGAGTGACCTGAATGGAACAAGCAGAAAAAGCAGGCGTCCCGCGCATGAAAGAGCTTGTCGGCATTCTCAAGCGCGCCGACACCGCCTACTACAAACATGACGACCCAATCATGACCGATCGGGAATACGATGCGCTCTTTGACGAGCTGAAGATGCTGGAGGATAACTCCGGCATTGTGCTTTCCGGCTCCCCGACGCAAAAGGTCTCCGGCGAAATACTGGAAGGGCTTACGGAGGTCGAGCACACCCGCCCCATGCTGTCGGCAGCAAAGACAAAGTCCGTCGATGAGATCGTCCGATTTATCGGCAGCCACGCGGCGCTGGTTTCGTGGAAGCTCGACGGGCTCACGCTCGTGTTGCGCTACGAGGACGGCAAGCTGAAGCAAACCATCACCCGGGGCGCTGAGGGTCGTATCGGCGAGGATGTGACGCACACGGTCAGAGTCATGCTCAATGTACCCTTGACCATCCCGTACACGCAGCCTCTTGAGGTTCGCGGCGAAGGCGTGGTCGGCTGGGCGAACTTCGAGCAGCTCAACGGCGAGTTGGATGAGCCCTATACCCATCCACGTAGCTTGGCTGCCGGGAGCATCCGCAAGCTCGACGCGACCAAGGTAAAGAACCGTATGCTGGAGTTCGTGGCTTTTGACCTGATCTCCGGCGACAGCTTCACCATGAAGCATGAGCAGTTGGCGTTCCTGTCAAAACTGGGCTTCGATGTGGTGTACCATCTCCCCTTGGGCGATCTGCCCACCGAACCCCAGATCCGCGCGGTCATAGACTGGTTTAAGCCTGAGAAATGTCCGTATCCCGTGGACGGCCTCATTGTGGAATACGATGATATTGCCTACGGCGAGAGCCTGGGCGCGACGGGCCATCACGAAAACCGCATCATGGCGCTCAAGTGGGCGGATGAGCTGTACGAAACCGAGTTTCTTGGCTTCGAGCTTGCTACGACCCGCACCGGCATGGTATCCATCACCGGCAAGTTCAAGGATGTGGTTATCGACGGCGCCACAGTTAATCGTGCCTATCTCCACAATCTCGACATTGTCGAGAACTTTCAACTGGGGACCGGCGACAGGGTTCAGATCTATAAAGCAAACCAAATCATCCCGCAGCTTGCCGAAAACCTCACGCGAAGCGGAACGGCGGCGCTCCCCAGCGCCTGCCCTTGCTGCGGTGAACCCATCATCGTAAAGGAGACCACCGGCGGCACACGCTTTCTACATTGCGTGAACCCGGAATGTCCCGCGAAGCTGGTGGACAAGTTCGTGCATTTCTGCGAACGCACGCGCATGAACATCGAGGGCTTGTCGGCAAAGACGCTGGAAAAGTTCATCGATAGGGGCTGGATCAAAAGCTTCGGCGACCTATATGAGCTGGAACGATACCACGACGAAATCGTTAAAACGGAAGGGTTCGGTGAAAAGTCCTTTGCACGGCTTCAGGCCAGCATCGACAAAAGCCGGGACTGTACGTTGAATCAATTCTTGGCGGGCTGCGGCATCCATACCGTAGGCCGAACCGCCGGACGTGTCATAAGCCGTCACTTCGGCGGGGATTGGGAAGCGTTCGAGCAAGCCATCAAGGACGGGTTCGACTTCACACAGCTTCCGGACTTCGGCCCCGCCATGCATGAAAACATCTATTCCTGGTATTCCGACGTGAGAGCTGAAAAGCTATGGCGTCCGGCGATACAACATCTTCATTTCAGAAAGGAAATGACTACTATGGCAAACACGAGCAACCCCTTCTACGGTAAAACAGTCGTAGCGACCGGAAAGCTTGAAAACTACACCCGAGACGGCATTCAGACCCGGCTACTACAGCTTGGCGCAAAACCCGCAAGCGCCGTAAGCAAGGCTACTGATTTTTTGATTGTCGGCGAGAACGCCGGTTCTAAGCTGGCCAAAGCGCAGCAGCTCGGCGTGGCTACGCTTACCGAGCAGCAGTTTGAATCCATGCTGGCGTGACCAGCGCTAATAAAAAAAGGAGGAAACATCATGTCAGAAAGCAACGCAATCGCAACCATCAACAGTACGGAGGGTTTTCAGCGTCTTGCACAATTCAGCACTTCTGCCGCTGCCAAGGAGCTTGCCGGGTTCAATATGCGCTTTGACCGTGTCAAAGTGCCTTCCGGCGGAGGTTTGACATTCATGCTTCAGGAGCCGGATGCCAATGGTAACACCGATTTCCGTGAGATCAACGCCGTTATCCTGACGCATCACCCCATGCAAAGCTACTTTCAAGGCAAGTATACCGGCGGCAATGCCCGTCCGGAATGCAGCAGCATGGACGGCAGTTTCGGTGTTGGCTCACCCGGAGGAAACTGCGCGAGATGCTATCTCAATCAGTTCGGCACTGCGGAGAACAACAGCAAGGCCTGCAAGCGCAAGCACAGGATCTATATTCTAAAGGAAGGTGAGATCTTTCCAATCATTCTCGACCTCCCTACGCTTTCTGTAGAAGGCTTTGGAAAATACCTGCGCAGGCTCTTGACCGTTGGCAAAGACCCGGGTGCTATCGTGACGCGGTTTGCGCTTAGAAAGGCGGCCAATAAGGGCGGAATGGACTATTCACAGGTGACCTTTACAGAAGGGCGTGACCTTTTGCCCGAGGAGCTTACCGCCGTGCGCAGGCTTGCCGCTCAGGTACAGGCGCACAGTTCTTCCGTTGATTACGATGCCGACGAGCCGGACACTGTGAGCGGGGATGTCATACCCGATTACGATCCAGAAACCGGTGAACTTCTGACGCCTGCCGTGCAGGGCTTCTGATTTTACCATCAACCCATTTGCAGCCGGGCGCCTTTGGGCCTCCGGCTCTTCTTTTAGGAGCTTGTTTATGTTAAAGGATAAAGGTTTATTTCTCAAAGCGGAGACGCAAACTGCGCTTTGGGTTCCATGGGACACGGTTGGCCAGCTTATCGGCGATAAGCTGGAGAAGCTTCTGCAAATGACATTTCACGTTCGAGCGGAATACCGCGATGCGGACTACTGGTGTTGCGAGTTTGGGATGAATTACATTGATGTTTTTATGCAGGAACGGCCGTTTATGGCTATTGACGCTATAGAGGATGAACGGCAGGAGATGATGGGCTGCGGCGGTGCGCGAGACGGCAGCGGTTTACCTGTCAATTCACTTGGTATGGAAGTTTCAAAGAAGATACTCTTGCTGGCATCTGGCGTTGATAATGTGTGTATTATTTCTCTGTCTACAGATAGCGGTACGGTTTATATATACACCGTTTCGGATATAACGATTTGTGAGAATACGGCGGATTTGAGCCTGCCCGTCATGGACGGGAAAACGTTTGTGCTGGTGACCTGCTATCCGTTTAGATATAGCGGTCATGCGCCGGGGAAATGCGTAGTAACGGCGCGGCGCATTGGCAGAAAGCAAGTAATCGCCGCTTTGCACCTTTGCGACTTCGCCTGCGAATGATTATAGTGTTATATATAAGGTATTCTGAAAGGAAGATTTCAATGTTGTCTTTTGAAAACGTACTTGATTGTTTTGCGCTGGTTATTCAGACAGGAATCTGCGAAGTACTGCTAACTCGCCACGGATATGTGGTAATGGAGTGGGACGAGGAAGAACGCGAATGGTTCAACGTAACTCATTGCGATACTCCCGAGGCATTGCGTGAAGCAATTCTTTCGGCGTATGAAGGATATCTGCAACTCGCGCTCGTCACGGATTGCCACAACCCCACCGAAGAGGAAATACGCACGATACAAAAAAGGAGCGCTGATTTGCGGCTCCTTTGCAATGCACATGGCAAGATGACGGTTATCTGACGCCGGCCTGCTCCTTTTCGCGCAGCGCTTCCAGTACGCTCAATATGAAATGCAGGGACGCTTCATCAGATACGTCCAGCAGGCGGTCTATCTCTTTGCGAGTATCTGTGCGCGCGCTTTCGTTTTTGCTGAAAACAACGCCGTCCAAGGATATATTCAAGATTTTGGTAATCTCGAACAGTATTTCAATCGATGGCTTACGATGGCCGCTTTCGATATGCTTCACATGCGTTGGAGATACCTCCAGCTTTTCCGCCAGCTCTTCTTGCGTTATTTTTTTGTTTTTGCGCCCTTTACGGATAGCTTCCCGCAGAAGCGCCAGTTCCTTTTCACACTTCATATTCCTGCTCCTATACTTATTAGCTTAGCGTACCCATATCTGATTGAAAATTAGCTCAGAGTATTTTAAAATATCTCTTACAACTAACTCGATGTGAAGCAGAAGAACGCAGCACGGTGTTCAATAACATCGCATATAACTAATTGGTCAGGAGATGATTGCTTTATGTGTGAAAAGAAATGGTTAGAGGAACTGCTGAGGGCGCTGGATGGTCATACGGCTGCTTCGCTTGCCGAGGCGGAGAACGCCCTCTCACGAGGGTTTAAGCCCTTTGATGTTTTTATCGCTGAAGTGAGGCGGGATGCTAATCAACCAAATGATGGAGAACAGCGGGACTGAAAAGCCCGCTGTTCTTTGCTAGATAATATATTTTGGAGATTTATGACAGATTTTTCCTTTCTGGTGTGTCATAATAAATGTGTCAGTATGCTCATTCGCTTCAATAAAGCTAAATGTGTTGCGAAAGATTTTTGCCGGCTGCGGTGTCTATATAGGAGATGATAAATTCCGGCGTGCGTACTGTCATACTTATTCCTAACCTGCACAGGAGGGACTGCTTGGACGTCATCGAGTATTTTGAAAGGAACTATAAAAGTTTGCTGTTATGCGCGGTCATGATGATCAAAGATGTAGACAGGGCGCAGGATATTCTGCATAACGTAGCAGTTACCCTGCTTACAAAGCAGGATGAACTGAGGGACTTGAGGCATCCGGGCGCTTATGTAACGCAGTGTATATATCGCACAACACTGAATTACTTGCGAAAGGAATCCAGATCGGAGGCTTATGACCCTGTAGTTCTATCTGAAATATGCTGCCATCCCGATTCCGGTGTTGCATATGATTATGTGGAGTGGGTAATATCGATCGAAGCGTATTTACAAAAGTACAGCCCTGAAATGCGCCGGGTATTTATTGAACACTACCTTGATGGCGTGCCCATAGAAACTATCGCGAAAAAGTTGGGGCTAACGCCAAACGCTGTTTCATTGCGGCTCAAACGTATGCGCAATGCCTTAGCAAAAAATGCGCCTCATATGCTTCGGCATATCGATATTTTAACTCTGCTGTGAAAGGTATAAAGCAATGAGTAAAATAAGCGAAAAGATAATATGGTATAGAACGAAGAGGCTGGCCGCAGCGCATCCGTTCTTCCAGAGGAAGAATGGATTGCTGTCCATGCGCGAAGCAAAAGCCCTGCTCCAAGGCAGGGAAATTCCTGACGGGCATGCAGTGCTTCGTCAGGCAAGAATCGAGCTTGGTATACCGGAGCCTGTCTCCGGCGCAGCGACATCGCCAGGAAAAACATTTTGCAACACCGTGATAAGAGGCCACTCTTTCTCTCTGCGCAAAGGATTGGTATGTCTGTCGGTGCTATTGATTGTATTTGGCTTTTTCACCATGACGGAAGCAGGCGCTGCATTGGCAAAAGGACTCTACAATGTCATTATCAGCGTATTTGACGGCTCTCTATTGTCCCGCAATGAAGGCACCACGGGGTATGTGAAACCAATCGATTTTGCGGCGCTCCCCGCAGAGTTTGAGAGCCTAGAGGCTGTTGCAGAAGCTACCGGGAGGCAGGTCGTAATTCCGGGCGGCAGTGACGACGTCCTGTTATCGTTCTCGGTACACATGGTTGGCAACGAGACGCTTGTCATAAGAAGTAAATATTGGAGGGAAGATGGCAAGCAATATACAATAAGCCAATCGCTTTGTAACGACGCGACATTTTGGGGCCGGTATTATAGCGCTGCCGACAATGTAGTCATATTGGAATCGGGGATTGGAATTGTAGCATACTTAGCAACCATGGATGATAATACCATATATGCGGAAGCGTTTGGAGAAGGCTATAACTTGAATATTAGTAGTCCAACATTGGAATTGGATGACTTGCAAGATATAATTGTGAACTTAAGATATACAGATTAAAGAATACGGGCCGCTAGAGCAAGCAGCCCGTATTCTTTACTTTTGGTTTAAGGGATCCATCTCTTAGCGGTTTCTGAAGTGCCCGAATAAATTACACCATTTTTGGAAGAAGTATGTGTGCCGGTAACTTTATAATAATGGCCGCCCTCCACGGTTTTTGTTCCTGACGTATCTGCATAGTCAGTATTTCTTAGCTGGCTGGAAGTTCTCGCTACTTCATACCAGGTAGTTCCTCTCTGCTCCCAGAGAATCACCGTTATGCCGATGGTATCTTCTGCCTGCGCGGATTCGGAGTATCCGCTGAAAGATACCGAGCGCCCGGTGTTACTCATATAGCAACTGCCACCAGCCTGGCGGGTTGCGGCTAAAGCTGCGGTACAAATTGAAAGGCACATGATGAGGATGAGCACAAGGGAAAGTATTCTTTTCTTCATATAGAAGCCTCCTAAAATGTATTTGCGGTTGAACCGCTGTTTATATGACACCCCAACTTCAGGAAATCTTTCGCCAATTTCAAAAATATATTTTTATTTATTTTGGATTTTTATGACAGATTTACCCCATCCTCAGGTGTCTATATAGCAGAGATTGCTGAATCTCAATTCAAAAGCCGTTTATGACCCGGCGGCCAGGGAGGGATGCCTATGATTGTCCACACATAAAAACACCCCTGCATTTCATGAGCTGGCGGCTCTCTCATCGCCTTGCGGCAATGACTGTTTGCAAGGGCTACCTCAAGGTTAACCGTTTTTTTCTTGAAATACAACCACGGATTTTGAAAGGAGAAAATCATGAGAAAGACTACTTGCTTTATTATAGCTATGCTTATGATTTTGGCATTTGCTAATACTGCCTTTGCTGCTGGATCCGGCACTTTGGTTAACTATACTATAGGAACATCGCAGAACAATTCGGTAGTTGTAACAGATGAAATTACCATTTCCAATGGCGGCACTTGGGGGATAGGTTTTTCTGGTGATCCGACTCCTGTGTGGAGCGGAACTGCACGCTTAACTGTAAGACCGTATGCCTACAATGAAACTCAACAAGAGGAAATGCGGTTAAGCAATGCAAAAACATTTTCTTCCACACAGAAGACGGGAAGTCAGACCTATGATATCTTGGCTTATCCTATTTATGTAAAGGCAAATTCCACTACTCAAGGCTCTTATGTTAGCCTCCGAGGCACATGGAGATTCTAAAACAAAGTGTTGCTGACCGCCATTATATGGCGGTCAGCGCAATAAGCTGACTTAGGGAGACAGTATGAAGCATATAATAGGTTTGGTTTTAGCAGTTGTTATTATAGTTTGTGCCTGTAGTGCCCCTCAAACTAAAACAGAAGAAAACTTTGAATACTATGCACCGAGTAAAGTTGTAGCTAGAGAACAAAGCGAAACTCTTTTAATTGATATCGACGCAGAAGTAATTCTTCCACAGAAGGGAGGGTTTTGTATTGCAGAAATCCAAAAAGAAGCGTTTCGGGAAAATGATATTGCGACCGTAATGGATTATTTTCAACCAGATGCAGTTTGGCTAATGAAACCAGCCCTTTCAGAAAACCAATCAGAAAAATTCAATCTGAATAGAGTCCCAGATCAATCAATTTATTTTGCGTTTACATATCAGCCTAATTATCAAGCATGGGCAGTGATTGGAGGGCAATTTGGAGGGAATTACTATCAATACCGGAGAAATATAAATGAATTTTGGATAACCAAGGATAATGCAGAAGGATATGAGGAAGAAAATGATTTAAAAACCATTCAACCACAAATTTCGTTGGAAGATGCACAAATAATAGCTGAAAAATGTTTGAAAGACTTGAATGTTGATTCAATGATAAAACAATTATATGTAACAAAATCGATATGCTACAATGACGGAGCACAGACATCTGCTGGATGGAAGTTTTGTTTTACTCGTGATTGCGCCGGCCTTCAGACAGCATTTGTAGGTGATTGTTCAACATGGGTTGGAAGCCCAGATCCTGTTAATGCTGGACCATGGAGTTTGGAGTGTATTTTTGTAACAATAGATTCAAGTGGGGTAGCAATATATGATACCCGAGGTGCCGGGAGACAAAACAAAATCATAGAAGGTGAAGTAAAACTGATAGAATTCGAACAAATTTTACAAACAATAAAACGACAACTTGTCTTAAATCATTCAGTACAGCCTGATTTTGTTAAGGAGTACTATGTTGAAGTAACAGAGATTAGACTAGGAAGCGCACTGATCGATATACCGGGAAAAAGAACTGTTGGATACCAGATCCCAGTATGGGACACTAGCTATAATTTTTACGAACGATATGAAAATGAAAGGACGGCAACTGTATACAAATGCCATGTATATCTTAATGCAATAAACGGTAAATATATAGAACCACGGGCGACCAGAGAAGAATTAGGACTGACATAGTTATATTGTATTTCGTCTTGTTTAGTACGATAGAGATGGCCCGCTGTCGTATTTGGTTGAACTTACTATACTTGTTGTTTTGAAATTACAAAAACATTACAATCTTCATATCTGCATTACCCTTTTTATCTCTGCAATATATGATAGAATTAATAAATAAGATTTGCTTTACAAAAGGAGGGTAATGCATGCAAAACCGTCTTTTAATCGTCGAGGATGACCACGGTATATCCGAAGCCGTTGCGCTCAACATGCAGTTTATCGGCTATGCATATGCCGTGTTTGACGATGGAAAAAAGGCCGCGGATAGCCTTGCGGACGATCACGCTTATGATCTGGCCCTGCTGGATATCATGCTGCCGGGCATCGACGGCTTTGAACTGTTTTCCTACATGGAGAAATACAATATTCCCGTCATATACATGACTGCAAAGACGGACTCCGCCTCCGAGGTCAAGGGCCTCATGGACGGCGCGGAGGATTATATCGTAAAGCCCTTTGATATGATGACGCTGATGGTGCGCATCGAGAAGGTATTGAAGCGAACCGGCAGACTGAACACGGTTTATCGTGTTCGGGACATCGAAGTAAACAGCGAAACACGGGTAGTAACAAAGTGCGGAGAGGTAATTGAATTGCAGCCGTTGGAGTTTGACGTGCTGCTGATGCTCCTCAAAAGCAAGAACCTCACCGTATCCCGTGAGCAGCTGCTTTCGGAAATATGGGGCTATGACTATATAGGGGAAACACGGGTAGTGGATGTAAAAATATCAAGTCTTCGAAAAAAGCTCGATTTAGGGAACGAGATCAAAGCGATACCCAAGCAGGGCTACCGATTGGAGGAACGCTGAGATGAAGCTGTGGCAGAAGACCTCTCTCATCTGCATCGCCGTACTGCTCGTCATCGTCGCCGCCTGTTCCGCCGTACTTCTCCTCCATTCCAAAAACAGCATACTGGAGCTGACTTACAGCCATGCTGAAAGCAAGCAGCGAAGCCTTGCTTACTCTTTTTCCGAAATGGCAGTCTACTATCTTGCGGATGGCGATTCAATGGAAGTGGAAACCTCTCTCGTCAACTACTGCTTTTCCCGGCTTGCGGACGCCTCCTCCGTTTTGATGCGCGGGGAAGAAACCCTCTGTTCCGGCGTTTCGGTTGACCCACGCGCACTGCTGCCGCTGTCTGAAAGCGAATACGGCGCCCAGCTTACGGAGCGGGAGATCGAGGGGCGCAATGTGCTCATTGTGGGAAGCCTTGTCATGGTGAGAAGCACATCCTATGCCGTGTACGTGGTAGAGGACATTTCCACAACCTACAATAGTATTGCAACTATGGCGTGGACGTTCGCCGCCGTAAGCCTCGCAGGCATACTTCTTGGTGCGGGCAGCATTGCGCTGCTCATGCGCCGCAGCACAAGGCCGCTGACCGCCCTTGCGGAAACGGCGCGGCAGATTGCGGGCGGCGATTATTCCATGCGGGCCGATGTGCATACGGGAGACGAGATAGGCGCGCTTGCGGGGGATTTTAACCTGATGGCGGAGGCTGTGGAAGCGCGCATCGCTGAGCTTATGGAAACCGCCGAGCGGCAGCGGCTCTTTATCGGCGGCGTGACCCATGAATTCAAGACGCCGCTTACGGCGCTTCTCATCCATACCCGTATGCTGCGGCGGGCCAATATGACGGAGGAGGAAAAGGACGATTCCCTTGCGCATATCGAGAGTCAATGCGAATGGCTGGAGCGGCTGGTGCAGACGCTTTTGAAGCTTATCACGCTGGAGCGCGAGATAGAGCGCAGGCCCTGCGAGGTTGACGCGCTGTTTGACACTGTGCGGCAGAACACGCAGAAAAGCCTTGCCGATAGAGGCGTTACGCTGATCATTCAGTCGGACGATGGGACGCTGAACTGCAACGCGGACCTTATCCAGTCCCTGCTCATCAACCTTGTGGACAACGCGGCAAAGGCATACGATGCGGACGCGGCGGATAAGCGGGTTTTACTCACCTTTTCAAACAACACGATACAGGTCAAGGACTTTGGGCGCGGCATTCCAAAGGAAGCAATGGAGCGAATATTCGAGCCGTTCTACATGGTGGATAAATCCCGCAGCAAAAAGGCCGGCGGCAGCGGCCTTGGCCTTGCGCTGGTAAAAAGGATCGCGGACGCCCATGATGCGGAGCTTATGGTGGAGAGCAGCTTTGAAAAAGGCACAACCGTGCGGGTACACTTTCAATAATTACATTTTAATTACAACTTGATGATGACTTTGCATCGGTGCCTACCGTATCATGGAGGCAACAACAGCAAAGCGAGGTATTTCAGATATGAAAAAGGTAATTGCTATATTGCTTATCACAGTTATGGCATTTGGCGCTGCCGCCTGTCAGAAAACGCCGGAGAGCCCGATTGTGGTGGGAAATAATACTGAAAAGATGATTGAACAGGCGCAGAAGGAGAACAGCGACACCGTTACCGAAAGTTGTGAGCCAATAAATCTATATGTGCATCTGAATGCACCGAAAACATATTCGCAGGAGCTTGTTAGCAAAGAAGGTAAGCTTCGTGTGTTTGCAGATGCGCAGGTGCTTTTGCCATCCTGTGAGCTGCCCATTGTGAGGGTAAGACCAACAGAATTCACTTTGGAGCAGGTGCAGTGCTTCGCCGAAGTGCTCATAGGAGACGATGCAGCCTATGTGCGGTATGATTATGATAATCAGACCCGCGGCGCGTGTGAGCGCAGGATTGAGAGGCTGCGATACGGATTATCTGATTGGACAGGAATTGGACAGTATATCTTTGATCTGCAGTATAACACGGTGCAAGAAGCAGAAGCAGCTTTATCAGAACTTGTCACAAAAGCTGCTGCTGCGCCTGAGGCATACCCTGTTTATACACCGGATTTTGAATGGGAATATCGAAAGAGTTGGATTAATGGTAAAGAGGTGGAAAACAACGACACCTATCTGACGCTGTTTTCTACCAAAGATCAAGCTACTTTTTCCTACCTGGAAATCAGAAACGCCCGTCAATCATCCGGATTGGCCGAGATGGTTTATATTCGAGATTATGAACTTCCGCTTGATACCTATTTTGACGATATTTACACTGGATCGGAAGCATTACATTTAAGCGCAGAAGCAGCACGGCAGCAGGCAGAGCAAACCATTGCTCAAATGGGAATTGCAGGCTTCGCTTGCACCTCAAACGTATTGACTTCCTACCGAACGGAATATGATGAAAAAAAACCTGCATATCACATTACGTTCACTCGGCAGATTGGAGCAGTAACAGAAACCTATACGAATGCAGAAGCTGCGTTAGATGATTATAATCAGCCATGGTATTACGAAGTCATACATGTTTTAATCGATGAAGGCGGAATACTGCGGTTTGAGTATAAAAGTCCTTATGAGATTGTTGAAACAGTTGTGGCAAACACCAAGCTGCTCTCTTTTGACAAAATTCAAGATATTTTTGAGAAGATGTCGTTAATTGTAGATAACGAAATCGATTATAATCCTGTTTGGGACAGTTCTGGCGGAATGGAATATCATATTACGACGGTTCGTCTTGGCCTTGTATGTGTGCGGGAAAAAAATACCGATACAGGATTGCTTGTTCCTGCCTGGGATTTTCTTGGATATGAACGTGGACGTATGTCATCTGATACCAATTGGAGAACTGTAAACACAAATGAGTTGGAACCATATTTGACTATAAATGCAATTGACGGAAACATAATAGAGCGCGGATATTAAAACACTATAACAGTTTGCAGGCATGACCGCATGGAAAACCGCCATGCCTTCTTCCCTATTGCCCAAAACCGTGAAAAGGAGGGAGAAAGAGCATGAAAAAAGCCCTGCGCGCCAGCCTCCGGCAGGCCATACTGAGCCGTGGCTTTTTTATCGGCACTTTAGGCACAGCTTTGGTGCTGCTCCTTTCCTCCGTGCAGGGCATATTGTCGGGCTTCCGCTCGGAACAGCTCCTCTCCCCCGGCTACCACAGCGACCTTATCATGGGCGCGCTGTCGTCGGACGCCATGGCGCTGGCCTTGCCCATACTCGCCGCGCTGCCGTATACCGCGTCCTTCATTGACGATGTTAAGAGCGGCTTCGTAAAGGAATACCTGCCCCGCACCACCGTGCCGCGGTATATCGCGGGGAAAGCCGCGGCGTGCGCCGTTTCCGGCGGGCTGGCGCTGACGCTGGGGATATTCATAGCCTACGGCTTCGCCGCGCTCATGTTCCTGCCCATGGAAGCATTTCCAAAGCCCGGTGAAACCGTGCCGGACTACTTCGGCAACCTGCTGCAAACCGTGCTCATGTTCTTCGCATCGGGGGCTTTCTGGTCGCTGACGGGCATGACCTTCGCCGCGCTTACCGACAGCAAATACATGGCCTACGCCTCGCCCTTCGTGCTGTTCTATCTGCTCATAATCCTGTATGAGCGGTACTTCGATAAGCTTTTCGTGCTGTATCCGCGGGAGTGGCTCAGCCCGTCCCCAAGGTGGGTGTTCGGTAAAATAGGCGTGGCGGTGCTGCTGACAGAGTTCAGCCTGCTGATGGCCCTTGCCTTTGCATTCGCCGCGAAAAGGAGGCTGGAGAGGATATGAAGCCAAAGCAGATCGTCGCCGTGACCCGGTATAACTTCCGCCGCTGGCACAAAAACCCAAGAATAGTAATCACCTTCTGCCTTGCCTTCGTGCTGTGCTTCCTGCTTTCGGACAAGGCCGTGAAGTTCGCCAAGGAATACGAAACCACCATGCAGCTCGTGGAGGCATTCGTGTGGACCTTCGGGGACAGCAACTCAATACTTCTTTCCTCGCTGTTATTGCTGCTGCTCTTTGCAGACATGCCCTTTATCAGCCCCGCCATACCCTTTTACCTCATGCGGATAGACCGAAAAACATGGCTCATGGGGCAGGCGGCGTATATCGCCTTGGCCACGCTTATATACCTTGCGTTCATACTGATCTCCACCTCCCTGGTCTGTATGCGGCAGAGCTTTGTGGGGGATATGTGGTCGGAGACCGCAGCCATACTCGGCTACTCCGGCGCGGGGCAGAAGGTGGCCCTGCCGGCGCTTGTGAAAACGCTTGAAATGAGCCGCCCGTATGAGTGCATGGCGACCATATTCCTGCTGATGCTGCTTTACACCCTGCTCATGGTATTTGTCATGCTGCTGTTTAACCTTAAAAAAGGCCAGCTTGCGGGTATAGTTTCCGTGTTCGCGTTCAGCCTGTTCGGCTTTTTACTCAACCCCCAGACCATAAAGGCCATATTCAAACTGCCGGATGCGCTCATGTACAAGGCAAACGTTGCGGTGGGCTGGCTTTCGCCGCTGAATCAGGCCACATATCACATGCACAACTTCGGCTACGACCTGCTGCCAAGGCTATGGCAGACGTATTTTATATTCGCAATGCTCATCGCCCTGTGCTTTTTCCTTTCCCTTCGGGCGGTGCGGAATTACAACTTTAACTTTGGCGGTACTGAAGCATGAACATTATTTCGGTCAAAAACCTATCCAAGGACTTCGGGCAGGAGCGGGTGCTGCACAGCGTCACCCGCGATTTTGAAAAGGGAAGGATACACGGCATAGTGGGCAACAACGGCAGCGGCAAAACCGTGCTTATGAAGTGTATATGCGGCTTTCTCATCCCCACCGAGGGCGAAGTCATAGTCAACGGCAAGCGTGTGGGTAAGGACGTGGACTTCCCGCCCGGCCTCGGCCTGATAATCGAAACGCCGGGGTTTTTACCCAATATGACCGGCGTGAAGAACCTTGAGATATTGGCTTCGCTGAATAAAAAGATAGGGCTTCGTGAGATAGCCGCCTCAATCCGCCGCGTGGGGCTCGACCCGCTTATGAAAAAGCCCGTTGGCAAATATTCCCTCGGTATGCGGCAGAGGTTGGGCATAGCCCAGGCCATAATGGAGGATCCCGCGCTGCTCATTTTAGACGAACCGCTCAACGGCCTTGACAAGCACGGCGTTCGGGAGATGCGGCAGCTTATAAAGGGGCTGAAGGAGCAGGGCAAAACCATACTGCTTGC
>ULUO01035311.1_pt1 | contig 78992 bp, 84 predicted proteins | sample 1958611 | NCBI WGS metagenome assembly ULUO01 (sample SAMEA4835762, study PRJEB28245) | human gut metagenome | biome: gut microbiome; material: fecal sample | place: Denmark | collected 2008
CAAGGCGCATGGCATATCCTTTCCGGCAGCGGAATGGTGCGTACGGTACAGTAAAAACGGCGTCAGACCGGGAGAAGGCTTTATGCCGTCCAAAGAACAGTTGAAACGGATTGTTGCTAACTGGGAGCTTGTTAATCCGGCTTTGCAAAAGATTGACGGAATTATACTTGACGGCTGGATTTGGTCTTCGTCCGAGGACGACTACGCCTACGCGTGGGTCGTGAACGCCGGTGACGGCAGTGTGAGCTTCTACAATAAGGGCAGCAACCTTTACGTCAGGTGTGTTCTGGCTTTTTGATATTATAAAAAACTCCGAAGTGACGAACTTCGGAGTTTTTTTAGGCTTTTTGCTGCCAGCGCTTATTGGAATCTTGTTGCCAATAATAAACTTCGTGTCCGGCTTCCTTAAAGCTTTTCCAAAGACGACGGGCTTGTAAAACCGCATTTTCAGAATTGCCGTCAAAAATGTTTAAAATCCGGTTTATCCCTTCCAGTTTGTCAAGGTTGCTTTCGGCGCCGTCAACCCAGAAAACGATTGTGGCCCGGTTAGGGTTGTCGTCTCCCGAGGTCAGCCAAATCGGCTGGATGTCGCCGTTGCCGTCTTTTTTTGAACCGTGGGGCAGAAAAGAGCTTTCTTCATAAGTCCAAAGCAGGGAATTGATAAATTCCACACGCTCATTAGTGCCGATTTTAACTAAAATCTTTTGGCCCGAAGCATAAGCCTTTTCCAGAAGCTTGGGCAAGACATCGTCCAGGGTTTGAGTTTGCAGGTGGTAAAAATCTACTCTCATTGTTTCTCCGCAAATTTTACGGCGACAAAATGCATGTTGTTATTGCCGTCCAGCACCGAAAGCAGAACCGGCCGCCGGTTTTCTAAAATGGCATCGGCGATACAGTTGCGGGCGTCTTCAAGGTTAAAGACGTCTTTTTTATCAATTTTAATAATGATATTACCTGGTTTCAGCCCTTTTTTTTCAGCGTCGCTGTCCGGCAGGACGGCCGCAACGGCAATCCCTTTGCTTTGCTGTGGCAGGTGATATTTATCAAGGACATTTTCGTCAATATTGCTTAGTTTTAATCCGAGGGGCGCAAAATCGTCCGTTTCGGGCTGTTGGGCAAGCGGTTGCGGAACCAGGGCCGGCGTTGGCGCCGGTTCGGGCATCGGAGCAATTTTTATGGTTTTGTGCAGCCGCTGTCCGTTGCGCCAAACGGTGGTTTTAATCATCCGGCCGATGGGGGTTTCGGCAATCAGGCGCGAAAAGCTTTGGGTATTGCCAACCTTTTGTCCGTCAATGTCGAGAATAATGTCTCCGGCTTCAATACCGGCTTGTTTGGCCGTTGAATCTTCGTTGACGCCGGAAATGACAATGCCGTGTTTTTCCGGAAGATTCAGGCTGGCGGCGATATCAGCGGCATTAGGCTGGATTTTGACGCCGATCCAACCACGGGTGACTTTGCCGTTCTCTTTGAGCTGTTTGATTACAAAGTGCGCCAGATTGGCCGGAATTGCAAAACCGATACCCATGCTGCCGCCGGTGGTGGAAAAAATTGCCGTATTGATGCCGATGACTTCGCCGTGAAGGTTAAACATCGGACCGCCGGAACTTCCCTGATTAATTGAGGCGTCGGTTTGAATAAAGTTGTCGTATGGCCCGGCGGCGATGTCCCTGGATTTGGCAGAAACAATACCGGCGGTTACGCTGCCGCCGAGGCCGAAAGGATTGCCGATGGCCAGAATCCAATCTCCGACGCGGATTTTATCCGAATCTCCGAATTTGACCGGAGTAAGGGGTTTGTTGGTGTCTACTTTGATAAGCGCAAGGTCGGTTTTGCGGTCGGTTCCGATTACTACGGCGGCCAAAGGGGTGTTGTCGTGCAGAATAACGGTGATTTCGGAGGCGTTTTCGATAACATGGTTATTGGTGAGGATATAACCTTCGGTGTCAAGAACGAATCCGGAACCGAGTGCAATGTGTCCGGCGGCACCGGAACCGAAAATACCGTTGGTCAGCGGGGCGGTACCGTCAAGCATGGCGTTTCCGTTTTCCGGCAGATCGGTTCGCGGTGTCGTGGAAATGTTGACTACCGAAGGCGACAACCGTTCCACCAAGTCGGCAAACGAAGGCAACGCTACAGTTTGAGCCCGGGAAATTCCGGGCGTCAGCAACAGGCACAACGAAAGCAGAAAACGGATTTTCATGTTTTTTACTCGTGAGTATTGGCCGGTGCCTTCTGGAAATAGCGGAAAAATTCCGAATCCGGAGACAGAACCAAAGAAGTTTTCCCTTCATTCAGAGCCTTTTTGTAAGCAGCCAGAGAACGGTAGAAGGCAAAGAACTGTGGGTCGCGGTTGGCCGCTTTGTTCCATATGCGGGTTGCTTCACGGTCGCCTTCACCGCGCAGAATTTCTGCCTGTTTGGCCGCTTCGGCGATGATAATCGTGCGTTCTTTTTCGGCTTTGGCACGAATCTGCTGGGCATTTTGCTGGCCTTGGGCACGGAATTCTTTGGCATCGCGTTCGCGTTCGGTTTTCATACGGGCGTTAATTGCCTGCAAGACCTCAATCGGCAGGTCGGCACGTCTGATGCGGACGTCAGCCACGCTGACACCAATCTGCTGGGCATCGGTTTTGACGGCGGCGGAAATATCCGACATGATTTGCGTCCGCTTTTGCGAAAGCAATTCCTGCAGGGTGGTGCGGCCGAGAATTTTGCGGACGGAAGAATTGACGATTTCTTTCAGTTTGCTGCGGGCCTGTTCTTCAGTACGAACCGTCTGGTAGAATTTCAGCGGGTCGATAATCCGAAAACGGGTGAAGCTGTCAACATCCAGACGTTTTTTATCATTAAGGACAATTTCCTGCGCCGGCGGGTCGAGATTCAACAGGCGGTTGTCATAAAAAACAACGTTTTGGATAAACGGCACTTTGAATTTCAGCCCCGGCTCCTTGACCAGGCGGACCGGTTCGCCGAATTGCAGGACGATTGCCTGTTCGGTTTGCGGCAGAATATACAGCGAATTGAACAATACAAAAACGAGGGCAACAGCGGCAGCTATCAGCGTAAATTTGGTTTTTTCCTGCATGGTTACTCTCCTATTTCAGTTTATCTAAAGGCAGGTAGGGGACAACACCGTTGCCGGCTTTGCCCTGGTCGAGGATAATCTTTTGGGATTTTTCCAAAACGTTTTCCATGGTTTCCAGATACATGCGGCGGGCGGTTACGTTTTTGCCTTCCTTATAAGCGTTGTAAACCGAGTTAAAGCGCTCGGCTTCGCCCTGTGCCTTGTTAACGACGGCCTCTTTGTATGCCTGGGCATTTTGCAACAGCTGGGAGGCTTCGCCGCGGGCTTTGGGAAGAATTTCGTTGCGATAGGCTTCGGCTTCGTTTTTGAAGCGTTCCATGTCAGCCTTGGCGCGCTGAACTTCATTGAAAGCGTCTACGACCTGTTTGGGCGGATCGGCTTTTTGCAGTTTGACGCGGACGATTTCAATGCCGGATTCGAATTCGTCCATGACTTTTTGCAGTTCGGCTTTGGTTTCGTCTTCGACTTTGCCGCGGTCGCCGGTAATGATGGCCTGCATTTCCGATTGCCCGACGATTTCACGCAAGACGGACTGGGCGGCAACGCGGACGGTATTGTCAGGATCCTGCATGCTGAAGAGGTAGTCTTTGGCGTTTTTGATTCTCCAGACAACGGTCAGGTTGACATCGACAATGTTTTCGTCGCCGGTGAGCATGTGGCTTTCGGTAAAGCTCTTGAGCGGATCGGCATTGCCGGTTTGACCGTTGCGGATAGCAACGCGGTTAGCGGTTGTATAAGCTTCGGCAACACCGAGGTTGATGCTGCGTTCCTGCGTAATGTTGACTTTGACGACTTCTTCTATCGGGTAGGGCAGGTGGTAGTGCAGTCCGGCGTCGGTGGTGTCTGCGTATTTTCCGAAGCGGAGGACAACGCCTTGTTCATTGGGCTGAACCTGATAAAAGCCCGTTGCCAGCCAGAGCAGGGCAACGGCGGCGATTATCCAGCTGATTTTGAAGTCAAAACCACCGGGCTTTTTGATATTGGCGAAGTCTATCACTTTTCCCGGAGAAGCAGTGTTTTCCGGTTCATTCCAAGGGCTGTCGTTCCCCCAGGGGCCGTTGTTTTTGGACATTGTTTCCTCTCTTTATTTAACATCAGGCGTTTAATCTATTGCTTTATATTCGTATATAATATAAATATCCACTAAAGACAATTGGTGATAACACAATATCAACAGGAGCCCTGGTTATGGAAGAGAAGATTGCCGAAGCGGTCGGGCGTTATTTTGACCGCAGCCGGATTGAAGAAATTAAGATATTCGGGCGGCGGGCGATTATTACGCTTATGACCGACAAAGACGAACCGGAAAAGCAGCGGGCATTGAAAGCGGAATTGGAACAGCTGCCGGAACTGGACAAAGTTTCGGTGATTTTTACGGCCGTCAAAAAGACGGCCGGACTGCGCCCGGAAGCGGAAAAATGGCAGATACGCGGCGTTAGGAAAATTATCGGCGTCGCTTCGGGAAAAGGCGGGGTCGGCAAATCGACGACGGCGGTCAATCTGGCGTTGGCTTTGGCTAATTGCGGTCTGAAAACGGCAATTTTCGATGCTGACATATACGGCCCTTCGGTGCCGACGATGTTGGGGTATGAAGGTGTAGCGCCGGCCAGTGCCGACGGTAAGACTTTTGAGCCGTTTAATTATATGGGAACACAGTCAATGTCCATCGGAACGCTGATTGACAAGTCAACGCCGCTGATTTGGCGCGGTGCCAAGGCTTGCGGCGCGATTGAGCAGTTGCTGCGCGATACGGCATGGAAAGATGTGGACGTTATGGTTATTGATATGCCGCCCGGCACCGGCGATATTCAGATTACCCTGTCGCAAAGGCTGCATTTTGACGGTGCGGTAATTGTGTCGACTCCGCAGGACATTGCCTTGATTGATGCGGTCAAAGGGGTAAATATGTTCAGAAAAGTCGATGTTCCGATTTTGGGAATTATTGAAAATATGAGTTACTATTTGTGTGAAAAGTGCGGGCACCGGGCGGATATTTTCGGGCATGAGGGGGCAAGAAAAACCGCCGAAAAGCTCGGGGAAAAGTTTTTGGGCGAGATTCCGCTGCACCTTTCCATCCGGGAGAATGCCGACAACGGTACGCCGATTGTTTTTGCCGATCCCGACAGTCCGCATACCAAGGCGTATGAGGAGATTGCAGCCAAAATTGCCGGAGAGCTTGGCTTTAATCAGGGCAAGTAGACAGTCAGGTTAAAGACGTTTTCCAAAAAGAACAGGGATATAAAGCACAACAAAGTGGCAATGACCGGGGTGGTAATCCAGCCAAGGGCAATATGTCCGAGCAATCCCCAATGAATGTCCCGTCCGCCTTTGGCAATGCCGATGCCGATGACCGCGCCGATAATTGCCTGGGAACTGGAAACGGGAACCAGAGGCAGGGACGGAAAGCCGTTGGTTTCGAGCAGGTTTTTCAGCCCCTGGGAGGCAAAAAGAAACAAGACCAGAGCTTGGGAAAAAACGGCAATCCAAGCAACGATCGGGCTCATTGACATCAGATTGTTGCCGACGGTATTCATGACCCTATGCGAATAGGTGAAAACGCCGCTGCTGATGGCAATGCCGCCGATCAGAAACAGAACCTGCGTGCTGTTCAGCGAAAATCCGCCCGGAAGCCTTAGCGCCTGAAACGGGCTGGAATCGACAAAGACTCCCATGACGTTGGCAATGTTGTTGGCGCCCAGAGCATAAGCGCCGAAAGCGCCTACCAAAATCAAGCCGATCCGGGTGTAGGTATCGCGGCGAAGAATATGAATTTTGGATTTTTTCAGCCGGCTGCGAATCAGGTAATATAGCAGTATGGCAATTATGCCGCTGAGTACCGGGCAGATGATCCAGGTGCCAACGATTTGACTTAGGATAGTGATTTCGGTCGGTTTGCCGCTGTAAATGTTCCAACCGACAATGGCGCCGACGATTGCCTGAGAAGTGGAAACAGGCAAGCCGAGCTTGACCATCCAATAGATGGTAACGGCGGCGGCCAGAGCGACCATGAAAGCGCCGGCGAGCGCATCGATCGAGCCAAGTTCGCCTAAAGTTTTGCTGGCACCGGCGCCGGTAAAGACTGCACCGAGAATGATGAATATTGAAGAAATAAGGGCGGCGGTGCGAAAGCGGACCATTTTGGTTCCGACAGCGGTGCCGAAGATGTTGGCGGCATCGTTAGCCCCAAGGGACCAGCCCAGAAACAGACCGCTGCTTAAAAATATGAAATACCCCAAATCCATCAGATATCCCTCTTGATGGTAAAGATCAGCAGTTCATCAACACAGTCTTCGGCGATGTCGGCGATTTCGGCGATTTCGCTGATCAGGATGTTAAGCTGGAGTTTGTTGGCCAGGGGCAATTCCGAATCGAAGACGGCCTGTTTGAGGTGGCCGGAGCTGACGTCAGATTCATGCTCGATAAAGTAGACTTTTTGTGAAAAGTCGCGGACGGAACTGAAATCGCGGAAAAAAGCCCTCGAGGCGATGGAAAGGTTTTCGGCGCAGTCGGCGCTGAGGTCGCAGATTTCGGTGAAACGCATGTGGTATTCTTCGGGAATGTCGGGTTGCTCAATATAAAATTCGTAAACAACCTCATCAAACTTGTTGATGACCTTATCAAGGTTTTCCACCAGATTTAAGACATCGGCGCGGAGGTCGGGAATCAGGTTCTGGGTATAGAGTTTGGCTTCGATATCACGGCGGAGATTATCGGCGTCATGCTCGATTTGTTTGATTTGCTTGTTGATTTTTTTATATTCTTCGCTGCGCTTTTCTTTGAGATAAATGCGGATGGCCTTTTTGAAGTTCATGGCGGCATCAAGCAATTTGTCATGAAAAAGGTCAATTTTGTTTTCTAACGGTTTGGTTTTGGAAAACAGCGAAAATTTGGCGTGAAACATGTTAATCCGTCCTCATACGAAACTTTGGTTTTATTTTTCACTATAGAGCCAAATAGTGAAAAAAAGATTTAGATGTTTGGAGAATTTTAATAAATATACTTTAAATTACGCTTGTAAATATATAATAGTTTAGCTAAATTATATTTGTGTTTATTTGTAAATTAGAAGGATATATGAAATGAATAAAGTTAATGCAATTTACGTTTCGGTCCTCGCTTTAATCGTCGCTGTTGCCGCTTTGGTTATGTGCATTTTGTGCTGCCATAACAAAAGCGCCGAACCGGCAATGGTCAGCGAAGAAGGGGTTATGGCCGTGCTGAGCAATAATCCGCAGATGATTATTGATGCTCTGCAAAGAGGCGAAGCCAAACGTCAGGAAGAAGCCCGCGCTGCTGCCAAAAAGCTGGTTGCGGACAATATTGAAGAAATTAACAATTATGCCGCCAGCCCGGTTATCGGCAACGAGAAAGGCGAAATTACCGTTGTCGAATTTTTTGATTTTGCCTGCGGTTATTGCCACAAACTGGCTCCGACGTTGATGAGCATTATGGATAAAAACAGCGATGTTCGTGTTGTTTTGAAGCCGTTGTTCTTCTTGTCTCCGCAGTCCCAGTATGCCGCTAAGGCCTTGTATGCGGCAGCAGAACAAGGATATGCCAAGGAGTTTTATAAGAATATTATGGAAAATCCGGGACAGCTTTCGGAAGCCAAAATTGACGAACTCGCCGTCAAGGCAGGCGTTGATCTGGAAAAGATGAAAGCCGATATGAATTCTGACAAAGTTGCCAAGGCTATGACCGATACGTCTTCTTTGGCGGAAAAAATCCGCGTTACCGGTGTTCCGACATTGGTTGTTGAGGGCAATATGATTCAGACCCTCAGCGAAAGCGATATTCAGCGCGCTATTGACGAAGCCAAAGCCGCTAAATAGGTTGATTGCCAGAAAGAGAACAGGCTGCTTAATTTGTGCAGCCTGTTTTTTGTTTGACTTAACAGGGTTTCTTTGCTAAGCGTGACATATTCAAAGAATTATTAATAAATTAAAAACATATAGATATGGAATGTAAGCTAGATTTAGTTCAGCTCATGTGCAAAGAAGGTTTGCCGTTGTAGCTGTCAGTTTTTTAGATATAACCGTTCCAATTCTTTGATTTTGTCCCGATAAACCATAGCTTGTTCAAATTCCAGATTTTGGGCGGCTTCGCGCATTTTTTTGTTATATTCGCGCAGCTTCTTGTCAATATCTTTGATTTGTTCGGGTTTGTGGAGCGGAACATCAACGTAGTCCTGTTGGGTCATGGTTTGTAAGGTACCGCTGATGCTCTTTTTGATGGTTTGCGGGGTTATGCCGTTTTCGATATTATATTTCAGTTGTTTTTCGCGGCGGCGGTTGGTTTCGTTCAGAGCATTGGTAATTGATTTGGTCATTTTGTCGGCGTAAAGGATAACCCGGCCTTCGGCATTGCGGGCAGCGCGGCCGATTGTTTGAATCAACGAACGTTCCGAACGCAAAAATCCCTCTTTGTCGGCATCTAAGATGGCAACCAGCGAACATTCGGGAATATCCAGTCCCTCGCGCAGCAGGTTGATGCCGACCAAGACGTCAAAAACGCCCAACCGCAAGTCCCTAATGATTTCAATACGTTCCATGGTGTCAATATCCGAGTGCAGATAACGGACTTTGATACCGTTTTCGTTCAGGTATTCGGTCAGGTCTTCGGCCATTTTTTTGGTTAAGGTCGTGACAAGGACGCGTTCTTTGCGGGCAACGGTTTTGCGGCATTCTTCCATCAGGTCGTCAACCTGGTTTTCAACCGGACGAACCAGGCAGACCGGATCGGCCAATCCGGTAGGACGGATGACCTGTTCGGTAAAGGTCCCCTGGCTTTGCTCCAGTTCCCAGTCGCCGGGGGTGGCGGAAACAAAGATTGTTTGGCCGCGCATTCGGTTCCATTCTTCAAATTTCAGCGGACGGTTGTCAACGCAGGAAGGCAGGCGGAAACCGTATTGCGCCAGGGTGCTTTTGCGATTATAGTCGCCGCGATACATGCCGCCGATTTGGGGAACGGAAATATGGCTTTCGTCAATGAACAGCAGGGCATTGGAAGGGATATACTCAAACAGGGTCGGCGGCGGGTCTCCCGGTTTGCGTCCGGTGAGGTAACGGGAGTAGTTTTCTATTCCTTTGCAATGGCCGGTGGTTTCGAGCATTTCGAGGTCAAAACGGGTGCGTTGCTCAATGCGCTGCGCTTCCAACAGCTGATTGTTTTGGCGGAATATTTCAACCTGTTCGGCGAGTTCTTTGCGGATATTGACAATCGCTTGGGAAACAGCCGGCCGCGGCGTAACGTAATGATTGGCCGGGTAGACAACGGCTTCATTAAGTTCGGCAGTTTTTTTGCCGGTCAGGGAATCAAATTCGCAAATGCTCTCAATTTCGTCGCCGAAAAAAGATATTCGCCAAGCCCGGTCTTCGTAATGTGCCGGAAAGATGTCCAGAACGTCGCCCTGCACCCGGAAGGTGCTGCGGACAAAGCTCATCTGATTGCGTTCATATTGCAGTTCAGCCAGGCGTTTGTATATTTCTTTGGGGGGAATTTCATCGCCGACTTTAAGCGGCAGCGTCATGCTGGCGTAGGATTCGACGTCGCCCAGGCCATAAATACAGGAGACCGAAGCGACAATTATTACGTCATTGTATTCCAGAAGACTGCGGGTTGCCGAGTTGCGCATGCGGTCAATTTGTTCGTTTTGCGCCGAATCTTTTTCAATATAAGTGTCGGTTTTAGGAATATAGGCTTCCGGCTGATAATAGTCGTAATAGGAGACAAAATATTCAACATGGTTATGCGGGAAAAATTCTTTCATTTCGCTGTATAACTGGGCGGCCAGAATTTTGTTCGGAGCCATAATCAGCGCCGGGCGTTTTGACTGCTCGATAATTTTGGCCATGGTGAAAGTTTTGCCGCTGCCGGTTACGCCGAGCAAAACCTGGTTTTTACGCCCGGCTTCAATGCCTTCGCAAAGTTCACGAATCGCTTCCGGCTGGTCTCCGGCCGGAGCAAAAGGACTTTCTAATTTGTAATCCTGTTTGATCATGGGTTTAATTTATGGTTTCACTTAAACTGTTATTTTTCAGCGAATCGTTATAGATACGGGTAAAGTTACGAAAAGCGCTGATATCGTTTATGACCTGGTTAATCGCTTTGAGGTCGACTTTATCATCTTCCAGATTGCTTGTTAAGATACTAAATGTGCTATAATATTTGGTATCTTTGAAGAATGGCATGAATTTGTTACGCAAACGTACCAACACGGTCGTTTTGCCGGCCATGTTCAACGCGGTTGCCCAATCGAGAACGTAGGAGATTTGTTCCGGCGTCAATTCTTTTCCGGGCTGCGGTTTTTCGACCAGGTAGCGGATGGTGTCGGAAGCTTTGTCCCATTCTTGGTTATCCCAATAGAATTCGCTTTTCATGAGCAGGGCATTTTTGCTGTAATCGTCTTCCAACAAAGCAATGGCTTCTGCCGTATGGCCGAGTTCGGCCAGCGTTTTGGCGCGGATAATTTTGCGGTGGGCCAGAAGGCTGGGCGGCAAGTCGGGCGTTTCGGTCGCATTGAGAATTTCCAAAGCATCGCCGGGATTGTCTTCAAACAGGTTTATCAGGGCAAGGCGGGTTCCGGTTTTGCTGCGCTCCAGCGGAGTCATGCTGCTGTATTTGAGCTGGCGGCTCAACAGTTGCTGTGCCCGGGGAAGCAGGTCTACGGCAACCAAGCGGTCAGCCAGCTTTTGGACAATTTCGTTATAGTGCCGGCTTTGCGGTGCCAGCCATTCGAAATCGTGGTACAGGGCCAGGGATTTGAGCAGCGGCATATTGTCGGCGCGGTTATTGATATAGATGTCTTCAAAAGTTTCAACCATTCGCTGCATGGTTTGTTTGCGCCCTTCCTCGTCTTCCAATGGCAGGCTTTGGTTGAGTTTGCGCATGGCGCTATAATAGTCATTATTTTTTATGTACAATTCGGCAAGGGTTTGCAACAGGTTAAGGCGAAACTGGTTTGACCTCCAGGCAAAACGCAGGCGTTCAAGTGTATCAATCGTCTTATCCAGCGGCAGAAACCCGAGACGATTGGACAGGCGTGCCCCTTCAAAACGCGCCAGAGCCGAATATTTCAGGGCTTCGGAACGTCCGAGTTCGCGAAATTCTTTAATGGCATTGCGCGGGTAGCCCTGCAGGGCACGGCGCATGGCGACCAGGTAGTCGATTTCGGCCAGGCGGTAGAGGTCTTTGTATGGGGCACTTTTAAGGATATCGATAAAATTTTGAGCCGAAATGTCATCTCCGGCAGTCAAAGCTGCGGCGGCAGCGACCGAGGCGATCCGTTCTTTCAGAGCCTGAGGGTAATCTTTGGCCAGCGAGATAAACGCAATCAGGACGGCATTGTTTTCCGGCCGGTGTTCCGTTGCGGCTGAAGCTACCGTCCGCCAGAAGACGGCTTCATCGTTTTGGGGGAGACTGCCGAAAGAAAAATGCTCAACGGCGGAGGCATATCTTCGGGTCAGAAAATCGGCAATACCGAGCAAAGTGTGCATTTGTTCGGTGTCTTTATAGGGGGGGATGTTTTTCAGTTCGTTAAGAATTGACAGCGCTTCGGTTCCCATGCCCATGGAGATATAGTATTTGGACAGATTCAGCCGCGCCGCGTTTTGCTGTTCGGGCGGAACGGAAGAAATGTCGTTTTGCAGTTGTTCTATGGCTTCGTTAAACGGTTTTTCCAGAAGCTGCGGCGGCAGGCTGAAATCAAAGGCGACGGTCGGCATGGTTTCTTGTGCCAGAGACTGTTTGCGGCGCAGGGTATCCAAATCGGGAGAAATATTTAACCCACGGTCTTCGGCGCTGATGACGATACCTGTATTTCCGCGTTCTATGCGCAAGTCGGTCGTTTTGGGAACCAGTGCCAAGCCTTGAACTGACTGCAGAAAAGTCATGTCAGGGTAATCGTATGGCGTATTTATTCCGGCACCGATGTCTGCCAGCGGGGCAATATTGATGGTGTCTCCGACCTCAGGGTCAACAACGGAGAGGACGTTGCCGCTGGCGGAAGACGGAATATAAAAATAAGGGTTTTTGGAGGCGTCGTACTGGGTAAACAGGGCCAAATCGCGGATTTTTTCGGGAGCGGTGCCTTTGTACAAATCAATAATCCACAACAAGCCTTCGCGACGAACTCCGGTATTGATTTTGTCTTTGAGGGTCAGGCGCAGAACCGTGCCGCGGGTGTGCGGAATATTCAGAATTTCTTTGACAAAGGGAGCCGCTTGTTTGGTTAGTTCGTCTATATCCAGTTTGCGGCGATGATCAAACGCAATCCATAAATAGCCGCCACGTTCAAAAACTGCCGCACCGGTCGGGATATTCCAGGGAAAGCTGAGACTGACGTTTTTGGCAGAGTTTTCTTTTGTGGAAGTTGTCTGATAAGAGCTACTGTTTTCGTCGGGCAACGGCTGTGCTTCCGGTGCCGCGAGCTCCAAGATCAGTTTGCCGTTTTCTTCAGTTGTGGACAGCAGTCTGGAGGGAATTTCATAGTTGATTCCGCCCATGGCGTTCGGTGTTTGGCGGATTAGTCCGAATTCCGGATATTGTTCCGCACCGGAAACATTCAGTTCAACCGGTGTCAGCAGATATACCGTGGTGCTTTGCGGGCCGGTATTGATCGTGTACAAAAGCCGCTTGGGCATTGAAAAAGCGAAGCGGTAAGAAGCGTCAGCCGACGATATGGCAAGATCGACCCGGGTTGGAACCAGATGGCGGCGGGAATCGTCCTGCGGAACCAGTTCGATAATCAGCCGGTTGTCGACCCTGCGGCCGGAAACGGTCATGGGAATCAGGGTACTAAAACTTAGATGCCTCCGGTCTTCCGACAGAAACTGGTTGCCCAAAATGTCGGGGATTGAGGCGGTCAGGTCGCCGCTGATGTTTACCGGGCGGGCAAAGGAAATATTCAGCTGATTTTCGATGTGTTCAATCCGATAATCGTTATCGGCAGAGAGCGGAAGCGTCAGCCGGACGACTTCCGGCAGCGGTTCGGCACGGGATGACGGCAGCCCGGTTGCAAAAACAGCCAACATGACAACAGCCGCAATCAAAATGCGGCGGCAGTCAAGGCGAAAATTATTTTTCAGGCATTTGGGCATTTGATTTCCGTCAGTAGTTGTGTCCAATCAGTTCGGTCGTAACCGCTTTGGCTTTTTCGGAGTTCATCTGCGAGAGAATTGCCGAGGACGCGGAGGGCTTCATTTCTTTGAGCAGGGGAACCAGAATACTCATTTCCAAAGTGTTGAAAATGCGGGCGGCATCTTTGGGTTTCATGGTTGTATAAAGTTTGGCCAAAGACGTTATCTTGGCTTTTTCTTCCTGATTGTATTCAGTCATCAGTTTTTTCAGCCGTTGCTCATAGTCTTGCAACTGTTTGATTTTTTTATCTATTTCTTCTTCGGCAACTTTCAGCTGAATAGCTTTGCGATCAATCTCCTTGGCTCGGAGGTCCAGAGCTTCACGCCGTTCGGCCAATTCTTGCAGGATCAGAATTTCAGACTGGCTGAAACTGTTGTTGGGATTTTCGGTATTGAGACCCATGGCGGAAGAATTTTGGGCGTTCTGATCCAGAACCTGCGAAAGCTTTTCGGTTTCCGGCGCCGCTTTTTCTTCGGCAAAAGCCGATTGCTGGCTGATGCTGAATTTGAGGCTTTCTGGGTGTTTCAGAAGGTCGAAGACATTATTGACCTTGACCGACAGGGTCAAAACCGCCAGAAAAATGAATATTGGTAGAATCCGAAAATGTTTTTTGCTGTTTACCATAATTTTTTGTTGCCTTATTTAATTGAGCGCAGCGCTTTGAGCAATTCCATTTCCGCCTCTGACCGGGTATCGGCAATATCAAGGTCATTGGAAGCGGTTTTTTTGTGGTCACGCCCGAAAAATGATTTTTTCTCAAATCCCTGCGAAGCCGGTTCGCGGGAAAGCGGTGAAGATTCTTTGATATTGCGCCCGTCGCGGATAACCGTTTCCAGACGGTCGGCCAAATTGTCAGCCCGTTCGTTGATGAACAGAAGGTCGTCTTTCAGGGTTTTGGCGCTGTCAACAACTTCCTTCAAATCTTCGGAAGAATGTTCGGTTACGGATTTGAGCTTGGGAATGCTGTTTTCGGCTTTGTGGGTTGCGTCGTTTAGGGCTTCAACCAATTTGGCCAGACTGTTTTGGTTCTGGCGGAGAATGGTCAGGTTTTTATTCAGCCGGTAGGCATAGACAATGGTCGGAATCAACAAACCGATGATAGCCAGATTAATAATCAGTTCAACACTATCCATTACGTTCTGCCTTTTCTTTAACTTTTATGACGATATGGTCTTTCTTGCGACCCATGCTGCCTTTAATCAGCGGTACGTCGCCGCAAATCAGGGAAACGTCATCGCTGCTTTGCATGTCCAAATCCAAGAAGGAGCCAACCTGCCATTTGGCGATTTCACCGAGTTTAATCATTTTTTCTTTTAAAACGGCTTTAATTTCGATATCTGTTTCCCAAAGCTGTTCCATCAGGTGGTTTTCCCAAATGGCATCGCGTCCGAAACGTTCGCCCATAAACATTTGGAGCAGCAATTCGCGAACCGGTTCAAGTGTGGCGTAGGGAATCATCAGGTCGATTTTGCCGCCGCGGTCTTCCATATCAATTCGCAGGCGGGCAACGATAACCGCGTTGGAAAGCCGGGAAATGGCGGCAAAGCGGGGATTGGTTTCCAGACGGTCATAAACAAAGTTGACCGAAGTAATCGGGTCAAAGGCGGTAGACAGGTCTGAAAGAATCAGCTGTATCATGTCTTTGACAATGTTTAATTCGATTGTGGTATAGGGACGCCCTTCCAGGCGCATTGCCGCCGTGCCGCGACGGCCGCCGAGCAAGACGTCTACGGTGGAATAAACCAATGAGCTGTCTAATGACATTAAAGCATAATTGTCCCATTCTTCGGCTTTGAATACGGACAAAAGGGTCGGCAGCGTCAGCGAATCGATATATTCGCCGAAACGCATAGATTCAATGCTGTCTAATGAAACCTCTACGTTGTCTTGGGTAAAGTTGCGCAGGGACGTTGCCATCATACGGACAAGGCGGTCAAACACGATTTCGAGCATCGGCAGGCGTTCATAGGAAACCATGGCCGAGTTCAGGATAGCCTGAACGCCGGTTTTCATACTGTGGTATTCGTCATCTTCCGCAGAATAGCCGAGAAGGCTGTCGATCTCTTCCTGATTGAGGATTTTATTGTCTTCTGTTCCCATGTCGCCGGGTTCGGCCGTGTCTTTTACTTCAATCATGTCCGCCCAATCCGGATTTTGGGTCGGATTGGTTTCAGGAGCATTTGGCCCGGCATTTTCGGTTGGTTGTTTTTGTTCTTGTTCTTCAGCCACGGAATATCCCCTTTGTTTTAGCCTCTGACAATCTCAAAATTTTTGAAGTTGAGATTGGAAATTTTAACCGGTGCTGCGATCAGGTTCATGCGGTAAAGCAATTCTTCGCGCAACCAGTATATCCCCTCCGAACCGTCGATTTCTTCCGGCATCAGCTCAATCGTATGGGCGATGACGGCATCGGTCAGTTTGGCGGATAAAGCTTCTATGATGGTTATATCTTCCATTTTGGAAAGTTCAATACTTAACTTGATTTTAACCACCTGGTCTTTGCCCGGAACATTGCGCAAGCGGACGTCTACTTCCGGCAGATCATAGAAAATCGTATAGGAATCCGTTTCTTTGCCGTTTTCCGCGGCGTGGCGGACGATGCTGTAATTGGCCGGCGCCTGGTCCTTTTGGCTTTTTTGAGAGGTGTAATAAAAACCGAAAATGCCGATGGCGGCCACGACCGGAACAACAATCAGCAGAAGCTTTTTTCTGCTCAGTTTGGAACCCGGTGCGGTTATGTCGTCATCGCCGTCAAATCCGTTTTCAATATTGTCGTCCAAGTTTGCCATTCAATGCTCCGCGTTTAAACTGAAAGTTAACCTATTTTATAATATTTTTTTTATAAATAAACGTAAAAAAGCTAGTTATTAGATGAAAGTTCAAAAAAAATCCTCAGAGCGGTTATTTTAACCTTTAATTATGCTTTTTGTGGCAGAATCAAAGCAGTTTGTTACAGAATTGTGAAATCTGCGGACAGGTTGTGCAGAATGCTGGCGGCGGGTTGATTTTTATGTTACAATAAAATAGAAATAACTGTGTTTTTTACAGAGGGTTAAGATGTATATCTGGGTTGTATTGGCAACGTTTTTGGCGCTGTTGTATTCTTTCAATCTCTCAATCCGCGGAGATGAGAGGCGTCTTGCCATAGAGCCGTTAGCCGAGGCCGAAGTTTCGCGTTTTGCCATTCATCACCGGATGGGGCAGCAGTATATTAACGTGCATTCTCCAAAAAACAACAGCAATCCTTATGGGGTGGACGGAGAAAAAATTACTTATGACAAAGGTGTTTTGAACTACAGGACAACCCTCAAAGACTATGCGCCGGCCGGCTTCCAGATCAAGCCCTATGACGCTTCGGCAAAGGACGGATACCAGACGGAAATATATTGTGCGGTTGACAATGATTGGGGAAAAGAAGCGCCCGATTGCACGGCGGAAGGCGTTATTCGGTTTCTGGTAACTTACGGGCCAATTCCCGAACGTTGGCTGAACCGCAATTCGGATACGCCGAACAACGATTTTTTGAATGCGCTGCAGAATATTTTTGAGATTGACAATACGATCGGTTATGCAACCGAAGCTCAGAACAGTTCGCGGTATAAGATGCAGTTGCAGGGACGTGAAGACAATGTTTTGTATTTGCCGAATTTGGTTGTGGATACGGGCGGTTTTTCCAAGATTTGCGGATGTTCCAGCTGCCGGCGGTGCCTGGTTTATTTTACAACCTATACGACGAGCAAGCAGGAACTGCCGGAAGGCGGAACGGATGTGCCCGATCCCGCTCCTGAACTGGAGCAGCCGTAACGGGATATGATTAAGCAGAAGGAGATTTGAAATGTTTAACCGTAAAACAGAGATGAAAAACCAGCGAGGCAGCCTGCTGATTGAGGCATTGGCGATGCTGGCGCTGATTGCTATGGTGACTCCGCTGCTGTATAAAAAGGCGGCCGAGAGGACAAACGAGCTGCAGGACATTAATGCCGCCGGTCAGATGCGGACGATTTCAAACGCGCTTGATGCTTATTTGCGCGACAATTATGACACGATTATTACCAACGGTACGGTGAAAACAAACTGCAGCGGCAGCGCCGCCGATAAAAAATATTCGTTTAACGGCGACGATGCCAATGAGGATATTCCGTTGGCACATTTGTGCGAGTATCTGCCGTATGGCTTTAATGACAAGACAATGCTGTTCTCAAGTATTGATGTGGGGGTTAAGCGTCGTATTTTCAAATCTGATGACGCGGATCCCAGCACGGGAGAAAAAAGAGTTACTCGCCAGGACCTGATGGGGCTGATTGTGGCTAATCCGGTGCGGGGAGCCAATATGCCGCGGGTGAGATCTTCGCGCATTGCTTCAATGATTGGTACTAACGGCGGTTTTATCGACAACAAAAAAGGTATGGGTGTTCAGGGTGTTTGGGAAATTGATCTGTCGGATTTTGACGCCGGCAGCAAATTCAAGCCATCGGCGGCGTCCAATAACTCGGTTTTGGCAACTTCTTTGGAATCCATTGCCAGCGGCAACCATGGGCGTGAAAATGTTTTGTACCGTGAGAAAGTTGACGAAGAAGGAATTATGAACACAATGTTGACCGATCTTAATATGGGAGACAATAAGATTACGAATGTCCAGCAAATGATTGTTACCGGCAAAAATTTGGGGGATGAAGACAAGGCGATTTATCTGAAAGACGGCAGCGGCATATATATTGAGGAGCCGGGCAAGTTGTATGTCGGCGGTGAGACAACCTTGAATGGGGATACGACTATGAACGGGACTTTGGATGTTGCCGGGGATGCACATTTTCAAGGAAATGTGACGGTTGACAAGCTGTTAAAGGCCTTACAGTTGGAGGTAACCGAATGGCTGAAAGCCGGGAGTGCGGAAATCATTGGCGAACTGACCGCAGGAGGTAAACATTTTAAAGTCGACGCAAACGGAAATACGACAATCGATGCTAATTTGGAGGTTACGGGGACTTCTGATTTGAAGGGTAAAGTTACTATTGGTACAAAAGCCGAAGCTCCGGGCGATCCGGATAACAATGTGGTTTTGGAAGTCAAGGGCGATGCAAAGTTCGACGAAGATATTTCGGTTGCCGGGACGGCGGAGATTGACAATCTGAATGTTAAGAATGTTTTTCAGGCCGGTTTGGGCGATGACGGTCATTATAATTTGAAAGCCGACAAGGATAGTGTCGATGTTTTGGTTAACAATTTCCGGGTCGGTTATCCGACCAATGCGGATGAGGCGACAGGTTTCCTGATTACCGAAGATTTGACCCGGATGAAAAACGGAACCCAGATTGAAATCGAATCGCCGGACATTATCCTCGGCCCGAAAGACAATACCAATATGCTGGCGATTAATCAAGACGACGGGGTTTCGGTTAATAATTCCGATTTTCGGGTTAATGACGAAAACGACACGACTTTGTTTGAGGTTAACAAAACCAGCAAAGAAGTGCGGGTCAAAGGCGGTGCCGACTTTTTGGTTCGTTCTAAGGGAACAACCGGAACTGACGGTGCGGTCAGCGGCGATAATCTGGTTTTTCAGGTTGCACAGAACGGTTCTTATCTGAACAGCGGCGACCGTGATGCCAGCGTTTATGTCCGCAAGGGGGTTATTGAGCTGGAACGGAATACCGCGACCGATGCCAATAAAAGCGACAAAGCCAATTATACCGGTTATATCAAGCTTGACCGTGTGGTCGGCAACAAGGATATTGACGACAACGCTTTTCATGACGATGACAGCAAAAACGGTTACAGCGGCATTACCAAGTATGATGAATTTCAGGTCAATCCCGCTTATACCTCGGTTATGCATGATATTAAGCTGACAACCCGGGGCGGCGCGCGTTTGAGCGATATTCTGCCGGACTTTATCAACAAGGGTATCTATGTTCTGGACGGAACCTATAAAGAAAAACTGAACGGCAAGAGCGTTAACTGGGATACCAATGACAGCGGCACGCCGATCCAGTCCAGCCAGTTTCCGTATGATATTAATAAGATTACGGGAGGAACCGACGTTTCAAAGGCGATTAAGGCGGAATCCTGCGATGATAACGACTTTACCTGCGCAACAACGCCGTGGCTGGGCTTTATTCCGGCTCCCACCTGTCCGCCGGGTTATCTGAAGGTGGCAACGATTAATCCGATCCGCTGGGCAATGGCGCAGGCCGGACGTCCGGTTCAGAGCCATCGTCCGGGAGCGCATAACAAGGAAGTAGAGTTGGCTTATAACCGTGATCCGAATGTTGTCAAAAGCGGTACCGGCGGGGTAAGCGAGCCGTGGAAAAATGCGCTGACTTTCCAGCAGAGCACCTGGCTGAACACTTCCTTGAAGGCGTTTACCAAAAACAGTATAAGCTATGGCTGGAGCGGAATTGTCGGCTTTATTTATCCGGCGGAAGACTTCCGGGTTTATCTGCAGGCCATTGGCGAACTGTCGGCTTCCGAAATTGACAGCACGACAATCGTCTGGAATCTGTTTGAGGTCTTTAACCAACAGATTGTGGGTATTGCCAACGTTTATTGCTACTTCAACCGACGCAGCCAGGCTCAGCTGACGGCAGCGGGCTCCAGCTCCAAGCCGGACTTTGAGAACGATGAGCTGATTGACCGGTATGACCAGCTGACCAGCATTCGGGTTCGTTATGACGAAAAAGACAGAGATTATGTCAAGCGTCTGAATGACCCGCGGTTGAAATATACCGATCCGTGGTAATACATTCGGAGTTATCCAAAGCCCCTCAAAAAATGAGGGGCTTTTTGTTTATTAGCTGTAAATTAAGATTTTGATGTTATATATTAGGCAAATCTTGAACTATGCGGAGGGAACAAAAATGAAATCAGCACTTTTGTTGGCAATCGGTTTGGCGCTGGCGGCATTTGACGTTCGAGCGGCAAATGAGGTTCCGGAGCTTAAGGAAGGCGTTCAGTCCTTTCAGCAGAGCAAAGATGCTTGGCGTCGTTCCGAACAAGAAAACCAGCCGGTTTTTCTGCCAGGGATTGCAGATTCAATCGGTGCGGCCGCGGCCATAAATATAGAACAGGCCGAGCAGGTTTTTTGTTATGAAGTAGATGCCCGGGCGGTCGATTATGACGGTTATACGATTGACGGGATGGCGTTGACCGGTTTTTGCGGCGTTTTGAATCCGGAGTTGAAAAAACTGGTTTTGCAAGAACTGTTTATGTCGCCGCAGAATGTGATTTTGGATAAGAACGAGAATTGCATTATCAAGCCTAAAATCATGCTGCGTTTTGTTCGCGGGGTTGACAACACGGATGTTTTGCTGTCTTCGCCGTGCTATTCGTATTCGGTTTTTTACGGCGGCAAGGTTCGGCCGTTTAATGCCAAACCGGCAGCAGAAATTATTGACGCCCTGATTAATCCGCTGTTGAAGAAAAAGGTTAAGTTTGTTTCTCCGGCGTTGTTAAACCAGCTGTTGCCGGTCGGCGTGGCCCAAACGGAGGAACAAAAAGAGCTGGTCAGCAAGAAAAATAAGCCTATTCGCGGCTGGGAGACGGAGGAAGCTTCCGAGGCTCAAGCGCCGGCAAAAACCAGGGCTGCCAGCGGTTGGAATAAGCTTAACAAATAAAAAGACAGATTGAACAGTATTCCGAAAAACAGAGAGAAAAAATCCCCCTTTGAAAAGCAATGTTCAACGGGGGATTTTTTGAACTTGTGTTATCTGCCGAAGACGGCGTCTTTCAGGCGTTGCAGCGTTTTTTGCGCGGCCGGCCGGGCTTTGGCGGCCCCTTGGGCCAGCAGTTCTTCCACTTCGCCGTAGTGAGCCATATAATAGTTATATTTCTCCCGGGCTTCGCGGATTTCACTTATAACGGCATCGAGCAGCATGTTTTTGATATGTCCGTAACCGAGCTTTCCCTGACGCAGTCCGTCACCCATTTCCTGCAGCTGCTGCGGAGTGGCAATGGATTTGTATATCTGATAAACCAGGATTTCCTCGGGGCCTTTGGGTTCTTCCGGCGGGCGCGAATCGGTTTTGATGGAAAAAATTGCTTTTTTGATTTCTTTGTCATCGCTGAAGGGGGCGATAACATTGCCATAAGATTTGCTCATTTTGCGTCCGTCAATGCCGGGAACGACTGCGACGTTTTCATCAAAACGGTATGTCGGCAGCCGCAGCAACTCTTTTCCATAATGAGCGTTAATGGCTCCGGCGATATCGCGGGCGATCTCGACGTGTTGAACCTGATCTTTGCCGACTGGTACGATATCGCTGTCATAGGCCAGAATATCGGCAGCCATAAGTGTTGGATAAGTATACAGTCCCATATTAATACCGTCGTCATCGGGTTTACCGGCTTCTCGGTTTTTATCGACGGCAGCTTTATAGGCATGAGCCTTGTTCATAAACCCTTTAGGGGTATAGGCATAGAGAATAGTGGTGATTTCCGGAATTTCGGGGATGTCCGACTGACGATAGAAATAGGATTTTTGGGGGTCAAGTCCGGAAGCCAGATAGATACAGGCGATTTCGCGGAGCTTTTGATTGAGAATAACCGGGTTTTTTTCGGCGTTGATGGCATGGTAGTCTGCAATGAACATATAATGTTTTCCGCCGGCGGCAACAGCTTCGTGGCCGAGCCGGACAGCCGGTTTAATGGCGCCGAGGTAGTTTCCGAGGTGCGGCGTGCCGGTCGGTTTGACACCGGTCAGGACGGTTTTATTTTCCAACATATTTTTATCCTTACAAAAGTGTTTGTTTAGTAAAATAGTATAAACGGAAATGAAAATCAATTAAAAGATCATGAGATATCCGGTCAAAGATAATGTAATAAAAGTGTCATCTTTTGTCTATTGTCGGGGTAAGTATTTTATGATAGAATATATTTAGTATTAATTAAAAATGAATTATTATGAAAAAGCTAAAATTTTCCAAGTTGCAAAATAAAATTGCAGAAGAGAATAATAAAAGAATTCAAGAAATTGTAGCAGAGCTGGTTTCAGGAAACAACAAAAAAATTTTCGAAGACGGGCTTAACGGTTTTTATGTCGACGAAAATCCCGAGGGATGCTGGGCAGAGGAAATTCAAAAATACATTGACAGAATGTCCTCAGAGAAACAGCCGGTTGCTTGCCTTTTAGGCAAAAAGGCACTGGAAATTTATTACAAATTCCAGCCCATATTGGGACCAATGTATTTTAGTATTCCGGCACTCCGAGAGATTATGATGAATATGCTTTCTCAAAATTTTTCGGATATATTCGAAAAATACAGTAATGAAACAATCGCTATGTATTTAGCAGGCGATATCGAAAGTTTCATGAAGTATTCTGAAATGATCGGGAATGCAGAAGATTTTGAGATTGGAGAAAAGGCGTGGGAAATTTATATGAGTGCGGAGTTTTCTCGTTATGAAGATCCTGAAGCTCAAATATTCAATTCATCGTATGATGAATAATAATAATTTTTATAAATAGCCGTTGGTGCAGAAATGCACCGGCGGTTTTTTGTTTTATAAACTGAAGTTTTCTATTGTATTTGAGCGCAGAATCGTTAAAATGCCCTTGTTTAAACGCAATTAAGATTGGGACATAGTTAAAATGCTGGATATCAAATATATTATTGCCAACAAAGAATTGGTACGCGAAGGTTTGGCTAAAAAAGGTTATGAGAAGGTTATAGATGTTGATGACCTGGAAAAGCTGTATTTTAATATCAACAAGCTCAAGACCTCGTCCCAGTCTATGTCCGAAGAGAAAAACAAGCTGAGCAACTCAATCAAGTCGGCAACGGCAGAGGAGCGTCCGGCGATTATTGCCAAAAGCAAGGAAATCGGCGAAGAGCTTAAAAAAGAACTGGAAGAGCTGGATAAACTGCAAGCTGAATTTGACCTGATGATGCTTAAAATGCCGAATATGCCCAGCCCGGAAAGTCCTGTGGGGCCTGATGATTCCGGAAATGTGGTGCGCAGAAAAGTCGGCACGCCGCGGACGTTTGATTTTGAGCCGAAAGACCATGTTGAACTGATGGAGATGAATGACTGGTCGGAGATGGAGCGAATCGCCAAGGTTTCGGGGTCACGCACTTATGCAATCAAGAATGAGCTGGCACGTTTGGAATTGGCTATGCACATGATGGTTCTGGACAAGCTTTCGGCCAATGGGTTTACGACAATTACGGTGCCTTCGATTTCTAAGGAAAAACCGTTGTACGGTCAGGGGTATCTGCCTTTTTCGCGTGATGAAATCTATTATTTGCAACAAGATGACATTTATCTTTCGGGAACGGCAGAGCTGATTTTGAACTCATTGCGCGCCGATGAGATTTTGAACGAGAACGAACTGCCGATTTTATATGCCGGTTTTTCGCCGTGCTTCCGCCGTGAGGCGGGTGCTGCCGGAAAAGACACCCGCGGTCTGACCCGTGTGCATCAGTTTATGAAGACCGAGCAGTTTGTCATTTGCAAGAATGATATTGCCGAGAGTGAAAAGTGGCATCAGAAGCTGTTGGCCATTTCGGAAGAAGTGTTGCAGGATTTGGAGCTTCCGTATCAGGTTTTGGAAGTCTGTACCGGCGATATGGGCGCGCCGAAATATCGCCAATACGATTTGGAGGCCTGGGTGCCGACCCAGAACTGCTATCGCGAAACCCACAGCTGCTCTAACATTACCGAATGGCAGGCGCGCCGTACCAATCTGCGTTATCGCGACAATGCTGACGGTAAGGTCAAATATGTTCATACCCTGAATAATACCGGTATTGCCACGCCGCGGGTTTTGGTGCCGTTTTTGGAAAACCATCAGCAGGCGGACGGGACAATTCGTATTCCCGAAAAGTTGCAGCCTTATATGATGGGGAAGAAAGTTATCGGCAAAAATGCCCGCTAAATCAAGAAATTGTCTGCCCGGAAGTTTCCGGGCAGATTTTTTCGGAGTATCAAGCGCTATTTGCTTGAATTCGGGTTTGAAATTCTTATCTTACAAAGAGGCAGGTAAGAAAATGGTATCGGAATTAGATGTTTCCAAAGTAAAATTTGTCTTATTTGACTGGGACAACACATTGGCGGAGAGCAAAACGCCGCTGTTGTTTGCCATCAGGCAGGTTATTGCCGAAAAGAATCTGCCAAGCTGGGAGGCATTGCAGTCTGTTCGCGACCATGAACTTTCGTTTAAGGCAAATTTTAAAAATTTTTTTAACGGCAGAGCAGATGAAGTTTATGAGCGCTATGCCGAAGTTTATTTGCAGAACGTGAAACGGTTGATCAGAACCTTTCCGAAAGTGCCGGAAGTTTTGCGGTTTTTGCAGGGGCGGGGAATCAAGATGATGATTATGACCAATAAGGACCGCCGTCTGTTAGAGTATGAGCTGCCGCTGCTTTTTGAGGCGGATTTTTTTGAGCGGATTGTTTGCGGTTGCGAAGCGCCGTTTGACAAGCCTCATAAGGAGCAGGTGTTTTATACGCTGCGCGGTTATCTGCAACCGAAGGAAATCACCCGCAGCAACGTTTGGGTGGTGGGCGACAGTCCGCAAGACAGCAATGCGGCGCTGGCCAGCGGGGCTTTGCCGATACGAATCGGAAATGCGATTTGGGAAGAATTTGAAACCAGGTGCGATCAGGTTCTTTATCTGAAAGATTTTGCAGATTTTTATGGCCGTTTGCAGGAGCAAAATTAGTAAAATTTTAAATGGCTCCGCCGTATGATGCGGATAAGCAAAAACAGCGAAGGAACGGCGATGGAAAGAGATGACGATAAAGCGGCAAAGAAAAAGTTTAACCTGATTGTCGGCATATTGGTTTTATTGGTTGTGCTTTGGCTCAATTATGATTATTTTTCCCGGCATGTGTCGTCCAACAATGCCTTAATCCGGGATTTCAGCCTTAAGGAAGAAGATATGGAAAAATATAAAGAACCCGCGGTTTCCGGCGTTTTCTATTCGGCGAATCCAGAAGTTTTAAGTAGAGAGTTGGGGCGGTATCTGGAAGTGGGGTATGATTTGAATGAGCGCAAGCCCAAGATGCTGGTGGTGCCGCACGCCGGGTACAAATATTCAGCGCAAGTGGCAGCCAAAGCTTATGCCGAGCTGCTCAAATATGGAGAAGACGTAGATACGGTTGTGGTTGTCGGGCCGGCGCATTATGAATATGTGAAAGGGGCAGCATTGCCGATGCATGATTATTTCAAAACCCCGCTGGGCAATATTCCGCTTGATAAGCAAAAAATTTCCGAATTGATGGATAATCAGTTGTTTAAACAGGATAACAAGCCTTTTGTCAAAGAGCATTCGATTGAGGTTCAACTGCCTTTTTTGCAAAAAGTTTTAAAGAATTTTAAAATCGTGCCGGTGGTCTATGGCCAGGTAGAACCGCAGCAACTGGCCGATGCTCTCAGCGTATTTTTGGACGATGAAAAGACGCTGCTGATTTTTTCGGCCGATTTGTCTCATTATTATAAGGCCGAAGATGCCGAGGTTATTGATGCCCATACGGCCAGAATGATTGATTTGGGCAATGCCAATCTGGACAAGGAAATGTCCTGCGGTGCGGAAGGCATTAACGCGGCCTTGATTTTGGCCAAGAAAATGCAGATGCATGCCAAGCTGCTGGATATTACGCATTCGGGAAATGTTAGCGGCGATTTAGACCGGGTTGTCGGCTATGGTGCCTGGTCTTTTGGAGAAGCGCCGGCGGCCGAGAAGGAAAAAACGCCTTTGGAGAAGGAAGTCGAAAATCTTAAAACTTTTGCCAATATTTATGGTCAGGATTTACTTAAAATTGCCGGACAAAGTCTGCGGGCGGCGGTTAACGGCGAACGTTTCGGCATTTCCCGCAAAGATTATCCCGATGTTTTGTTTAACAAGGGGGCATCGTTTGTTACCCTGACCAAAGACGGTGCGTTGCGCGGCTGTATCGGCAGTTTGCTGCCGCGGCAGGCTATTGCCGACGATGTGGCTAAAAATGCTCGCAAGGCGGCGACTGAGGATCCGCGGTTTAAGCCGGTAAAACCCGGCGAGTTGGCCGATTTGACGGTTTCGATTTCTTTTTTGACCGACTATGAACCGATTGACTTTAATGATGAGAAGGATTTGCTCCGGCAGATTGTGCAAGGGACAGACGGCGTGGTTTTGCGAGACGGAAACCGGCAGGGGCTGTTTTTGCCGTCGGTGTGGAGCGAAGTTAAAGACAAAGAGGAATTTTTGGAGGAGCTTAAACTCAAGGCCGGTATGAGCCCGGGGTATTGGTCAGATAAAATCAGGGCTTATCGTTTCAGAACAGTGGAGATAAAGAGAGATGAAAATTAACAGTTATGAAATTACTTACAGCGAAGACGAACTCAAGGATATGGTCGAAAACAAAATGCGGCAGATTGAGCTGGTCGACCGTAATTTCGAGGGCTATAAGAGGCTGGCGGACGGTGATAAGAAAGCTTTGGAACATCTGGTTGCGGCAGCAAAAATGATGGATGACGTTTCTCTGGAGCAGGATCACAAGCTTAACCGGGTGATGAAACGCGGTTTGGAAAACGAAGCGGACGGCAGTATGCAGGCTGCTTATGCTCTGAGGCTGTTTAATTCCCTGAACGGCGTTGAGGGCGTTAACGGCGTAGATGAAAAACCGGTAGAGATTTTTAAGGGAATCAGCGGTTCAATCGGACGCAATTTTTATCCTGACGATTTGACGGTTAAGGAATTTCATGAAATTATTTCACGAATGCTTGACGAGGGCAAAAAGAGCGAGGTACAGGGCATCCTTAGTGCCAGAACAATGGTTCGGCGGCATGGGGATGGTTTGCATGCGATTGACTATACCGAATATTTTGCTTCGGTCTTTTCGGAAATGGCGAATGAGCTGGAAGTGGCGGCCCACTATGCGACAGACGAGAAGTTTAAGGATTTTCTGGGGTGGCAGGCGCAGGCGTTGTTGCAGAATAATGAAGATATGGATATGCTTGCCGACAAGCATTGGGCGGTTTTGCAGGATACTGATTTGGAGTTTACAATCGGCCGGGAAAACTATGATGATCAGATGACGCAGACGGTTTATGACAATCCGGCGCTGCTCAAAAAACTTCGGGAAGCCGGCATTGAGGTTAATAACAAGGATATGCTCGGCGTTCGGGTCGGAATTGTCAATCATGAGGGAACCCGGTTGATTATGCGTTTCAAGGAGCATATGAGCGAGTTGGCGGAGCTGATGCCTTATAAAGACCAATATAAACAGAACGTCGGCAAAAACAGCGAATTGAAACAGACGATGGTTGATGTAGATTTGGTCGCTTTGACCGGAGATTATGCCCAATGCCGCGGTGCGATAACCACGGCGCAAAATCTGCCGAATAATGACAAGCTGGCAGTTAAGACCGGAGGCGGCCGGCGGAACGTTTATCATCGGCAGGTTCGCCAGTCCGCGGATATGGACAAGTACCGGGAAATTTTGAAGCGGATGGTTGCGCCGGAACTGCACGGTTATTTTGATGTGGAAGCTGACCATTTGTTTGTTATCGGGCATGAGAACGCTCACAGTCTGGGGCCGGACGCCGAGTACCAGAATGCTTTGGGGCAATATAAAAACATTATTGAGGAACACAAAGCCGATGTGGCGTCAATCGCCTTTATGCCCGAGTATGTCAAGAACGCCACCATCAGCGAAGAGCAACTGCGAAAAATTTATACGACCTGGGTTGTTTATCGCCTGTTTATGAAGGCTAAGCCGGTGTTTGCAATGCCGCATCGGATTGCCGATTTGATGCAGTTTAATTATCTTCTTGAAAACGGTGCGATTTCATTTGATAAAAATGATAAATTGCATATAAATTTTGAGGTGTTCGGCAAGGTGATGAACAAGTTTTTGGAAGAGACGATAGCCGTGCAGCTGTCGAAGTCTCCGCAAAAAGCAAAAACGTTTGTCGACCGTCTGACCAACTGGGGCGAATATTCGGTTAAAATCGCCGCTTTGCACGAAGAGCTGGGGTTAAAGCCGTATATTGAAATTAAGTCGTATTTTTAAGCGGTGAGATAATGTACTATAGTTTATTGGAGATTTTCTCGATTGGGGTCGGCCCGTCGAGTTCGCATACCGTCGGTCCGATGCGGGCGGCTAAAAGATATATTGACAATCTGCGGGCGAGGGGACAGTTTGAGCGAATTGCGCGTTTGGAGGCGACGCTTTACGGTTCTTTGGCGCTGACCGGCGAAGGGCACGGAACCATTAAAGCGATTGTTTATGGCTTTATGGGGTTGGAAGCTGAGGCGATTGATCCGGAAAAACCCTATGTGGTAGCGGTTGCACGCGACAAGATTCTGCATTTGGGCCAGGAAAAGCCGATTCCGTTTGATTTGGAAAAGGACGTTGTGTTTGAAAAAGACGTTTTTTTGCCCGAGCATTCCAACGGCATGCGTTTTAAAGCCTTTGACGCGGACGGGAATTTGCTGCTGGAAGAAGTTTATTTTTCGGTAGGCGGCGGCACGATTGCCCGTAGTGACGAAATCAATCGCCGGGTCGAGCGGGAGCCTTATAAAATTCCGTATGATTTCAGCAGCTGCGATGAACTGATGAGGCTGTGCGAAGAGCATCAATTGGAAATTTCAGATTTGGTTTGGGCGAATGAACTGGCTATTCATGGCCGTGAAAAAGTTGAGGAACATCTGGCAAAAATCCACCGGGTTATGCAAGCGTCAATCGAACGTGGCATGAAGGCGGAAGGAATTTTGCCCGGCAGTTTGAAAATGCCGCGGAAAGCGCACGAAATTTATCAGCGTTTGGAAGAAAAATTCCGCAATAACGATTATGATCCGCTGTTGATGGTGGATTGGATCAATTTGTGGGGATTTGCCGTTGCTGAAGAAAATGCTTCCGGCGGGCAGATTGTTACGGCGCCGACTATGGGGTCAGCCGGCGTTATGCCGGCGGTAATCCGCTATTATGAGCGTTTTGCAGTTCATAAATCCGGTTTCAGCCCGGCGGAAGGCGTTAAAAAGTTTTTTCTGACGGCTTCGGGGATTTGCAGCCTGTACCGTTCCAACGCTTCGATTTCCGGCGCGGAGGTCGGGTGCCAGGGTGAGGTCGGGGTTGCCTGTTCGATGGCTGCTGCCGGGCTGACTGCGGCTATGGGCGGTACGAACAAGCAGATTGAGAATGCTGCGGAGATTGCCATGGAACATAATTTGGGGCTGACTTGCGATCCAATCGGCGGTTTGGTTCAGGTTCCGTGTATTGAGCGCAATGCGATGGGAGCGGTCAAGGCGGTGAATTCGGCACGAATTGCCATGAAAGGCGACGGAACGCATATTGTTTCTCTCGACAGCGTCATTAAGACCATGTATGACACCGGCAATGACATGAACAATAAATACAAAGAAACGTCGCTCGGCGGTTTGGCGATAAATGTCTGCTAGTCGAGGACTTTGATAAATTTGGAATAACGAATTTTGCAGTTTTCGGATTGTTTAACGGCAACGTCGCGCATAATGGCGTTTTTGTAGGTTTTGAGGAATTCGTCGTCCGGTTCGGCGACGAGAGTACAGTCGTTTTCATTATAACTGATGGACAATCCAAGCAGCGGTGCTGAAGTTTCGCAACTTTTGAGTTTTTCATAATTTTCGGGAGAAATTTGAAAGCGGCATGTCGCCGACATTTCGGTTTGCCCGGCCTCCTGATTGCGGATATGGCGGGCAGCCGTTTCAAAGCGGATATAGTTTTGAATCAGAATTGGGTCAAAATCTTCAAAAACCGGCCATTCTTCGTTCATGTTTGTTCCTCCGTTTTTTATTTTTTAACCCTTGCTGCCAGGCTTGTCAATTGAAGAATGAATATTTATAAAACAGGAAAATAATTCTTTGAAAATTCGTTAATTTGCACCGAAGAAAATAAAGTAAAAACAAAGGGCAGATTAATAAAATGCACCCCTGTCCAAATTGGCTGCTTCACCGGGCTTAGGTATTCCCGCAAGCGGGGCCTCCTTGTCTCGTAAGGTTCTGTCTTCGCACGCTGTGCTTGCCAATCGCCAACTATCGACGTCGAACCGTCTTGGTTCTCATCTCAGGATAAATCAGCCAATAAAAAACCACCCGCTAGGGTGGTCGTTTATTGGCTGCTTCACCTGGATTCGAACCAAGATTAACGGAGTCAGAGTCCGCTGTCCTACCATTAGACGATGAAGCAATGTGTCAAAGTCAGTATCTATTTACTGCGAAAAAATTTACAAGTCAATAGCTTTTAGCCTGAAATTAAAAAAATATTATTCTCCCTCTTGATTAAATATGAAAAAAGGTGCATATTTTAAATAGAGGCTGTCAGAAAAGACAGTCCGTTGACATAAATAATTAGGAATTTTAATATGCAAAAACGAACTTCAAAGACTGTTTCAGCCGGCGAAGCTCATACAGCTCCGGCTGATTGTTCAAGTTCTTTTTCCAGCTTGGATTTTTCATCTCTTTCTTACAATCTTCACCCGAAGGCATGGGTTCATAAATTATGCATTGACGAGGGCTATATGGTTCTGAAAGGAGTGTAGTTGCTATGCTTACTTTCCGAACAAAAATGCGGTTGTCCGATATTGAGGCCGTACGGCGGATTTCGTCTTCAACCAAGCTTTTTGACCATAATGATGTTGAGATTACCGCTTCATTGGCAGAAGAGGCGTTGGAATTGCAGCAGAATCCTCAATGGCGCGACGCCGCTCATGATATTCGCTTTATTTTTGCCGAGCAGGACGGTGCGATTTGCGCTTATGTTTGCTATGGGCGGATTCCGGATTCAGATACGGCTTATGAGCTTTATTGGCTGGCAACAGATAAACAGTTTCAGGGGCAGGGTATCGGCCATTTGCTCTTGCAACAGGTTATTCAGCTCATTCGCCAGGCCGGCGGCAGCAAAATTTATATTAAAACCGAAGGGCGTTCCGGTTATCATCCGACCCATGTCTTTTATAACCGCTGCGGTTTTGAACTCGAGGCGCGTTTGAAGCAATATTATGGGAAGAATGATGATTGCTGCATTTATTCAAAATCCGTTTAAAAGGTCGTATTGAAGGGGATTAGAGCAATAAAAAAGGCCTTTAACTCCAGCGGTTAAAAGCCTTTTGCCGGGTTACGTCTTTTTAGTCGTTAACCAATTTGATGTGCAGTTCTTTTAGCTGTTGTTCGGTTACCGTATTGGGAGCCTGCATCATCAGATCCTGCGCCTTGCCGTTCATCGGGAAAAGAATGACTTCGCGGATGTTAGGTTCATCGGCCAAAATCATGACGGTGCGGTCAACACCGGGAGCGCAGCCGGCGTGCGGCGGAGCCCCGAACTTGAAGGCGCTGATCATGCCGCCAAACTTGTTGTCGACAACGCTGTGATCATAGCCGGCAATCTCGAACGCTTTGTACATAATTTCCGGCTTATGATTGCGGACGGCGCCTGAGGACAATTCAATTCCGTTGCAGACAATATCATATTGATAAGCAAGAATGTCGAGCGGATTTTGATTCAACAGGGCGTCCATTCCGCCTTGCGGCATGGAAAACGGATTGTGAGAAAATTCGATGGCGCCGGTTTCTTCATTTTTCTCAAACATCGGAAAATCGACAATCCAGCAGAAGCGGTAAGCGTCTTTTTCAATCAAATCCAGTTCTTCACCGATTTTCATGCGGGTTTTGCCGGCAAATTTATTGAGTTTGTCAACTTCTCCGGCCATCAGGAAAACGGCGTCCCCTTCACCAATGCCGAAGAATGTCCGGGCTTCGTTCATTTTTTCTTCGCTCAGGAAGCGGGCAATGCCTTTGGCTCCGTTTGAAGAAAAGGCAATGTACGCCATGCCGCCCATTTCGGCTTCTTTGGCGTAAGCGTCAAACTTGTCAAAGAAAGAGCGCGGTTTGTCGGCAATGCCTTTAACGGCGATGGCTCTGACTTGTTCGCCGGCAGCGACTTTGCTGTCAAAAACGCCGAAGCCGGAGTTGCCGAAGAAAGGCGTGGCATCCGTAATTTCCAGCGGATTGCGCAGGTCGGGTTTGTCGCAGCCGTATTTGATCATGGATTCACGGAACGGAATCCGGCGAAACGGCGGCTGGTCGACTTTTTTGCCGTTGGAAAATTCGTTAAACACACCGCTCATGACATATTCGATAGCTTTAAAAACATCTTCCTGGGTAGCAAAAGACATTTCCATATCCAGCTGATAAAATTCGCCCGGAGAGCGGTCAGCACGCGGGTCTTCGTCGCGGAAACAAGGAGCAATCTGGAAATAACGGTCGAATCCCGAAACCATAAGCAGCTGCTTAAACTGCTGCGGGGCTTGGGGCAGGGCATAGAATTTGCCGGGGTTTATTCGCGAGGGAACCAAAAAGTCGCGTGCGCCTTCCGGAGAAGATGCGGTCAGAATCGGCGTTTGGTATTCGACAAAGCCCTGTTCAATCATCAGGCGGCGCATGGCGGCAATTACCTTAGAGCGTAACAGCATGTTGCGGTGGAGTTTTTCTTTGCGCAAGTCCAAAAAGCGGTATTTCAGGCGCAGTTCTTCGGGCGAATCATCATCTTGTGCCACCTGGATTGGCAGCACCTCGGCTTCGGAATGAATCTCTACGTTTTGGACTTTCAGTTCAATATCCCCGGTAGGCATGTTTTTGTTGACGCTTTCGCGTTTGACAACTTCCCCTTCCAGGGAAACGACGCTTTCCGGACGCAGATTATTGATTTTTTCAAACAAATCCGAAGAGCTATCAATCACACATTGGGTAATGCCGTAATGATCTCGCAGGTCCACAAAGCAAAGGTTGCCCAAGTTGCGTTTGCGGTGAATCCAACCGGCGATTTTGACCTGTTTGCCGGTGTCACCGGCGCGCAGTTCGCCACAGGTATGTGTACGATAGCAATTCATAAAAGACCTCATAAATTCAGTTATTGTTATAATTAACTCTTTAGTCTTAACGCCAAAATCCCCGAAAAGCAACCATAATCTGCATAATCGGGAAGGATTATGCCCATAAAAAAAGCAGGAAAAATTCCTGCTTTTTTCAGATTGGGTTTCAGGCCGAAAATTCCGGTTCGCTGAAACAGGAAAGCAGACAGGAGGCCATGACTTGTTCCTGCCATATCTCTTCGGCACCGGTACCGGGAGTGATTAGAATTCCCAATGCCGTAATCTTTTCCTGATCCTGAAAGAACAAGCAGGGGGCAACGGGAATTTTGGGCCCTTCGTAAAGGTCGTTGGCGATTTTCCAACTGGTTATTGCCTGCGCTACCGATATGCCGGTCTCTGAGTTGGCGGTAAATGAACGTATCGTCAAAGACGAGGGCTGTCCGACAGTACAAAACTCCGTACACAGTTGCGATGAAAATTCGCGGCCGGCTTTGCGGGCATCTTCGTCGCAGCCGTCGGGAAAAATTAAAATTATTCCGGGAGCGCCATTTTCCGGGGCGCCGTTGTAGACTGCCGTACCGCAGTAGAGCTCGGGAACAACGCTGATTTCCAGCAGCCTTTCGGCAGCTGTTTCAGCGGCGGTTTTCATATCCGGCTGTGACGGACAAGGAATAAAAATAACATTTTTCATATTTCAGAAGTTTTGATGTTAAAATTCGCGAACAAAAATATTACGGACAAACGGCCCATCGATTTGAGCGTTTTTCAGACTTTTCATAACCTGCTTCTGCCACCAGTCGAGGTTATGGCAAGTCTTGCCGTTGACGTACCCCATCAGGTGCACTTTGTCCGGATCTTGTCGGTCGGCAAAGCACAGAAACGGGAACGGCGACGGAAGTTCCGGGCTTCCGGCCTGCGAAAGATCATTAAACGCGTGGACGGTTTTAGGAGCTTCACCCGTATAATAAAAGGACGCGCGGCAGATTTTGGCAGCGGCAAAACCGGATTCATGCAAGGCATCGGCAAGGAAAATTACGGTTTTGCGGATGCCGGGAACCTGAAAACGGATATTTTGGGCCAATCGGCATAATTCCTCTGCCGAAGAAACTTCCGCTTCAACAACGGCACCCGGTGCGGGGCCGGTTTGGGCAAAAGCGCCGAACGCTTCAGAAATACTGGAAATGTTTTCCTGACTGTGCAGATAATTCTGTAACATTTTAAGATTATCTGTCTTAAATAATACATAGACCTTTGTTTTCATAAGACATAATTATTAAGTTAAATATCAGTAAAGAGCTTTTTTGTAACATTCTTTTGGGTGTTTGTCCAGAAAAATTGCGCCCGGCGATTAAAAGAATCTTAAGTAATTGCGGTTAGACTGGCTCCTTGGAAAAAACAGAGTATGATATAGATGATTAAGTTGATTGAAAACAACGGCGACTTGGAAGTTTTTTGCAGGAGTTTGGCCGTTGAGCCGTTTATAACCGTTGACTTGGAGTTTTTGCGCGAAAAAACTTATTATGCCAAGTTGTGCTTGATACAAGTCGGGTCTCAGCATGAATGCGCGATTATTGATCCTTTGGCGCCGGAGATGAATTTGCAGCCGTTTTTCGAACTGATGGACAATCCGCAGATTGTCAAGGTGTTCCATGCCGGCCGACAGGATTTGGAAATTATTTATTTTATGCATCATCGGATTCCGGCACCGTTATTTGACACTCAGGTTGCAGCGCAGGTTTGCGGATACGGAGAATCGGTCGGGTATGAGACTTTGGTCAACAGCCTGCTTAATCTTGAGCTGGACAAGAGTTTTCGTTTTACGAACTGGGAAGCGAGGCCGTTGGATAAGCGGCAGCTGGAGTATGCCATTTGTGACGTAACGCATTTGGTGCCGATTTATCTTAAGTTGCAGGATATATTGAAACAAACCGGCAGGGAAGGCTGGGTGAAAGAGGAAATTGAGCATTTGTCAGATCCGTCGGTTTATGAGACCAATCCGCTTGATGTCTGGCAGAAAATCAAGCATCGTTCCCATAATGCCAGGTTTTTAACCCTGTTGCGGGAGTTGGCGGCCTGGCGCGAGCGCCGCGCACAGCGCAATGACGTTAACCGCCGGTCGATTATTCAGGACGAATGTTTGTTGAATATTGCGGCAATGTGTCCCTCGTCGCCGGAGCAGCTGCGGCAGATACGCGGCATTCGCAAAGATGTGGCCGACGGCAAGCTGGGGCGGGAGATAATTGAAGTTTTGGAAAGCGCCAAAAAGATTCCTCCGGAGCAATACGTTCGTCCGGGCAGGGAAGAGAAGATGCCGGGACATGCGGGGGCGTTGTTGGAAATTTTGAAGCTGTTGCTGAAGATTAAGAGCGCGGAGCATGGGGTGGCACCGAAACTGATTGCCTCGGAAGAAGATTTGCTGCATTTGCTCAAACGCAAAGACAATCCGCTGCTCAAAGGGTGGCGCTATGAGATTTTCGGGCGAGATGCCGTGGGATTTTGCGAAGGGCGGCTAAGCCTGAGTTTTGACAAGGCCAGAAAGTCGATAGCCATTTTGCCTCTGAATGACAAAAACCCGGAATGATTCCGGGTTTTTGAGGCTGATGCGGTAGATATCAATCAGCAGGAGAGGTTGTTTGGCGGTTAAACATGCTGTCCATCAGCCTTAAAATGCGGATGACTTTGTTATTGCGGATTGAATAAAAAATCGTTTGGGCAACGCGGCGGGTTTTGACAATATTTTCGGCACGCAGAATTGCCAGGTGCTGTGACAGCGCCGACTGAGATAATCCGACCAGTTTTTCCAGATCGCCTACCTTGAGTTCCGTTTCGAAAAGGTGGTACAGAATTTCGAGGCGCTTTTCGTTTCCCATTGCCTTCAACATTCGGGAGCCGAAAATAATTGCGGGATTTTTCATGGTTTTAACTCCTTGCATATGATAATAATAAAATATCATAATTGAGCATTTGCGCCAAGTTCTAATAAAGCCAATTATCATATATACTTATGCCAATATATTCAAAGGTTGTGGTAAAAACTAACCCTATAACTTGATATTCGTGCCGGAATGGGGTAAACTGCCCGCAAAATAACGGAGGGATTGATAATGAATGAAGAAGAACTGGGCAAGCTAAGCTTTGAGGAAGCATTGCAAAAACTGGAAATTTTGGTAAGAGAACTCGAAAGCGGAAGAATTAAGCTTGATGATGCGGTAGCCGCTTATGAGCAGGCGACGGCGCTGAAAAAGCTTTGCGAAGGAAAGTTGAAAGCCGCCCAGCTGAAAATCGAGAAGCTTGAGGTTGCCGGCAACGGGGAATTGAAGGCGGTTCCTCTGGATCCGCAGGAGGATTGAGATGTCGGATATCCAAACGGAATTAAAACAGTTTGCCGAGGTGTTTAACAGTGAACTGAAGCATTATTTTCCTTGTCCGGAAGGTGAAGAAAAACGTGTTGTCGAGGCGATGGAATATTCGGTTTTGAACGGCGGAAAACGTTTGCGTCCGTTTTTGGTTTTTGAAGTTGCAAAATTGTTTGAGACATCTCTGGAACAGGCAATGCGGGTGGGAGCAGCTTTGGAAATGCTGCATGTTTATTCGCTGATTCATGATGATTTACCGGCAATGGACAATGATGATCTGCGTCGCGGCATGCCGACCTGTCACAAGAGGTTTGATGAAGCGACGGCTATTTTGGCCGGTGATGCTTTGTTGACCTATGCTTTTGAGATATTAAGCCACCGCAATACGCATCCTGATGCGCGAATCCGTTGTCAGCTGGTACAGTTATTGTCGCAGGCCGCCGGAGGGTTTCGGGGAATGGTTTCGGGGCAGATGCTGGATCTTCTGGCTGAAAAGATGCCGAATCCTGTAAATCCAGAACATCTGATTCGTCGGATTGAGGAAATGAAGACCGGACGTTTGTTGCGCTTTGCCGTTGAAGCAGGGGCAGTTTTGGGCGGAGCCGATACGGTGCAGCATAACGCTTTGATGTTGTATGCCATGAAAATTGGACAGACTTTTCAGATAAGCGACGATATTCTGGATGTGGAAGGCGATCAGGCCCTGGTGGGAAAAACATTGCATAAAGATGCCGGGCAGAACAAGCTGACCTTTGTTTCTTTGTATGGACTGGAAGCGGCAAAAGATATTGCACGCCGGTTGACGGAAGAGGCTGCCGCGGCTTTGGATATTTTCGGAGCCAAGGCGGAAACGCTGGTTTCTCTCTCCAAGTTTATAATTGAAAGAAACAGATAATTGATAGTTGCAATCTATTAAAAAGTGTATTACACTCACCTCATTAATATTAATGCGGGTATTCCTGCTTATATGACCGGTTTTTCCGGCCAGCCAGAGGTTTTGAAACAGCAGAGAGTTAAAGATAATAAACTTTTTTAGGACGACCTAACCCGATTTGACCGGATGTCTATCCATAATTACCGGTACTGTCGCGGTCTGCGAAATTTTGAGCTTCGGCTTTTGGTATTATATCAGCCGTATTTTTTGACATGTGCGGCTGTTGTGGTTAAACGGCAAAAGCGAGAGGTGAAAATGTCAAATTATCGTGCTTCTTTTCCCCGGTTCCTGAAACGTTCCAACAGCCGCGGGCGTCAACCAGACGGCGCTCCGAATCCAATTGATATCCATGTCGGAAAAAGGCTCAGAATGCGTCGGCGCATGTTGGGGCTTTCTTTGTCTGAGCTGGCCAAAAGACTGGGGATTTCCTATCAGCAAATCCAGCATTACGAAAACGGTACCAACCGGGTTACGGCCAGTCGTCTATGGGATTTGAGCCAAGTTCTGAAAACCAGCGTTAATTTCTTTTTTGAAGAAATGGATGAAGAAACGGCATCTTCTCTGCCCAGCGGATATATTATAAACAGCCGGAACCTTGCCGATACGGAGTGAGTGTTACCAAGCGACGCCTTCAATGCAACGTTGGGGATTTTTTTGACAATAGTCGGCTTCCTGTCCGGTGTTCATATCATGCAGCTTTTGGCGTTTGGCGGGAAAGTTTCCTACTTCAACACAGCTGCATATGAAACTTATCAGCAAAAGAATATATATTTTTTTCATAAAACGGGCGTCCTTTTTTAGAGCAGAATTTTGAGGCAGGCAAAAAGCAATATGACGGTAAAGCAGCGAGCAAGGTTTTTGAGCCAGGAACTGCGTTCATAATTGGCGGAAGACCGCCACAACCCGACCGTGAAGTTGATGGCATAGTAAAACAGTCCGATGATTGCAGAAGCATAACAGAGCGTCCAAAAGATAATCATCGGGTTGCTTTTGAAAAGATTAAAGTGACTGCTGAAAAAGTACAACAAATCGGCGCTGCCGGTTTGGCGGTGCAGGAGCTTTTCAAAAAATTTGACAATGAAAGTCAGAATAAGCAGGAATAAAACGCCGTATTTCCAAAAAGTTGTACCGAGCCCTAATTCACCAGCGACCATTTTTTTAAACATTAAAGGATTCCCATATTGTTCAATTTGTAAATATCTTGGCCTATAAGGGGGCATTTGGCAAGGGATTTGTTGGTTTGGTGTGCAAAAGAATCTTTATTGCCGGGATGGCTGAGGCCAATTTTCGGCATAAGTGCAAGGCAGGGAGAAACCGATTGTGATGATGCCGTTCCGGCTTTGGGCAAATACTTCGCCGCCGTGCATATTGGCAACGGCGCGAACAATGGCTAGTCCCAAGCCATGGTTGTTAACAGAGTTTTTGCGTTCTTTGCTGACGCGGTAAAAACGGTTGAAGATGTTGTTCAGATCGTATTCGGGAATATCGGGACCGCTGTTTTGGACGCTCAGGACGGCTTCGCTGCCGCGGACGAATATTTCGACGTTAATGTCGGTTTGGGGCGTTCCGTGCTGGACGGCGTTGGTCAGCAGGTTGGTTACGGCTCTTTTGAGCAGGGCTGCTTCCGCTAAAACCGGCGCATCTCCGCTGATGTTCAGTTTTCGGCTTCCTTCTTCAAAAACAACTTCCAAAAATTCTGCCGTTTCACGGACAATTTGAGCCAGAGAGGCGGGTTTCAGGTTCGTGGCGATTTCTCCGTGGTCTGCACGGGAGAGGAACAGCATTTCGTTGATAATTGTGCGCAGGCGTTCAAGTTCTTCAAGATTGGACTGCATGACTTCTTCCAGCTCCGCAGCGCTGCGCGGGCGCGAAAGAGCAACCTCGGTCTGTCCGATGAGATTGCCGAGCGGCGTTCGCAGCTCATGGGCGACGTCCGAATTGAATGTTGACAGTTTGTTGTAGGATTCTTCCAGACGTTCCAGAGCACCGTTAAAGCTCAGGACCAGACCGGCGAGTTCATCGGGGAGTTCGGTGTTAGGCAGGCGGGCGGAGAGATTTTGGGGGCTGAGTTCCCGGGCGTGTTTGGAGAGCATGTCTACCGGTGCCAGGCTGCGTTTGGCAATTTTCCAGCCGATGATGGCAATGGCAATGGTTCCCAGCAGCAAAAACGCCGCAAATGCCAGATCTAGAAGGAAGTCTTCGGTTTCGTTTAAATATGTTTCTACGGCAATGGAAAGAATAATTTCGGGGCGGCTGCCGCCTGCCGGTATGATTTTGGAGAGAATCCGAAATTCTCTGCTGTCGATTGTTATTTTGGAAAAACCGTGGTATTTGTTGATTTCCTGCGGTTTGATGCTGAAAGGGGCCTCAAAATTATAAGTTGGGTCGGTACTGTGAATGCGGATGTAAATGTCGCTGTCTGCGGGAGTGATTTTGCGGAGGGTTCTCTCCAAGTGCAGCCATTCCGATTTGTTTTTTACTTCGGCGACATTGTGTTCAAGCAGGGCGATGCGGTTTTTCATTTCGGCTTTTTGGTAGCGGTTTATTTCGCTGATTTCAATGCAGTACAAACCGATAACGATAATGGAGAGGACGATGGCTGCGGCAGTAGCATAGGCGTAGGCCAGCCGTTTGGCGATTGAGGACTGCGAAGAAAATATCTTCATTCGGAAAGTTCCAGCATGTATCCCATGCCGCGAATGGTATGGAGCAGTTTGGGTTCGCCTTCGAGCTCCAATTTGGAGCGAAGGCGTTTGACTGTAGCTTCAACGACATTGGTATTGGTGTCAAAACAAATATTCCAGACCAATTCGGTGATAACGGTTTTGGAAACGATTTGCGATTGGCGGCGGGCAAGAACCTCAAGAAGGGAGAATTCTTTGGCGGTCAGGTCAAGTTTGCGGTTGCCGCGGGTGGCGCGGCGTGACAGCAGATCAATATGCAAATCGCCGATATAAATATGGGTTTCTTCTTTGTTCTTGACCCGACGTGTGATGACTTGCAGGCGGGCTAAGAGTTCGAGGAATGAAAATGGTTTGACCAGATAGTCGTCGGCTCCGGCATTGAAGCCTTCCAGCCGGCTGGCTACGGCATCTTTGGCGGTGAGGATAATTACCGGGGTACCGTTGGCCGGACGAAGGTTCTTTAAGATACTGATGCCGTCCATCGACGGGAGCATCAGATCGAGGATAATGGCATCGTATTCTCCTGTCGAAGCCAGGTGCAGGCCGTCAAGGCCGTCCATGGCAACATCAACGCTGTAGCCTTGTTCGCTAAGCCCGCGTTTGAGATAGTCAACAGTTTTGATTTCGTCTTCAACCAGCAGTATTTTCATGAAAGCCGTCTCCGGTATGTTTTGAGGAGAATGTAACATAAATCTGTTTTCCCGGTCAACAATTATCAGCAGCGGATAAAAGAATGGCCGGATTATAAGACCGGCAGATTCCGAAACGGACGGGGTATCGAATTTGCCGGCCGTATTAAACCGGCCACAACCTTTATGAACAAGGATTAATTCCTTTATAATATACAGTGCCTAATGCTACAATGAAATGAAAATGACAATTATGTCATTTTTTTAATTGCCGTTTAGGAGCTCATGGTCTTTGGCGATGGCGGCGTCGATGGCGCGAATGACCGAAGAGACAAAGGCGTTGTCTTCAAGGGCAATCAGTCCGGCGACAGTCGTTCCTCCGGGAGAGCAGACTTTGTCAATCAAATCCCAGGGAGTGTCGTCCGTTTCCATAACCATTCGGGCGCTGCCGTAAACAGCCTGGGCGGTAATCCGGGTGGCAAGGTCTTTGGGCAGGCCGTGTTTGACGGCGGCTCGCGACAGCGCGTCTATAAAGAGGCAGGCATAAGCCGGCGAGCACCCGGCGATAGCGGCAAAGATACCAAAATCTTTTTCGGGAATCTCCCAAGCTTTGCCAAAGGCGCGAAAGATACCGAGTATGGCGTCAATTTGTTCTTTGGAAACCCACGGGTTTCCGCAAACCGCTGCCGCTCCTTCGCCGGCCAGGGCATTAATGTTAGGCATAACCCGGATAATCGGTAAAGAAGTTTCCGCGGCTACAAAGCTTTGGAGCTGCTGCAAGGACGTTCCGGCGGCAATGGAGACTAACAGCGGCCGGCGGCGGAGAATTGCCGGAGCTGCTGCCTGCAAAACTGCGGGCATAACCTGCGGTTTGACAGCCAGGAAAACGATATCCGATTTTTCGATAAGATTGCTGTTGTCAGGGCAAAGGATGACTCCGGTATCGGCAAGCAATTTGTCTAATTGCGGCGAGGGGAGACTGGAGATTAAAATGTCCTGCGGGGAAAACAACTGCCGGTTAAGAATGCCCCTGATGATGGCTCCGCCCATATTTCCGGCACCGACGAATCCGATTTTCATGTCTGTTCCTTTCCTGATTTTAAAATTTTTCTGCCGTTATTCTAACATTTTTTTGATAAAGATAAAGCCCGGATTGCATTGAGAATAGCAATTACGGAAACGCCGACGTCGGCAAAAACGGCAGCCCAAATGGAAGCCAGTCCCAATGCGCCGAGACCCAGAACCGGGAGTTTGACCCCAATGGCGAAGATGATGTTTTCGCGGGCGATTTTCAGAGTTTGGCGGGAAATGCGCATGGCAGTATTAATTTTGGAGGGCTCGTCGGTCATAATGACAATATCCGCCGCTTCAATTGCTGCGTCGGAACCAATGCCGCCCATAGCGATGCCGATATCGGAGCGGGCCAGTACCGGTGCGTCGTTAATGCCGTCACCGACGAAAACAAGTTTGCCGCGGCGGTGCGGGGAGGCCAAAAGTTCTTCAACTTTGTGAACTTTGTCGGCAGGCAGGAGTTCGGCGTATACCAAATCCATTCCCAATCGGCGGCCAATGTTTTCGCCGATACTGCGGCGGTCTCCGGTGAGCATAACCGCCTGGCGGATGCCGCTGCTTTTGAGTGCTGACAAGGCTGCGGCAGCGTCTTCTTTGAGTTCGTCGGCAATCAGGATGTAACCGGCGTAATCCTTGTCAATGGCAATAAAAATGACAGTTCCCGGTTTGGTGATGCGGGGAATGGAAATTCCCAAAGCGTTCATGATTTTATTGTTGCCGACAATAATGTGTTGTCCGTCAACTTCGGCTTCAATGCCCAATCCGCGGGCTTCGGAAAGGTTTTTGATGCGGCGGAGGTTGATTTTTTTCCCGTAGGCTTCTTTGATGGAAACAGCGATGGGGTGGGTTGAATGTGCTTCGGCGTGAGCGGCCAACTTCAACAATTCCTCGGAGCCAAGGGTCGGGGAGTTTATTTCCACGACCCTGAAATTTCCTTTGGTCAGGGTTCCGGTCTTGTCAAATACAATACAGTCGGCGTCGGCCAGGGCTTCCAGGTAGCAGCTGCCTTTGATCAGGATACCGCATTTGGAGGCGGCGCCGATGCCGCCGAAAAAGCTGAGCGGAATTGAAATAACCAGCGCGCAAGGGCAGGAGATAACCAAGAAGGTAATTGCCCGGTAAACCCAGGTGTGAAACCCGCCGCCGGAAAACAGAGGCGGCAAAACGGCCAATAGTGCGGCAATAATGACAACAGCAGGGGTATACCAGCGGGCAAAACGGGTGATAAAGTTTTCAATATCGGCTTTTTTGGTTCCGGCATTTTCAACCAGATCAAGGATTTTTGCAACGGTCGAATCGCCGTACCGGCTGGTGACTTTAATTTCCAACAAACCGTTGAGGTTGATGCAACCGCTGATGACGGTATCTCCGGTTTCTACTTCGCGGGGCATCGATTCTCCGGTCAGGGCAGAGGTATCAATGCCGGAACTGCCCCGGGAGACAGTGCCGTCAAGCGGTATGCGTTCGCCGGGCCGGACTAGAATGGTATCGCCGACGGAAACTTTTTCGGGGGAGACGGTTTCGATTTTGCCGTCTTTAAGCAGGTTGGCCGAATCGGGACGGATATCCATCAGGTCGGCAATGGATTTACGGGACTGATTGACGGCGTAGCTTTGAAAGAACTCGCCGATTTGGAAAAACAGCATAACGGCAACGGCTTCGGCGTATTCCCGCAGGGCAAAAGCTCCGGCGGTGGCGATGGACATTAGGAAGTTTTCGTCAAATATCTGTCCGTTGCGGATGTTGCGGAAGGATTTTTTCAGAATATCAAAGCCGACAATAAAATATGCGATGACAAACAGGGCAATTTTTCCGGCTGGCGGCAGCGGCAGAGCCAGGGCGGCGATGTAAACCAGCGCCGAGGTCAGTATTTTATGCAACAGGCGGCGGAGCTTTTTATTCATTTTCAGTCCTCTATTTCGCAGTCCGGTTCTATTTTGGCAATGATTTTGCGGGTTTGGGCCAGAATCTTTTCAAAGTCGGCTTCTTCTGCTTCCAATGTCAGCTTTTGAGCCATGAAGCTGACCGAAGTTTCGATAACGCCGGGAATTTCTCTGATTGCATTTTCAATTTTGGCGGCGCAGTTGGCGCAGTCCAAGTCAGTCAGTCGGAAGGTTTTTTTCATATCTGCCTCGCTTTATTGATTAAATAATTAAATATATGTTTAATTGTATGCCAAGCAAACCTGTTTGTCAAGAGGCTGTAAAAATTTTTTAGCGAGAGCAGCGGATATCGAAGATATCGTCGATTGAACGATGGAGAAGGGACGCTTCGGGCGTGTCGGACAGTTTGTAGTGAATTTCTTTGCCGAGGCGGCGGGAGCTGATGAGACCGGCCTGTTTGAGCAGGCGGAGATGGTGTGATACGGCGGGCGCGCTCATATTGACCGTAACGGCGATGTTATTGACGCATTCTTCGCAATGACACAGAAGGAGCAGGATTTTCAGGCGGGTGGGGTCGCTGATAAGCTGAAAAACCGCGGAAACCTTTTCAATGGCGCCGTTGTCAGGCAAGGAACAGATTATCTGTTCGTTTTGGGAGTTGTGGCAATGCAGCCGGGGATCGGACATATCAGGTTTCTCCTTCATTTGCAAAGCAGTATAGTTTAATTAATTTTTAATTGCAACAGAGTTATGCTGGAGACAAGATTTCGTACTCAAATTTGTGACGGAGAACAAAAATGAGGAAATTCAGAATGATGCTGGGGATGCTTGCCGTTTTGGCAGGTGTGTTTGCTGCGGCGTATTGGATACATCCGGTTGATTTGGCAGATGAAATTTTTGTTCAAAATCAGGGAAAGGCATTGTTATGGAGCGTGGTAGCCAATGTGGTGCTGGGAATTGCGCTTTTGTTATGGGTTTCTTTACGACAGGAATGGCATACGGTTTTGGTATCAGAAAAAGAGCAGGACCGGCGAAAGAAAATATTGCAGGCACCGTGGTTTGGCTGGGTTTGCTTATTGGGGACGGCGATTGTTTTGTTTTTGCTTTTTCCGGTAGTAACAGTATTTGACGATCCTTTTCATTTGCGCGAGCCGGCGCTTTTGTTCCTGATTTTCGGGATTGTCTGGGCGAGGATGCTGACGGTTTATGATGATTTTCCGGAAGCCTCGTTTAAGAGGAAGTTGCTGGAAGCGGTTAAACCGGGGGGTGATTTGAAGAATATTTGTCGGATTTTGCTGCTGGCGGATTTGTTTTGCATCTGGTTGGGATTGACTTCTAAAGGGATTACGGGTTTGTGGATGCTTTATAATCCGTTATATTTGATTCCGGCACTGGTAGCCTTATATTTTTGTCTGAATAACATGAAGTATTTTAATTTGGTTTTTATTTGGTTTTTGATCTTTCCTTCTCTGGCAGTCATTCTTGATAACGTTAACCGCAGTCAGTCTCCGGTTTTGGTTGAAACGTCCATAGAAGTTCCGAACATAAAATAAGCGTTGACAAAATTTCAAAAATAATCTAATTATGGGCTAATTTATTTTATATTTAATGTATTACTAATGTATTACTAAAAAATTTTTTTGTATGAACAAAATTTTAATTTATGCTGCAGTTGCAGTTCTGGTATTAGTTCTGATTTTGGGGTATTGGCAGTTTTTTGTCGGCTATGCTTGCGGTCTCGCCACGTTTTGGTTCTTAGGGGAGCATACTCTGAGGATGGCGGCGGGTAATTTGTGTTCCAAAGGCAAGGAAATCGGAAATGAGCTGAAAGAAAAGGTAACGCCTTCTGCGCAGAGGGAGGATATGGTTATTACGGATTCCTCGGTTATGTCAGCGGCGACGCCCGGTATGTATCAGGTTATTGTAAAAATCGGACAGAGGTGTTTTCTTTTGCCGCCGTCTTGCGATAACGTGGTTCCGACAGAATTGCAAAAAGGGCAGAACATTGTTTTGGAAACGAGTTATCGTTTTCAGGATATTCATGGGATGCGGACTATGTATGCGATTATTGCCGGCGGAAAGGTTTATCCGGTAAGCGCTTCTTAAGTGGCATTAATTTAGAACAAAGCGTCGGGATTCCGACGCTTTTTGCGTTTTTTATTGCGGATAACGCTTTGTTGAGGATAAATCTTTTCCAATAAAAAAGCCCCTAAAAGTGCATTTCTTGTTTTTATGGTGCCGACAGAGAGAGCTGTCCTCGCGGCCTTATTGGCCGGCTCGTTCCACATCATTCGCTCGCTTCGCTCACCGGCGTTCTCCGCCCGCCTCTCATTCGTAGTCAAACTCCCTTGTTCGGGAGTTCGAGTGGTCTATTCTTATCACCACAAAAAAAACCTCCGCGAGGGAGGCTTTTTTATGGTGCCGACAGAGAGACTCGAACTCCCGACCCACTGATTACAAATCAGTAGCTCTACCAACTGAGCTATGTCGGCATTTGTTTCTGCAAGACTTTATATATTAAGGATTTTTGGTTGTCAATAAAAATTGTTAGAGATGTGTGGTCTTTCAGAAACTGCAGAAAAGCTTTTAAACGGGGGCTTGGCGCTTATCTGCTCTTGCCTATTGCTTGGGGAATTTGCAATATGTCGGTATATTTATTTTGTTGTTTTTGCCAAGCGATAAATTTTTTTATACCATCTGAGAAGCTCGTTTGAGGTGTATATCCTAATAATTTTTTAGCCTTGCTGATGTCAGATATTGTCTTGTCAACATCTCCTGGTTGCATTGGCATCTGATTGATTTTCGCCTTTTTGTTTAGTCCTTTTTCAATTGCAGAAATCATTTCTTTCAATGTTATGGGGCTTCCTCCGCCGAGGTTGAAAATTTCATATCCAGTTTGATCATAGTTTATGGCTCCTTGGATGCCGGTGACTATATCATCAATATATGTATAATCGCGCATACTGGAACCATCTCCGTACATGTCTATGGCTATTCCTTTTTCAATCCTGTCGGCAAATTTGTTAATAGCTAAATCTGGGCGTTGCCGCGGTCCGTAAACCGTAAAGAAACGCAACATATAAATTTGCAAATTATAAAGATGGTGATAGGTATAGCAAAGTTGTTCGCATGCCGACTTTGTGGCAGCGTATGGTGAGATTGGTTTTTGAATCATTAAATCTTCTGAAAACTTGTCTGCTTGACAATTTCCATAAACCGATGAGGATGAAGCCATACACATTTTCTTTATTTTATACTGTTTCATGGCCTCTAAAATATTCATTGTTCCGATAATATTGGTTTGCGCATAAGCCAGCGGGGATTCAATAGACGGCCTGACGCCCGCTCTGGCTGCCAAATGAACAATGCAATCAATTTGATTTTGTTCAAATATTTTTTGCAAATCATTGGGGGCCTCAATGTCACCCAGATAAAATTTGTAATTTGGGTTTTTGAGGGCTTGGGAAATATTTTGTTTTTTTATTTCCGGGTTGTAATAGGGGCTGAGATTGTCAATCACGATAACAGAATGCCCCTTTTGCAACAGGCTGTCAGCAAGCGATGAGCCGATAAAACCGGCTCCACCAGTAATAAATATGTTCATGTTATGCTCCTAAAGTTCTTTTTAAATCGTTGATTTGTTTTTTTAGACTTTTGTATTTTTGTTTATATTTTTTTCGGGTTTTCCCAATGCTTAATCGGTATTTCCATTTGTAATTTGAAAGCTTTTTTAATTTGTTCGGATAGCTTAAAATTTCACGTAAAAGATTTTTACTCGGGATAAATGCCGGTAATTTGGCACGGCTGTTTTCGTATATAATATCTTCATAAAATGGTGATAGCCGGGCATATTGCCAAAAATATTCAGATTTTTCCGCGCCGATTTCTGACCATGGTTTGGTCGGGTTGGCATAATGTATAATTTTAGGCGGAGTTAGGAGGTCAGCGGGGCTGACTTGTTGGGGATTCAGCCAAATCATTGGACGGTAGTTCCACTTTTGTGGAAGATAGAGAAGGGAGTTTTGGAAAACGATGTTAAACAGGCATTGGCAATGAAATTTATAAATGCCTGAGAAATCATGGGCCGCCTTTAATAATTTTTCTTCGGCTTTGTCTTTGCGCCATTTCTTTAGATTGGCTAATAGGACTCCGGTGTTTGTATATTTGTTTTTTTGATTTATGCTGATTTGTTGTTTGTAACTGTCAGGCTGAAAAACATCCGGCCAGGGGCAGGCGGCTATCGAGTATTTGCGCATGTTGGTATTGTATAGTTCAGCCAAGCTGTCCAGAACAATTAAATCGCTGTCAAGCCATATGATTTTGTCAATATTGCTGAATACAGATGAAATAAGTAATGAGTAGTTTGCCAAAGCCGGGATATCTTTTCTGGTGTCTTTTCGTATTTCGAAAGGAATGCTTTGGTTTAGAATTTTCCATTCAATTTTGAAATCTTTAATCTGTTTGAGTTGATTTATTTTTTCTTGGTTTATTTTATTTTCTGTGTTGGTAATGATATGAAACGCAAGGCCGTCTTCGTTTGAGGCATTGGAAAGTATTGATGCCATAGCAACAGACATATATTTGACATATTCATTACTGACGAAAAATCCAATATGAATCATTGTCTTAACTCCTAGTGCAAAATGTATTTCTTTTCATGCGGAATGATGCAAAAATTATCAATATCTTCTCGAGCATTGGGAAAACAGATATCTGAAATGTTTATGTTATGCTGCCAGAGCACATAAGAAAAACTTAGTTGGTCTCTTTTAGAATAGTGTTCTACACAATTCCACCATTCTGCCATTATATCTTTTATGGGAGCTTTATTGTGTTTGCGGTAAATAACATTGTTTTCAGTCATGCCGTAGTGAGGCGGAAATTTCTGTTTTATGAGTAATTTTTTCCAGTTTTCAAGAATTGAGGCCTCGTCCCACCGTTTTTGTTTTATGAAATCAAGATGTTGATAAATGCAGTCTTGAAAGTTTAATTTGGGAACGAGCAAATCTTTATTTAAGAATTTAATTAATTCAAATAAATATGGTGTCAAGATATTGACATTTGCATCAATATAGATACTTTCCTCATACTCGGGGAGAATTATATGAGGATTGATTTTATGGTAGCGGTTTAAGCGTACATTATCTAAATCATTTCGAACCAAGGGACGGATTTTCCAAAATAGAAATTTTTTCTCTTTTAGAAGCTTGTCATTATTGGTGAAGCAAATATAGTCCCAATCAGGATCCAAGTAACGATGTGTTATAAGATTATCATAATCTCCGGTTAAACAGGTGTATACAACCTTTGAGGGGTTGGTGCGAGAATGCTTTTGATACTCATTTAGTGTTTGTGTGTTTGCTGGGTATGGATTTTGCGATGACAGGCAACAGCAACAGTAACGGCCATATCTTAAAAAGTGATACAGAGGGTTAGATTTTGCTCCAGGAGAGCGCTTTTTGTATTCCACGGTGTTAAATATTGCCGATGGATTGTATCCTAAATGCCAACCAATTTTAAGGTAATGATCTATGGGAAGCATCATGTATTTTTTTACGCTGGGATATGTTTTTGTGTAGTAATCTTCATCAAAAAGCTTCATATTAACCATTTGTTCTTTAATCTTATTTTCGACTAAAATGTCATATGTCTTATTTATTTGATCTAAAATAGCTGCTTGTTTTTCAATGCTTGTGTTTAATTGCTGTATAATGGCAATTTGTTGCTTTTCAGAATATGAATTTGTTGCTGGCAGATTAAAGCTAGAAGTTTTATTCTTTTTTTTGTGCTTAATATTTATTTTAAAAATTCGAATACTTGTATGTTGAGGCGAACTGGTTAATTTTATAATTCCCCAGAAAAATGATTTTTTTATTTGGTTGCCGGAAATAGTTTTTTTGTAAAACGGAATGCCGAATATTTTAAATTGGTAAGATTTAAAAAAGTTTAGGCTAATTTTTTTCCATGATTTTTTTCTAATCAGAATATAACTATCTCTGAATTTTGTTTGTTCTAATAAGGAAAAATCATACTTTTTTAGCAATTTTTTAGTTTTTAGTAAAAAAGACTTTCTTTGGGTTTTATGAATATTTTTAAATAATGTAAGAAATGAGATAAAAACTTCGCTGATAATACGTTTTTTTAAGATTAAGTTTTTGTTTTTAGATAATTGATACATTGATTGGGCAAATATAAAAAATTCTTTTATATAGGAACAATTTTTTGAGGAAAGTTGGGAGCAAACTCCGTCTTTGCTATTTACTCTATAGTAGTAGAGAGGCTCGGTTATAATTTCGGATATTAGAGAGGCTTCTGATAGACATGTAAAAGTAAATAGTTTATCAACGAGTATGTTGGGTAATTTTTCGTTGAATTTAATTTCTTTTTGTTTTATCCAAGACGATTTATAGATTTTGTTCCAAGTCTGATGATAGGCGAAGCTGTCATTGTTAAGAATCTTTTCAGCCGGAATATAACCGTTGCTTTCCGTTATCGATGGCGGAGTATAAGTGCTGAGAATTTTTTTTGTTTGTGCATCAATAATATTGAAAGGGAAAAAACATATTTCTGATGGATGTTTGTTCAAATGTTGTATTATTGTTTTGCAAATTTGAGGGGCTAAAATATCATCACTATCTAAAAACAAAAGGTATTCTCCTTGGGAAATTTCTATTCCGGCATTACAAGCTCCGGAATATCCTTTGTTTTTGGAAAAACGAATGAGTTTTATTTTAGAGTTGCTGTTTTTATATTCCTGTAGGACAAGTGAGCAATTTTTGCTGCTTGCGTTATCAATGAGAATAATTTCAATGTCTTCTTTTTGTTGAATCGCGCTATTTAAACATTCTTTAAGGTATTCTATCTGGGGATTGTAAACAGGAATAATGATAGAAATTTTAGTCATTGTTTTACTCCAGCTAAATTAAAAGCAATTTTTGTTATTGTCTTGAGGAATGATGATTTTTTTATTTCTTGAATGAAATGAAAATTGGATAGAGATTTTTTGTGCTTTTTAAAAAGTTTGTAGTTTTTATAACTAAAAATTTTAAGTCTACAAAAATATTTTAGTTTTGACTTGCTTTTGATGTAATTGTCAGAGAGGATGCAGAGCGTTAAATTGAGCAAATATGACACTTGTTCATCAGTAAGCTTATTGTTTTTTATGTAACTGATTATATCTTTTGCGAAAATGAATATTTCATTGTTTTTGGATCTGATAGTATTCATGACGCTTGTTGGTTGATTGATCCTCCAAATATAGAATTTATGATTGGTGTAAGCGATTTTTTGAGCGGAGATATACGCTGTAGCCGAGACGATGACGTCTCCAGCGGCCAAGGTAAGCTGAGGATCAAAGAGAACTTGGTTATTGAATATGAAGTCTTTTTTTATTATTTTATTCCATAGAGTTAAAAATTTATTTAGACGATGAGAGTTTTTAGCAAATGAGAAAGGTGCTTCATCTTGAAGCGGAATGTTATGAATTTTTATTGAGTTTGTTTGAACATCGTACCAGTCGTAGAAGAAGATTAAAATTTCGAGTTCATTTTTTTTAGCTGTGTTATATAGCGTTTCATAAGCATTAGATTTAATTAAGTCGTCAGAATCCATGAAATGAACGTATTCGCCCTGAGCGAGAAGAAGCCCTTGCCGGATGGCACTAGAAAATCCTTGGTTTTTCTCAAATCGGAAGAGCTTGATTCGTTTGTCTTTTTGGGCGTATTCTTGTAGAATCTGCGGATTGTTTCCGGTGGCGGCATTGTCAATTAAGATTATTTCAATATCCTTTAAGGTTTGATTGCAAATACTGTCCAAACATTCTCGGAGGTAGTTTTCAGGCGGGTTATAGACTGGGACGATTACAGATACTTTTATTGACATTTTAGATCCTCGTTTTTAGATATTTATATAAAACAATACAACAACGGTTTTCGTTGTTTTTTGTTTATTGGGAAAATATTTTATTAATTAATTGTTGGTTGCCGCTGCATCTTTTAGTCCTTTCTTTTTCCAGATTTTCAGGCCGCAAAAATAGAAAGTCTTTTTGTTGGCATCAATTTTGATTTTGAAAATTCCAGACAAAAAAATATGTGAAACAACAGACGATTGTTTTTTTTGTTTATATAAGGTCAAAAAGCCCAATTTTATTTTATGCCGGGTATGTTTGTATAGCCGCTGTTTGAGGTTATACAGCCAGTAGGGAGTATTAATGATTTCACGGTACTGTTCAAACAGGTTAAAGTCTTTAAGGTTTTGAGGAACAAAAAACTTTGGATTGCTGGTTTGCAATAACTTTTGCATTTGGATGTAATATGCGGGTTTATTACTTTTGTGTATTTGCGAGTAATTAAAAATTAAAATTTCCATATAAAGTTTGTTTAAAAATTTGTTTTTTTCGGGTGTGGAATTGGTTAGGGAAAATTTTTCAAGTTCACGGCAGAAGTCAAAAACCTGGTGATATAATTGTGAATTTTGGGCTTTGATTTGAGACATGATACTGCTGAGAATATTGCGCCGGTATGTGTAAAGGTAATCCGGAATATAAGAAATTTTTTGCGCCAGGGTGAATACCTGAGCCGAAAATAAACAGTCGGGAGCGGCTGTTTTCAGTTTATTGAGAAATTGCAGATGATGCTTTTTGATAAATTGTCTGGAATAAATTTTATTCCATGTGCAAAACGGAATGAGAAAAATATCCGAACTTTTGTTGCTTAGGCAGAATGTTTTCTTCTTTTGGAGTTGCGGATAAATTGGGGATTTATCAATTTTGTTGGTTATACAATCAAAATTGACATGATTGAAAATCAGAACGTCCGGTTTTAATTTTTTGATAACATTATTTTCTTTTTGGCAGGCGGATTTGGCAAGGATATCGTCTGAATCAACAATTTGAAAATATGGAGCGACAGAAAGTTCTATGCCTTGGTTACAAGCTCCCGAGAACCCTTGGTTTTCTTCAAAACGGAAGAGTTTGATACGTTTGTCCCGGGCGGCGTATTCCTGTAGGATTTGCGGGCAGCCCCCAATTGAAGCATTGTCAATCAAAATGATTTCAATGTTTTTCAGGCTTTGGCCGATCAGGCTGTCCAAACATTCCCGCAAGTACTTTTCCGGCGGGTTGTATACGGGGACGATAATTGAAATTTCCGGTAAGACCTGATTAGACATTGCTTATTCTCCGGCCAGAATCTCGTTAATTGCCTGTTCAATCGTATAAGCCGGGACAAAGCCGACTTCTTTATTCAGGCGGGTACTGTCGCCGACAACCCTCTTTTGTTGCGGACTGGCCTGTTCCTGAAAAATAACCAGGCTTTCTTTACCCATGGCTCGGGCAATTTTCATGACGTAGTCATGGATGCTGGTGTCTTTGCCTGTACAAATATTGACCGTTCCTTCGACCCGGCTGTCCAAGAAAGCAACAAAGGCTGCCGCGATGTCTTTGGTATAGATATAATCGCGAATCAGGCTGCCGCTGCGAATAGTTACCGGTTCGCCGGCACGCAGGTGGTTGATGACGTCGGAGGTCAGACGTCTGGGGTCGGTTTCTTTGCCGAAAGCCGAAAATATCCGTGCCCAGCCAAAAGAAACGTTGTTATTCCGGCAATAAGCTTCGGAAATTTGGCGGACAAAATTTTTGCATTGGCTGTAAATATTAATCGGTTCGGCCGGCATGTCTTCGGTCAGGGTTTGGTCATGATAGCCGTATTCGGCATAAGTTCCGGCCATTACGACCCGTTTGCCTCCGTATTTTACGAAAGACTTGAGCAAGTCGATCGACGAGGTCAGAAAGTCGAAGTTGCTGTTGTCGTTAAAGAGTCCGGTGCTCAGCCAGGCGTAATGCAGCAGGTATTCCGGCCGGATTTCAGCCATAATTTTATCAATTTCCGTTTTGTCAAACAGGTTGGCTTTAATGTAGCTGATGCCGTCTGTGTCTGCTTCGTTGCCGATGGTCAGAGCATAGATTTCAAAGCCGTTTTTTTGCAAAAACGGAATTGTTTCTTTACCGATTAAACCGGTTCCGCCGGTTAAAAATACTTTTTTAGGCTGCGTCATGAACAAACTCCTCTTTGTCGGCCAGGTTCATGCCATCGGCAAAAGCCTGGAAAGTCCAGAAATACTCCCACTTGCCAAATCTTCCGATGGAGTGAATATGCTGTTTTTGCAGGTAATCAAGGACGATTTGGCGGTTTTGATAGATGTGGCGGTCAAAAATGATATTGGCAAATTTTTCAAAACGAATGTCTTTGACAATGAGGTCTTCCGCTTTGAAAATACCCATTTCAATAAGTTTGCCGATGGTTTTTTCCAGCATTTCTCCGGCATCGGGAAGCGGAGTGCCGTTGGCAAAAAATATTTCTGCCTGTAACGAGCTGCATCCCGCCGGCGCATTATCGGGGGATTTGAGGCTGGGCGAATAAACCCGGGCCGGCGCAATGTCTTCGTCGTAAATATAAAACCACAGATGTTTGGCAATGTCCGGACGCTTAAACCCCAGGGATATCTGATAGCCGCAGGTGTAGCGCAGGTTTTGCGCCGCGATACGGATGTTTTCCGGAACATTGGGGAGCATTTTGATAATTTCCGGCAAGGGCAGAGAAGACACCAACTGAGAATATTCTTCCACGCTGCCGTCGGCAAAACGAACCCGTTTTTGCGCGGGATCAATATGGCAAGCTTGCTTGTTGAGTCGGATGTCGGCATTTTGGGCAATGGTATTCAAGATGCTTTTGAAACCGCCGGATTTGGGGTATTTCATGACTTTGGCATAATAGAAACACTTGTCCTGAGGTTCGAAGGCGCCGCGCAGGACTGCAGAGAGGTCCGGAGAAGTCATGCGGATGCCGACCCATTTGGTTTCCAGCTCCCGGGGTTCAACGCCCCAGTATTTCCGGGTATAGGCAAAGGGAAAATGTTCGGCGAAATAATTGCCGTATTGGCAGCGGAGCCATTCTTCGTAGTCGGAAATTTCCGAAACCTCCCGCTGCGGGCGATTGACAAAGTCGTTGATGATGTTGATTTTTTCTTCGGTTCCGAGCGGGTGAAGGTTGTTTTGAGCCGGGTGCTTAATCCAATAACCGTGATAGTAATTGGTCGGGTAGGGGACATGTTCGTGCATGCCGCCGGTTCCGGCAAACATTTTTTGGGTATATTCGTCGGGAGCGAAAGACAAATGAACAAAACGGTCAAAACGAAAACCGCTGATGCTGAAATTACCGCACAAGCCTCCCCAATCGGATTCCTGCTCAAAGACAGCGGAAGTTATGCCTTTTTGTTTAAGGTGATAAGCTGCGGAAAGTCCGGCAATGCCGGCTCCCAATATGACCGTTTTATTCATTTTATCCTCGTCATTTTGCCTGGTGGGTTTTGATTTGTCGGACGCAGAAGTCGTACATGTCATAGGTCTGCAGGGCTTCTTTGTACCAATCGACGGTTTTTTCGATGGCCTCTTGCAAATTCCATCGCGCCTCCCAGCCAAGCATGACGTAAGCTTTGGTAACGTCAAGGTTAAGCAAGGTGTTTTCATGCAAGTCCGCAGGATTGGAAACATCAACGACTCTGCCTTTGCCATAATAGCCGACCAAGCGGCTGACGACTTCCCAAACGGTTTTGTTGGCGGAAATGTGAGGGCCGAAGTTGAAGCTGGTGGCATATTTGACCGGATCTTCAATCAGTTTCTCGCCGACGCGGAGATATCCCGACAACGGCTCCAAAACATGCTCCCACGGACGGGTGGCAATCGGATTGCGGATTTCAATATCTTTTCCGGCTTCAATAAAACGAATGCAGTCAGGAATCAGACGGTCGGCCGACCAATCGCCGCCGCCGATGACATTTCCGGCCCGGACGCTGGCAACGGCTTTGCCGTGTTTGGCATAATCTTGGGGATTAAAATAAGAATTCCGGTAAGAAGAAATCATCAATTCGGTACAGCCTTTGGATGATGAATAAGGATCATAACCGCCCATTCGGTCAGTTTCCTTATAGCCCCAGATTTGTTCGACGTTTTCGTAGCATTTGTCGGAGGTAATCATCACAACGGTTTTGACGCAATCATTTTCACGGACGGCTTCCATGATGTTGAGCGACCCCATCAGGTTGGTTTCGTAAGTTTCCTTGGGGTGGGCGTAGGCTTTGCGAACCAGGGCCTGGGCTGCCAGGTGAAAGATAATTTCCGGGCGGTATTGCTTGATGGTTTGGTTTAGCTTTTCATAATCGCGGGTATCGCCGCGGATATCGGCCAGCAAGCGGTCGTGCAGGTGACAGGCTTCAAAGTTGCCGCGTTCCGAGTATGGGTCAAGCGAATAGCCGACGACTTTGGCTCCCATCATGTTGAGCCAGATTGACAACCAGGAGCCTTTAAATCCGGTGTGCCCGGTTACGAGGACGGTTTTGCCGTTGTATACGTTATTAAACATTGTGTTCTCTCCACCAATTGATAGTCTGTTGTAAGCCTTGTTCAAGGCTGAGTTGCTGCTGCCATCCGATTTCGCGGAGCCGTTGGTTGGTGCCGGCGACCAACGGATCTTCAAAACTGGAGGGAATGGCTCCCCAGAGAATTTTTCCTTTGAATGCCGTCAGTTCGGCGATTGTCTCAACAATTTTGCGTAAACATACCGGAGATGCGGAACAAATGTTGACAGCGCCGGAAAAATTGCTTTCAAACAGGTCTGCCACGCCGCGGGCCGTATCGGAGACATGGAGGTAGTCCTGAAACTTGCGGCAGTCGCTGACTTTGACGTCCTCGCCTTTGAGCATGGCGTTAATGACGGAGGGCATAAGCCGGGCCGGGCGCTCATAGGGGCCGTAAAGGTTGAACATGCGCGCCCATTTAAAGTCTATGCCGTTTTGATGGCAGAAAACGTCCGCAGTCCGGTACAGGGCGGCTTTGCATTGTCCATGCTGGGATGGGTTGTCAAGCGGGGTTTGGTCTTCGCGGAGCCAGCCGTGCGAAAAGTCATATTCGGAAACGGTTCCGGCGCCGAGGAACTTTCGGCCGCCGTTTTGGGCAAAGGCGCGAAGCAGGTTTACCGAGGCTTGCAGCCAGGCAAAGTTTATGTTGTCGATGTGGCATTTGGGGCCGATATACCAAGCGAGATGCAGCATTTGTTCAAACCGGTTTTTCGCCATAAAGTCGCAGACGGCGTTTTCGTTAAGCAAATCCAGATTGACGCTGTTTAATCCCGGTTGTTCCGGCAACTTGGATTCCTTGGATATGACGGTTACGTCATATCCGCGCCGCAGAAATTCGGCGGTGACGTGGCGTCCGATGAAGCCGGTGCCTCCGGTAATTAAGACGTGTTTCATGTTTATTTCCATACTTTCCAGGGAGCCTGGTCTTTGGCCCACATGTCGTTAAGGTCGTTTTTGTCTTTGAGCATATCCATGGCGTGCCAGAAACCGTTATGCTTGTAAGCATGGAGCTGGCCGTCGCGGGCCAGGTTCTTGAGCGGTTCCTGTTCCCAGACAACATTGTCGCCTTCGGGAATATATTCAAAAGCTTCCGGCTGGCAGACAAAGAAGCCGGCATTAATCCAGGCGCCGCCTTCTTTGGGCTTTTCCTGAAATTTGCTGATTGTTCCCTCTTCGTCAATGGACAACGCTCCGAAACGCCCTTCCGGCTGGTATGCCGTAAGCGTGACCAATTTTCCGGATTTCTTATGGCTTTCGACCAGTTTGTCGATGTTAACGTCGGAGACGCCGTCGCCGTAAGTCAGCATAAAAGGTTCATTGCCGATAAAGTTTTTGACTTTGCGGATGCGGCCGCCGGTCATGGTGTTGCGGCCGGTATAGAACATGGTCACTTTCCAAGGTTCACAGCTGTTTTGATGAACTTCAACGCTATTGGTGGCCAGGTCGACGGTTACATCGGAGTTGTTCATGTAATAGTTGACGAAGTATTCTTTGATGACTTCGCTTTTATACCCGCAGAGTACAACGAAATCGTTGTAGCCATAATGCGAGTAGGTTTTCATGATATGCCAGAGAATCGGTTTGCCGCCGATGCCGACCATCGGTTTGGGGCGGACGCTGGTTTCTTCTCCTAATCTGGTGCCGAGGCCTCCGGCCAAAATTAAAACTTTCATTTATTTACTCCTTTGCGTTATTTTAAAGGTTAATCCCAAGAAGCGGACGACTTTGCGGCCGTTATGCCGGCAGGCGGAAAAAAAACGCTCCGCAAGGCTCGGATACAGGGCAATCCGCGAATTTTCCAGTTCTTTGACAAAGCTTTGAAACGGCGTCAGCAGGGTGAACAGTTTTTTCCGAAGTTCAGGGTGTCCCAACAGGCTATATACCGGCAGCGAGCGGTTTAAAAACTGCAGTAGGGAAGCGGTTTCATCGGCCGAAAATTTTTTTGCGGCGGCATGGTCAAGCAGATATTTGATGACGGTCAGCGCGTAGGTTAGGCGCGGCAAGTCGTCTTCGGCATTGTGCATCAGGGAAGCCGGATTTTGCCGGTACCAGTAATACGGTTTTTCCGTCAGCCGCATTCCGGAAGCGTAAAAGACGGTCTGGAGCAGGAAAACGTTATCCTGAAAATAGGAACCGCGGTCGGCGGAAAAACGCAGATGGTGTTGTTCGATTATGCTGCGGCGGTAAATTTTATCCCAGACGGCGCCGTTTTTTAGGGTTTCGATTTGAGGGCGCAGGCCGGAAACGCTTTTTTCTCCGGTGCGGTGCGGAAACAGACGGCATTGGCCGTCGGAAACAGTTTGGTAATTGGTATAGACGATATCACAGCCGTTCTCTTCGGCGCAGCGGTATAATTCTTCAAAGTAGTCGTCGTCAACCCAGTCGTCAGAATCAACAAAGCCGACATATTTGCCCGAAGCCTGTTCCAGGCCGGCGTTCATTGCGCCGCTGTAGCCCCGGTTTTCAGGCAAGTGTATGACTTTAATGCCCGGGCGGAGGTTTTGATGTTGTTGCAAAATCCGGCGGCATTGCTCATCGGCGCCGTTGTCAACCCAAATCAGCTCAATGCCGGGCAGGGTTTGCCGGATCAGGCTGCCGAGGCATTTTTCCAGATAGGCGGCGGTATTATAGACAGGAGTTATAACGCTGACGGAGGGGTGCATTCTTAAACTCCCGGCACAGAAATTTTGGTTTTAACGGAAAGCAGCGGCAGAAAGCCGAACAGTTTTATCCGGCAATAGTCTGCAGAATGATATATGGTAAGCAGTGGCAGCAGGTTAAACAGTTTTATGCGGGTGGTTTTGCCGAGGCGGCGATTGACCAGGCTCCACAATTCCGGATGCTCCCGGCGGACAAATCCGCGGACGGCTTCGGCGGCCCGGGCCATTTGTCCTGAGCGGCGGTGCGACGTGTTGCCGGGGTGGTCGCGATACATAAAAAGAATCTCGGGCAGATTGTGAAACTCGGTTTTTCCGAGCAGTCGGCACCACAGGGCATAGTCTTCGGCGGGGGTAAACTCTTCTTCGTAACAGATGCGGTTTTCTTTCAGGACCGAGTGGCGGATCAGCGCGGCCGGATGAATTATGCAATCGTCGAACAAAAGCTTGCTCTCGATTTGGGCGTTGGTTTCAGGGTAGCTGATGATTGCCTGCGTCCCGATAACCTTGGCTCGGCAGGAAACGACCCCGATGTTTGGGTGGCAGTCGAGGAAATCGACTTCGCGGGCAAGGCGCTCGGGCAGAGAAATGTCGTCGTGATCCATGACCGCAAGGTATTTGCCCTGAGCTTTATCGAGCAGAATATTGCGGGTTCCGGAAATTCCGAGATTGGTTTTGTTTTTGAAATATTTTATGCGGGAATCGGAATATGACCTGATAACTTTTTCAACATCGGTCGTTGAGGCGTCATTGACGATCAGCAGTTCAAAATCTTGAAAAGTCTGATTCAGAATACTTTCGACCGCCTGACGGAGGAAGTCTTCGGGAGTGTTGTAAACAGGCAGCAAAACCGAAACTTCAGGCATGGCATTCTCCGGGAACGGATGCCGGAAGCAGAAGATTATCCGGTTTAATGTTGCTGCATATCATTTTAACTCTCCACGGTACCAATAAGAAAAGCCACCCGTAAGGTGGCCGGAGAGTTCATAAATCATATGTAGTGACATGATCCCGCAATCTTTAAAACCATGTTTTTTCAAGGATAGTTGACATGGTTTCTGAACATACATTGCAGCTCCCCGACCTTTTGAGAGTCAGGGTATTTCGATGCATGATAGATACACCAAATTCGATGCATATCATGCACCGCACTACATAGAGCTTATGAAGGCTCCGTACTTATCGGGTACTAAACTCCGGGCTGCCCCGGAATCTGCTGACAGCTTAGTAAATATATTTTCGTTTGGCAAGAGCTTTTGTTGATTTATTTTTAAATAGTTTGAGCAGAACCGCATGAATTTGGGATAAAAAACGGGTGTTCCGGCGTTTATCAAAGGTTATCCTTTTGTAAAGATTGCAAGTTTTATTTTTGCAGCCGGAAAATTACCGGAAAACAAAAATAATTCGATTTTTGTCGTTTAAAAATGTAGAGCTAAAGTATATTTATCAGAAAAGGCGCTTTTTGAATTGAATTATAAAATAAAATATCATACAATCGCGGCAAGTGAAAAAACGGATTTTTATGCAGAAGGGTTCTTTGATGTCATTTAAAGCTAAAAGGTTTTTTAAGAAACTGGTTTCGTGGATTGGGCTTTTTTTCTTTGCTTTTGCGGCATATATGCTTTATCACCAGCTTTCAAAATATGATTTTGAAGACATCAAATCGGCGGTTCTGAGCATTCCGAACAAGAATCTGATGCTGGCCAGCCTGGCGTCTTTGGGCGGGTATGTTGCCCTTTCTTCGTATGACTATCTGGCCTTGCGCTATGTTCATCGCAAGCTTTCTCCCCTAAAGTGGATTTTTGCCGGGTTTATCGGTTTTTCGGTCAGCAACAATGCCGGGCATGCCATTGTTTCCGGCGGCTCAATCCGGTATCGGCTGTATGCCCGTTGGCGCTTTCATGCCTCGGAAATCGTACAGATGGTAACTTTTTCGGGGTTTACATATTTGGTGGCGTGTTTTTTTCTGATTATTCTCGGCTATTTCCTGACGCCCAATCATGCTTTTGGCGAGGGGTCGGTTTCTAAAATGACAACGGAAATTATTACGGCGGTTTCGGCCATAGGGCTGTTGGTCTATTTTGGCGCCAGCCTGTTTTATAAGAAGCCGATTGTCATTAAGGACATCGCTTTTGAAATGCCTTCGTTCCGCATGGCTTTGGCGCAGGTGTTTATCGGCGGCGCGGATATTCTTTTGGCTTCGCTGGTTTTGTATTTTTCGATGATTCCGTTTTTGGATATTTCTTTTGACGTTTTTATCGGCGTCTTTATTATTGCCCAGGTTTTGGGCGTATACAGCCAGGTTCCGGGCGGTTTGGGGGTTTTTGAGGGATTGTTTCTGTATATTATCCCCGGCGATACGGATCCGGCCCTGCTGTTTGGTGCGCTGATTGCCTACCGGATTATCTATTATCTGCTGCCGCTGGTGATTTCTTCGGTTTTGCTGTTTTCTTATGAAGGGTATCTGGGATACAGCCGAAACCGCCGTCTGCGCTGCGAGCAGAAAAAAGCGCTATAGGCTTGAGCTGCCGTCACCCAAAAAGTCGTTTACTTCATTGGTAAAGTTTTCGGTAAAGCTGACCGGATCGGAAATCTGATCCTGAAGGTTTTGCAGTTTTCGGTAGCCGAAAGCCGAACCGTCGCTGATGCGGACCAAAACCACTTCCAAAGGATTGCGCAGGTTGTAGGTTTCGATAAAGTCGTAATCCTGATCTTCGGCGTAGTTGATTAGGAACAGGCTGTATTCCTGTGAGTAGTAGCTGTAATAAATTTTTTCGATGAGGTCGATGGTTTGGGGGCAGGTTTCGCAGGGGGCATTGTTAAAAAAAACATAAATGATTGACTTATTTTCATTCTGTTCTGATTCGGCAAAATATTCCTGCAGACTTTGTCCGGGCGTATAAGCTCCCTGATATTCCGGCAGTTGGGCGGAAGCCGTTCCGGCAGCAAGGGCCAGCAAAAGTGCCGGCAGTACCGATAAGCGTTTCATGTTTTTATCCTTTGATAAAATTTACTCCAGCGGAGCGCAGGCGTTGAGGAGCCAATTTTTTTCGGCCTCATTCAGGAGCGGGGCTATCCGCTCAAAAACCTGCCGGTGATAATTGTTCAGCCAGGTGCGCTCTTCTTCGTTTAAGAGATATTTATCAATCAGCTTTTTATCAAGAGGGACAAAAGTTAAAGTTTCGAAACAAAGCATAGGAATTTCAAAATCCGGGCTGTTATGGCGGGTAACCCGAGCCAGGTTTTCGATCCGGATTCCGTAGGCGTTTTCTTTGTAATACCCGGGTTCGATGGAGGTAATCATGTTTTCGGCCAGAGGGGTGAGAGCATTGCGCGAGGAAATGCTGACGGGACCCTCATGGACATTGAGGAAAAAGCCAACCCCGTGACCGGTGCCATGGTTGTAATTTTTGCCGCATTTCCAGAGCGGCTCGCGGGCGATGGCATCAAGCGCCAGGCCGGGGGTGCCGTCGGGGAAACAAGCGGAAGCCAGCGCAATATGCGCTTTGAGCACGACGGTGAAATCGCGAATCATTTCCGGGGCCGGGCTGCCGAGAGCTATGGTTCTGGTGATGTCGGTGGTTCCGTCGAGGTATTGGGCGCCGCTGTCGAGGAGCAGCAGCGAACCTGAGGCAAGTTTGCGGCAGGTTGCTTCCGAGGGCTGGTAATGAACGATGGCACCGTTAGCAGCGAATCCGGCGATGGTTTCAAAACTGTTGGAAAAAAAGTTTGTTTCGGCGGCACGCAAGTCATGGAGTTTTTTGACGACGTCAAGTTCGGTTTGTCCGTTGTAATTTTGTTCCAGCCAGATTAGAAGGCGGACGACGGCGGCGCCGTCACGCAAGTGTGCCTTACGGAGGCCGGAGATTTCAACCGGGTTCTTGACGGCTTTTCTGTTTTGAACCGGGTCGGGCAGGTTTTCAATCCAGATTTTGTGTTTTTTCATCAGGCTGAACAAAGCCCGCGGCGAGCGTTTGCAGTCCATGCCGACAGTACGGTTTTTGTAATTTTTGAGCTCTGATTCGAGCTTGGTGAAATCGGTGGTAAAAAGGCTGACTTCGCCGAGGGCGTTGATGAAAGCGAAAGCTCGGACGATCGGTGTGTCGGGCAGGCAATCGGAGCGCAGATTCAAAAGCCAGGATACGCTGTCGCAGGCTGTGAGCAGAAAGGCATCGAGTTTGTTCTGCCGCATGAATTCGGTAAGGTCGGCAATTTTTTCATCCATGGAAATGCCGGCAAACTCAATGTCGTGCTCGAAAATATTGCATTCTTTTGCCGAAAGCAGGGCGGCGGAGAGCAGGCCGGCGTCTTCGACAAATTCGATGTTTTTGAGCGTCCGTTTCCAGAAGTCGGTTTCCGAAACCGTATGGCACCAAGGGTTGAAAGCAATCCGGAGCTTTTGGCTTTCGGTGTGGTTTTGCAGCCAGGAGCCGAGGCTCTGCCCGTTGGTTATGACGACTTCGACCTGTTCGGGATCGGTTTCGCGGGCAGCCTGAAGTTCGTATCTGCCGTCGGTGAAAAGAAAAGCACGGTCGCGAAAAACAAGGAGGTTTCCGGCGGAACCGCTGAAACCGGTCAACCGCTGGAGACGGTTTTCTTCAGGGAGAATGTCTTGTCCCAGAAACTGGTTGTTGCGAGTGATGATGCAGGCGTCAAGTTTTTGAGCCGCCAGCTGTTGTTGCAGTTCGGTTAAAGTCATGCTTTTTTCTCCATGAGGGCAGCGCGCCAATTATCCATTTCATAAATTTTAATTAGTTCCAGACCTTGTTCAATATGGGCATCAATTACCCAGTTTTCCTGTTCTCCGATAAAGCCCGAAAGAACGGCGTATCCGCCTGGCCGCAGGCTCGCGGCCAAATCCGGTGCCATTTCTATCAGCGGGCGGGCAAGGATATTGGCAAAAATCAGGTCGTAGGGCTTGTTCTCCTTTACCAGCGGGGATTGGTAACCGTTGCTTATGCCGGCAGTAATTACGTTTTCCAGACCATTGTCTTCGGCATTTTGACGGGTGACCAGAACCGCTTCGTCGTCGATGTCAACGGCGATGACCTGCGTTTCCCGAGACCAGAGTTTTCCGGCGCCGAGGGATAAGATTCCGGAACCGCAGCCGACATCGAGGATTTTTCGGTGAGGGACGTTTTGACGATATAAGTCGCTCAAAGCCAGGAGGCAGGATTTGGTGGTTTGGTGTTCGGAGCCAAAGGCGGTGGCAGCATAAATCCGCAGAGGAAGCCTGTCTGTTTGCGGCTGTTGTTCTTCATGGACGCCGTAAACCAAAAATTCTCCGACTTCAAGCGGAGCAAAGCGGATGACGTTGTCTTTGAGCCAGTTGTCGCTTTTCAGGAGTTCGACGCAATAGGGGGGGACTTCCAATTTCCGTTCGGCGGCCCGGCGTCGGAAGTCGGCCTCGTCAAAGGGATTGCGGAGATAACCGACATAATTGTCGGAGCCGTCGTCGCCGTAGTTGTCGCAGACGACTTCAAAATATTCTTCCAGGAATTCTTCCCAGAGCGGCGAGGCTTCAAATTGCGGGGCAAAGCTGATCTGCCAGCAGTTTCCGGAGTTGTGCATTTTATACCCATCTTTAAATCATTATTTACTAACTGAAAAATATAGTATAATAATTAAAATATTCCTTAATAAAAATAAGCAAACGGGAAAGATTTATGAAAAAAATCGGATTGTTGATTTTGATACTGGCGCTGGGAGCCTGCGCCGATATAAGCGGCCGAAGCTGGTGGGATGCGCGGCGTACATTTGTGGAGCGGTTTACAACTTATCCGATTGTCTTTTATGACAGCGGCGAGCATTTGGTCAATACCGAATATGTTAGTGAAAAAAGCGTTAAAAGCAACGAAATTTTGACGGCTTATGTCGGCTATTCGGTGGTCAGCGACAAGATCTATCAGATTAAGAATTATGAAACAAATCTGGTCAAGGCAAATGTGGACGGGTATATGAACAGCGCGTCGGTGCCGGGCAGAATTCCGGCCGGGAAGCCGATTGAGGTTATCGGGGCGGCGGAGATTGACGGCGTTGAATACCGTTTGATTCCTTCAGAGCTGGACAGCTTTGTGTATATGGTCAAGCCGGATGGTTCTTTCTATGATGAAATGGGACAAATCCGCGACGGGCGGCTGGCTGTTTTGGATGCGACGTTTGTGCCGTCTCCGGATAATTTGCGCATGGAGCCGGTTAAGGTAACGCGCAGCGAACAGACAAAGCCGGTCAAAGGGTATGATATCAAATATCAGGGTGTCAATCTGGATCGGATGATGTTTACCTATTATGATTACAGCCAATATCAGGATGCCGATATGGGCGAGTTTGAGGACATCAATTTCCCGCTGGCCCGGATGACGGTTAATATCAACGGGGTTAAAATCAAGGTCTTGAATGCCGACAGGCATAAGCTTGAATATATTTTGCTTGAGGATTAACGCTGATAAAAAAATTATGTTGCGGGGTTGATTTTCAGAATATTTTGCAGTAGAAAAGCAGAGAATTGTACTTTTATGGAGGATGTAAGTAATGTCTGGACACTCCCAGTTTAAAAATATTATGTATCGCAAGGGCGCCCAAGATGCCAAAAAGGCCAAGGTCTTTGCGAAGCTTGCCCGCGAAATTACGGTGGCGGCCAAATGCGGCCTGCCCGACCCGGACAAGAATCCTCGGCTGCGTCTGGCCATTCAGGCGGCGCGGGCGGAAAGCATGCCGAAAGACAATATTGAACGGGCGATTGCAAAAGCAACCCAGGTTGCCGGCGGCGATGACTACGTTTCTGTCCGTTATGAGGGGTTTGGCCCCGGAAAAGTGGCGATTATCGTTGAGGCTTTGACGGACAACAAAAACCGTACGGCCGGAAACGTTCGCACGATTTTTGGAAAACGCGGCGGCGTTATGGGCGAAAGCGGATCTGTTGCCTTTAATTTTGAGCGAATCGGCTTTATTCAATATCCGGCGGCGGTGGCTGATGCAGACAAGATTTTTGAAGCTGCTTTGGAAGCCGGTGCCAATGATGTGGTTTCTGATGAAGAATTTCATGAAATTGAAACGTTGCCCGATGATTTGGGGAATGTGACCGAAATTCTCGAAAAACAGTTCGGAACGCCTTCGGCTTCCCGTTTGGACTGGAAACCTTTGGTTAAAACTGACGTTGCCGATGCCGAGACTGCTGAAAAGCTGATGAACTTCCTGGACGCTTTGGAAGACGATGATGATGTTCAGCGGGTTATTCATAATGCCGAGTTTGCCGACGGTGTATTGGGCAATATGGAATAAGCATGAAAATTTTGGGGTTGGATCCGAGCCTGTCTTCTACCGGTTGGGGCATAATTGAGGTTGAAAACAACCGTATCCGTTATGTTGCCGACGGCGTAATCAAAACCAATACGGGCTTGGATCTGGCTTCCCGTTTGTCTAAGCTTCATCGGGGAATTTGCGATGTTATTGATTTGTATAAACCTGATGAGGCGGCAATAGAAATTGTCTTTGTTAACAATAATCCTTTTTCTTCTATGAAACTCGGCCAGGCGCGCGGCGCGGTTATATTGGCGCCGGCGATGTATGGGATTCCGGTGGCTGAATATGAGCCGAATCAGATCAAAAAAGCGGTTGTCGGCGTGGGGCATGCCGAAAAAAATCAGGTTGAAACCATGGTGAAGGTTTTGCTGCCGGGGGCTAAGCCGGTTAATAATGATTCTTCAGACGCTTTGGCAATTGCTATCTGTCATAATAATTTTCGTCCGCGGCGAAAATAAGTGCCGTCAGGGCAGACTGGCCAAGCTTTGTTTTTGAAACGCCGATCGGGCGATTTTTTTCGGGTTCTGGACAGAACAAAATAATTAATAAACGCAGAATGAATGTTGTTTTTTTCTTGTGTTTCCGGTCAAAAATAACTGTGAATATGTGGCGCTAAGTTTTTCTTATTAATAAATTGATAAGAATGTTTGTTGTATGGTAGGTAATGAAAAATTTATTTATTTTAAAATTATGCTTGATTATGTGAAAAAAATATTGTATAAATTGGACAAATTATAAAAAAATACAGAAAATTGTTTATATAAACAAATAGTGGAGACGAATTTTATGACAAAGAAATTTCTTACTGCGGTTTCGGCGTTAGTACTGGCATCCTTTGCCGCTGCAGGTGTTGCAGAAGCGCGTGACGGGCTCTATTTATCGGTTAAGGGTGGACGGACCAACCCGAATATGAACTCTAAAAAAGACAGCTTTTATGACAAGGCCGGGATTGAATTTGATGATGTATGGTTTGTCAGCGGCGCTTTCGGTTATCGTTGGAAATATTTCCGGGCTGAATTGGAATACACTTATCGCGATGATTATTCTGAACGTGTAGCCGGTTCTTTGCCGGGAACTTCGCGCGAGGCAAGTCTGGAAGCCAAATCTTATATGGTTAACGGTTATATTGATTTGATGCCTAACTATATTATCAGCCCGTATATCAGCGGCGGTCTCGGGTATACCGATTTGCAGTTGACAACGCGTTCGACCGGTGCTAATGCGCGCAGCTGGGATGAAAATAACTTTACCTGGTCGTTGGGCGGCGGTTTGTCTATTCGGCTCAACAAATGTCTGAACTTTGATTTTGGTTATCGTTATTTGGACATGGGGTCAATTGACGAAGCGGAAATCAATGCGCATGAGTATTATGCCGGTCTTCGTTACACCTTCTAAAAAGTTCGTATAATGGTCGTCTAGAGCAATTTTGCGGGGAAGCTGAAAATTCATGTAGGTCATCTACACTAAAATTTTCAGCTTCCCTGGAAATCACTCTATGCGACTCATTCTCCGAACTTTTACAAAATTCGTATTGTGATTTTAGCTGGAAGTGTTGTTGGTTAGAGTTTAAGAAAATGCCATTTGCTTATGCAAATGGCATTTGGGGTTTTTGTTAGATATTAAAAAGCCAGAACACATCTGACGTAACGGTTGTAGAGCTTGTGGCCCCAGTCCACATAGCCGTTATAGGCAAGCACGAACCGCGCGTAGTCGCAGTCATGCTCGGACGAAGACCAAATCCAACCGCTAAGCTCAACCCCGTTAATCTTTTGCAAAGCCGGATTGACAATCTCCCGGTTAGCAACAATCCGTTTCAACTGTTCACTAGCCGGCATAAAGCCTTCTCCCGGATTTACGCCGTTTTTGCTGTACTGAGCACACCATTCCGCTGCCGGAAAGGCTATGTCGTGTGCCTTGCCGTAAGCTATCAACTCCTTGGTATTACCCTTCCCGTCATACTCATCTTTGATGTTGGTTTCGCAATGCTTATCTGACCACATCATTTCGACTTCATCAGGCGTTATGACTAACCCACGTTGCCCTTGCGGAGCACTCTTGTCAGGATTAACCCAGCCAACAACGCCCTGACAGTTCGGGTAGGCATTCGGATCCGGTGAAAACTTCCCGCCCGCAAACGCATACCAGCCGACTTGTATTTCAGGAACAGCAGAGTCATTTGTTTCTGGAGTTGATTGAGATGCGGAAACGGTTTGATGACTTAATTCTGCAACACTAGCTTTTGGAGATAAATAATTTCTTTTCATAACATATTTTATTTTTAATAATATCTATTTAACATTTATATTATAGCGCATTTGGAAAATTCTGTCAATTTTTTATTTCGGTCTGAAAAATTTGGCACTTATTTGAAACTTTGAACCAGAGAACCGGCAAGCAAATACCAGCCGTCAATCAAAACAAAAAAGATTATCTTAAACGGCATGGAGAGGACGGACGGCGGCAGCATCATCATACCCATGGACATCAGGATTGAGGCGATAACCATGTCGATAATCAAAAAAGGGATAAAAATCAAAAAGCCGATTTCAAAAGCCCGACGCAATTCGCTGATCATAAATGCCGGAACCGCAACTTTGAGCGGGGTTTCTTCTATGGTATCGGCGGTTTTTTCTTGGGAGATGTCGCTAAACAGCAGCAGGTCCTTTTCACGAGTGTTTTTGACCATAAACTCTTTGAGCGGATTGGCGGCTTTTTCCAGCCCTTCCATGATTTCCACCTTTTCGTCGATCATCGGTTTGATGCCTTCTTCCCACGATTTTTCAAAAACCGGCGCCATGATAAACATTGTCAGAAACAAAGCCAAAGAAATCAGCACCATGTTCGGCGGTGTGGAGTTGGTAGACAGAGCGCTGCGGGTGATGGAAAATACAACGACTATCCGGGTGAATGAGGTCATCATGACCAAGATTGACGGTGCGATTGAAAGTACCGTAATCAGCATAATGATATTGAAGATGCGGGCAGTAGCCGATCCGGTCGGCTGGTCCGCGACATCAATGCTGAGGGTTTGCGCCCAGACGCAGCTGGAGGAGAAAAGCCAGGCAACGGCAATAATTCCGATAAACAGGCTGAGTTTTTTTATCATTCTTGAGAGTCCTTTGATTGATTATCGGGAACGGCGGAGCGGCTTTCCAGCAAGAGATTGTGTCCGGGGCTGAGCAACAGCAGGTGTTCCTTGTTGTCGCGGCGAACCAAAACCAGCGAATTGCGCAGGTCGATACGGCTGCTTTCGATGATTTCCAAGCGGCGCTGGCTGCGCATTTTTTGAAAAAAACGGTTTTTGGCTCCTTTCAGCTCGCAATATTTAAGTCCCCAAACGGTCACGAATAATAAACCGAGGACAAAAACGAGCGCCAAAAAGGCTTTGATTATCAGAGTTATTTCCATAAATTTTGCTTTCAGCTGATTTGCGAAGATTATGGCAAGATTGTGTCAGATAGTCAAGAAGCAGGCCGCTGCTTGTGAATACTCTTGCCAGAACGAATTTTGTTTGTTAAAGCATAGGTATGGAAAAAAAGGAAATTAAAATCGATGCGGACAAGCGCACCAATTATGAGCCAATGGCGGTAGCGAAAAATATTCGGCCGTTGGTTAGAAAAATTCTTGGAAAAAACGGAATTATGCAGGTGGAAGTTCTCAGCCGCTGGGAAGAAATTGCCGGGCCGGATTTGGCGGCGTACAGTTTTCCGGAGAAAATTGAATTCCGGGCCAACCAGCGGAGCGGCGGAATCGTGCATTTGCTGGTTCCGTCCGGAGCGTTTGCCTTGGAGCTTCAGCATCGGGAGCGGCAGATATTGGCAAAGATAAACGCATATTTCGGGTATAGCGCCGTCAGTTCCCTGCGAATCCGGCAAGACAGCGAAATCAGGTTTGAAGAATTCAGAAAAATGCCTGTACCGAAAAAAGAAGAACCGTTGCTTGTAAGTGAAGATGAGAAAAATTATATACAGGAAATCAGCCATGACGTTAAAGATGCAAAATTAAAAGAAATTTTAATAAAATTAGGTTATAGTGTGTTTCACGAAATAAACAAACAAGAAAATCAAGAATAGGATGAAGTTAAAAAATGAAGTTTGAGGATATTGTCAGAACAATCAGCAGCTGGGTAGCCGGCGTGGCAGTTTTTTTGATTGCATCGGGAATTTATCTGTCTTCCAAAGGATTTGTGATGGGGCCGGACGGTGTGCCGGTTTTGATGAAAACGGCACAAGCCGGCGAGAAGGAAGTCAAGATAAACAACAACGCCGTTTTGCCGACGGGGCATGCGATGGGCCCGGCCTCTGCGCCGGTTGCGATTTATGAATTTTCCTCTTACGGCTGTTTCCATTGTGCCGATTTTCATTTGAAGACTTTGCCGGAGATTAAGAAAAATTATATTGACAAAGGATTGGTGCGGCTGGTTTTCATTCCGTTTCCGCTGGAGGCCAAATCCATGCAGGCGGCGATGATGGCGGAATGTATCGGCAAGGACAAGTATTTTGCCTTTGTTGATTTGCTGTTCAAAAAGCAGCGGGAATGGGGGCTCTCAAACAAAAGCGACAGAATTTTGGCGCAATATGCGGCATTGAGCGGGCTGGGCGATGAGAAAGCAGAGGCCTGTCTGCATGACGACACCAAGGCGCGGGAGATTATTACCAGACGCCAGCAGGCGATTGAAAATTTCAAAATTCAGGGAACGCCGGCATTTTTAATTGTCAGCGGCAAAGACCGCGAGATGATGTATGGGGCGCCTTCGTATGAGGAAATGTCTCAAGCCATTGATCGCAAACTCGGAAAAAACGAAAAAAAATAATCCGGTTTTAATAAGTCGGTAACTATTTTTGCGATAAGGTAGGGGTATGAAAAAAAAGCCTGACGACATTAAGCAAATTGAAGACAGGATTATGCGGATTCAGGAAAAAGAACGGCATGTCCGCAAACATAAGCCGGAATCCGAATATTCATACGCTACCAAAACCGGGTTTCGGATTGGTACCGAGTTGTTGTCCGGAGTGTTAGTCGGAGCCGGTCTCGGGTATGTTTGCGACCTGTATTTCGGGACGCAGCCGTGGATGTTGGTCTTCTTTTTGTTTTTGGGTTTTGCCGCCGGATTTCTGAATGTTTACCGCTTTGTGAAAAGCGAAGAGAATAAAAAGGAGTAACCGCCTTGTCTAACCCGATGGAGCAGTTTGAAATAAAGCCGCTGATTCCGCTTAATATCGGCGGTGTGGACGTTTCTTTTACCAATTCTTCCCTGTTTATGGTGCTGGCTGTCGTTTCGGCGGTACTGCTGATGGGAATATGTTTGCGCAAACGGACGATTATTCCTTCGGTGGCGCAGTCGGTGCCGGAAGTTTTGTATGAATTTATTGCCGGGCTGCTGCGGGAAAATGTGGGCATGGAAGGAATGAAGTATTTTTCTTTTATCTTCAGCCTGTTTACGTTTGTGGCTTTCGGAAACGTATTGGGGCTTTTCCCCTATGCGTTTACGTTTACTTCCCATTTGGCGGCGGTGGGAGGTTTGTCGGTTATTGCGCTTTTGTTTAACATCGGCATCGGCATCAAAAAGAAAAGACTCGGCTATCTGCGGACGTTTCTGCCGCGGGGAATTCCGTTGATTCTGGCTCCTTTGATCGTGCCGATTGAGATGATTTCGTTTTTGAGCAAGCCGTTCAGCCTGACAGTGCGTTTGGTGGCAAACATGACGGTCGGGCATATTATGCTCAAGATTATCGCCGGATTTGTGTTGGCGCTGGGTATCGGCGGGATTGTGCCGCTGGCGTTTGATGCGGCGATTGTGGTGTTTGAAATTTTTATTGCTTTGTTGCAGGCCTTTATTTATACGGTTTTGAGCTGTATTTATCTGGGCGATGCCCTGCATGAGCATTGATAACCAATTTTTTAGAATTATCGTATAATTATGTATAAAGTGTTGTTGTTTAACTTTTAGAAAGGAAGAAAAATGGAACCTATGGTTTATATCGGTGCCGGTATGTGTGCTCTTAGCATGGTGGCCGCCGCCTGGGGCGTTTCTCAGGTCTGGACCACGATTATCTCGACTGTCGGCCGCAATCCGCAGGTGAAGAAAGATGTAGACCTTTACGGCTGGGCCGGTTTTGCCGCAGTAGAAGCCATTGCCCTGTATGCTTTGGTTATTGCGCTGGTTATGCTCACCGGCAACTGATTAATTGGGGAGAGAAGGCGGCAGCAGGTTACGGTTTTTCCGCAATTTGCTCCGGCTTCCTTTTGGAACAGCTTTTCCGGAGAAATTAAATGCCGCAGTTAGACCCGACTTGGTATGCATCACAGCTTTTTTGGCTGTTTGTCAGCTTTTTTACGCTGCTGTTTGTAATGGCGAATTTTATTGCACCGAAAATTGCCGATATTTTGGCCCGGCGGCAAAATAAAATTGACGAGTATATTGACAAGGCGGCGGAAACCAAGCGGCGTGCCGAAGAATCGCTGGCAAAGTACAACGAGGCTTTGAGCAATGCCACCCGGGAGGCCAATGCCTCTTTGGAACGGACCAAAAGAGAGTTGGAAGCTGAAATTGCTTCTAAACAAGACGAATTGGCCAAAAGGCTGCGTAAAAAAGTCAGTGACGGCGAAGCCAAAATCAACCGCAGCAAAGACGAAGCTTTGGAAAAAGTACGTGATATTTCCGAGGAGCTGGCCGGAGAGATTATAAAAAAAATCGGAATTTCCGGCGTGGCTAACGAAAATATTCGCGAGGCTGTCCGGCAGTCGGCGAAAAATTAGGACAGAAAGACGATGGCGGCGGAACAGACTTTGAATAATCGTGAAATTCTTGATGCAACGCAAAATGCGGTTATTGATGCGGCAGGCAGCGTCGTGCAGGTTGTGGAGAATGTTGAACAGGAAATCAGCGGCCACGGCGGTGTTTTTTATGAAAATCCGGAATTTTGGGTTGCGGTTGCTTTTGTATTGGTGGTTGCTGTTTTGGCCAAGCCGGTGGCGCGGCTGTTGAACGAGATGCTGAATCGGCGGATTGAGGCGATTGCCGACCGGATTACTGAGGCGCAAAAACTGAATGAAGATGCTCAAAAGATGCTGGCCGAGTATGAAAAGAAGTATCTTAACGCCGAGAAAGAGGCTCGGAATATTCTGCGCAAATCTGAAAAAGAAATAGAATTTTTGAAAGAAGACCGGCTTAAAAAGCTTGAAGCCGATATGGAAATGAAACAAAAAGAAGCCGAGCAGCGGATTAAAACCGCGCAGGAAGCCGCTATGAAGGAGATTACGACGCTGACTTCGGAGATGACCATCCGGGTTTTGAAAGAAGTGCTGGCCAAGAATTTGGACAAGAAAGCGCAGGATCGTCTGATTGAAGCTTCAATCAAGGAAATATCAAAATTGAAATGAAGCGGAAAAAGAATAAAACCGGTTTCTGCCAAGGGCGGGAACCGGTTTTTTTTGATTTACAAGACTTCGTCCAACTTGAGGATATCAATCGTGACACTGTTTATTTGCAGGAACACGACCCGAAACTCAATGTCATAAAATTTTCCAGGTTCCGGTGTTCTGACGGCATGGCGGACATGCAAATCCCTTAATTTTAATCCATAAGGGCCGTTGGCAATTACCGGCTTTTGGAACCATTGAAATTTCTTTCGCCGATAGACTTCACCCAATACAAACTGATGAAATTCACTCAAAGAACCAGACTGCAACGCGGCAGTTTTGTCAAAATCAAAATCTTTCATAAGGCATAATTATTTAAAGATGTATAAAATTTCTTTGGCAAGCTTAACGTTTTTTGAAAATATTTCAAGCGGAAATTTGGAAAAGCCGTAACAACGGTGCCGGTTCTTACAGGTTTCGGTAGGGGTGAGCCGGATAAGTGCCGAGGACTTTGACCGCATCGGCAAAAAAGTTCAGCTCGTCAAAGGCGTTTTGATAGGATTTTTCCGCCGGGTGGGCTTCAATTTCCACATAAAACTGCGCGGAGACGAATTTGCCGCCGACGAGGTAACTTTCAAGTTTGGTAATATTGATGCCGTTGGTTGCAAAACCTCCAAGGGCTTTGTAAAGGGCAGCGGGAATGCTTTTGACATGAAAAATGAACGAAGTGATGAATTTTTTGCCGTCATTTTCGGGAATCTGGTTGTTGGTTGACATTATCAGAAACCGTGTCGTGTTGTTGGAAGCATTTTCAATGTTGGGGCGTAAAATTTCCAGTCCGTAGATTTCCGCCGCCAGTTTTGAGGCTATGGCAGCCTGGGTCTTGTCATTATTGCGGAGAATGTCTTCGCAGGATTTGGCGGTGTCGATCCGGGCGATTGATTTAATATTGTGGCGTTTTAAAAATTCGGAGCATTGGGCGAGGGCCTGAGGATGTGAAGACGCCGAAACGATTTCAGGAAGTTTGCTGCCCGGAAGCCCCAGCAGTTGATGTTCAATACGCAAAAAATATTCGCCGTTGATATAAAGACCGGCATCGGGGAGCAGAAAATGGACGTCGGCAACGCGTCCGGCGTTGGAATTTTCGACCGGTATCATGGCCAGATCGGCCTGGTTTTTTTGGACCAGGTCCATGGCGATTTCAAAGGTGTCGCAGGAAATGTAGTCCTGTCCGGGAAAGACGTTGCGGCAGGCAATATGCGAATAGGCGCCGGGGACGCCCTGGTAGGCAATTTTGGTTTTCATCTCGTTTTTCCTCAAAATTTTGTTGGCACCACTATAAAAAGATTTCGCCATCCTGGCAAGAATTATCTTGGGTTTTAGAATCGAAATTTTGTGTTCAAAAAAAAGGGGAAGTTATCAGCAAATTACGACTTTTGGGGTATTGAAATTTGCAGTTGATGATAATTTGGCGAGGGTTTTAATTTTTTTTTGACTTTTTTAAGGTTGATATTGCTTTTGTAGTTGAAAAATTAATTTTTATTGCTTAAGTTAGAGCTGTATTAGTTGTTTAGCAATTAAAAAAATAAACCCATATGGAGATAATGAAATGAAAAAACTTTTAAGTTTATTTTGTGCAATCGCTTTCTTGTCTGGTTGTTCTTCTTTCGGTACTGACGGCGGCCTGTTCGGCGGCAGTGAATGCGAATCCAGAGAAGCCAGAGATTTTATGAAAAATGCCGAAGAAAATGTTTTCTTTGCGTTTGACAGCTCTGCTTTGTCTTTGGATGCTACCGAAGTTGTTGAAACCCAGGTTAAATGGCTGAAAAAACATGACAATGTAAATGTTGTTGTTCAAGGCTACTGCGACGAAAGAGGTACCAGAGAATACAACTTGGCATTGGGTGAACGCCGTGCCAACGCCGTAAAACAGTATATGGTTTCTCAAGGCATTGATGCCAACAGAATCTCTATCATTTCTTATGGTAAAGAAAAACCGTTCGTTTTGGGCAACAACGAAGAAGCTTGGGCTCAGAACCGTCGTGCTGTAACTGTTATCAGCAGCGTTAAATAATTACAGGCGTAATTGATTTGACCAAGGCGCTCCGCTTGCGGGGCGCTTTTTTTGCTGTTTGCGGGAGACGGAGATGTCCAATCGGGCGGAAGAGGAAACTTGTGAAGAAGGGAGAAGCTGCCGGACAGAGCGGGGAGCAAGAAAAAAGGCATAAGGAGACGAATGGGAAAAAAAGCAACAACCGCAGAAACGAAACCCGACAACATCAGCCGGCAGGACAAGTCCGACTGCGGGAAAGACGCACAAGAAGAAGGGCGGCAGGCAGGAAGGACGTTGGGGCCGGCGGGGCGCGTACGGGCGTGTGGGCAGCTCAAAGTTTGTGCTTGAGATTATATAACATTTGTTTTACTATGATTTCGTTTTTAACGGCTTAAATTTATCTGAAAAAACAGCAGTCAGAAGAGGCGGAGACAACAATGAACAAAAAATATTGGATGTGTGTTTTGGCGGCGGTTGCCGTCGGCGGTACAACGGTTCAGGCCCAGCAGTATAACTCGGAACCGGTGATGAATGAGATTGCGGCAATCCGTCAGGAGCTGGAAATTTTGCAGCGCCAGGTTTACCGGGAGCAAAACGACGGGATTTCCAATCCGAGGTCAGCAGCCGATATTGCCGTTAAAATCGGCGAGTTTGACGAAAAGCTGCGCCGACTCAGTGGGCAGGTTGACGAGGCCAATTATAAAATCAGGCAGCTGGAAAACAAAATTGAGTTGATTAACAAGGATGTTGACGTCCGAATTAAGATGATTGAGGGGAAACCGGTCAGCGGCAACGGCGGAGCGGTTTCGGCCTCTGCCGCGGAAAAATTTAAAGCGCCGGTTGCCGTTGGCGCTCCCCAAGCGGTTACCGGCGACAGCATTGCCAAAGGTGACGATTTGGCTCCGGTAAAAACCAAGGCGATACAGCAGATTTATGACGAGGGGCTGGAAGCCGTCAAGATCAGCGATTATGCCGTGGCCGAGCAGCGCTTTAACGAGATTTTGAAAAAAGCACCTGACGACAAGCTGGCCGGCAATGCGCAATACTGGCTGGGAGAAGTGTTTTACGGGCAGAAAAATTATCAGAAGGCGGCGGTTGCCTTTGCCAAAGTTATTGAAAAATACAAGGATGGCCCCAAAGGTCCCGACAGCCTGTTGAAACTCGGAATGTCCATGCAGAATCTGAAGAAAAATACAGAAGCCTGCCAGGCTTTCAAAAGTATGAAGACAGAATTTCCAAAGGCAGAAAAAGCGGTTTTGGATCGGGCTGCCAACGAAATCAAAAAACTGGGCTGCAAGTAGCCGGCGATGAAAAACGTGTGGCAAAGCGAGCTTGACCATTGTTGGTCGTGGCTGGCCGGAAAGCCGGAGTTGGCCGGGCCATGGGCGGTCGGGGTGTCCGGCGGTGCGGACTCGCTGGCTTTGGTGTTTCTGCTGCAAGAGTGGGCCAAGGAAAAACAGGCTGATTTTACGGCATTGACCGTGCAACACGGTTTGCGGCCGGAAGCGGAAGCTGAGGCGCAATATGTGGCGCGGCTGATGAAGGCGCACGGAATCAAGCATCATATTTTATATTGGAAAGGCGAAAAGCCGGTCAGCGGCGTAGAAAGCGCCGCCCGAACGGCGCGCTATGAGCTGATGTATGACTGGTGCCGCCAAAACGGGGTCGGCGCTTTGCTGATTGCCCATCATAAGCGTGATCAGGCCGAGACTTTTTTGATGCGTTTGCAACGCGGCAGCGGGGTAGACGGTTTGTCGGCAATGGCGCCGGTCAGCAAATGGAAAAATCTGTATGTGGTTCGGCCGCTGTTGCAGACGGATCCGGAATGTTTGCGCGCTTATTTGGAAGGACGGAAAATTTCCTGGGTCGAAGACGCTTCCAACGATTGTGATGATTTTTTGCGGGTTAAAATCCGTAAAATGCTTCCGGCATTGGAGGCGGATATCGGCTTGAGCCGCGAACGATTGTGTAATACGGCTTTGGAAATGGCGCGGGTGCGCGATTATCTGGAAAAGCAGACGGCCGAATTTGTGGCGGCGGAAGCCGGGTTTGCAGGAAACTGCGGCGTTAGTCTGAAACCCGAAGCATTGGGAAAACTGCATGAAGAAATCGGTCTCAGGGTTCTGAGTACGCTTTTGAAGAAAGTCGGCGGCAAGATTTATCCGCCCTGTCTGGAAGAAGTAGAGCGTTTATGGGAAGCCGTTCGGAAACCGGATTTCAGAGGGCGGACGCTCGGCGATTGCGAGATTTTTTTGTTTCGGAAAAAAATATGGATTATCCGTGAATTGAAAAATACTGAAAAATTGCCAAGGAAAGAGTGGGAGAATTTTGTTGCTTTGCATCCGGAATATGCCAAATCGGAATTGCCGTACAAATTGCGGCGGGTACTGTATGCGGCGGCTGATTTAAAATCTTGACAGCAAAAGTTGTTTTCGGTAGCTTGGAAATCAAATAACAATTTTTATTTCAATTAATTTTTTAATTATGGTACGAATCGATTTTGCAACGCTTAATGCGTATTTGAGTAATCGGCAATGTCCGGTTTTTATGTATAGCGACGGAACGGTTTCTTTGGAATTGGATCTGAAGAAAAGGCTTATTGGCTGTTGGGATAATCTGAACGATGCTTCTGCTGACTTGAAACAGAGTGTTGATATCTGTGTCCGGGTGGGAAATCAGCTGTTGGAAAGATGTTTTCCTTTTTATGTCGATACCGATTGGCGAGTGGTGACCCAAATGCCGGCAGGCGAGGTCATTGGGCGAATTTGGGATGGATTGGATTATGTTTCGGAACCGTGTAACGGTGTGTTCCCGAAAGTCGGTTGGTATGCGTTTGCAGGCGGGAAATTTTCACCGGATCCGAATGCTTATGCGAATTGTCAAGGCGTGGTCGGCTGGGTTAATCCTAACAAACATGCTTCGCAAGGACAACGGGGATTGATTGTTACGCGGGACGAAGTCAAAGCGGTATGGTCAAATGATTATTGCGAAACCAATGCCCGAGACGAATATGACGGGAAGTACAATACCGAGAAGCTAATTGCTTACAGTAAGAAGCACAAAATAAAATTTCCGGCAGCGGAATGGTGCGTTCGGTACAGCAAAAACGGCGTCAGGCCGGGAGATGGTTTTATGCCGGCTCTAAAACAGCTGAAACGGATTGTCGCTAACCGGGAGATTGTTAATCCGGCTTTGCAAAAGATTGGCGGGGTTGAGCTTCACGGTTGGATTTGGTCTTCGTCCGAGGGCACCTACTACGGTACGTGGCTCGTGCGCGCTACTGACGGCTATGTGTACCACGCCACTAAGGACGACGTCGATTACGTCAGGTGTGTTTTGGCTTTTTAGGTAAAACTATAAAAAACTCTCTGTGAATACGGAGAGTTTTTTGGTCTTAATGCTTTAGAGATTCTTTTTGTTGTTATTCCGGTTATCAAGCCGCCATCCGGATAAAATGTAGACGAAGATCTTTTGGAGGATAATACGACGGAAAAGGGATGCTGCCGGTCATGAGAAAATATTTGACAGTAATTACCACTTATGGTAAAAACTTTTATATGAGAAATTATTAATAAATTAAAAACATATAGATATGGAATGTAAG
>ULUO01031941.1_pt1 | contig 78580 bp, 46 predicted proteins | sample 1958611 | NCBI WGS metagenome assembly ULUO01 (sample SAMEA4835762, study PRJEB28245) | human gut metagenome | biome: gut microbiome; material: fecal sample | place: Denmark | collected 2008
TAGCCAAATAAGAATTTATTAGCTTATTTTCTACAAGATTTGATGTTAACAACTTTTTATATATAAATGAAATAGTTCGACTATAGACAATTCGTTATCGTTTTCGGGCTGCGTATCTTTTATTATTCTTTCATTTACTAGAAAAGTCTAAGGATGCCACAGTAATTTTCTTGTTCTTATAGATAAGCTTTTAATACTATTTGAAATTATTTAATAAAACATTTATTCTAATGTCCTAAATAGGAGCAAAATATATGAAATTTAAAAAACTAATATCAATATCTACTCTTGTATTGATGAGCTTGACAAGTTGCAATGAGATTAAGCCATCTTCTTCTCAAACTCCTGGATCTACTACACCAAATTCATCTTTTACACCAATAGAACCTACAGCACCTGATTTCTCTGATTATGATTTAGATGTCATGGACGACTACACCTATGAAGGTCAATTAGGTGAAGTTACTATAACAAATAAAAAATTAACCATCACAAAAGATGGTCAATCAAAAGATCTAATCCCAACTTCTATAGATGAAGAAATACAAGGTGATGATATAACAAGAACAGTAATATCATTCTCCAAAGATTTTAATGATGATGACTATAAGGCCTACCTATCTTTTGATGAAAAGATGGTCTTAATTCTTGAGAAAGGTGATGAGTCTTATTCATTCATGCCTTCTATCAAAAGCATGAATGGAGCATTCTTCTCACCTTATTATGAAGCAGAAGTTTCCAAATATGATTTAATCTACTATTTCAGCGGAGATTATTCAGTCGATAGAGATGTATTCTTAGTTAGACAATCCACTGCAGCTGGATCAACTTTAAATTCCTATTATACAAAGTCCTACTTAAAAGACATGGATGGAACTGTTGAATTAATAGCAGATTACTACGACTACACTGATAATTATCTATATGAATCTATGATGCTAGAAAATAACGGGTCTTATATAGATTTAGTCAACATATTATCAAATAATGAAGTCGTATTCAGAAGCTGTCCTGCTTTTATGAACTATGATGTCTTTGACGGATCAAAGACAATAGACTTATCCTATGATTTCGATAATAAGACTGTATCCTTTGATGGCGATACATATCAAATAGAAGGAATCGTAGATGAAAAAGAAGGAAGTGAATATAGAATCACTTCTGGAAGTAAGTCTTATTTAGTAAAACCTAGTGCTTATGGAATTACCTTTATAGATTCTTCAAATAAAGAAACATTCATGCCATATGAAGATTATTCTTCATATTTATATGGTAGCTTCTCTTATAAGAATTTCAATTTCTCCTTCAGCTTAGATGAAGAGACAAATACTAACAAATTAAAAATCAATAATGTTGAAACATCATTTAGCTTTGATGTCTATAAAAACTTCAAAGCTATAAAAGTTGAATACGATGGAAAGACATATCATTTTGTTCCTTATAAAGACGATATAGCTTCTAATTACGTAATCAAAGGATATGTAAGTGAAAAAGAGTTATTCTTAGTAAATAAATCTCTTTATTCAAATTACTTTGTAAACGACTTCACATACAAATCAAAGACTGAGAAAGAAACATTGGTGGTAGACAAAGATTTAAAGGTAACCTATCAATCTAAGACTGTCGATTCTAGTATTCTATATGTTCCTTCTTCTGATTCCACTTATCTAGAATTCACAATGGATTCAAATACATATCAATTCAAATTATTCGACACTGGAATCAAAGCATTTGAATTGATAAAAGAAGATGAATCAAAGATATTCATACCTACTAGCAGTTTTGAATCTCTATTAGGCGAATACACCACCAAATATCAAATCGACTTAACTATCGCTGCAGATAAATTAACTTATAAAGAAAATAAAGTCGATTATGAAATGAAGCCATACTACATAAAAGATTCATTTGCATATGTGATCGGTCTTTATTTCACCATCAATAATGAAAAGCATTTGATAGAAGTAGGATCAAACAACGCTATGGTTGGAGGAGTATTTAAAAATAATGTATTCACTCCAAATGAAACTTTCGTTCCATATGACATGTTCTTAGATTTGGTAGGCACATATGAATTCAATGGTGCCTATGGAACAGAAAAGATAAGAATCACTTCTGATGGAAAGATGTATGCTGATAGTCTCAACGATACTAATAATGGATTAGTCGAGAAGGAATATGACTATTCATTGAGCATAACTACATACCAGGGAAACAAAGCTGTAAGAGTAGCTATGAAATACAGCAACTTAACTGAAGTCTATTTTATTAAAGATGGAGCTAGTTTGGTCTCATTCAATAATAGATATGCCGTTGACTATATCTACAACTATAACGGAGTATATGCAAACGGTGATAATTCGACTGTCATATATCTAACCGCTGATCAGTTATATGTAAATGGATCATTAACTTCTTATTCTTCATATGAAAGCAAAGATGGAGTAACAACAATAACAACAAGTTCATCGACATTCAAATTCAAAGAAGTAGATGGAATAAAGAAAGTCGAATATAACAATGAGACATTGAATTCAGTCAATTTCGATATAACAAAGTTTGTTAAAGACTATACGACAACTAGTGGAACTACATATTCATTTAAAGCTGTCGTAGATCCTATTACAAAGATAACTTCATATGTGCTGAGCGATGGAACAACAAATTATAATTATCTAATCACTTCATACAACAATAAGATTGCATTGAAGTTCTCAATTTTATCTACAACTATTTACTTATATGAGGATAGTGGTGAATATAAGATTGCTTCTGAAAGCTCAATACCTCTTCCTCCACCTCCTCTTCCTCCTTATAAAGGATAAAGGTGTATTTGATTAAAACACTACATTATTGTAGTGTTTTTTGTGTTGTTATGTACCCATAAACTTGAGCTGATCAACTTGGCTCTAGAAAAGAACAAAAAAATGGTGATTTCAAAAGAAGAGAATATTGCTTTCTAAAACTGATGAATTACGATAAGATTTCTCAATATCTAAGGTCTTCAAGTCCCTGAAAAATACCCAAGCTGACACTTTTATGTACCTAAATTTAAATTTATTGTGATATAAATAAATCATTCTTTACTTATATACAGAGATACCCATATGAATGAACAACAAATAATAGAATTAGAAAAAATTATAGGATATGAATTCAAGGACAAGAATTTACTAATCCAATCATTCACTAGAAAATCTTATTCAAACGAGCATAAAGATATAAAAAATAATGAATGTTTAGAATTCATAGGTGATGAAGCTATAGATGTCATCGTAGCAAAAAAGCTATGCGAGAAATTCGGAACTTATAATAATGGTTTCTCATTCAATCCTTTTGATGAAGGCACTATGACGATGATCAAATCCAATTTAGTAGATAGAGACACTCTATTTACTAGAATTAAGGAATTAGGCTTGTCTAACTTCTTATTGATGGGTGAAGGAGATAAAAAGAGAAAAGTCGATAAAGAAGATAAAACCCAAGAGGATTTATTTGAATCAATTATAGGAGCAGTAGTTATTGATTCTAAATGGAATTACGAAGAAATAGAAAAAGTTATCGTAAAGATGTTAAATCTTGACTATTTTCTTTCAAATATACAATCTTTTTTGGAAGAAAAGAAAAACTATCAATGCCTTGTAAGAATGTGGCTTCAAAAAGAAAACATCTACTCTAAAAAGCTATTTTCTTTCAATGACGAGGATAAAAATAATATAATAGCTACAATAAGAATATCTGATGAAGAATGTCATGGCGAAGGTGACTCACAAGAAGAAGCAAAGAAAGATTGCTTCAATAAAGCATATAAAATCATAGAAGAAAAAGGATGGGCCTTATAGTGTACTGCACCCTTTTTAAATATAACTAATATTATTCGGCAACAGTAGTGAAAGTTATTTTGGAAATTTGGATAATTCCATTTTTGCTCTTTTTGCAATCAATTACATATCTATAATAGGCATTTGCAACTGGAGTTTTTATTTTAGTTGTTTGTTCTCCTTTTGCAACATTCACATCATAAGAAGTGGTTGTATCATCAGTAAAATTCTCTGAAGTAGAGACTAACAACTTAATGCTATTAATTGATTCAAGTGTTACAGCATCAATCTTTATAGTAGATTCAGCAATAGCTTCAGCAAATGGGGAATCAGTAGTAATTGTTCCTGTTGAATCACCTTTTTTTGAGCCAAATCTAACATAATCCCACGTTCCTTTGAAGTTATTACCATTAGCAATGGTGAATTTTAAATTATCCGATGTGTTTTTCCAAGTACTAACATAATCATTAACCGCTTCGTTATTATCTTTTACAAACGAAACTGTGTACACCTTAACCACGGGAGCAGATTCACTTACAAACTCGACTACAACTTTGTTGTTCAATTCAGCAGTAAACTCAGCTGTGTTATCATCGGCTACAGTCAAAGCTCGATCATTGACCTTGATGGAAGAGACTTTATATAATTCCTTAGGTGTAGCAGTGACCGTAAGTTTATCTCCAACCTTTCCTTCCTCAACTGTGACTGTTCCCTTTTCAGCATCATATTCAGTCACTACCTTAGCAGCTACCTTCTCAGCTGAAGAATCAATAACCACTGCATTGACTAATTCCTTAGTACCATTATAATTTTTGAATGTTCCTGCAATAGTGATTTCTTTACCTAAATAATCTGAAGTGATAACTTTAGCACCTTTATCAAATAAGAATTCAGTTCCATCAAATGAATAGTTATTATCTAAATATGTACCATACACATATAATTCCTCACCAGTAGCCTTATCAGTCAAATAAAGATTTCCAAATTGTGCGTTTTTAATCTCAGTCAACACACCAGTTGTTACATATAGATTTGCATCATCATCAGTTGTCATCTCATTCAACTCTTTGAGGGTCTTCTTCACTACATTATTCTCAGTAACAACTGTAGTTTCATCTTCATCGTGATCATAACCATATGCTTCAACAGCAGTCAAGGCATCCATTGTGACTGTAGTTGCTACAGTTCCATCAGAATGAATGGACATCTTGTCACCCTTTGCAACTGTGAACTTGTTATCCTTCAATGTAGCAACAACAGGAGTATTGTATGCACTTGTTCTTTCATCACCTAAGATCAATCCACCAGAAACTACTTCATTTCCAGTCTTCCAAGATCCGGCAGTGGTCTTATATTTTGTATTAGTAGTAACATTAGCTTCAGAAGCATCCAACCATTTACCTGTGGATACAAAGGTAGATCCTGAGATATCCCAGTTTCCAGTTCTAGCAATGACTGCTTGTCTATCAGCAGTAAAGGTTGAATTCTTTACAACTACCTTAATTCCTTCAGTATTGCCTAAGAATCCAGTGTTATCAAAGTCATCAGAAGTAACTGTGACCTTAGTATTGTCAATTGTAATAGTCTTGTTTTCACCGTCGAGGTTATTAGTTCCTATACCATAAGCACCTAAATTTGAGCTACCTTTGATATTGATTGTAGAATTCAAAATCTTAGTTTCAGTAGTGCTGGAGCAATAAATACCAGTGATAGGATTAACTGTACTAATACTACTATTGCTTACAGTGACTCCATCTAATGTAAAAGCTGCAAGATACGAAGAATCGATGACATTGACTGTTCCCTTGTCATAATTAGAAACGATGCTTCCATTCTTTAATGTGACAGACTTGTTTCCAAGGGTTGTAGTATCAGTATTGGCATCTCTAAGCATTCCATTCAATGTGCTAGTGATGGTATGTCCATCCAAATCATATTCAGTGGTTCCTTTAGCTAAAGGTAAAGTTACACCGAGAGTGACATCTCCTGCAAGCTTAACCTTGATATCTTGAGCATTTTTAATCTCATTGATAACAGAATCAGTAAACTCAGATATTGTATGAACATCTGTGAAGGTAGCTGAGATATTAAGATCCTTCTCAATTGATTGTTCAAAAGAATATCCACCTTTCTTATCTTCAGGTACTTCGATAGCTTTTCCGTCAACTGTGATAGTCTCGATCATGAATCCTTCATTAGGAGTTACAGTGACGACTGCAGTATCACCATATAAATAATCCTGAGAATCATCTGCTTTATTCTTATGTTCAATCGTTCCATGTTCACCGGCATTGACTGTGATAGTTTCATTTTCAAGGCCGAACTGTACAGTGACGAACAATCCATATTCACCCATAGTAGTGGTATATGTATTGTCGCTAGCCCATTGTACTTGCTCTTCATTAATAGTTAAGTATTTAATCTCATATCCAGTTTCTGGTGTGAAAACGAACTTTACTTCATCACCGTATGTAGCTTGAGTTTTATCACCTTCTACAGCAATAGTACCATGAGTAGGAGTATCCCATTCGATAGAGTATACGGCTAACTTAAATTCAGCAGTGACAGTAAGTCCACCGGAGACCATCTTCACCTTAGCTTCCCAATAAGTCTTTCCAGTAGTTGAATCTTCCTTAGTCACATAGTCAGCATCACTTCCATTCACCTTAAAGGAACTCACATCATATCCAGTATCAGAAGTAATCTTGAATGTTACATCTTCACCAATCTTAGCAGTAGACTTATCAGCACTAATACTTCCATGATCGGCTTGGGTGATAGTGACTGCAGCACTGTTGATTTCAAATTCAGCAGATACAGTGAGACCACCTTCGACCATCTTTACAACAACTTGATTAGAGTCATTCAGCTGTTTTTCATCATTGTTGACTTTGAATGACTTTACTGAATAGTTCTCATCAGGAGTAACAGTAAAGGTGACATCAGCACCAACTTCAGCAGTCATCTTATCAGCAGTGACACTACCATGCTCAACTGCTCCAATAGTAACTGTTCCAGTCTTCTTCTCAGGTTGTTGAGTAGATGGAGCGGTTGGAGTAGTGGGATTGTTGCTACCAGGCTGAGTAGTAGAACTATCATTTCCTCCATTACATCCGACTAATGACGCAATCAAAACGGATAAAGCAATTAAATGATTCTTCTTTTTCATTGTTTGGAATTTATTCTCCCTCCAATTTAATCTTAACATGTATCTTGCTTGAAAGAGCTATCAAAATAAGCTTTTCAGCAAATTTCATTAGTTTTTACTGAAGATTTACATTCTCACCGACTCATATTTACCTATTTATCTTTTTTGTTTTTACTTCAATTGAGGATAAATAAAACAATTTTGCATTTATAAACAAAAAAGGTAGAAATCTACCTTTTTAATTAACTAAGTCTATATTATTTCGAATCTAAATATTTATCAAAGAATCTTTACTTATATATTCCCTTGTACTTCTTATCCAAATAATCTATGAATTCCTTAGAACTAAATTCTTTGTGAGTTATAGACTTAATCCAATCCTTAGGATCTAATAGACATGCATTCTTAAACACTCTCTTAGTCATCCAGTCTTTGACCAAATCCATTCTACCTTCTTTCAACACCTGATCTAATCCACCATACTTCTTAAAGGATTTATCCATTACGTTTCTATACATGATGTTGTATGAATTTCCAACTGCATATACAGGAAAATAGGCGAAAGAATCACACCAATGAACATCCTGCAATATTCCACTTCTATCATCTTCAACATCCAGTCCTAAATAATCCTTATATTTTTGATTCCAAACTTTATTTAAATCCTTAGTACTTAATGTCTTATCAAAAAGACCTTTCTCTATCTCATATCTTATGACGATATGAAGCGAATAAGTCAATTCATCAGCTTCTGTTCTATAAGGTTGACGGAATACTTTGTTAGCTGCTCTATAGAATTCTTCGACTGTTACATCATCCAATACTGGTGCGAAGTATTTCTGCATGGTAGGAAATACAAAAGACAAGAAAGAATAACTTCTTCCTATAACATTCTCATAGAATCTAGATACAGATTCATCCATATCCAATGTTTGATGACCACCAAGCAAATGTTTTCTAACTATAGCAGGTGTGTTTTGTGAGAACAAAGCATGACCTGTTTCATGCATTATCGAATAGAAATTTGATATGAAGTTCTTCTCATAATAATGAGTAGCTACTCTACAATCAGATGCACTCAATTCAGATGTAAAAGGATGCTCTGTCTGACCTAAAGTTCCTTTATCGAAATCAAATCCTAATAGTTTCATCAACCAAAGAGAGAACTCTCTTTGTTTTTCTATAGATACTTCTCTAAACAAGAAGTCATCTCTAATGATTTCTTTGGATTCATAAACTCTATTCAAGATAGGAATAATGCCATCTTTAAGACTGTTGAAATAGATATCTAAATCCTCAGTAGTAAATCCAGGCTGAACTTCATCAGTCAAAATATCCAAAACTTTCTTTCCTTTTGCGTCATCTCTAAGATTTACCCATTTTCTAGTATATTCGACATTTTTCTTCAACTGACCTTCAAATAAAGAATAATCATTCTTTTCTTTAGCATTAACCCATACGTTAAATGCTTTGCTAAAGTTGTTGGAATAAATCTTTTCAAATTCAGGAGTTACATTCTTTGAACTCAAATAATCTCTATATAAAGATTTAACTAAGACTTTGTCATATTTATCCAAAGACTCGAAATTCTTCATAGCATAAATAATTGAACTTATGAATTTCTTCTTTTTGCTGAGAGCAAAAGATTTACCTGACAAGTAAGTTAGTTGCTCACTTTCTCTATCTCGTCCATCTCTTGGAGCGCATGTTTCCAAATCCCATGATATGACTCCAGACATATCACTATAAAACTGCATCATCTTCACTGTCTCATGAATTACCCTCAATGACTTTGTTAATTTCTTTTCTTGATCCATATCAGTCCACCTCTTATTAATAGAGTATAAATTATTCATCTAAATAAAACATCTAAAATTGATATTGTTCATCTTGGATAGTCCAACATACATTTCTCTTAAATCCTTTGTTTAGCATAGCAAACAAAGAAATAATTCTTTCTTTTAATTCGAAAGTGATCTTTGGAATTCGACTTTTTCTGTTTATTTTTCAAAATTCATATAGTCTCATCCTGATATTAGTATTTTGAATCCACTTTTACACTTAAATAGATTCTTTATTAGACTTTACTTATAAGCACATATATAAGATGAAAATATATATTTATTAGAAAACAGCAGGTATTTGAAAACACTTTCAAAAATACTTTGTTTTTTTGCTTGCTTTTATAAATCTAAGGACTATAATTACAAGGCAATCAAGAGATTGCAAATAACTAAGTTAATTATTTCCAACATAAAATTCCTTTTGCTCGCTCCGGATCTAATGCAAATTAGGTTCGGAGTTTTTTTATGTCTTTTATTCCATATCCAAAGGAAGTTTCTTCTTTGGAGATGGATAAATAGAATCTAGTAACTTCCAAGATTCATCTGATATTTGAATCTTAGATGCTTCAATATTCATCTTTAGATGCTCTACATGAGAAGCTTTAGGAATAGATGTTATATCCTTATCTCTCAAAGTGAAGGCTAAAAGGAGTTGAATAGGTGTAATTCCATATTCTTTAGATATTTCTATTACTGTCGAATTAGATAAAAGCTCTCTTTTCAATGATCCAGCCTCTGCCAAAGGACAATAAGACATAAATCTAATGGCATTATTCTTTAAAAAAGGAATAAGACTGTACTCTACACCTCTTGATCCTAAATGATATAAGCATTGATCAACTCTGCAATTGTAACCATCTTTAAGGCTTAACAACTCTTGCATATCATCAATATCAAAGTTAGAGACACCCCAATCTTTGATAAGACCTTGTCTCTTTGCTTCTTCCATACATCTTATGGTTTCTTCCAATGGAATCTCGCCTCTCCAATGCAATAAGTACATATCCAAATAAGATGCATTCAATCTTTTTAAAGAATTAGAAAGGCTGATGAAGAAATCATCATATCCAGCATTCCAAGGCAATATCTTAGAAACAATATATAATCTTGACCTATCAAAATCCTTGATAGCTTCTCCTATCAAGGATTCAGATTTACCATCCCCATACATCTCAGCTGTATCTATCAATGTCACTCCATTTTGAATTCCATATCTAATACTTTCGATTTCAGCTTCATATAATTTTCTATTTTCTCCAAAATGCCAAGTTCCTTGACCTAATCTATCCATTTTAAACATGATTACATCATTCTCCTTATAAATAATATAAAACACGACTAACTTATTTCTTAAGAACAAAAAATAGCTGTTTTCACAGCTATTCAACTTCTACGTTATCTATTAAGAACCAAGGGCAAAGAGCGGCTTCTATAGAGCAATCCTCTCTCTCAGAAGAAAGTCCGATTACATCTCGTAAGAATTCATCAGCTTTTCCTTTTATAGTTCCTCTTACAGGCTTTCCAATCTTTCCTTCTTTTATCTCATAACCATAAAAAGGAATCTCAAGATTTATCTCAGCATCTCTCTTTATCTTTTCTACACAGTCCTTATCAAATCCTTCTACTATATATCCATTATCTACAGACCTTATCAATCCCAAAGATGTATTATCTGCTGAAGGTGCAACGACGAAGTATTGAGACTCGGGAATTCCGTATGTGGCACAAGAATTAGATCTAATATTCAATATCTCACCGTATTCAGTATCCAAGAAGAAACAGCGAAGTCTTCCATGATCTATGGCCATAAACTTCTCAGTTGCATTTCCTTCTGTATCGAATGGAGTGGATTGAACTGAAGAGATAATAGGATCATTTAAGACAGTTAGTAGTGGTGAGAAAGCATCCTTTCCAAACTGATCCTTATATACTGATTTTCCCGAAGCTACCATCGCACCAGAGAGATGAAGATCAGCAATATGAAGGATAGTAGCAGCACTTCTTGGAGAAAAAGCCACTTTATATTTTCCCTTTTCAGCTAGACCAACCTTGAAGGAAGACATTATTTCTTTATCTATTCTATTAGCCAAATACTCAGGTTTAATAGTCATCAAATTGTATCCAATATATGTCTCAGTAGCAGAACTCTTCTCGCCATCAGGCTTTGTGAAGGTACAGTCTGCTTTCATCACTATACGGTCAAACTTCTTCTCTACTTTTAATCCTTTAGAATTGACCATCATTCTTCTACCAGTTATCAAGGTGGTTGAAATTTCATTTATAGCATCATCGTTGAACAAAGAATTCATTCCTTTTAAAGATTGAACAATCTTATTGTTTAAAATCTTTAGATTATCTATCTTCACGTTAGATAATTTAAATCCACTAGATTTATATCTTTGACCAGGTTCGCCAAAAAATTCAGGTCTACATAATCTATCGCTATTCAAAGCAGATTGCTTAATAGATTTAATGATTTCATCAACTCTATTCTCATCTAATTTGTCATCTTCAAAAGTACCTAATCTCTCTTCATACATTCCTCTATAACGAATTGAGACAACATTTTCTTTTATGTCAGTCGTTATAACACCTTTTACATTTGATACTTTAATTTCATTATGGACTTTATAGTCAATTTGAAAAGGGGATATTCCTTCTCTTTGGCAAAGACTTAGAATAGTATCCAACACCTTCTTTTCTTCGTCTGTCATAGTTATCACTCCTTTTCGCTTTTAATGTCAGTTGACTTTCATTTATATAAATAAAAAGTAAATAAAACAAATTCATTAGAAAGCGGTATTATTATAACCGATTTTTAAGCTAAATTCCTAGCTAGAAAGGCGGTTTATAACTATGAGCGAGAATATAAAGGAAGAAAAAAGTTGTGGTGCTGTAGTATATAAAATAATAAATAACCAAAGATACTATCTAGTAGAGAAGATGAATTTAGGACATACTTCAATTCCAAAGGGCCATGTAGAACCTACGGATAAAAATGATGAAGATACAGCTAGAAGAGAAATTAAAGAAGAGACTTCTTTAAACGTGACTATAGATACTGGATTTAAGCACCATATAAATTATTCTCCATTTCCTGGAATAGACAAAGATGTCTATTTCTTTGTCGCTGAATGCAAAGAAGACACCATCGCTCACGATGACCACGATGATGAAGTCAAATCATGTATTTGGCTTCCTATCAAAGAAGCTATAGATGCAGTAACCTTTGAAACAGATAAAGAGACGTTGAGAAAAGCTGATGAATATTTAAAAAATAGAAATAATTAAAACGAATTTATTCTGACTCTATAAATGACTCTGTAAAAATAGTAAATAGCAAGCCCATAAATTTTGACCTATCGAAATGGCGGCTATTATATTAAGAAAAGCAAAAATCCAAATGATGAAAATTTGCAAAAAAGACAACGTGATTTTTGAACATAAAATAAAGGTTGATGCCAAATGTTCTTTTTAAGAGCATTCTTCTCATAAATATACTTAAAATAATTATGTCTGAACACTTTTATTATTTTATTTAAAAATGTAAACTAATATCTATATGGACAAAATAAAAACAGAATTAGTTAATTCAATAAAGGAAGGAAAGTGGTGCCAAATCACATATGACAACACTGAAAGAGGAAATACTAACTTCTGGATTTTCATTTTGGATATAAATCCCGAAAAAAAAGTTAAAAGTTGAAATGTATAATCATTCAATCAGTGAAAAAATATTGAACGCTGAATTGAAATTTGAAAAAATAATTTCGGCTCAAGTAATAGAATTCACAGATCACGAACCCTCTTTAAACCTGATAGAAAAAATTCAAAAAAATCCAATTGCATTTGCTTGGTTGGAATTTGAAAAATTCAACAATAACATTCTTTTATATCTCGAAGATTGTTATAAATTAGATAACGATCCTTTCGAATCATCCTATACAATGATTAAAGGTTTAGATTATGAAAAGCTTAAGAGAGAAAAGAAAGTAAAACTAGATATAAAACAAATAGATAGTGTCATAGATCTAATAAAGAAAAATGACTTCAATTCTTATTCTAAAGTCTATAACGAATTATCAATGTCTATTCTTTCAATTGATGAGGGTGGGAAGAAATTCGTATTCATTTATCAAAATCTAGCATACAATCCTAAGACTCAAGAATTATCTTTAAACGGACCTTTAAAATTCAATCAAAACTATAGTGTTAAAGATACGAGACACTCCCTTTCAAATTATACTGAGCTTTCAGTAGCTGAATTTCAAAAGTCATACGAAAATAACCCTATACAAACAATAGAACTCTTAAGAAACAATCTTAGGAAAAAGCAAGAAATCGATACAAGACCCGACATTCTTATAATACAAAGAAATTTAATTGTTCCTTTCAATCAAATCTTTAAAAACATAGAAGATGAGGCGTCTGAAGGAAATCTCAATATTCCTATGAGAGCTTTCTTTGGCGATATAAACATTAAAGACAATGGTATGTCTAAGCCTAAGATTGTTCTTTTCGACAGCAGAATTAATGCTGATCAAATGTTCGTAGTTTATTGTGCTATGAAAAATCCTGTGACCTATGTTCAAGGGCCTCCAGGAACAGGAAAAACTCAAACTTTATTCAATGTCATTGTTTCAGGTTATTACAACGACAAAACAATGCTCATCACTTCAAATAATAATATTCCAGTAGATGGAATCATCGATAAATTAAGTTTTGAATACAATGGTAAAAGTGTTCCTTTTCCGTACTTAAGACTAGGAAATCAAGCTAAGAATATCGAAGCTACAAGAAAAATATTAGATTTATATAACTACACATTCCAAGACAAAATCGATCAAAATAAAGTTAAAGAAATTAAAGAAAAAGTTAGATCAAAGAACGCTGATTTAGTCGAAAAATTAACTTCATATAGAGACCTCCAGTTAAAGAAAGAAAAACTAAAGGCCTTATTGAACGTACAAGATCAAACAGAGCAAGCAACTACAGATAACAGATTTAAAAAGGCTATTGCAAATCTTCAAGACGAAATATCAAAAACAACTGAAATCAAAGATGAAGATTTAACCAACATCGCTTTTGCTGCAAAAAGAGATCCTGATTCACAATATTATCTTTATGCCTCTTCTTTAACTCATTTAAAAAGATTGAGAGGAGCAGAATATAAAGATTTAATAAGGATTGTTTCTATTGCTGATGATCAAGTTAGAGTAAGAGAATTCAACACTTGGTGTAGTTCTGATGAAAACATGAAGCTGTTAACCGATGTGTTTCCTATTATTTTCACAACTAATATTTCTTCTTATCATCTCGGCAACAAATTCTTATTTGATACTGTAATCATGGATAAAGCTGGTCAATGCGCTTTAGCTATATCTTTAATTCCAATATCTAAAGCCAAAGCATTGCTTTTAGTTGGAGATGAAGATCAGCTTCAGCCGATAACACAATTACTACCAAACGCAAATAAAGAGCTTAAAAATAAATATAAGATTTCTAATACATATGATTATGCAGAGCAAAGCATTCTAACTTGTATGAGAAAAGCTGATAATATTTCTAACAAGCTGCTTTTAAAACATCACTATAGATGTGGCAAGAACATAATCAACTTCTCTAACAAATATTTCTACGATAATCAATTAATCATCGACAAAACGACAGGTCCTGGAAACTTGGTGTTTTATGACTGCAAAACGAATGTAATCGGAAGAAATTATTGGAATCAATCTTACGAAGAAGCTCAAGCGATTATTAAATATCTAAAAGAAAAAGGATCTGATAATACAGTAGTAATTACTCCGTTTTTAAACCAGCAAAATCTAATCAAAAATGAATTAAAAGAAGCTGGATTAGGAAACATAGAAGTTAGCACGATTCATAAGATGCAAGGGGCTGAAGCTAAAACAGTAATTTTATCCACAGCGGTAAATCTAAAAACTAGCAAGTGGATAATGAATTGGTTGGAATCACATTCTGAAATTGCAAATGTAGCTATTTCTAGAGCTAAGCAAAATTTTGTCTTAGTCGGAGATCAGGAATCTATAAATAATCTAAGCTCCGAAAATGGAATTTGGAAACAACTCTTTTCGTATGCAAAATCCAATGGTACTACAACAGTAATTCCTCCATCAAGAAATGTAGTCTATGGAAAATCAAATGGATCAATGAACGAAAAAGAATTCTATAAAACAATGTCTCAATTAGTAAGTGTACATGAAAAACTGATGATAAAACGAAATGTACTTGTAAAAGATGTTTTTCCAAACGATGCATCACTTAAAGATTATACCGGTGAATTTGATTCCGTAATCATGAGAAGAAAAAATATATTATCCAAATTTAAAACTTGGATTGTGTTTGAATTCGATGGTGGAGAGCATTACGAAAATTTAGATACAATTAAAAGAGACAAATATAAAGAAGACATTTGCAAAGCAAATAACATTACTTTAATTAGACTTCCCAATTCCTATGCCAAGGATTATACGTTCATTTTAAACATTATTAAGAAATACGAACGTCAAGCTATAGACGAATCAGAGGAAATGCAACTTATATAATAATTAATCAATTGTAAATAAAAAAGAGGGCACATAAGCTCTCTTTTTTCAAGTTCAAAAATAGTATAAGATTTAATGATTTAAGAATATCGAACTTGCGACTATTATTCTACCGCTAAAGTCTTCAATGTTGGCATAGTATTATCTACTAAATTCCAAGAATTTGCAGATAAGTCCGAATATGTAGTTGCTTTGGCCGTAGAGAAATCAACATCAGTATGAATTCCGGATGTATCTTCAATAGGTCCACCCCACTCCCATGCACTTCCATAAGCCAAATCCGAGCTTTGGTTCGTGTATATTCCGCTTACAGTAAAGGTCTGTTTAGAAGGAGCAAAATTCGGTTGTGTTCCATCATTAACGGATCCACCTGCTGGATATGCACATATTGCCATATGGACATCTTTACCTTCACCAGAGACATTTACAACAGAACTCTTAACAGCTGCACTCTCCTTCAAAACACCACAGATAGAAGCACCGAAAGCAAACCAACTAGCTGATCCGTTATTGAATGACTGAACTGAATTGAATAAGCAATTTTCGACAGTTCCAGAAAGAATATTCGTAAGAATAGCTGTACCCCAACCCAAACTGTTTTTAGTCAATGTTCCATCGACTTCAAGATTCTTAATTGTTCCGCTGACTTCTTGGAACATTCCAGAGTTATTATGTCCAGCATCGTTGTTCTCAGAAGATATGATAGAGAAATTAGATACTTTATGGCCACGTCCATCTAAAGTTCCAACTAACTTTCTAGTATCACCATTTCCATTGATTTCCATTCCACCTAAATCGATATCAGCTGTTAAGATAAAGTCATCTTTAATGGTGTTCTTAGCAAGAATCTTAGACTTGAATTCATCTGCTGTGGAAATCTTAACATATTTATCCAAAGATTCAGTAATCTCAATCTCAACTTGATCTGTCACTTCGACTTCCCCAATAGTAGCAGTCAATTTAATAACTTCTTTTCCTGCACTATCAGTTGTGAACTTAGCAGTCTCACCATTAGTCTTATCAAAACTGCCACTATAATTTTCGCAGCTCCATTTATAAGTAACTTCATCTTTATCCTTGTTGGTGACATTAGCAGATAAATTGATTGTTTCTCCAACTTTAACAGAAGTTTTATTAGCTACAATCTTTACTCCAACATCCTCAGCAGACAAAACTGTGAATACAAACTCTTTCTTAACAGATGGATCAGCCTTAGAAGCGATTGTAATAGTCGTTGTTCCAGCACTCAAGGCATTAATAAGACCAGTTTCTGAAACAGTAGCAACTGTCTCATCACTAGATTCCACCGAATATCCACTCTTAGTCGAATCGTTCTTGACTGATATCTTCAATTTCACTGATTGACCTACTACAGTCTTAGTTGCTCCAGTAACAGTCAAAGTAATTTGCTTTTGTACTGTCTGAGATCCATTTCCACCATTATTTGAATTGTCTCCGTTTCCACAAGACACTAATCCAAAGCAAGACAATCCCAATAAACTAATTGCTAATATTTTATTTAATTTCATTTTATTTTATTTCTCCATTTTTTATTAAGCATCTTTTTTAGTAGTCCCATCAGTAGCGACTACAGCACTCTGAGCACCATCCCATGTTCCATCGACTGTGTAAGTACAATTGGTGTAAGTCCCAGATCCAATAGAACTAAATGATTTAATAGTATTGCTTGCCGTATTCACATGGAAAGCTACAGAAGAATCTTCAACCTTACCTTCGTTCGAAAAGAACATTCCAGCAAATGTATTTGTTGCACGTTTTTCAACTACAGTCATATCGATATGAACATTTGATATAGTTCCTTTATTTGTATGAGCTAATGGACCTCTATTAGCTTCGATAGGATTGCTCGTCTTTATATTTACATTTCTCACAACACCGCTAGCAGCGATAATGTTGAACATATCCCAACTAATATCACCTGTGATGGTATGTCCTTGTCCTTCAAATATTCCAGAGAACTCACCAGCCATCCACATCATCTTTGTGGTAGTCAATTCGTCACCTGTCAAATCGATATCAGCAGATAAATAGAAATTTCTCGTAGTATAAGCAGCGCCCTTATCAAATACAGTTTTGAATGTTGCTACATCCTTAATTTCAAATGCACCATCTGGGATTTCATATTTAGGAGCATCAGCAGACTTAACAGTGAATGTAATAGCTTCAGCAGTTAAAGTCTTGTCTCCTAATTTTGCACTCACTGAGACAGTAGCTTCACCAGCAGCTACAGCTGTAATTCCAAATGTTCCATCATTATTGTTGGTTACACTAATCACTGAAGCATCGCTAGGATCAAGAGTATAAGAATAATCAGATAATGTTTCAGTCGAATACTTCAACGAAGTAGTTATGGTTGCAGTCTTTGTGCCATCTTCTTTCATTGAAAGAGAAGTCGTATCAGCACTAGCAGTAAGCTTAGCTTCTAGCTTTTCAGGTGCTTCGCTATCATGAGCCAAGACAGGCATCTTGTTATCTTCAAGAGTCCAAATAGATGAATCCAACGTTGTATAGGCTGAAGCTAAAGTAGAATCAAAGGGAGTGTGATTGATATTCTCCATAACCTGTGCTGAGATATCACGTCCTTCAGGATTAAATGGCTTATAGTTCTCATTTTGAGTATCATGAGCTATGTTTGTATATGCATTCTTCATCACCTGTGTTCCAGTCCATGAATAAGCAAAGAATGGTAAACACATAGCATCAGTTGCATCGAGGTTAGTTACTACATTCTCAACCTTTGCTTCATTTTGAAGTGTAGAGGCAATAACACCATTTCTTGCCCAAGTCCAATCGACCCCAGTTTGAACATTCTTAGCCTCAAACAAACAATCAGTAATTCTAGCTTGAGGTCCACTGACTTCCTTTGCAAGTAGTCCACTAAATCCGGCTGCGTCAATTGTTCCTTTGATATGAATGTTTCTCAATACACCTTGATACATCCAGAATAATCCAGTAGCTTTATCAGTCTCTTGAGAAGAATCATTCTTTACCACAAAGTTTGAGAGTGTATATCCTCTTCCATCAAGAGTTCCGACAAAGGTAGAATTATTTGCTCTTCCATTGACTTGCATTCCACCCAAGTCAATGTTAGCGCCTAAGCAGTACTTTCCGTTTATTACATCTTTCTTATTCAATAACTCAACCATCGCATCAGCAGTTTTAATTTCGGTATATTTGGTATAGTCTGCTTCTACTGTAATATTCAAAGAAGCCTTGTATTCTTTTCCGTTGACTGTAGCGGTGACTTTGACTGTTCCTTTTCCAACATTGGTAGGTGTAAAGTATTGCTTAGATTCATCATCTGTGTAAGGATTTACTACGCCAATATCCTTGGCATCAGTTCCATCCCATACATAAGTAGCACCTTCAACTTGATCGTCTCCGAATGTCGCTTGCAATACTGCAGCTCCATCACCCTCTTTGTAAGATTGTTTGTCAGAAGTTATAGAGAGATTCAAATTGACTTTAGTTTGAAGAGTGATAGCAATAGCAACATCACCTTCGGGCATTACAAACGAATATGAGCCATCTTCTTCCAATGTACAATCTACGTCATTAGCTTTAATCGAAGATAGTTCTTTATTTTCATCATTAACAGCAATATTGAAAGTTACCTTAGTTCCTTTAGTAGCCTTGGTAGCTAAATTAGTGACAGTATAATCTTCCGAAGCAGTATATGTGATGTTGTATTCTACTTCAGGTTCTACTGCCTTATCTTTTAATGTTACTTCAATGACAGCATCAGTTTCACCCATAACGAATGAGTAAACACCATCATTAGCAGTCAAAGCAGTTCCGTTTGCTTTGACTTCATCCAATTCTTTGTTTTCATTCTTTACTTCGACTTTGAAAGTGACTGTTTGACCTTTTTTAGCCTTAGTAGCACTTAATTCTTTAACATCATAATCTTCCGAAGCAGCATATGTGATGTTGTATTCTACTTCAGGTTCTACTGCCTTTGCCTTAAAAGTTACTCCAACATTGTTTTCACCTTCAACTAATTTAAACGAATATGTTGTACCACTGAGGACTTTGTCGTTAGCCTTAACTGAATCGATCTCATATCCTTCATTAGGAGTGATAGTGAGTGTTACAGTTTGACCGACATCGCCATTTGTTTTATCAGCAGTAACAGTTCCTTGATTGTTATCAAATGATAAAACAACAGTTCCTTTCTTTACTTCAGGAGCTTGTGTCGTAGGACTAGATGTAATACCTCCCCCGGTATTACCACCTGTTGGGTTGGTTTCAGGCCCACAAGCTACGAGTCCTGTAGTAAGCATCAAACTAGCTAATACAGCATAAATAGACTTAGCTTTCATAATTGTTTTTCCTCCAAGAATAAGCTTGAAATATCTGTAAGGGCTTACCTGTGATGATAGGTTAACTTTTTAATCAAACAAAGAAGAATATTTAACATGAATTCAATGATTTAAAACTTAATCTTATTGAATTTTAAGCTTATTTTTATAATTTGAGCCTAATTATTAGAGTTTAACTTTGTTTTAATCAATAATATTTTATGCTTTTTTAAGAAAAGGCTTTCTAGATAATTTTAGTTCTTTGTGGTTTAATGTTAATTATTAGAAATCACTATGAAATTAAATAAATTCAAATTAAACTTTGCTGGAATTTGTGCTTTGGCATTAACGTTGATTACATTAGACTGTGTCATAGGCACAAATATAGATTCCATCAACAATTACTTCCAAGAGAGTAGATTTGATTCATCGGATTTTAAAGATGTAGCAACTAAATCCAACGAATTAGTCCAATCGATAGAAGAAGAAGGGGCAGTATTATTAAAGAACAAAGACAATTGTCTTCCCTTAAAAATGAATTCAGATAAAACACCGATCAATGTATTTGGTTGGAATTCATGTGACCAAGGAAATGTTTTAAAGGGTGTAGGATCTGGTGCATCACCTATAAGCGATACTAATAAAGTAACATTAGTAAATGCATTGGAACTAGAAGGATTTGAAGTAAACAATGAAATCATATCCAAATATGATTCCTTCTATAATGGAGATTTCATCAACGAAAACGATTCTAATGACAAAAATAAAAGACTTAGATTGATTCAGCCTTCTATTGATTCATATTCATCAGAAATGATAAATAAAGCTAAATCCTTCTCATCTACAGCCATAGTGATGATAAGTAGAATCCTAGGTGAAAATATGGGTGAAGCACCTAACTATCAAAAAAAGATTAATTCTAATGGTTCATCCTTAGATTACACAAAGCATTATCTAGAATTGAGTAATGAAGAAAAAGACTTATTAAACATGGTCGAAAAGGAATTCGATGATGTAATAGTCTTGATCAATTCAACAAACACAATGGAATTATCATTTCTAAATGATGATAGAATCGATGCCGCTTTAAGCATCGGTCTTCCTGGTCAATCTGGAATGATAGAAGTTGCTAAGATATTGAAAGGTGAAGTTAATCCATCAGGAAAGCTAACTGATACATATCCGGTCGATTTAACAACCGAGCCATCCTTTAGCAATCGTTTTCCAAACAAAGATAATGAAGATATGTATCAAATCACATATAAAGAAGGACTTTACTTCGGATATAGATGGTACGAAACAGCGTGCGAAGAGAAATACTATAGTCAAGATTACAAGAATATAGTCCAGTATCCTTTCGGATACGGATTATCCTATACAACTTTTGATTGGAATTTAAAAAAAGTCGACATCGATCCAAATTCTGAAATAAATAAAGATTCAACTATAACCCTGACATTGGATGTAAAAAATACTGGTGACTACGCTGGAAAGGATGTGATTCAACTATATGGTTTCACTCCATATATCAAGGGACAAATAGAAAAATCATCAATTCAATTAGTGGCATTTGAAAAAACAGATTTATTAAATCCTGGTGAAACACAAAAAGACATAACACTATCTTTCAATCTTTATGACCTAGCTAGTTATGATGCATATGATAAGAATAAAAATGGTCATAAAGGATATGAGTTAGATAAAGGGACTTATACATTCAAGCTGATGAATAATTGTCATGAAATCAAAAATATGGATGATTATCTAGGAAATTCAATCAGCTTTGATTTAGGAGAAACAATAAATTATTCCAAAGACCCAACTACTGAAAATACAGTGGAAAATAGATTTACAGCTTTAAACAGCTATGCTTCAACACCGATAGATGGTAGTTCCGTCAACATAGATCAAAATTATTTGACGAGAGATAATTTTAATAAATCTTATCCAAAAGCTACAGACTATTCGACTATAGACAAAGACAAAATAAAAACAGCCAATGACTATTCTTATAAAGAAGAACTAGATAAAACCATAGCGACATTACCAACTCAAAAAAGCAATAATAATTTATTATTAACCACTGATGAAAATGGAAGTAAATTAACTAGAGCTCAATTAGAAAACTCAGAGACAAAATTGAAATACAACGAAGATTTAATTAAGAAAATAGGCTCTGATTACAATTCAAAAGAGCTATCAGATTTGATTGATCAGATGTCCTATGAAGAGATGTGCGAACTATCTAAGCAAGCTGGATTTAAAACTATTGCCGTAGAAAGTATCGGTAAGCCCCAATACAATGAATACGATGGACCTGCCGGATTAAATACAACTTCCACATCAATTGAAGCCACTAAATGGACAGCATTTCCAAATGAAGTAATCATCGGTCAAACTTGGAATAAACAACTTGCAAGACAATTAGGATATATAGTGGCAAAAGAAGGAAAAGAAACAGGTGTTAGTGGATGGTACGCACCAGGAGTAAATCTACATAGATCTTCTTTCTCCGGTAGGAATTATGAATATTATTCTGAAGACCCTGTTTTGAGCGGAGAAATCGGAGGCAATGTCATAGAAGGTGCTAGAGCAGGTGGAATGTATACATATATAAAACATTTCGCATTATCAGAATTAGGCGATAACTCTCAAGGCTTAAATACATGGATAAGCGAACAAACCTTAAGAGAAATATATTTAAGGCCTTTTGAGATAGCAGTAAAAAAGTATAAATGCACTGGAGTTATGTCTTCCTTTGGAAGAATAGGGGCGGTTTGGAGCGGAGCTAACAGCTCATTACTAAACAGCATTCTAAGAAATGAATGGGGATTTAGAGGTGCTGTTATAACAGATTACACAACATATGGAGATCCTCCCATGGATATCCAACATGGAATAGTTGCAGGAAATGATTTATGGCTGACTGCTGAAACAAATTATCAGCCATTAGATACTGATGATCCAGTCTATATGACTTGCGTAAAAGAAGCTAGTAAAAACACGATTTACATGATAGCTAATGCTTTTGAATATTCCACCAAATTTAACAATGGTGAAGGAATCTTCACAAAACCTGTTCTAAATAGCACAAAAACAAATCCTTGGGTGTATGGTTTAATAGCCGGTAATATAATTTGGATTGGTGGGCTAGGAGTATGGACATACTTCCTCTATCATCCATTAAAGAAAAAGAAAAACAAGGAGGAATAACATCATGATTAGAGTAGCAGAAGTAGAAGATGATGAAAAAGATTATGAGAATTACATCGCTTGTTTAAACAAATACAAAGAAGAAAATGAAGGTGTCGAAGTCGACACCACATGGTTTAAAACTTCTAAACAATTTTTATCCACTTTTACCAAAAATAAGTTCGATATCATTTTTATGGATATAAACTTAGGCGAATCAAATGGATTAGAAATATCTAAGAAGATTAGACAAATAGATGATGAAACAATAATAATATTCGTTTCTAATTTAGCCCAATATGCTGTGGAAGGTTATGAAGTAGAAGCTATGGATTTCATAGTCAAACCTATGACTTATTATGTCTTTTCGATGAAATTTAAAAGAGCTCTTAAAAAGATTGCTAAGAAGCAAGAAATATTGCTACCTTTCATAGTCAACTATGAAAAATCATTTATAAAAGCTAGCACTATTCAATACATAGAAATCATTGGACATAAGATGATAATACATACTACTCAAGAAGAAAAAATCAGTTATGGCACGATTAAAAGCGTGGAAGAAATGCTAGAAGAGAATAAAATAGATTTCTTTGGAAGATGTAATAACTATTCTTTAGTTAACTATAATTATATAAATGGCGTTTTTGGTTACCAAATTAAAGTTGGTAATAAAATGCTAGATATCAGCCATCCTAGAAAAGCAAAATTTATGCAAGATTTCAATAAGTTCTTAGGAAAAGGAGGGCTCTAATATGCCAGAGATATCAGGTCTTTTTATCTATAGACTTGTATTTCTTTTTGAATTACTGGTATCTGAAGGTCTTTTCTTTTTCAAAGTAAAAAGAAAAAATCATTTTTGGTGGAGACTTAGTGGATCATTATTAGTCATAGTATTAGTTACACTTTTTTATCCTATTCCTTTTTATAACTGGTGGTACACCTCATTGATGTTTGTCGTTATCTTTGGACTAACCATGTGTGCTGCTTGGATTTGTTTTGCTGAAAGTTTTTCTACTATTGCTTTCTTATCAGTTGCTTCGTATCTAGTTCAGCACATAGCATATCAAGGATTAAATTCTATTCTTTATTTCTCAGGTCTAAGCAATTCATCTACCATAGGAATATATGGTCAAAAATTACCTACGGCTAGTGAGTTCTCTATCATTACAACAATAATCAATATTGTTGTTTATATTGCTATTTACTTCTTCTGCTTTGTCTTATTTGCAAATCAAATCAAGAAGAATTCAGAAATAATGATAAGCTCCGGATATATGATTTTATTTGTCGGGTTCTTATTAGTCGTCATAGTAGGAATCAATGCTTATATCGTATATTCAGTTAATGATGAGATTCCATATATATTTATGGGATTCTTTGATTTGCTATCATTTTTCTGTTGCTTCTTGTCTTTATCTTTCATGTTTAAGCTATTAGATCAAAGACAGATGAAGACTGAACTAGACGATGCTTATGAAATAATAAGACAAGAGAAAAGACAATACGAATTATCGAAAAATAATATCGATTTAATCAATAGAAGAGTTCACGATTTAAAGCATCAAATGGAAGCAATCATCTCCAACGAAAACGTTAAAAAAGAAGTGGTTAACGAAATGACTTCAGCAATCAAGATTTACGATTCATCAATTAAAACAGGAAACAAAGTCTTGGATACAATCATGACAGAAAAATCATTGGAATGCAGTCAGAAGAACATAAAGATAACCTGCCTTTTAGATGGAAAGAAATTGAATTTCATGTCTGAATTAGATTTATATACATTCTTTGGAAATGCCTTAGACAACGCTATAGAATCGGTCTCCAAATTATCCGAAGATAAAAGAGCTATTTCTTTGACGATGACAAAGAAAGGAAATTTCATTTCCTTAGTAATTCAAAACTACACCGATAATAAAATAGTTCCAATAAAGGATAATCAAAGAAATACATTTATTAAAACAAGCAAAGAAGATCCATTGTTTCACGGCTTTGGAATGAGGTCTATGGAAAATATAGCAGAGAAATATGGTGGTAACATCAATTTTGAAATCTCAGATGGAATATTTTATTTATACGCTTTATTTGTAGACAGGGAAGTTGCTAATTAAAAATATCGTTTTAATAAAAAAGCCACAGCCAAATCTGTGGTTTTATCATCTAAATATATTTACTTATCGATTAGTATCCCATGTCAGGGTTTGCAGGTGCTGCAGGAGCCTTGGGTTCAGGGATATCTGCAACTCCAGCTTCAGTAGTGACAAGTTCAGAAGCTATTGAAGAAGCATTAAGAATTGCACTTCTTGTAACCTTGCAAGGATCTACAATTCCTGCCTTGAACATATCGACCCAAACACCATTCTTGGCATCAAATCCGAAGTCTTTCTTCTCATTGAGTTGAGCCTCAACAACATCGATTGAAGAATAACCAGCGTTGTCTGCGATTTGTGCCAAAGGAGCTTTCAAGCTCTCCAAGACACAAGAGATTCCACGTTGGACATCAGGATTCTCATCCTTCAAAGTCTTCTTCAAAGTGAGGTAAACTTCGCAAAGTGCAGCTCCACCACCGACTACAATTCCTTCGGCAACGGCAGCCTTAGTAGCATTCAAAGCATCCTCGATGTGAAGCTTCTTATCTTTAAGCTCAGTCTCTGTGGTAGCTCCAACTTTAATAACTGCTACTCCACCAGAGAGCTTAGCAGCTCTTCTCTCAATTCTCTTACGGTCGTATTCAGACTTAGAGTTAGCGGCTTGAGCTGCAAGTTCATCGATGTGTTCTTGAAGCTTAGACTTGTCGCCTTCACCACCGACGATAGTAGTATTATCGGCAGTGACGATAACCTTCTTGGCACGTCCAAGATCAGCGATAGAAGCATCCTTCAACTCCATGCTGAGATCCTTTGAAATGAATCTGGCACCAGTCAAAACAGCGATGTCTTCAAGTGTAGCCTTTTGTAAATCACCAAACTCAGGAAGTTTAGTAGCGACAACATTGAATGTTCCACGAAGTTTATTCAAGATTATGGTTGAAGAGACTTCGTTCTCCATATCATCAGAGATGATGAGCAAAGGCTTATGAGCATCGACAACAGCTTGAAGCAAAGGAAGAATGTCGTTGATGTTAGAAACCTTGATATCAGTGACCAAGATATAAGGATCTTCCAACTCGGCAGTCATCTTTTCTCTATCGGTAACCATGTAAGGAGAGATATATCCCTTATCATATTGCATACCCTCAGTAACCTTGAGCTCTGTCTCAGTTGACTTAGATTGGTCGACAGTGATGACACCACTACGGCCAACCTTCTGCATAGCATCGGAGATAACTTTACCGATTTCTTCATCACCAGAAGAAATAGTAGCGATATTCTCGATATCAGCATCGGTGTTGATAGGATGAGACAAGCTAGAAAGTTCCTTAGCAACAGCCTTTCCGGCCTTGTTTATTCCTTGTCCAACCAATACAGGGTTAGCACCTCTATTGATTGCATCCACACCCTTATGAATGATAGCTTGAGCCAAGATTGTAGCTGTGGTAGTTCCATCACCAGCTGTATCATTAGTATTGTTTGCTACTTCATATACGAGCTTAGCACCCATATTTTCGAACTTATCTTTAAGTTCGATGTTACGAGCAATGGTGACACCATCGTTGCAGATAAGAGGTGATCCATAGCCTTGATCCAAAACAACATTACGTCCTTTGGGTCCCAAAGTAATCTTAACTGTATCAGCCAATGTATCGACACCCTTCAAAATTGAATCACGGGCATCTTTTCCAAAACGTATCTCTTTTGCCATAATTAAATAGCTCCTTTCTTGATGACTAATTAGTCGATAACTCCAATAATATCGTCATTCTTGATTACGAGGTAATGTTTATCACCTTCCTTGTAATCAGTAGTGGAGTACTTCTTAAAAAGTACTTTGTCTCCTACAGCTACATCCAAAGGAGCAATAGTGCCAGTCTTTTCATCCTTGACACCAGTTCCAACTGCTACGACAGTAGCAACAGCAGAATCGTCTTCTTTGCTCTTGACGATGATATCTCCATATCTCTTTTCCTCTGGAGCTGCTTGTAATACTACATAATCTCTTAAAGGTCTAATCATAATTTATGTTCCCTCCTTTGACGGGGTTTATTTCCTCGTTTAGCGTCTTAAATATAGCACTATAATTAGCAAAGTCAAGCCTAGACTGCTAATTTTATAAAACCTCTTATTTATATTCAAAAAGTGTCGATAAACACTAAAATTTTTCTATTCTTCACTTATTGAAATTAATCGTTTTTTCTATTTGATTTGGATTTATTAGTCTCTATACCAACCATAAAATTAGCTAGAAAAAGGAGTGAATTTCAGCGGAACAAAAAAGACATAAGCCCAAGCCTATGTCTTTTAAAGTTATTCAGCCTTATCTTCTTCTTTCTTATCATCAGAAGTTTTATCTTCAGGCTTTTCCTCTTCTACAATTTCTTCCTTTGCCATCTCTTTTTTCTTTACAGGAATAATAGGATCTGGTTCTCCTAACAAAATGGCCTTTCTTCTTTCATATTGACCGATTCCAAATGCTATCAAGGTGGACGCAAGGAATCCTAATACAACTCCTCCACCAGCTCCCAAGACCCAACTCTTACTTCCACTTGTTTGCATGACATTTCTATATAAAGTCTTTACATTGTTGTTAGAAGCTGTGCTGATTTCTTGATAAGCACTCTCATAAACATTCTTAAATATTCCAGCTTGTTTCTCCAAAGTATTGTACAAAGTATTAATAGAATCCAACACTTTCACATAATTCTTATATATTTCAGTACCAGCTATAACTGCATTAGATGATTTCCAACTAGACCAATCAGTAATACTATTTATAAAGTTTTCCTGATAAGGTATCTTTGATAATTCCGTTGTATACTCTGAGATTTGGTTATTGTAGTTATTTATGTTCTTAAAGCTATTATTCAAAGCACTTTTAAGCATATTTCTCTCTTCCGATGAGATTTCATTACTTTGAAGTTTATCACTCAAATCGTTGTAATTCTCTTGTTCAAAAGATAACTTGTTCTTCAAATCTTCTATGCTTGTTTGAATAGATTTCTTTTTATTTGAGTAATAACTCAGATACAATTCCTTAGATGAAGTAGTATCGACGTAGACATATTTATATGTTGTATTGTCGACATCAAAAGTCAAAGAATTATTCAGTGAAGATATAGAAGACATATTGGCATCTTCAGCACTGATGCTAATGTCCAACGCATTTTTAAATTGTCTAAATGCATTAGATAAGCTAGTCTTATTAGATGAACCTGTCGTAATTACTTCCGTATTACCACCAAATATGTTCATCAAAGACTGATAGGAAGAAAACAGGAAATCCACTTCGTCTTGAAGCATAGTTATTTGAGTATCTAATTTATTAAAAGGAGAAGATATTTCATAGAAACCATCTAAATTAGTAGAAGCATTAAAATCACCGGAGAAATTTTGCCCTATTTGTGCACTCTTTACTAAAGCCATGCAAAAACTTTGAGCTAATTTATCAGAAGAGAAATCTTTGTTATGACCATTTATATCAAAAGCTAAATAAGAAGAAGTATCAATAAAACTGTTATCATTAATTTCAGTAATAGTCAAAAGATTGGATTTATTAATTTCTTCATAATTGATAGAAGCAAACTCACCTTTGACATTTTCTACTTCTTCTTTAGTTGCAGTAGGATTGTTCTTTAAATAATCATCCTGAGCTTTTTTATTAGAAGCATCAACTACGGATTTCATGTTGTTTAATGAGATGACATACTGATAATCAAAAGAAGAACCATTGGGATAATAATATGCAACTTCATTTCTACTATTAATTTTACTGATAAAATTGGATTTATTATAAGCAAATCCTATCTTAAATGTTTCTTTAGATGGATTATATACAAACTTAACACCTGCAAATCCGACTAATCCCAATATGATTGAAGTTCCTAAAATCCAATATTTATATTTGTTTAGATAATGTCCAAAAGCTGGCCAACTCGGAGCCCATGGTTTCTTTTCCTGCTCTGCATCACTAATAATAATCATTTGTTTGTTATTATCTTTATCCAATCCCATAATACATCCTCCTTCAAAAACTTATTTATTATATTAACAAATATGGATTAAGAAAACAAAAATCATAAATACCCTTACAAAAGTGAAAACATTAATTTATATTAGTTCTGATCCATTTCTTTACGAATTCTATTTCTTCATTTCTATTGTTATTCAAATCCCCTTGATTACATCTTAATAAAACTTCATTTAATATTTCTTTAAAATATTGATTCTTTTCTATTCCTAATTTCAAAAGATCATTACCATCAATCTCTAAATCTTTTAAAGAATAAGGTGTATTACCTTTAGACAAAATGTCCACTCTATTTAAAATAGAATCGATATCATCATTTTTAAATCTTTTTAAATTATAAAGATTGATTAGATAATTCTTAAATACATTTATGTCGACAGGCTTAGATAAAAGAATAAGACCATTAATGTAATCATCATCAAAGGAATTGTTAAAATTGATATCCTTCAATTTAATTAAAGTTTTTATTGCATTTATAGATTCATTATCCATCTTTATAAATAATCTCCAAGGCATAAAATCATTATTGATTTCACGTAGAGAAAATAAAGCAGATAAAGAGGCTATATAGTCACCATACGATTTAGTATCAAAGTTATATATATCATCGATACTATTCCCTATCTTATCTAAACATGGGATTATAAGTTTGAAAATAGAAAAGTATTCTTTGATATTTCTAAAGAAGTTGGAAGTTGAAGAAATTTCTTTTAATTCAATTAAAATTCTTTCTTTAGCTATTAGATTTAATTCTTCTTTACAATCCAATAAAGCAGTCTTTGTTTTAGATTCTATTTCATATCCTAGCTTAGCTGAAAAACGAATGGCTCTCAATATTCTTAAAGCATCTTCATGAAATCTTGCAGATGGATTTCCTATAGTTTTTATAACTTTATTATTTAAATCTTCTAAACCTTCATGGAAATCATATATATGTCCTTCGGAATAATAAAAAGCATTGATTGAGAAATCCCTTCTCTTTGAATCTATATAGACATCTTTTACAAACTCAACATTGTCAGGTCTTCTATAGTCAGTATAACCTTCATCACATCTAAATGTAGTTATTTCAATAGGCTTATGATCGATTATCACTCTTATCGTTCCGTGTTTCTCACCAGAATGCTCTTGATAGAAGTCTTTAAAGACATCACTGATTTGACTAGGTAGAGCATCGCTAGTCAAATCATAATCGTGAGGTGTCTTTCCCATCAAAAAATCTCTGACAGCTCCACCCACTACATAAGCTTGATATCCATTTTCCTTCAACTTAGATAAGACATATTCAACACTAGAAGGCAATGGCATTGTTCTATTTATAATCGTCATTCAATTTCTCCGTTCAAAGCCTTGTCTATCAATTCAATATATTCTTCTTTTGAATTGCAATGAACCATTAGAGTTCTAACTTTTTTAATGGATGGTAATCCCGTTAAAAAAGCCGGTGCTATTGTTCTAAGTGCTAGTGATACTTTATGGGCATCTCTTTCAAATCCATAAGAATAATCTATATATTCTTTCAATATTTTTAAATTATCTTTATATGTTCTTATAGTCAATGGATTTCCTTCTTCTAAATCAACTAAATCCTTAAATATCAATGGATTTCCTACAGCTGCTCTTCCAATCATTAAAGCATCAGCTTTAGTTAAATCAAAGACATCTTTAGCATTCTTTTCATCGATATCACCATTAGCTATTATTGGGACGTTAGCAATAGATTTTGCTTTTGCAATATAGTTATAATCCGCATGACCTGTATAAAACTGACTTCTAGTTCTCCCATGAATCGCTATCGCCTTAACTCCAGCATCTTCCAATACTTTTACAATTTTAGTTATGTCTTCTGGATTACTAAATCCAAGTCTAGTCTTTGCCACTACAGGATGATTTGATTTTTTTACGATTGCACTCATCAATTTATAAAGATAAGGAAGATCAGTCAAGAGATGGGATCCCGCGTTTTGTCTCATAACCTTTGGAACTGGGCATCCTAAGTTAAAATCTAGAAATGTATATTTAGCTTCTTTTTCAACTATTTCTATTGCTTTTTCAATGTGGTCTATCTCATATCCGAACAATTGAAGCGCTAAGGGGCCTTCATCTCTTTGAGTGTCATGAAGCATTTCAAAAGTATCTTGTGATCCATAAAATAAAGCATTCGCTGAGATCATTTCAGTATATGAAAGACCCGCTCCATAACGATGAGCAAAATTTCTCATCGTTATTGTTGAAAATCCAGCCAAAGGAGCTTGTACATATCTATCTTTAAGCTCTATTCCCGCAATATTAAATGTCTTCAATGCCATATTTAGACCTCAGTATCTTTTTATCTAAAAGATTATAAGGTTTTTATTCAAATATGCATAATCCCAACATATAAACAAGTAAGGTTATACAACTTGATTATGAGAAATTTAATAAAAGTTATAGAATATAACCAAGAAATGAGGAATAAATATGAGCGATAAGGCTTATGACTATTTAATAGTTGGTGCAGGATTATTTGGTGCCACTTTTGCATACCTTGCAAAAAAAGCAGGTAAAAAAGTTTTAGTCATAGATAAGAATCCAGTGATTGGAGGTCATATCTATACTGAAAGAAAAGATGGAATAGATATCCATGTCTATGGAGCACATATCTTCCATACTGATGATGAAAGAGTTTGGAAGTTCGTAAATTCATTCGACGAATTCAACAGATTCACCAATTCACCATTGGCAAATTACAAAGGCAAGCTATATCATCTTCCTTTCAACATGAATACATTCTATGAATTGTTCGGAACTATCACTCCAGATGAAGCAAAGAAAAGAATTGAAGAAGAAGCTGCAAAAGAAGGAATATCTGAGGATGTTTCAGCTGAAACCCATGCTCTATTAAAAGTTGGAAGAACAGTTTATGAAACATTGGTAAAAGGTTATACAGAAAAACAATGGGGTAGAAGTGCAGCTGAACTTCCTCCATACATTGTTGGAAGACTTCCAATCAGATTGACTTACGACAACAACTACTTCAACGATAAATATCAAGGTATCCCAGTAGATGGATACACAAGCTTGATATCCAATATGTTGGACGGAATCGAAGTGAGGTTGAATTCAGATTTCTTGAAAGATAGAAATTCATGGATCAATTTGGCTGATAAAGTACTTTATACAGGACCTATCGATGCATACTTCAATTACAAATTAGGTCTTCTCGAATATAGATCCTTGAGATTTGAGACAAAAGAATTCGATACACCTAACTTCCAAGGAAATGCAGTCATAAACTACACCGAAAGAGAAGTTCCATACACCAGAGTTATTGAGCATAGACATTTCATGATGAATGCTTGCAAATCCGATAAGACTTTCGTCACTTATGAATATCCAATGAACTGGACTGGTCCAAAGGATGAACCTTACTACCCAATCACAAATAAGAGAAATTTAGATTTATATCATCAATATGAAGAATTAGCCAAAAAAGAGAACGTGATATTCGGTGGTAGATTAGGAATGTACAAATACTTCGACATGGATGATACTATATTAGCTTGTTTCGACTTAGCCACCAAGGAGGGCATATTTTAAATGAGTCCAGACCCATTAAGTAGTCCGTTTCAAACTAAGGCACCGACTTTAAAAGTTGTGATTGTTTGTGCCGGCCCAGTAGATTGTCTAAGGAAGATTCAAAATTTAGCTGTCGGAAGTAATTATCAAGTCATAGCTGTAGATGGCGGATATGACATCATAGCAAAAACAGGCCTAAGACCTGTATTTACTATCGGTGATTTTGATTCCACCGAATATGACATCGAAGAGATTCGATACAATTCAGAAGATGTCATTGAATTGAATAAAAATAAAGATAAAACTGATTTTGAAGAAGCGTTAGAAGAAGCTTTCTATAGAGGATTTACCACAATTTCAGTGTTTGGAATACTTGGTGGAAAAAGAATTGATTTTGAGCTTAGCAACTTGTTGATTCTATCCAAATATGCAACTTCAGATAGAAAAATTAGAGTCTATTCCGAAGATGGAAAACAAGTTTTGGAATTGATGACTCAAGGTCAAGAGTTTTGTATAGATAATATAAAACATATCGATTTATCAAAAACAATATCTGTAATTCCAATCAAAGATAGCGATGTTACTATTGCTGGTATGGAATATGACTATTCTGGAAAGATTGAAATGAGTTCATCCTTAACTATGTCAAACAAAGGAATGGATGGTGGCTCTATAAAGATTAATTCAGGATTAGTTTATATCTACTATTCATTGAGAGACTAACTTAAAATTCATATGTAAAAATCCATAGGATCAAAGCCTATGGATTTTTTTATAACTAAATTCTATTCGTGAATCAAATACTAGATCAAAATTTCATCTAATATTTTTAAAAAAAGATTTGATTAGATTTGAATCTTCTTCAGATGGAATAAAATGAGACTCTATATAATTATCCAATTGATATTTAGTAAAAGCTCCATCTTCTATAGATCTAACCGAATAGTACACTTCTTTTATTCCTGCATTTAATAATGCACCAAAGCACATTAAACAAGGCTCTAAAGTAACTATTAAAATAGAATTATCTAAATGAATTCTATTAGTTTTTATCATAGCTTCTCTTAAAGCTATTATTTCAGCATGATCAAAAGGATTGTTATTTAATTGAACTCTATTATGAGATGATCCTATTATTTCATTGCTATCTTTATTAAATATTACTGATCCAATAGGAACTTCATTTTCCATTAAAGCTTGATTAGCTTCTTTTCTTGCAAAATCAAATAACAAAGATATATCTTTTTCAGTTATATATTTCATGCCATTCATTATACATATGATAAATCAACACGACAAAAGAAAACAAAAAACCATCGCACATATTAGAAATCCTTAAGGCTGCTACCTTCCGGTCCTGACCTGGTTCGGTTTCCTAATATCGCAATGGCATATTAATTATAAGCATCAATAATGAGAAACTCAATCGGTTTAAAATAACTGCTTTTGTTTATCATATCGATGAAATCAATCGATATTGTTTATTTGATATAATAATATAGTTAAGAGGAATACTATTACGAACAATAAAGTAAAAAAGAATTCGAATAAGACCAATCCATTTGTCAATTTCATGGTCAAATTATTCATAAGAAATTCAGATGACATAAGCAATCCAAGAGTGAGAAGAAATTATGGATTTTTAGGTTCGACATATGGTCTTATAACAAACATAATCATGTTTACATTGAAGATAGTCTTTGCAAATATTTATAAAATTTCTTCAATGCAAGCTGATGCTTTGAACAACGCATCCGATATAGGAATGTGTGCTTTGGCTTTGATTTCCGTATATATAGTTTCAAGACCCGCCACTTCTAAGCATCCATATGGATCTGCTAGATTTGAGTATTTAGGTTCATTCGTAATAGCGATAATAGTTATTTACTTAGCTATATCACAAATGGTCTCAGCTATAGGAGAAGCAATAGCAGTAGTTCCTGGTGAAGGTATTAATAATTGGAATCAAATAGAACTATGGCTTCCTTTTGGAATTATGATAGGTGCTGGGTTTATAAAGCTAACACAAGTCATTCTATTGATTTCTTTAGGAAAGAAAATAGGATCCATGACTTTGGTAGCTACTGGGAAAGATGCTAGAAATGATGCAATGGTAGCTTTCCTCATCGGATTATCTTATTTGATATCTCCTGCTGTTGGATACAACGTCGACCCGATACTAACTGCTTGTGTATCTTTGATAATCGCAATATCTGGTATTGGAATCATCAAAGAATCAGTAGATGCTTTAATGGGTTCTACACCAGATATAGATATCATCAAAAACTTCTATGACACCATTATGTCGTATCAAGTCGTATTAGGTGTCCACGATTTAGAAATGCACACATATGGTCAAAATGATATCAGAGCCTATGTTCATGCAGAGGTAGATTCTTCAACTCCGTCCATGGTCTTAAGAGATGAAATCGATACAGTAGAAAAGGATATAGAACAAACCTTAGGAATAAGAACCACCATTCATATCGATCCTATAGTAATAGGTGATCCTGAGACTGATAGATACAAGGCTTATGTTGTCCAAGCTTGCAAAGAAGTTGACCAGTCTATATATATTAATGACTTCCGACTTGTTAAGAATCTAGAAGATGCTTCATCTAAGAAACTAGTATTTGATTTGGTAGTTCCTTTTGACTTAGTTAAAGATGGAAAGGAAACAGCAGATAAAATAAAAGAGATTGTCAAGTCTTTTAGCTCTGACAATCTCTCATTCGATATTGATATTGATGATAGATCTAGCGATCTACTCACAATGTTGAAATACACAACAGATAAGGACTAAGCATCATCAGGCAATTGATTTGTCTGATTGTTTCTCTTTTGCTCCAACAAATCCTTCTTAACCATCTTGTCGATGATTTCTTTTACTATTTTATCCAAGGATGAATTTGCTGAATAATCGGCTTTTTCAATAAACGAGACTCTGTTTTCAGCTAATAAGTTTTCGGCGATAGCTTTATTTTTGGCGTCAGGATAAACTGCAATTGATTCTCCACCTCTATCTCTAACTAATTGCATGCAAGGAATATCGGTACTTCCATCACCAATATAAATCATATTTCTAAATGGAGCATGCTTTTGAATCTCGGGCATATGTTGGTTGACAACATTTGAATCATCCAATTCAAAAGCACCTTTTGAAATTCTAAATAAGAATTGAGTCTTAGTAGTGTAATTCACCACATTCTTAGGCCAAACAGCAGTTCCATCTTCACCATAGAAATACTCACAAGCATATACTCTAGTAAAATACTTATAAATATTAGTTCCTTCTATCATCTCTTTAATTCCAGATGATATGACATAATGCTCTATATTGCAGTTTAACTTGACTGCATATTCACCTAATCTCTCAAACCACTTAGTCAACCCAGGATATAATTGAACACCTTGACCTAATCCAACCATCCATTTGCGAGTTGGCCTGATTCCTTTCTCTTTTGCTTTTTCGAGCATCAAATACATATAAGCTAAATTTGGATCCATCTTTTCGTTTTTGCACAACTCATCAGCTTTAGACCAAAATTCAGCAGGATTAGTTCCAACCATGGGCATAAATGTATATGTTTGCATATCGCTTGGTGACAATGTATTATCAAAGTCATACATCAAAACAATCACAGGTTTCTTCGCCATAGAAAACCTCACTTTCATAAAGTAGTTTAACACTAAACATATATTTTTTAATCACCTTTTATTCTTTATATTAAACAATAAAGTTGTTAAACCAATAAATTAGGATATAAATTGAATAATTAAATAATCAATAGTTTCATTAAATAGTAATTAATTCAATTATCTTTTTATCAAACTCAATTCCTTTAATACTTTTAGTTAATTTATTTTTCCTTGTCAGCAATTAAATTTCATTGTTTTCAACTATCATTTAATGCATTTTTTGTTTGTTTTGTAAGTATAAATCAACAATAATTGCCTCTTTTGGTTTAAAATATACAAGCTTTATTATTTAGTGAGGAGCTATATATGGCAGAAGAAAGAAAATTTACTGATCAAGAATTAGCTAGAAGAGCAAAATTGGACAAGTATCGTGAGTTAGGCGTGGATCCATACGGACATCGTTTTGAAGTCAATTGTCACGCTGAAGATGTCTTGAAATTAAATCAAGGATTACAGCCCGAAGAAGTAGCTTCAAGACCTGTCTTCCTTGCAGGAAGAATCGTTCTTCTTCGTAAGATGGGAAAAGCTTCATTCTTCCACCTTCTCGATAGAAGTGGAAAGATTCAATGCTACATCCGTCAAGATGAAGTTGGATTAAAAAACTATCAAATATTCAAATTAGCCGATCTCGGTGATATTTGTGGTGTTAAAGGTGTTGTAATGAAGACTAAAACTGGTGAAATAACAGTCAGAGTCAAAGAATATGTTCACCTTTCAAAATCTCTTAAACCTTTGCCTGACAAGCACCATGGATTGGTCGATAAGGAAGAGCGCTACCGTAAGCGTTATGTAGATACAATAGTCAATGACGATGCTAGAAGAACAGCTATCATGCGTCCTATCATCGTAAGAGAGCTTCGTCATTGGTTCGATGACCATGGCTACCTTGAAGTCGAGACTCCAATTCTCCAACCTACATTAGGTGGTGCCAACGCACGTCCGTTCGTGACACATCACAACGCTTTGGATGAAGATTTCTATCTTCGTATAGCAACAGAGCTCGAATTGAAAAGATTGATTGTCGGTGGAATGGAAAGAGTTTATGAAGTTGGAAGAATCTTTAGAAATGAAGGTATAGACTTATTCCACAACCCTGAGTTCACAACTGTAGAAGCTTACCAAGCTTTCGGTGATTTATCCGATATGATGAATTTAACCGAAGACTTGATTAGAACTTTAGCTTTAAAAGTTAGAGGAACTACAAAGATTCATTTCAACGGTGCTGATATCGATGTCGGCCCTGAATTTAGAAGAGCCAACATGACCGATCTCATCAAAGAAAAAACTGGTGTTGATTTCAATGAGGTTCATTCCGATGAAGAAGCTTTGGAATTGGCGAAGAAATTCAATGTTCCTACCGAACCACACTTCCGTTATGGACATGTAATCAATGCATTCTTTGACCAATTCTGTGAATCTGAATTGATTCAGCCTATCTTTGTTTGCCGTCATCCTTTGGATGTCTCACCTCTCGCAATGAAGTGCAAAGACGATCCTAGATTCACACAAAGATTTGAAATCTACATAGGTGGTCATGAACTTGCTAACGCCTTTACTGAGTTAAACGATCCTGATGACCAATTGAGCCGTTTTGAAAAGCAATTAGAAGACAAGAACAAAGGTGACGCAGAGGCTTGTGAAGTCGATTATGACTACATCAACGCTTTGGAATATGGTCTCGCTCCTACTGGTGGAATCGGAATCGGAATCGATCGTTTGGTCATGTTCTTGACAAGTGAGGATTCAATTCGTGAAGTAATTCTCTTCCCGACACTTCGTCGTAAAGTAGATAAAACTGCTGAAGAAGAGGAAGTCGGCTTAGTAGAGGAGAAAAAAGAAGAAGCCAAAGAAGAACCTAAGAAGGAAAAAGAAAAAGTTGAAGGGCAGCCTAAAGTCGAAGAGAATAAACCTGAAGAAAAGTGCTGTGAGTGCTGCTGTGACGATGGCCCTGTAGTCCTTGAACCTCTTCAAGATAACTCATGGAAAATAAATACACGAGATTTGAAGGATAGAAAGTTAATGTTCAAGTATCGTCTTGTCATAAAGAAGAATTCTAAGAAGCCTAGAAAACTTAAATACTAATTTATAGACTAATAATCGCCTCATTTAAATTGAGGCGATTTTTAATTCATAAATTAAAGTTGTATATTGAAATATGAATTTTTTCTTATATTTTGATATCAATTTTTGTTATCTTATTATAAAAGAGGTCATCAATATGAAATATCCTAGATTATTAAAGAAAGGTGATTTAGTAGGAGTATCAGCCTTCAGCTGTGGAATTACAGATCAACCGGGTCAAAACAATTTTATCAATGGTCAAAAAACATTAAAAAAGAAATACGACTTAAATACTATATTTACTGAAGATGTATTTTCAGATATTGGAGGCAAATCCGCAAGTGGAGAACAAAGAGCAAAAGAATTCAATGATTTAGTCAAATACGAAACACCTTGGATCATCTCTGCAGCTGGTGGAGATTATCTCAATGAAATGCTCAAATTCATCAATTACAAGCAATTTAAAAAGAAGCCTTGTTGGGTTCAAGGATATTCAGACAATACATCAATTCTTTATGCTTTAACAACAATTAGTGATGTAGCAACTATATACGGCCAAAACTTCAGTGCTTTTGGAAAAAAGCCATATGAGAAATGCCAAACACAAAACATTAAACTTTTAATGGGAGAGTCTGATACGGTTGAATCATTAACTTACTACGAAGAGGAGTTTCATGAATCCATAAGCGGATTAGAGCCATTCTATAAAGATAAAAAAGTAAAATGGATTAACGGGAATAAAGAATCTAAAATAGAAATGGAAGGAAGATTGTTGGGTGGTTGTACTGAAGTCCTATTTTCTTTAATTGGAACTCCATACGAGAAGACATTAGAATTCTGCGAGAAATATAAAAAAGACGGAATAATATTCTTCTTTGAAACATTCAGTAGTGATGATTCCAATCTTCATCTACACTTATGGCAATTGAAAGAAGCAGGATGGTTTAAATATTGTAAAGGAATCATTTTTGGTAGACCACTTTTCTATAAATCTTACCTGAATAAAACATATCAAGAAATAGTAACTGAAACTTTGAGCGATTTAAATATTCCTATGATATTCGATGCCGATATAGGACATAAAGGACCTACGATTCCTATGATAAATGGTGCATATGCAAAGATAACCAGTGAAAAAGGAAAAGGAAAAGTTCAATATATATTTAAGTAGATAATCTTAGAGAATAAAAAAACAAGGCCTCAGGCCTTGTCTTTTTATTGCTGAAATTATTATGAACGTGACTGATATAACGGCTTTTGCTCTTTAGTTGAATTAAACTTACCTGATGTTCTATTGATCAAGAATGTCAAACGCATGATATAGCCGAATACACCGATCATTATTCCGTATGATGAGCTGAAGAAGAAGAATATCATAGCTAGCAAGCACACAGTGAAGCTAGACATGATAGACATTTGTATACCTTCCCAAGCGTTGCAGTTCTTGTGCAAGAGATTGCTCTTTCCTAAAGTGAACAACCAAAGAACGATACCACCTAAGATAATCAATCCTACTCCACTGCCAGCTACGATTCCAACCATCACCCAAGTATTTTGATCACGGATTGGACGATATCCTTGAGCGAACAAATCTTTCCAAAGAACATTAGAAGCAGTGTTTTCCAATGTAGCAGCACCAGTCATTGTATACTTCAATGAGAATTTATTATCCTTTAATAAAGGGGACAATCCGCTGTAAAGTCCACTCATAGATGATCCACTAGGAGCATTGGCAGCCTTGTTAGCAATCTTATCTAAATCGACAGGTGCATTAGGATAAAGAACAACCATATAAGATTTAGGGGCAAATAAGATGAAAGAGTGATAAGCAGTTCCAGTCTTATTATCAGTAGAGTTTATCCTAGCGATACTGGCATTTACTGCAGTAGATCCTTCTTTTGTAGTTATATCATTCTTAGTTGAATAAACTGAGAAATAAACAAACTCCTCGGATTGAGCTGAAGTATGAGAAGTAGATCCATCAGTATTGGTAGTGGTGTTATAGATTGTGACTCTGTGTTTAAAGTTATAATTGTTAGTCTCACTACGCACACCATTATCTATAGTTGTATCAGTGAAGAACTGAGAGTCTACATAACTAGTATTATCTCCATAGAACAATTGAATTCCATCAGAAGTATCTTGGAAATTCAGCTTTTGGAAGTCTGCATACTTTGCATCGTTAGACGATGACAATGTATCCAAGGCTATTGAGATTCCTTTTTCATTGCTAGGTTCCAATACAGCTCCACCAGAAGTCATATATCCAGAAGAAAGAATAGGAATCATCAGCAATGCAATAGAGAGAATAAATACGATGACAGCTAACCACCACTTTCTCTTTCTACCATCGATAATCGCTTGGTTCTTATATAAGCATTGCCATAAATACTTTAATGTACCCATGTAAAAAACTCCTTAATAATGCTTGCATATTATAAAGAGAGAAAACAATTTTTTCCACTTTTATTAAATATATATATCTTAATTATATAAGGTATGCATATTATTAATATATTGCTAAAATTCATTTTTGACTTTAATCAATCTATTGAAGTTTGATAAATTAGGCTCAAACATAAAAACCAAAAATGAATTACAAAGATAAAAAAGTAATGGTACCACCAATTTAAAGCTAAGTTGTTTTTTAATTATGCAATAGGATTTTTATAAAAAGCAACTTATATTTTTTATAGTGTTGCAACCAATAAAAAGATTAGTGTTTATCGAAAATACTTGTTATTTTTCAATCGGTGTGTTAGATTATTTAAGTGATTAAAGGAGGCCAATTAAATGGCAAAAGAAAGAGGAACTCCACGTTATTTGAAAATTGCTCAAGATATCTGTGGAAAGATCATGAACGGAGAATATCCTGAAGGAACCTTGTTAAAGGGTCGTTCTATATTAGGTGCTGCTTATGGAGTCTCACCCGAGACTGTTCGTAAGGCTTTAAACCTTTTGGAGAAAGAGAAAGTAGTTTCTTCCAAGAGAGGTGTCGGTGTATTTGTTGAGTCTGTTCTCCACGCTCAGCAATTTGCTTCACGTTGGAAATCAGAGACTCAAATCTCTGCCAAATATAAGAATCTCGAAGCTTTACTCAACGAGAAAAAGGCTTTGGATGCCAAGATTAACGATGCTATCGATGATATGAAGGATTCCTTCCGTTATCAATCTAACGAAGCAGTTAAGTTGTCTGAGGCTGATGTACCTGAAGATTCATGGATTGATGGTAAGACCCTTCTCGAAACTCGTTTCGGAAACTACACCACCGCCACTATTGTTGCTGTTGTCGGTGCTGATGGAATTGCCAAGTGCTCTCCTGGACCTAAATTCGTTCTCCATGCTGGAGACAAGATCATCTTCGTTGCAAGAGATGAATTGACCTTCGATCGTGTCCTTTCTTACCTCACCTATGGTTTGATGCAAGAAGGCGAATCTAAGTAATTCTAAAAAACAATATATGAGAGGCTGTAAAAAACAGCCTCTTTTTGTTTTAAGGATTATACTTTAAAATAGTAATCAAAGGAGGATAAATCTAATGACTTTATTAGACTGGATAATTCTCGCTATATTAGTAATAGCTGGAATCATAGGATTGATATTTGGGGCGAAAAAAAGAATCACCAGAAAACTGGGATGGTTAGTTGGATTTGTAATAGCAACAATGTTCTATGCAATGCTGACTAATGTCATCTTGAGTAACACACCACTAGGGGAGACAGGAGCATCATATTTTGGAAACGTTATGATTGCTAACGTCAGCGAGTCGAATACATTGGCAATTTTGAACTCATCCTACTCTGATGTAATAGCAATAGATGGGGCACAATCATATTTAGCAACTGGAATGACCTCTATTGGAATTCCTAAGTTCTTTGCTTCTTATTTCATAACTAAGATATATTTCACAAGTGGAACTGTAGCTATGGCGTTAGGATCTGGAATTTGCGCTGCTATAGCTTATGCGGTCACTTATGTTGTCCTTTACTTCGTATCAGCCTTACTAGTGACAATACTACTTAGGTTCTTACTTAAAGGTAAAGAAGATGGTAAGATTGGAATTATCGATAGAATCGCAGGATTGGCATTAAGAATAATAGAAGCATCAGTTACTATTCTTTCAATTATGCTAGTGGTGATTGGAATATCATATGCCATTCCTAGTCTCAATGAATGGATGATAACTCAGACAAACTTTGGATCAGGTACAGTTACTTTATCTGGAATCTACTACAACTTGGCTTGGCAAATCATAAACGCATTCAAACTGTTAGGATAGATGATAATAAAATTCATATAATTCACCTCCTATAGGTGATTGTTTAAACTTTGTATCTTATTACAACGATGATGACTTTTATTGTCGCACTTTCTCTTTGTTCTTTTTCAATCGGATCAACGAAAATATCATCAAAATCCAACCCTTGCTTTTTCCAAAGCAAATCGAACAACCGTATGATAAGGAAACCGGAATAAGAAAGAACAACGGGCTTTTTATCTTCAAAAGCAGTGTCATACGCATCATTTCAATATCATTACTCTTGATTACTGTTCGGCGTAATGAACAGAAATGTCAAGTCATTCCATCAACCTTAAAGTTTCTCAAGCAGCCCTCAAAATCCGTTTTCTCACCCCGCCAAACTTTATTACCCCATGGTAATAAATTCAATTTATCCAACGTCAATATTAGAAAAAGGATTTCAAACTATCGTCTTCCAAAGATTTTTCATCGCATCCGACATAGAAGTGAAGAGAAAGGTACATAGTAAAGTACATAGAAAAATGAAGAGAAAGGTATTCTCATTTTTCGCACTATCTTCTTATCAAGATTAGCGCCGCCGAATGTTAACCCGCGTCACAAGCGAATTTCAAATCACTTCGTGTCAGTGCAATAAAGAAAAAAATCGTCCATAATGCAGCCATGGGTCAAAACGCCGAAGTACTCGGCGATTTCTTTCCTTGTGATTCTTTCGTTGCTCTTTATGAGCTTTTCAAGCTCTTCCTTGATGAAGGAAAGCTGAGTGCCATCGACTTCATTGAGTGCCAAACGGCTCTCACGCCAACAAGGATTTATCAAAAAGGCCTATTTGACGATTCTCCAGCTCCCCTCCTTTTTGGATTCTTTCCTCTCAACGATTCCTTTATTCTGAAGCGATGCGACGATTCTCGAAACGGTCCTTCTAAATATTCCCATCCTGTCACTGGCGTCAGACAACGATATGCTCGGATTGGAAAGAAGGATACTGAACAAAGTAAGCTCATTGTCCGTCAGATTATCGTTTTTTAATGTGCCATTAAATGTGCCATTTAATGTGCCATGGTTCTTCATGACCTTCATTCCGAACTTCTTCATAATCCTTCTAAGCAATAATTCATTGATTTTTAGGGAATTTTTAAATACAATGAAACAAGAAATGTTCCCTAAATCAGCAGGAGGCCTCATATGAACAATCAATTCAACATGATACAAGAGCTTTTAATCAAAAAAGCTGAATTAAATGCAAAACTCGCTCTTCTCCCCTATGACGGGACTCCCGAAGTCAAAGAGATAAGTGGTAAGAAATATCTCTATGTCCGCAAAAGAGAACTCGGCAAATTAAAATCCGAATATGTGGACATCTATTCCGAAGAACTTCATAATCTTTTGCTACGCAATGCCAAGGAAGCTAAATCTTTAAGGAAAGAGATTCGTAGAATCGAAAGGGAACTTGCATCCTTTGGATATTCAAATGATGAGCTTGAACCAAATGTTCTTCTCAATTTGGACTTTGCCAGAAAAAATATGAAGGTCATCATCTATGATCAAGCAATCCTTGAAGGCTGCGCCACCACTTTTCCTGATACTGAAACTATCATAGATAACGGCAAGGTCAACAATATGAAAGCTGATGACGTGCAAAAAATACTTAATCTCAAACACGCTTGGGAGTTCATCCTAGATAAAGATGTCATTAAATCACCTAGCGATTATTATCTTGCCTCCTACATCGCAAAGCTTGTAAACGAAGGATTCTATATGGATGGAGGGAGGATCAGAAGCGTGCCAGTCACGATCGGTGGTTCTTCTTACATCCCTCCTATTCCAAACGAAATCGATGTCAAGAATGAATTGAACAATATTCTCACAAGCAATATGGACGCAATCGATATTGCTATAGAATTGTGCCTATATGTAGCCAAGACGCAAATTTACAACGATGGCAACAAAAGAACTGCGGTAATCTACGCCAATCATTATCTCATCGCTCACGGTAAAGGACTTTTGGCTATTCCAGCTGAGAAAGTACCCGAGTTCAAGCACGAGCTTGTAATGTACTATGAAGGAACAGACACAAAAACCGTTAAAGACTTTTTGAAGGATTGCTATTTGAAGCTGAAGTAAAAGACTTAGATATAGAGAACAAATTATCAGATTAAGATATAGAAGAAATTAAAGAATTCGTATCATATGATGAAACTCGCTTTTTATAGGTGTTTACCCCCTTGTTGAAATGCAGGAACAATGTGACGATCCTATTCTTTTGGACGTCCACATTTAAGAACTGAATCTGTATATCAAAACTTTCGATTGGATTGTTCGTGTGCATCAGCTATCTGATACTTCCCAAAAGTATGTTCAAAAAGACAAATGAAGCAATCACAACCCAGAATTTCTACTGTTCAATCAAGAAATTGCTTTTTGTTGTTTTTCTTGATTTTTAGTATCTTTTACTCGTTAGTGCAACTATAGTCTCAACATGTGTTGTCGACACATGAGAAACATGTCAACCATTACAGGGTAGGTTATGGAAGGAACATATCAACCGTATGCGTTTTCCGACAGGTCTACCTGAAATTCAAAACAACATCCCTAGTAATTGGAGACTAATGGGATTGAGCCACTAAAAACTCTACTTGATTTCCCAACGGCCTGATTTTCCACTTCCGACATAGCGGATGGACTTAGCCTGGTTCATATTCCTTTGGATGATTATTGAGAGAAACGCCGAAGTGCTCCGAAATCTCTTTCCTTGTGATTTTTTCGTTAGTCTTCATGAGCTTTTTGAGCTCTTCTTCGCTGAAGGAAAGATGAGTGCCATTGAGTGATAAACGTCTCATTGCATTGCTTTCCAGCATTTGTCATATGTAGTTAGCTTCAGTCTTTACTACGTCAATGTCCATCAATCATTTTGCATATCAGTTTTTACTCCTTAACAGACCAATAGCCATTCTTAAGGGATCCGATTCTTTCTATGAGCCCCAGTTCTTTTAGCTTTTTGAGATTTCTATTGACGCCGGATTCAGACAAACCCGTGATAGCCATTAGCCTTACAGTTTTCACGTTAGGATTGTCCCTCATGGTTTCAATAATCTTCTTTTGGCTATCGTTAATGTTTATCTTCACTTTATTCTTCACTTTATTCTTCACTTTATTCTTCACTTCAGCATGTGTTTCATTATCTATTCTCTGGAATGGAATTGTCACAGTAACCCTGTTCTTTTCAATTTTGATAGCTCCCTTACCATATCGCGAAACGATTTTCGGAACGCCTCTTCCAGATCTTTCACTTAGCCTCAATTGAAGGAATATCGATGCTAAAACCTCATTTACAGGTATGCTTGCCCCGGAATAAAACCCTTCTGCATCTTGGTCGACGGCCAAACCACCATGAGATAAGATTTCCATCCTATCTGAGAATATGCTTATCTGCGGTCCATTTAAAGTAAGCCATTTGTTGTGGATGAACGCATTCAGGATTGCTTCGTGGAAAGCCTCGTAATCGAACAGAGGAACGTCCTTTCTCTCGGATATTCTATTTCTTTCATCGGCCTGAATGATGTTTATCGCATCCCCGTACTCGAGAAGCTTGTCCATTGAAAACAAAATGCAGTCATTTCCGAATTCTTTTACTGAAAAAAGAGGCGACGCTTTGTCAAGTCCGGTAAAGATGGAGACTCTGATTGGTATGGAGTTTTGATCCGAAAGAATGTATGCCATCACATTGTATTCATTCTTTTTGTTTTTCAGTTTAAGAGTTTTTTCAAAGTTTTCTTTCTTCAAGGCAATACCTTTGGCGGCATAGTACATAAACAGCCTATCGAAAGTTAAATCCTGCGCATAGTCAGGAGCTGAGTGATTTATGATTGTAGGATAGCCATTCACCAAAGTGCTATTGAGTTTTATTTCCCATTCTGGGTATTTATCCAATTTTTCTTTACTTGAACCGATACGGATATAGGCTTGTCCTTTATATTTTGTGACAACAGATTTTGATGCCGGAATAATCAGCATGACAATTTTGAAACCCCGATAATCAAACTCGACACTTTCAAAAGCAATGCTCGGTCTCAAATTTCTTGATAGATAATGTTTGTACGGTTCACCGTCAATATCTCTGTCAAAATTAACCGAAGTTCCGACGATTTCTTTATTAGAATCGCGGACTCCCCAAACCACATAGCCGTATTCCCTACCCGATAGCGTAGCGCCATTTGCAATAGCAGAAATATATTCTCCAATTTCATCTTTAGAAAACCAATTTTCTTTAAAATCAAGCCATTCATACTCATCCTTGAATTTGATGAGATTTTCAAAAATATCTAAATATTTATCCATATATCGACCTTATTTCTTTCTAACTTCATTATACTTTTTCCTAAGCAAAAAGTGAAGAATAAAGTGAAGAATAAAGTGAAGAATAAAGTGAAGAATAAATGCAAAAAGCTGATGACAAATAGCTAATTTTCAAAATCTTATCTACCCCCTTGCCTTCTAAAAAGAACTCAAACCCATAAATTTCTAATCAGCCATAAAACGAAATTGCTTATTTTCGTTTGTCTACCATCTATCAAAGGCTTTCATATATTCCCGTTTTGCCAAAGTACATTACCAGATAGGTTGACAGCAAATCCAGGGTGTTGATATGTTCCTTCCATAACCTACCCTGTAATGGATGATATGTTCCCGCAAAGCCGAGTGTGCATACGAGTTACCTGTACAAGACATTGGGGGTGTAGATATGTTTCCCCATACTAGTAAAAGCCGTTTTTCTTCGTTTTCGAGAGAATACAAGCCGATTTTCGGCAAAGAAAAAAGAGCCTCAACCTTTTTGAATCAGTGTTCCTCTTTTTGTCTCTGCCGTTTAACGTGGCATTCGCTTTGATAACTTTTATATCAGACATTCTTGTTTCCTCCTTGTTTGTTCTGATATAGAGGTTTGAAGCCATGCTCCAACCTAATTATGCCAAACAATAGCTATGTTCCTAAATTTTAGATTTAAATTTTTGTCGAATTTTTAATTAATTTTTATATTAAATTTAGCATATAAATTGAGTTTGCTCACAATTTAAGCTATAAATTATGAGTAATTAAAAAGGATTGTGAGAAAGATGCGCAAAGAATTTGATTACTCCAAACTTGCTGATAGAACCTTCGACAGGGAAACCGTCAATTACATCGGCCTGATACATGAATACAAGGGAAGGCAAGAGCTTTATCTGGAGCAGAAGCCAGAGGAACTCGATAAGCTCGTTGAGCTTTCCAAAATCCAAAGCACGGAATCAAGCAACGAAATTGAAGGAATCGTCACGACCAATCGAAGATTCTCCCAGCTGATGAATGATAAGACGACGCCGAAGAACAGCAACGAGAAGGAAATCAAAGGTTACCGCAACGTCCTTGACATCATTCACGGGAATTTCGACTACATTACTATTACCCCCAACATGATCCTTCAGCTTCATAGGGAACTCTACAAATTCTCAGAAGAGCGTTTCGGCGGTAAGTTCAAGGATTCCCTCAACGAAATCGACGCCATAACGAAAGATGGAACAAAGATAGTTCTATTTCGGCCGCTAGAACCTTTTGAAACACCGGAGGCGGTCGAACGGCTCTGCGAGGGATATGACAAGGCGATAAACAAATATCGCATCGATCCGCTCATCGTCATCCCAGTGTTCATCCATGATTTTCTCTGCATCCACCCATTCAACGATGGAAACGGAAGGATGTCCAGACTTCTCACGACACTGCTCCTCTATAAGAACGGATACGAGATTGGAAAATACATTTCACTAGAAAAGAAGATACAGGTCACCAAAAGCGATTATTACGACGCCTTGCAGAAAAGCTCTCGTGGCTGGATAGAAAATAACAACAACGACTCTCCTTTCATTAAATACCTCCTCGGAACCATACTGGCTGCGTATCGCGATTTCGAGGACAGGGTCAACATCGTTGGGAAAAAGATGTCCGCCAGGGAGATGGTTAAGAAGGCGGTGAATTCCAAAATTGGAAAATTTACCAAAAACAACATCGCTGAGCTATGTCCGGAAATCAGCAAAAGTTCCGTCGAGCAGACTCTTAAAAAGCTTTGCGATAAAGGCAAGATAAAGAAGGAAGGCGTAGGAAAGGCAACTTTCTACCATATAGTTTGATTATCAACTTATGGCACTTACAATCATAGCAAGTGCCTTTTTTCTCACAATTCATTATTTTGCTCACAATTTCACTACTGCTTTTTGAGAAAACTATTATTTTTTCATGTCTTTTATTCCAGAAAACTATGATGGATGCCAAATCTTTTCGATACGTTCTCTATAAGCTTGGCGAACAAGCTCTCATTTATGAGGCACGCTTGATAGTTTTTCATGAGTATGCCTATCTCCATGATGTAATCCAATGCCTTAAGGCTTATTGTATTGGATTAAAATTAAGAAGCCATTCTTTATAAATTGTTTTCGTAAAGAATATGAAAAGTATGTTTTTATCAGCTTACTTATCTCTTTCAATTTAATGCTTTGTTCATGTAAGAAAATCTAAATTCAATGAAATGTTATTTAAAAATAAATAACTTTCTAGAAATATAATTCCAAATCATAACGACTAAAGTTCTGATAATAAAGACAAGGATATAAGTCCATTTTAAATAGTCGTAGAACAAAGCTTCTAATCCTATTCCGATAATTAATCCAAATGCAGATAGCACTACAAACAGCAACATTCCGTACCAAGTTTTAGCATTGGATTTTGTACTGGCTTTATATACCATATAGACTGAGCACAAATAATTAACTATCACACCGATTATAAAGCCCATAGTGACAGCAATAATAGTAATAATTGTTTCAGATAAGCTGGAAGATGCTAATAATAATCTCATTCCATATGTAGTAGCAAAATCAAATACAGAAGCTATGATTCCAACTAAAGCAAATCTAACTATCTCCCAAAACATATTCTTGTCTGAGATCTTATCGTATGCAAACAGCTTCGTTATTATGTAATCATAGAACAAAGCTATTACACTCGCTAAATAGAAGGAAATCCACACAGGTAGGTTAGCATAGTTTGATTGATTGAACAAACAAAGCAATAAATCAAATCCTGCAATTCCGCACACTATTAAAATCACATAATAAACTAAAGATGAAGTCTTTTTAAATTTTGGAGTTTCTTTTGAAGGATTGAATAGGAAGAAACATAATTGAGAAGCTAAAGTAATTCCTAAAAATATTACTGTTCCCCAAGTTATCAAATCTAAGCAGAAGGAATAAGACCCTAGATTGATCATACTATTTGAATCAATCGGCGAAATCATTCCAAACAAACTAAATAATGATATTAATAAAATAATGATTGCTATTTTACCAATTTCATTTAAAAGCTTAAAATTGTTAGACTTCACCATCATTGCTGAATCTATATTATCATCAAATTTAGCAGTTGTAATTTCTTTTTCATCAGTCTTTTCTTTCCCCTGATTATTCTTTTCATTAGTCTTTATCAATTCATCTATATCAAAATTAGATGAATTCAAAATATCATCATTTTGTTTTATATCTTCTATCTTCTCTACTTTTATTTGAGGTGTTTTCTTATAAAAGTTCATACTTATTTAACCTCATTTCTAAAGTCTAGATATTCATATAGGACCCCTACAAAAGCAAAGATTAACAACATAACACCTGAAGCAACTAGGCATGGTATTCCATATGGTGTTTTTACTAATGAAATTCCAATATTGTAGTTGAAGACAATAGACAATGTAGATAAATAATAAATTGCACTAGCAATAGTTAAAGCGTATCCGAACAATCTAGCTTCTCTTCTTCTACAAAAAATAGCTAATGATAATCCACATAATACTGCTACTATTAAGAAAAATGGAATTAATGGATTTACTATTTGGTTGTAATAAAAAATTGATTGACCAGAAGATGAAGTGTATAAAGGCAATAGAATTGAAACGACGAACAATATCATAGAAACAAAAGCTAGAAGCTGCGACAATATTTTTAATATTCCTCTCATATCTATGTTCCTCCATTCATTAAATGATTTTATACTATATTTAGGCTTTTAATTCTTTTACATTAGATATCCCATAAATATTTCTTATCGTTGGAATATCTAATAGCTTTATTGCTTTATATTCACTTTTAAGAAGTCCTCTCTTCTTTAAATCATTGATTGTTTTAGAAACCGTTTGTCTTGTAGTAGATAAAGCTAAAGCAATACTTTCCGTAGACATATGAACAACATTATTTAAAGATTCAGTTTGAATACGGCACATGAATTCAACCACTCTTTGTGATGGTGTCCAAACAGCCAAAGCACAGAACTTATTTTCCATTCTGTTAAATAATTGAAACATAGATTTCATGACCAATGAATTCAATTCCGAATCAGTCTTTAATAATTTAAAGAATTTATCTTCTGAAAAAGATAAAATTTCTAAATCTGATTTAGCTATTCCTGTAGTTTTAAAAACAAGATCGGGATTCTGACCCATAATACCAAAGACATCACCAGCTCGATATAAAAGTGTTGAAGATTCTCTTTCATCTCCTTCATTAGAAAAAACTTCAATCATTTCTCCTGACAAAACAATAAAATCTTTTCTTAAAAGAGATCTATCAGTAAAGACAATTTGTTCCTTGGAAAAATGTTCCACATTAGATGGATATTTAAGCATAAATTTGTATATATCTTTGTACATAAAATTCATCTCCCTTAAGTAAGCACTTTTATGCAAAATTTGTAAAGCAACTTACATTTGTTATTATATAAACATAATATATATATAGGGCTAAAAAAATGTGAAAACCACATTCTTTAAATTATTAGAGAGGTGCATATGGATTCTTCAAGTAATCTTACTTACACAAAAGAAGACGAAATTAAAGATAAGAAAGCTAGTAAAGAAACATTAAAGATTTACTGGGCTTGTCTTAAACCTTCTTGGAAAATGTTGATAGCATCCTTGATATTAACAACCATGGACGCTGTCTTCGAGTTATTGATCCCTTATCTTTCGGGTTTGCTCATCACTCAAGGAGTTAATGGGTTGAGATTCGGTGCGGGATTGAGTCAACCAAACTTCTATTACATTTGGCTTTATAGCGGATTGATAATAGGATTGTCGTTGTTTGCTATATGTGCACAAGCATCTGCTATGAACATAGACGCAAAGATTTCTAGTGACTTTGTAGAAAGACTAAGAAACACTATATTTTGGAAAGCTGAGCAATTCTCCTTCTCAAATATAGGTCATTTCCCTGTTTCAAAATTGACTACCATGCTATCTAACGATTGTAACAATATTCGTTTCTTCGTGTTGATGCTAACTAGAGCTGGATTTAAATCACCATTGATGATTCTCATATCCTTTGTGTTTATATTCTCACAGAGCTGGTTGATAGGACTTATAACAATTCCATTGTCGATTCTATCATTCATAATCATCGCAATAATCATCAAAAAAACACATCCATTCTTTATCGAAACTCAAACAGCAATCGACAATGTCAACAACAATGTTGAGGAAGATACAGAGGGAATTAGAGAAGTTAAAGCGTTCTGTAGAGAAAAACATATGGATGATAAGTTTGCTAAAGCTAACCAAGATTTAACCGATGTATCATTCACAGCCTTCTCTAGAATGGCAATAGTCTCAGCCATCACTCAATTAGCAATCAGTATAACTATTGGATTGATTCAATATTTTGGTGGTTGGGATTGGATGTACACTGCTACAAATACTCCTTTATGGTTGATATTCAATAATGGGAATCCATTCAATGCAGGCGAGCTTTCTATGCTTTCCAACTTTACAGCAGCTATGACAATGGCTTTCTCATTTCTTTCAATGTTGCTTCAATTTTATGGTCGTGCAGAGGCTAGTAAGGAACGTATCGACAGAGTATTAGTCGAGCCTATCGATATCTCTTACTCACCTAAAGCTAAGACTGAGGATTTTGATCCTGATCATCTTGCAAACGGTGATGTCTCATTCAAAAACGCCTGTTTAACATATGTCGATGATTTATCAAAGTTAGCCTTAGATCCCATATCTATCGATATTCCATCAGGAAAAGTTATAGGAATAGTCGGAGGAACGGGTTCTGGAAAATCTAGCTTTGTAAATCTCATCCCACGTCTTTACGATGCTTCAAAAGGTGAAGTCATAATTGCAGGTCACAATATTAAGGATTATTCAGTTCAAGCTTTAAGAAACGATATCGGTGTGGTCTTACAACAGAACTTGTTATTCACTGGAACTATTAGATCCAATATCCTTTGGGGAAAGCCTGATGCGACCGATGAAGAAATATGGAGAGCTTTGGAAATAGCTCAAGCTGCAGACTTCGTAAGAGGATTTAAAGAAGGATTGGATACATCTGTAGTTCAAGGCGGAAAATCCGTATCCGGTGGACAAAAACAGAGATTGTGTATCGCAAGAGCAATAATCAAAAATCCAAAGATTCTAATCTTGGATGATTCGACTTCAGCTTGTGATATGGAAACCGAAAGAAAGATTAAAGAAGGTTTGTTCACTAAGTTAAAAGGTACGACGATATTCATCATCGCTCAACGTATTTCTTCAGTCAAAGATGCAGATGAAATCATAGTCTTAGACAATGGTAAAGAAGTAGGTAGAGGAACACATGAGGAGTTGTTAAATACATGCCAAATCTATCAAGAAATCGATGCCATTCAAAAGAAAGGAGTTGGTGATTAATTATGAAAAAAAGAAAAGATTCATTTATCACTGGTACTGGTCCTACGATCAACAACGTAACTATTCAATACTCTTGTGGTGAAGAAGGGTATGAAGAACAACAAAACAAGTATAGTCAAAGAAAGAAAGGATATGGAAAACCTCAACACTCTTGGTCATCATTGATGCGTGTCTTCCATTATGTCGGACCTGATAAATGGAAATTCACTTTTGTGATGTTCGTCACCTTATTATCAGTTCTAATATCTTTGTTAGGTGCTTTTATTTCAGCCCCTTTGGTCGATGGCGTTTTAACTCCAGCTTCCTATGCTGCTACAGGATGGACTTCCATAGATCCTGAGACTTATGGTAATTCACTATCATCGTTAAGTAAGATTGTCTTCAATATGGTCGATTGGACTAAGTCAAATGCACAATTCCAAGCTATGGGTGTTGCAGGTGGAATGTTTGGAATAATGCTCGGACTTTATATTCTTGCTTTCTTCCTATCCATCTACCAGGCTGTATCCATGACAAAGATAGGAACCGACTCTTTAAAAAGAATGAGAAATGATATGTTCTCCAAGATGCAGGATTTACCTCTTTCCTATTTTGATAGAACACCTCATGGAGACATAATGTCTAGATTCACAAACGATGTAGATAATATCTCCCAACTATTCATCAATGGAATGCTAGAAATATTCACTTCAATCATCTTTGGGTTAGGAATCTTATTTTTCATTTTCTATCTCAACTGGTTATTGGCTCTAGTCACTATCTTCATAGAATTAGTAGGTGTATTAATCGTAGTAATAAATGTTCATAGATCAGTATCTGCTTTCTCCGAGACACAGATTTCAATGGGTGAATTCAACGGATTTGCTGAAGAGGTTTTGTCTGGATTAAAAGTAGTTAAATGTTTTTCTAAAGAAGAGGATATGAACAAGATATTTAAATCTATAGATTATCGCCACACTCTTCACAATAGACGTTCAGTATTCTTGTCATCGGTTAATATTCCTATCGTCAACAATATAAACAACATGGCCACAGGGATAATAGCTATGTTAGGTGCAATATTGATAGCTGTAGGTTCTAACATTCCTGGAACTGTCATATCAGTAGGAATCCTAGTCTCTTACATTGCATTCCTAAGAATGTTCTCACGTCCATTCAATTCAATATCAAATATGATGACTATGCTTCAAGCTTCTTTGGCTGGTGCAGAACGTATCTTCCAAATGATTGACCAGGAATCCGAACCTGCTCATAACAAATCTTTATGGCGTTCATTCAAGGCTGAGGATGGTCAATATTACTGGACCAATGGAAAAGACATCAAACATGTTCGTGGTGAAGTCGATATGAAGAATGTTTACTTCTCCTACATCAAAGGTCAACAAGTCTTAAAAGACATAACCATGTATGCTAAACCTGGTCAAAAGATTGCTTTAGTCGGTAGCACTGGGGCTGGTAAAACAACCATTACTAATATGTTGACTAGATTCTACGATATAGATTCTGGAACTATTACTATTGATGGAATCGATATAAAAGAAATCGATAGAGTATCTATGAGAAGAAGCATGACACTCGTCTTGCAAGATACACACTTATTCACTGGAACTATCTATGACAACATCAGATATGGAAGATTAAAAGCATCTGATCAAGAATGCGAAAAAGCAGCTAAAATTGCTTGTGCTGATTCCTTCATAGAAAAGCTTCCTGATGGTTATAACACTGTAATTAGTGGTTCTAACGCATCATTATCTCAAGGTCAAAAACAATTGCTTTCAATTGCTAGATGTGCCGTCGGTAATCCTCCTATTCTAATTCTCGATGAAGCCACATCTTCAATCGATACAAGAACGGAAAGATTGATTTCCAAAGGTATGGATAACTTGATGCGCGGAAAGACAACATTCGTCATTGCACATCGTCTATCTACTATTCGCTATGCCGATTGTATCATGGTCATGGATCACGGAAAGATTATCGAAAGAGGAACTCATGATCAGCTTATAGCACAAAAAGGATACTACTATAAGCTTTGGACTGGTAAAGCTGAATTGCAATAACAAATAAAAGCTAGCTATAAAAAGCTAGCTTTTATTTTGGTCTTTAGGGATTTAAAAATTCAAGTAAGCAATTTAGAATTGCTAACTGTTAGTTTACTAATCAGTATACACAATTAATATACTAATATCCTTAGATAAGCTCGCTAAGTTACATACAATCGTTATCTACAGTATCTGTTCCGATGATAGAAAAGTATTAGAAATTTTCAAGTCAGCAATTGATAAAAATATAAAAGTACTGATTCCAAATAATCTTCTCAAATCAAGACACCTCATCTTAGGGAGCAAAGAGAATGGAAAGATATTTAGCTATACTTTCACGCCCATGATCTACAAGATTCCCAACTTGTGGAGGAACATCTCATAGCTTATCTTTAAGCATACTAGGAAAAAGTAGACCTCTCCTTCGTCTAGAGGAAGATTTTTATATCTTAGAAACAGAATGAACGCAATCGATGTCATCTACAACAGGAGCCCTGAAGTCTATCCGTCAGGCAAAAAAAGTCTGAGGTCCTAGAGCAGGATAGCCTCAGGTGCACCGGCCTCAAGTGGTTCATGATGAGGCACAAAGAAATATCTGGTAGAATATTTTATGTGATACACCTACACCATGGATATGAATCTAAAGCTAAAGCTTTTCGAGACCCCATATTCGTCAACATGATAGAATAAAAAATGTTGCAACACTTAATTCATACTATGTTTTTAATATTAAAAAAGCGAGGATCCCCGCTTTTTAATTCGAATAAAATTAGAAAGTGACTTGAGTATTAGACTCAGGCTCTTTTCCACCCTTCTTTCTTCTTCTGAAAGTCATCTTTCTTACTGCGATATCAGCTAAGTAGATAATGACAGACAATAACAAGATATAGACATTAGTAGACAAATAACTTGCATGTACTTTTTCATCATCAGACATCTTATACTGAATATTATCTACATCATATAAATCTCCACCGGCTTGTTTTGTGAGACTATAGAGTAAATCATTTGAGTTGTCATCGAAGAAATTGAATTCTTTTGAATAATCGAAATTGATAAATACTTTAGAAGTAACAGATTCCATTTTTCCACTGTCACCAGTTCCTGTATAAGTCAATTCAGCTTTATATTGACCTGTTGTAGGTGTAGAGATGACTGCACTATAAGTTTCACCATCGAAAGTCAAAGTATAGTCAGTAGATGTATTAGTATTAGAATCAGTAATCTTAGCCGTCAATGTAGCATCATTCTTGCTGACATTAGGAGAAACAGACAAATTGACTGATGAACCATTGGGAGTATAAGACACGCTCAAGATTGAATCTGTATGCTTGTCTGGCAAGCTTTGAGAAATCATATTCTTGAAGAACTTCTTTCCAGCTAAAGATCCACGCAATGTATTAGTCCAACTCTTATTCGTTCCACCTATCGAGGAACTGAAGGTAGAGACTTTACCAAGTCCGTAATTCCAATAAGCATACAAAGGAACAGCGATAACACTTGCTGAATAAGTACTATCCATCTTTACGTACTGAACAGAAAGAACAGTTGAAGCACCATCTTTACTTCTAGAATAATAATATCCACCGATAGAACCTAACTTATTCACGACACCTTGCAAAGTTTTATCCTTCTTCAACAAGTATTGGATCTCAGCGTTTTCATTAATTTCTACTTCATCTATCGTCTCATTAGTGACGAAGCTCTTCATGATGTTGGATAGATTAAGAATTGAGCTGCTATCCAAGTATTGGAAACGTCCATTTCCTAACTTTGCCAATCTCTTCAATAAAGCAACACCATTCTTATAACCGATATCGATGAATGAACAAGAAATGTTCTCATTGCTGATATTGATAACTTTATCTCTCAAAGATTCATCAGTATCAGAAGATTGACCATCGGTCAAAGTAATAATGCTCTTGTATTCAGCAGCAATACCCTTGATTTGACCATAAGCAGCTTCCAAACCTTTGAGCATTTCTGTTCCACCACCAGAAGTAATTTTGTTTTCTATGTTCTTGATGATTTCATTTCTACCATCTTCAGAAGTAATAGAAGTCATAGGCTGAACAATAGTGACGTTAGATTCAAATGTGACAACTGAAATCTGATCACCCTTATTCAACAATTTAACAACTTCCTTAGCACCCTCTTTAGCATTGCTTAAACTTGCACCGGACATTGAACCAGAGCTATCGATAAGAAGGACGATAGCTCTAGAATCACTAGGCTGTGATTGAACAGGGAGCATATCGTTATAAGTGCTAAGCGATACATCCTTAGTATCATCCTTATAATCCATCAAATGAGTATTTCCTAAAGTAAGTACACTCTTTCCATACTCTCTAACAGCAATATTTAAGTTAGAGATGAATTTATCGTAGTTTTTAATAGTCTTCATATCGACATTCGACAATACGATTTCATCGTATTTGATAAGTTCGGTTAATTCAGTAGGAACTTTAGTAAATCTAGTGCTATTTCCTTTAATTTGAGCATCGACTTTAGTATTGGAGCTAAATCCACCCAAAGCTTTAAATTGAGTCAACTCATCCGCAGTATTACCGATAAAGAGTAAGTTGAACTTATCACTTACATCTTGAGTAAATAATCTTGAATTGTTCTCTTTAAAAGTATCCAAGAATCCGCTATCTTTTGTTGCTGATACAACAACTTTATAGTTATATGTTCCAGCGATAGATGTATCTAGAGTAAAGCTGACGATATTCACACCATTAGATAAATGAGTATCTTTAGATTGACTCACTTTATCATTCAAATACAAACTAACTGTAGCATTAGTATCATCGGTAGCATTGATCGTCACATCGACTTGCTCATCTCTATTTAAGAAAGTACTATCGTTATAAGCTAATGAAGTCAAAGAAACTTCATGAGTATAATCGGCGTCGATATCTACAGCATCCAAATGAATACCTTTACTCATGATTGTCGACATTGCATCGACAGCAGAGTTATCAGTTTCAACACCATCAGATATCAATGTGATTCTCTTGATGACATTTTCATCAAACTGAGTTACAGTGAAATCCAATGCACTCTTTATATCTGTAGCAGTATCGTCAAAACTAACATTGCTATAAGCATCTTTGATCGAATTGAATCTTTCACCAGGTTTGGATAAAACAACTGCATTTCTTCCAAAGGCTATAACACCGACTTTAGTGCCTGGTACTTTCTCAGCTTCTTCCTTAGCTTTATTGATGGCTTTGTCAATCTTAGTCTGTGATTCCTTAGTACTAGCAGAAGCATCAGCGAGAATATAAACATCAGTGTTGCTATTAGTGACGAGTATCTGTGGATTTGCAAATGCAAAGGATAGAGAGACACACAACAATAAATGAAGAACCAAAGAAATTATATTCCTCTTGTTGTATCTCTTCTCTTTCTTCATCATGAAGAATCCGACGATAACACCAGCCACCAAAGGGATCATTATAAATAATAACCACGGGTTCCAAAATTTAAAATTGCTCATGTCCGTACAGTATCCAATCCGTCAAGAAGAAGACTACAGCAACAATGACGAAAGGAAGAATATCGTCATAGATTGCATTAGCCTTTTGCTCTTGGCTATTCTTAACAATCGACCTCTGCTTGCCATCAGCTTTCAAAGGATCACTCTCATCACTAGGATATGCAGAGTAGAAGTTTACAACTTTCTCTCTTCCAAAGTAATTAGTGACTTTGACTGAATAAGTTCCAGCTTCTTCAAGCTTATATGTTGTTAAATCAGTCTTGCTGATAGGTTCTTCTTTGCCTGATGGAGTAGTAACTACAATAGTCTTAGCATTGTCAGGCAAGGAGAATGTAACTGTATCTCCAGCCTCGTATTTGAAAACATCCAACACCTTAGGATTCGAATAAGAAATGAAGTTTCTCATCAAGATAATGTAATCGGCCAACATAGGAAGATCTGAGTGTTGCAAGTCGAAATTACATACGATTTGTCTCTGATTGTTATCGTTCTTTCCAGCAAAGATGAAAGGAACATTGTCACAAGAGAGAAGAACTGTGAATTTATTGTTCAAGGTATAACGTTTATACTGACCGACTTTAATAGAATTTTTCATTGACAAATTCTTTGTCAATTGTTGGAAAATAAGGTCACTAGAATTGCTTGTATATTTAGCAAGAGCACCAGGATCGACAGGCTTTACCTCTTCCTGACGCACGAATCCACAGCCTTTAACACTGTCGATATTGAATAGCCAAACAGCACCATCGGCAGGAAGTTGCTTGGGCGAATATCCATCGAAAACATAAATATCAAATCCTGTAATTGAATACAAAGCATATTGAGAAGATTCCATGACTTCACAGTAAATTCTACAATTGTTTGAATTCAAAGCAGAGAATGCTGCCTCGAAATACAAAGGATTAGAACTTACCAACAATATCTTAGTGATATCACCTTCACTACGATACAAATAATAGTCGTTATCTTCAGGAAGCTTGTCTTCATTTAAGACACTAGCTTTGATAGACTCATAAGTTTTATAGTTTCCAGCCAAATCAGGAATATCGACACTGATATCGCTCAATTTACCTTTTTCTACATTTAGTCTCTTTTGGCCCAATGATTTATCATTGACAAAGAACTCAACTTTAATCTCAGTATCTTCAGCATATGATATGACCTTAGTTTTCAAAGTCATAACTTTCTTCCTTGAATCATATGAATATTCAAGGTCTTTGATAGCGTAATTGTTATCTTTAGAGCTAACATCCAATACTTTGAGATTATCACCAGGATTCTCACCCAAATCGATAGTTTCATCAGTAGCGATGTAACAAAGACTTCCTTTATTCTCTGAGACCATGGATTGAGCTATACTCAAAGCATTATCCAAATTTGAATTGTTATCATCAATCTCAGCATTATCGATAAACGAATTAAATATATCGACATCTGAAATATTTTGACAAACAGCTTTGGTGCTAGAATCAGCTAAAATCAATGAAAAGGTACATCCATTGGTGCTATTAGCAACGACATCTTTAATCTTTTCCTTAGCGACATCGAATTTAGTCTTAGTATCGTCATCAGCACTCTTCATCTTCATACTAGCTGAAGAATCCAAGATGAAGACTATGTTATCAGCACCATTCTTAAAAGAGAATATAGGCTGAGCCAAAGAGAAAGCCAAGAATACTATTGCACAGCATTGAAGGATCAATGCTAACAATTTAGAAAAAGTATTGATAGGATTTTTCTTCTTGATAAACTTCTTACTGAGTTCCCAGACGTAGCTGGAAGAAACAGTATCTTCCTTATACTTATTCAGCAAGATATAGATGACGATAAGTACAGGAATAGCGAGGAGCAATAAAAGTCCCCAAGGATATTGAAAGCTCATTTTATCACCCCCTTGCTGATCATCTTATCTAAGAACAATTCTCTCATAGGCATTGAAGTCGGATAGAAGATATAATCAGCTTCACGAGAAGCACAGAAGTGAGATAAGTTATCTTTGATATATTCCAAAGCAGCTGTATAAGCCTTCAAAATATCTCTACTTACGTTTCCTTTATAAAACCTATCTGAATCCTCACAATCGTAGAGAAGACTCTTACCACGAGCGGTAGGATTTATCTCTTCATTTGCCAATAATTGAATACAAAGAACATCTCTTCTCTTTTGTCTCAAATAGTCGATGGCATCAAAATAATTGTTATCGGTTAAGAAATCAGAAATGATGATACTTTTTCCATCACCATATCCAACTTGACTCTTAATGATAGCATCGCTGATGAAGCTATCACCACCGAACTTTATCTTGTTGAGACTCGATACACTTTGAAGGAATCTCTCTTTACCGACTATTTTCTCAAACAATGGTTCGACTCTATGTCCGTTGATAGTATAAATAGAAACTCTATCCATCTCAGAAACAGACAAGTACGCAAGCGTAGTAGCTAAGCGTAATGCAAAATTACTTTTGTTATAGAAAGACATAGATCTAGAAGTATCTATGTAGATTCTAGTATTCATCTGCTTTTCATCCAAATAAAGCTTGATGTATAACTCTTCAAATCTACCATAAATATTCCAATCTATCTTAGTAATATCATCCCCTTCGATATACTTCCTATAATCCGCAAATTCACATGAAGAGCCATATTTCTTGGATTTATGCGATCCACCGAACAAGCCGGCTACATTGTCTTTGACAGCCATCGAGAATAGCTCGACTTGTTGCAAAAATTGCTCATCAATAATTTGTTTCATAGGCTACTTAGCCTTTCTATTCTCTTTGATAAGTAATCCTATTACATCATCGACAGACAAATTATCATTAATTGCGTTGTAATTGACTTTGATTCTGTGTCTCAAGACAGGGAAAGCCAAAGCATCGATATCATCATAAGAAACATTGTAGTTTCCTTCCATCAAAGCCTTGATCTTACCACCAGTGATAAGAGCCTGACAGGCTCTAGGTGAAGCACCGAACTTAACATATTTTCTAGCGACTTCAGAAGTCTCATCAACTTCAGGGTGAGTTTTGTGGACGAGTCTCATAGCATAGTCCAAGACATCTTGAATCACAGGAACTCCGACAGCAAACTTTCTCATTTCCAAGATGGTGTTTCCATCGACGACAGGTGTAGCCTTTTCAGATTGATCAGCTTGTGTCATCGTGACGATGTCACCCAATTCTTGAACTGAAGGATAATCCATAGTCAACTTAAACATAAAACGGTCCATCTGAGCTTCAGGCAAAGGATAAGTACCATCTTGTTCGATAGGGTTCTGAGTAGCCAAAACGAAGAAAGGCTCTGCCATAGGATAGTTAACACCACTAACTGTAACCTTATGCTCCTGCATGACCTCCAACATAGCTGCTTGAGTCTTAGGAGTAGTACGGTTGATTTCATCAGCTAAGACGATTTGAGCAAAGATAGGTCCTTTTTGGAAGGAAGTAGTCAAATTACCATCTGCACCTTTTCTGATAACATTAGTACCAGTGACGTCGTTAGGCATCAAATCAGGAGTAAACTGAATTCTGGAGAATGGCAAGGACAATGTTTGTCCCAATGAACGAACTAATCTTGTTTTTCCAGTTCCAGGAACACCTTCGAGCAAGACGTTACCACCAGCGATAATAGCGGTAATAACATTGTCTATAACATCATCCTGACCTACGATATCTTTGTGAACCTCTTCTTTAATCTTAGCAATAGATTCACTAAATTCTTTAAGCATTTCTTCGTTTTCCATGTTTGAGTTTCCCCTCTTTAATATTAAATATACAATCTAAGTCTAATTACCACCCTGTCCAGCATTATCGCCAGTTCCAGAGTTGTCGCCAGTTCCAGTTCCAGTGCCGGTGCCGGAATTGTTTCCACTTCCGGATCCGGAGTTATCTCCGGAATTATCGCCACCATACAAATACTTGAAGTAATCAGAGACAGAAGAATCTACATCGCTATCGCCAGAGTCTTTAGCATCGTTAGCGGCTTGACCTTGGTAATCTTTGATAACTTCACCATAACTCTTGGATCCCTCATCTCCGGTGTAAACCTTATCGTTTCCTCTATAGTTGGTGTTTCCTTCTCCACCACCAGCTCCATCTCCTTTGCCTTCACCTTTTCCTTCACCTTGCTGTCCGCCACTTCCTTGACCTTGGCCATTGCTTTGAGAACCGTTTTGGCCATCGCCTTTGTTTCCTTGATTATTACCTTGGTTTCCTTGATTACCTTGTTCACCTTGATTGCCCTGGTTACCTTGGTTGCCGTCTTGATCACCGCTGTCGCCAGGCTTACCATCACTAGAACCACCATTACCGCCACCGCCATTTTGAGTAGGATCGATAAGATCTTCCATCTTTTTCTTTACTTCTTCAGCTAAGGCAGTGTTGCTATTTTCAATTTGAACATCAGTAATTAAGTCAGATAAAGCTTGTTCGAAAGCAGTATAAATACCCTGTTTCAAAGTAGTAATTTTTGCACCGTTAGAGCTACCACATGCCTTGGCCTCTGGAGAGTAAGCTTTGAGCTTTGTGCTCAATATATTGAAGATTCCATAGATTTCATCGGTAGATTCAACCTTAGAAGCTTTCAAAGAATCATCGATATGAGCTGCCCAAGTATCCAAATAGCTACCTAACTTTGCTCCATCAGAACGAATATCGCTCAATGAATAAGGCTTCAAATATTCGTTTCCATCTGGATACATAGTGAGATATCCATCTTTATCTTTGTTAGTGGCTGACTTCTTTATTTCAGTGTTGTCTTCCAACCAGTGGAATCCATCAGTGATGATTTGGTTATCGGATATTCCAGTGTCACCATTGAACATTCCGATTCCGACCTTAATAAAGAATGTATCGCCGTGTGTTTGAAGTGCAAGACCGATTTCCTCTTTGACGTTTACTCTATTCAAAGCATCATCGACTTGACCTTGAGCATCTCTAACTTTCTCAGTTCTAGAAGCGATATCAGTATCATTCTCCAAATCAGCTTGTAGTTTTTCTAAAATTGCAAACAATTCTTGTTTGAATTCCTCAGAAGCATCCGATTTAGAAATGTAGTCCTCGATGTCTTTGATGATATCATCAGTACGATCATTGAAGTCTTTGCCGTTATTTCCAGGATTTACAATCGTATTAAATCCTTCTTTAATTTGATTTGTAAATAAAGAAGTAGTGAGTAAGGAAGCCCCTAAGACTATTGCAGGTAAAGTCCAAACAGCAAGCTTTACAGTCATCTTCTTAGGATTTTGCTTCTTGACTTCGACTTTAGCATCTTCTCTTTGCTTATCAATCAAGAATGAGCTCTTTCCTTGGAACTCCACCATTGTTGCGCATTTCTCTTTGAGATCGTAAGTGGAGTCGATTCTCTTTGCAACATCGCCTTCCTTAGGATTCTTGACAACGCAGTAAATAACTGCAGTTACCAACATAGCTAACACTCCACCACAGACCTCAATTGTGATATAAGGCCAGGTGGTCAATTTAGCCAACAAAAAGGACATTACCAAGATTGCAGATACGGCCAATCCCAAAGCCAATCCCCACAAAGAACCTTTAATAATGTTCTCTAAAACAAGTTTTCTCTTATATTGTTTTAACATAAGCTAACTCCTTTCTACATAATGGACAAAAGCTAATTCAATTTTTAAATATTTATGTCAACTTTAATTTAACTTCTCTCCACATTTCCTCGCTCTTTGAGCTACTAAATATTAACACTAAATATAAAATTAATCAAATAAATAGGTTGAATATACTTTGTATTCTTGCTGAAAGTACTTTCATACCATTTTCTTAGCAATATTTAGGCCTTTTCGAATGCCAAATCTCATAATAAAATATCCAGTCCCTCAAGGGGCTGGATATCGACTAAAAGTATCTAAAAAGTTGAAATAGAGTATTTATCGAAATACTGTTTAAGCCTTGTCGAATGCAGTCAAAGTCATAGCGACTTTGATTTCAGTTCCGATGTTAGGCTTGATATCTACAGTACATATTCTTCCATTCTTCTCACAATAGCCGGTTAAAGACTTATAAACGACATCGTTACTGACTATGTAAGTTTCAAATGTATGCCAACCAGCAGCATCGAATGCAGTCTTAGCAGCTACAATTTCAGAATCACCACCATAGTTATATCCGGTAACAACCAATTGATTGCTAGAGCTATAATAAAATGTATATGGTTCATCTACACCCATATTGAAGTAAGGAACATCGAAATTCAACTCATTCGTCATTCTTTGCTTCACATTTGTGTGCCAATCTGTTCTTGTGACGGAAGAGAAGTTTGGTAAGTAGAAGATAGTAGCTTCGATTCCATTCTCATCACTGGCTTCAGATGAATAATTGCTTTGATAAGTAATCTTGAAATAAGATCCATCTGGATTTGTCTTAGTAGCGACGACTGAAGGATATGTGTAGTTTCCGAATGGACTATAAGTAGTCTCAAATCCCGCTGCCTCTAAGGCTTCTACCGCTTTATTTACATAAAGAGGTGAGAAGACTGTATTTCTTGTATATAGTCTAAGTTTTCTATTCCAACTGATTAAATCTGAAGGAGTAGAAATACCCATATCTTCACCTAATCCTGTTGTAGGAAGATAGATGAACGGATCGACTGCATGATTTTGGAACAAATAATTCATCTGATAAACGATATTTTCATTATTAGAAGCATTAGCCTTAGTCAATGATGCCCAAGTTGAAGGTGTAGTAGAGAGATTAGATACGGCCAAATCATGATAAACACTCATTGTTATTTTGTCAGAATACTTCTTCACCAAGATTCTAATCTGACTTCCATCACTCAATATCTTATATCCGCCCATACAATCCTTAGATGTAGAAGAAAATGCAGAACAATAATCAGCGTGCCAGCCTCCATCAGCAGTATCAGCATCCAGTCTAGTCTTAGCCAATTCCAATACATCATCGTTCCAATCACTTCCAGTGATAGTGATAACATTGACAGTTGTACCTATGGTCTTCGTTGCAACAGAAGGTAAGACTGTTCCTAAATAGATATATGGAATAGCAGATTCGCTTCCAAATTCCTGTGAGAAAGCAGTCTTTATTTCAGCGGTCCACTCCTTACCATTTTCAGGAATGAATCCTTCCTGATAAGTAATCTTGATATAAGGAACATCAGTTGAAATGTCCCTAGCTATATGAAGAGTTAAAATATCTTTATTAGCTAGTTTATACGTGAAGTAAAGGGATGTGCCATAGGATCTGCTCGAATCATAAACGAATCCTTTATCTGAAGAGAATGCTGCTTTAGCATTAGTGAATATCTTGCTATCATATGCATTTCCATAGATATTGAATTCCCTGGTCTTTGCATCATATGTATACATAGGATGTTTTGTTCCTAAATATAAGTATGGAAGAGCAAAATCCTCACCATATGCTGTATGCAAAGCATTAGTGATTTCACTAGTCCAAGCGGTAGGAGCATTGTCCTCATCGTATGTTTCATCATATGAAATTGTATTTGAAATAGAAGGACTATAAGAACTATTAGAATAATTGAAGGAAATCTTCAACGTTCTACCATCATCAAAGGCCTTAGTAGCATACAAACCTTTAATATATGCTTCATCATGAGAACACAAAGAAGTACACATCGTCAGCTGGGTGTCCCATCCAGCAGCATCGAAAGCATCCTTTGTATTCAACATGAAGCTTTCAATATTGTCGTAGCTAAATTTTAGATTGAATTCCAAACTACCATCAGTAAACTTGATTTCATCTTCTGTACTGCCTGTATCAAAGAAAGGAATAGATACATTTTCACCTAAAGTCTTTATGACAGACTTAGCTCCTTCAGACCAATCAGTAGCAGTAGTTGCAGGCATAACAGCAGACTTAGCTATTTCGATATATGCAGTTTCGTCATCGTCTTCTCCATCCTTGAATAAAGCAACCTTATAAACATTTCCGTTGATTTCCTTGAGAGCTATTCTTTGAACCAAGCATCTCTTCGAGTAATCCGTAGATGAATCGAAATCCTTTATCAAAGTCCATCCACTATCGGAATCATATGCAGTATCGAATAACTCAATAGTCTTTGCATCATACTTTCCACCACAAATGATGAAGTTAGGATCATATTTATCCACACTGCCATCCACATAAGGAGTTGTAGTTCCTATATATACAAACGGAATTTCATCCATTCCATCCGTGTACTTAGCTGTGAATTGAGTCTTGAGATCGTCCGGCCATGCAGTCAGTGAAGAAGGTGTGAATATTTCAGTCCTGGAAACTACAAAAATAGGATCTCCATCGATGTTCTTCTTGATGACAGCCTTATAATCATTGATTCCAACAGTTTTACTGAACGTCTTGCTTGTCTCTTCAGCTGTATCATCAGCCTCTGCTTCAGCAACTTGCTCAGTCCAACCATCACCCTCAAGTGTCTCTTTAGCCTTAGTCAAGAGAGAATCATCCCAAAGTTTCCCTTTCAAATATAATTTTCTTGAATTCGTATTGTAAGAATCAACTTCAGGGCTGACTGTTCCTAAATAAATATATGGTAAAGTAAGTCCACCCAAAGACTTAGCTATGTTATCTTTGACAGTCTTAGACCAGTGATCCTGGTTAGTGTTATCGAGCTTTTCATCCAAAGATACGACCACCTGTGCTTTATTATGATATGTACCTAAAGTAGCTACTAATACACTTCCATTATCAGCAGTATAAGTGGCAGTATACTTGCTCATATCCTGTGGATCTTGTGCTACAGTCCAGATAGGATCAGCAAAAGTTTCTTGGAAGATATCACATACTTGGTCGTCCCAAGTACTACCAGTGATAGTCATGACCTTTGTAGGATCAGCTGAGAAATCAATTTTATAATTCTTAGTTCCTAAATAGATAAAAGGTATGATATCAAAGGCACCTAAATAGTCACTCATATCTTCCTTTTCTTCATCTGTCCAATCACTTACGGAAGTATCATCAAATTTTTCAGACCAATATGCACGTAATTCAAACAAACCATCTTTGTTCGCTTCGACTATAACATCGATGTCAATCTTGTCGCTATTTGCGACAAAAATGCTATTGACAACCATACAGCCCCAATCATAGCTGATATAAGTATCCTTAGCATCTTGAAGGTTGGATGAGACAAACTTATTTCCGACCAAAAGAAGATAGGACTTATATCCATCATTAGCATCATCACTTACATAAGATACGTCTATGCTTTTACCGATATCGATATAAGGAAGAATATTGCCTCCTAAATACTGAACCATGCTAGCAGTAACTTCCTCAGTCCAAGGTGAATCCTCTGGTTTGATGATATCAGGATCATCTTCTTCATTAGGGGTAGAAGAGGTAATTGTAGTTTGGCTTCCGCCACCCGCACCTGTATCAGATTTAGGAACGTCAGGCTTAGGTGTAGCAGTAGAAGGCTTACCAGTATCAGTAGCCTTAGGAGTCGACACTGTACTAGTTGGTTTAGTAGGATTACAACTAGTCAAAAGAATAGGTAACAATAATGCTGAAAAACTTAAAATTTTTCTATATTTCATATGACACATTTCCTTTCGCTCTTTTGAGCTGAAAATATAATAACACAACATTTTTAAATGTTAATACCTTTATCAATTTAATTTATAATTAAGTATACAAACCTAAAAGTGTTAAGTTTTATTTTCTATTTGAGTTATCTACTTTAATTTTGTTAAGTGATATACAAAAATAAGCTACTGAGCTTTAGAAGCTCAATAGCTTATATACATTTATATAGAAAATTAAATAATTGCTGTTTAACTAATCATTAAATCCAAAGGATGGATGTACATTCTTTACAAATGTAATTCTATTTTTGAAATACTGGAAAGTAGAATAAGTTCAATATATTTCAGGAATAACATTTATTTCATAGTAGTAACCAGTCTTGGAATCCTTATAGAAATCAGCAGTTAATTATCATTTTTATTTTCTATCTATCAAATAATAAATTTAGAATCAAATCTTTGTATTGAATAAGTAACAGTATAAATAGCACTTGAAGAATATTTGCAATACAAATTAGGCTTAGCTGTAAAAACAAACACATCATCACCTATTGTTTTTGTTGCTGTAATTACTTTTGTTAAAGCATATGATTTAGAGCTTGGAACCTCATATGACATAGATGTCGACCAACCATCCGCATCTAAAACTGTAGTAATTTTGTTAAACTCATCTGCATCATAATTACATCCAGTAAAATAAATTCTATCAGAGGTAGCAGTTGTCGATGGCGAAGTATAAAAAGCCGAGTATCCAGTTTTACTAACTCCTATATTGAAATAAGGAAGAACAAATCCAAACTTTGTTTCCATATATCCTTTAGTCTTATCATTCCATTCAGTTATAGAAGAATAATTTGAATATGAAGGCAAATAAACAATTCTCACATCATATCCAGGTTGAGTCGGATTGGTGGCAGTTGCACTAGGATATGATGATGAATATGTAGAAATATGAATATAGAATTGAGATCCATCTGTATTTTTGATATGAGCAATTATTGATGGGTAAACTGTATAACCAAAAACATCCAAATCAACTTCATATCCAGCATTTTCAAGGGTATCAGCTATTCTATACAAATTTGATGGTGCAAATTCAACATTATTTGAATAAAAACGAACATACTTATTTGAAGTTTCCGTTGTTGACGATAACACTTTAGGTAACTTTAATCCATCTTTTAAGAGTAAGAATTCTGGAATAGTTTTATTGTCAAATACTGATGCCATAGCAGTACTCAACTTATTAGAATCTTTGGTCGCAGTAGCATCAGTTAAATCATTCCAGGTTTTAACTGTAGCAGTCGAGTCCACTTTATCATAATAAATGTTTAATACGATAGGAGTTTTAACATTATTAATAGTCGCAGAATTTTTCTTCAATTCCAAACGCAAAGCAGAATGATCACTGTAGATTTTATAAGCTTGAATAGATTGAGTAGTTTCTTTAACTATTTTAGCATGCCATCCACCATCCGTTGTATCAGCATCTAACTTTTCTTTAGCCAAATCTATAACTTCACTATTCCAAGTAGAACCAGCTAATTGAACATATAATTCATCAGTTACTTTCTCATTCTTAGTAATATAAGGAGTAGCTGTTCCTAAGTATATGAAAGGAATGCAAGTTTCACCTTTCAAATCATCCTTTAAAATAGTCTTTACATCAGTAGACCAATCAGTAACTGTTTCATCGTAGAAAGCTTCAACATCACTCAAAGTAATCAAAGGTCTTGAATTAGATTTGGATAACTTTACGGTTAAAGATTTTCCGTCAGATGATGTCTTAGTCGCATTTAAAGTGGTTGCATTTGTAGTTACATTATTAATAGTAAAACCATTATCTATAAGAACTTGTTTTGCTTCTGCAATAACAGGGTTAGTATCAGTATCTCCCCAGTCTCCACCCCAAATTTGCATTGTTTTACTAATTTCATTGTAAGTATAAATAGGACGGTTTGTACCTAAATAAATATAAGGTAACACTGATCCTAGATTTGTCAGCATAGCTTCTTTCAAGCTATCACTCCAGTCAGTAGGTGCGTTTTCCTTATCGTATGTAGCTTCAAAGCCGGCAGTTATAGTTGTCTTTTGACCGGATTTTTTTGCATTTCTTGCTAATTCAGCTTTTACAAATACTTCTTCACCACCAAATGTCTTAGTCGCATAAACTTTATCAATATAACACTCAGAAATATAAGAAGATGTGAAGAAGAAATCACCACGATAAGTTAGTGTGACATCCCATCCAGCTGCTTTAAATGTATCATAGAAGTCTACTAAGTGAGATACAGCGTCATCATGAACATATGTATTATTGATAGTCAAAACTCCATTACCAAATTTAATTTCATCAGCATCTTTTCCTGTATCGAAGAATGGAATTTCAACATCACTTCCTAAAATACTAGAAACAACTTCTTTTGATTCAGCCGTCCAATCAGTATTAGCTGTTAAAGAACTATTAACAAATTTTCTAATTTCAAACGATGTAGTTTTGTTTTCATCTTTTCCAGTTGTGAATAATCCAACTTTATATGTAGCATCTAAATTGTCAAACTTTTTCACCGCTGCTCTATAAACATAAGTTCCACGTGATGAATCCTTAGAATAAGTATTCATTTCACTTGCTACATACCATCCGTCTTCTTCAAATACTTGGTCGAATAAAGTTACGACTTTTTCATTATATGCCCCGCCATAAATGACCATTTCACTATCATCTATATATGTAGTCGTATCAATATAAGGAGAAGCTGTTCCTAAATACATAAAAGGAAGAATTTCGTCAATTCCATCGGTGAATTTATCTGCAAACCCATCTTTAATAGCTTGAGTCCACACAGTTATTGTAGATGGATCATAGTTCTCTGTCTTAGTCACAACTAGCTTAGGATAATATTCACCTTCAGTCTTTGCTGCTTCTTTTGTTAAAGTAGCTTTATAACTATCATGTTCTCCACCTAATGAAAACTCAACTTTAGTCTCACCTAATGGTGTATCAGTATCATCGCCAGTTGCATCATCTGCTTGATCAGCTTCTACTTTATCAGTCTCAGTCTCTTTGACTTCAGTCCATCCACCATTGGTTACAAAAGCTTCTCTAGCATCATCAAAAATAGAATTGTCCCACAAACCACCTGATAAAGTTAATTTCCTTGAATTTGTATTAGTAGAATCAATTGTAGGATGAACAGCGCCTAAATAGACATAAGGAAGCGTCTTACCATTGCAGATATTAGATATTTCAGTCTTGACATCTGATGGCCAGTCAGTTTGATTCTCTTTGCTGAACTTTTCATTCAAAGCTACTGTCATAGTAGCTTTATTACCTGTTCCTTTTGCTAAAGTAGCAACCACTGTGGTTCCACTCAATTCATCTGTATAGGTAGCAATTTCTTTAGATGCATCTTCAGTATCTACTTCAACTACCCAAGTAGTTCCAGCAAAAGCATCTTCAAAAACTTGATCGACTTGATCATTCCAAGTTCCGCCAGTCACAACCATCACTTTAGAAGTGTCATCGTTAAATTCCACTGAATAATTAGTTGTTCCCAAATATACGAAAGGAATGTTGTAATACTTTCCAAAATAATCTTTTAGCTTAGTCTTCTCTTCATCCTTCCAATCAGTGACAGCTTCAGGATCAAATGGCTCTGTATAATAAGCCTTCAATTCAAACAAATCTTTATTACTAGTAACTGAAATTTGAAGATGTTGTTTCTCTGACTTAGCATAAAAACTAGTGTCATAGACCATAGTAGACCAGCTGTACCCATCGTATAAGTTTTCAGCATCTGTCAAACTTGCTTCGACAAATTTCTCGCCAGTCAATACGAGACTCGATCTATAGTTATCTTTGGAGTCATTCTCATTCCATTTAATGTCGATATCTTTTCCAATATCGATATAAGGCAAAATGTTGCCTCCTAAATACTTGACCATAGCTTCAGTGACTTCTTCACTCCAAGGAGAATCCTCTGGTTTGATGATGTCAGGATCATCTTCAAGCTCATCAGGGGTGGAAGAAGTTGTCGCTTTTACACCAGTATCAGTTTGCTTTGAAGTAGGTGCAGTATTAACAGTAGAACCAGGCTGAATAGAAGTCGGAGAAGAAAGAGTTGAACTAGTCGAATTTCCACAACTAGTCAACAACAACGGTAATAAAAAAATAGAAAATGTTAGTGCTTTTTTGTGTTTCATAATACATATGCTCCCTTTGCCTTTTAGAACAAAAATAGTTTATCACAACGAAAAGAACTCAAGCCTTATCTTTTCTTATATTTTTATTGAAAGCGGTTTCGCATATTGCATAAATATCAAGCAACTTATAAGCATTAATATAATTTTTTAACAACAAAAAAACTAGATTTTGTTTAGAAATCTAGTTTCATTCCAAATATAAGATTAGACTTTATTATTATATAATTTGGATAGTCAAAGTCACGTTTTTAACAAATCCAGAGATATTAGGAACCATATCTAGCACGAATGTTTTGCCTTCGTGCTCATATTTTCCATTCAATTCCTTGTATATTGTGCCATCCTTAACTGAATAAGAATAAGAGATATCCCATCCACCACTCTTCAAAGCTGTATATGCATTGTCAAACTCAGCTTCAGAATAGTTATAAGCAGTAATGGTCAATTTGTTAGATGAGAATTTGGACTTAAGAGTATCATTCCAAGTCGCGCCCAAATCAAAGTAAGGTAATACATAGCCATTCAAATTAGAGCTCATGGCATTCTTAATATTACTATCCCAATCAGTCTTGCTATCATCAAACTTCTCATAATTATAGATATACACCTTGAATCCATGATTGATTCCATATTTAAGATATCCATCATCATCTAAGCTCATATCACCATCACCAGGTTTGAAATCAATCACGAAATCTCCGTTATCAGTAGTCTTAGTAGCTGTAAATCCAGGCAAGGAACCTTGAGCAAAAGGATTCAAAGTAACTGTAAATCCTTTGGAAGTCAACGTTTCCATAGACTTGTAAATTGAATATGAAGTCAATTCAGAAGAATAATTATTGAATGAGACTCTTCTATTAGAAAAACCAGGTTCACTTACAGAAGCGCTAGACACATTTGAATCATTCTCAGTAAAATACAAGAAGCTAGGAATATCAGCAGCGCCAGTAATTCCAAATCTATCCTCTAAATATTGGGTAGCAGTGTATCCACTATACTTAATTGAGGACCAGTTAGTAGGATTCTCGTTATAAGAATGAGTGTTTTCTGTATCAAAGAATACATCCATTTCGATCTTATCATTGTCATTCTTATAAATTTTCAAACGCAAGTATTTATTATTGCCTAAAGCTTTATAAGCAGTGACTGCAGAGACTGTATTCCAGCCGCTTTCTATTTGTGTAAGTTCAGCATGCCATCCACCATCAGTTGTATCAGCATCTAACTTTTGTTTAGCCAAGTCTAATACTTCATCCTTCCAATTTCCACCGATAACACTGACTGACTTCGTATCGGAATTCATCAAAGTCTCAGCACCGGTAGTTGAATCAGTGACCTTATATTGGTTATTGGAGGCACTTACTGTAGGTGCAATAGTTCCTAAATAGATATAAGGAACAGCATTCTCACTTGTCAAATAAGAGCTGAATGCAGTCTTAATAGGGGCTGTCCATTCAGTTCCTGCTGTGGGATCAAATCCTTCTACAAATGAAAGTTTGAGAACAGGTCTATCATCGGACAAATCCAAATCAGCAGTCAAAGCATCGTTATGAGTATTTGTATACTTAGCAACCAGTTCTTCACTGCTAGATGAACTTTCATCGATAGTATATCCGGCAGCAGTAAATGCAGTTCTAGCATCAGCTAAAATTTGATCATTCTTTGCATTACCCCAAATGCACATGATTTCATTGCCGCCACGACCTTCATCATAAGTGAAATAAGGGGATGTGGTTCCTAAATAGACATAAGGCAATGTGAGTCCGTATTTAGTAGAAATCTCACTTGTAATATCGCTAGTCCAATCAGAAGCAGCTTTAGACTTGTTGTATTTTTCTTGAGCCGCAACTGTTCCATACATATATCCATTGGAATTTGATTCGACCTTGATTACAACCGTCTTATCATCATCAACCTTCTTAGAAGCAGAGATATAATCGAAATCACAGTTAGCATTGTACTCAGTACGATACATATTGTGACCGAGCTTTTCGAAAGTCCAACCATCAGCCTTCAAAGCTTGATAAACTTTCCAAATTCCTGTACTCAATGTTCCACGAGTATAAGAGAAGTTGATTTTGAGCTCTCCATTATAGTCAGTAATTGAAGCTTCTCCACTATTTGATCCAACGTCGAAGAAAGGCATCTCAAAATCAGTTCCTAAAACATTCTCAAACGTCTTCTTAGCTTCAGCACTCCATTGAGTAGAAACATTAACATCAACTGATTTAGTAATTTCAAGGAATGCTGTCTTGTCTAAAAACACAGAAGTATCTTCATACAAAGAGAACAAAGATACCTTATATACTTCATTTCCTACTTTCTTAAGAGCAACTCTATAGACGGCACTCTTATCATCGTTATAGCCGCTTCCATATGCGTCATAGTCTTCGTTTGCGACTATCCATCCAGATTCTTCGTTGAACTTTGTATCGAATTCAGACAAAAGTCTTTGATCGAAATGACCACCATCAATAATTAACTGTCCGTAAGAAGTTACTTTAGATCCATCCATTTCATTTGATGTTGTCATATCACCATTGATAGAGGGATTAGCTGTTCCAATATAGACCTTAGGAAGTGTATCATCCAAAGTATCTTCAAACATATCTTCAAATTTAGTCTTAATTGCTTCTGGCCAAGCTGTAAATGTATCAGCGTTGTATTCTTCACTCTTCATGACAGACAAACGTGGAGTTCCATTTGCATCTTGCATCTTTGTAATAGATACCGTGATTGTTTGTCCGTTGACAGCCTTAGAGAATTTAGCAGAATTAGAGCCTTCTTCAACAGCCTCGCTAGTCCAACCATCTGCTTCAAAAGAAGCCTTGGCGCTAGTCAAGATTGAATCATCCCAATGTTTTCCTAAAACTGTAACTCTAGCACTGTTTGTGTTGGTAGCATCAACTCTAGGATAAGTAGCTCCCAAATAGACATAAGGAATTTCTAAATCGCCAAATGATGCTTTGAATTTAGTCTTAACTGCTTCTGGCCAAGCTGTTTGATTCTCAGCATCAAACTTTTCATTGAATTCAACACTCAACTGAGCTTTGTTGTTCTTTTCTTCCAAAGTGGCTGTAAATGTACTAGCATTAGCTGTTGTATAAGATGCTCTCTTAGTTGTGACAGAATCATCTTCCTTAGTTGCATCTGTCCAAGATGCAAATGTGCTTTCGAAGATTGATACAACTTCATCGTTCCAAACCCCACCAGTAACAACAAAATCTTCATCTGCTGTGGTTTCAACCGTAGAGCTCTCACCAATCTTTACTCCAGTATCCAAAAATTCCCATCTATAATTTTGAGTTCCTAAATATGTAAAGGGAACAACTGTGCTAAATTGTCCAAAATGCTCAAGCATAGCTTCCTTGACATCATCATTCCACTCTGTGACAGATGAAGAATCAAATGGTTCATCATAATAAGCGCGCAATTCAAACAAATTATCATCAGTAGGAGAAATGATAACTGTCAAATGATTCTTTTCATTAACTGCTGTGAAGACATTATGAGCAAATACGACTTCATATCCATATTTCTTATATGTTTCAATAGCATCTTTTAAGTTAGATGCAACAAATGTATCACCCGTCAATACAACACTGGATAAATAGTCGTCCTCTTTATCATCTTCAACATATTTTCCTTCAATTTGATTGCTTTTACCAATATAGACGTCAGGAATAACATTTCCACCTAAATGTTCTTGCATCAATTGAATGATTTCTTCATTCCATTGAGTCTCACTAGGATCCACATCTCCACTATCTTCGGTGGTTCCAGAAGGTGACGATGTAGTCGAATCCTTATCTGTGGGCTTAGAAGAATCTGGTGTAGGCTTTTCAGTAGTAGAACCACTTCCTGGATTTGATGGTGTAGTAGTAGGCGTATTTCCGCCACAGCTAGTCAACATCAAAGGAAGTAAAAGAATTGAAAACAAAGTACTTCTCTTAAATTTCATAAACAAAGCTCCTTTCGCTAATTCACGGGTCGTGAATGAGTATAACACAATTCAAACTAACAGCAAAAAAATAATAATTAAAATAACGTAAAACTAAGCACCCAGTCTTTGAGTAACTTTACTTAGAATACTTATAGTATATAAGTATAAGAAAGTCTAAAAAGTACCTATAAGTTATAGCTATTTGCTAGTTATTTCACGTTAGTATATAATTGCACATATTCACAAGAAGGTTTTTATATGGAATCACAAGAGCCAAAACCAAAAAAAGATATAGGATTAACAACAATAGAATTGGAAATTCCTGAAACTTACATAGATGATGATAACTTTTTCTCAAAGTCTATTTCTTGGAAGAGAAGATTGAAAATTGTTGAAAAAGTTTTGACTATATTCATGGCTATCATCGCAATTCCTTTATCAGCATATATAGCTTCATGGATTGATGTTGCTGAAGGAGGAATGGTGGCACCACCATTAAGATTCAATCCTTTCTCGGAAGAATTGTGGTCGATAACAATATTACCATACATCTTATCATTCATCATTTTGATAGCATGTGAATTCTTCTTCAAAAACATCTCACTCACAAAAGGTGTTCTAAAGACGACATGCTATTCGCTAATATTATCAGTCCTAATAAACGTCACCACATTTACTTTGTGTACTGCGTTTAGACAAGCAATAATCAATTCTGAATCAAATCTATATTATGCATATATTGCAATGGGTGCTATAGATGGATGTGTCTATACATTCATACTATTAATCATAAGGATAATTTTAAAAGTAATAAACAAATCAAACAAGAAAAGAGTGATCATAGTCGGACCTAAAGAAGATGCTCAAATATTGAGCAAGAAGATGATTAAAGAAAACAAAAAGCAATGTACTATCAGATATGTTTTCTATGAAGTAGATGGTCAAATATCCGAGGATATATATACTAAAGTTAAAAAAGTGAATACGATTATCTTATTAGATAGTCTTACGGCCAAAAATAAACAAGCCTTGCTTCTTTATTTCTCTTCTTGCAAGAACAAAGATATCTTCGTATGTTCTTCATACTTTGACATAGTCTTCTTAGATGGAACACTCACACACGTAAATGAAAAGATGGCATTTGAACAAAGACCTTTATATATCGATTCTGTAGAAGCTTTTGTTAAACGTGCTTTCGATATAATTGTTTCCTTGATAGCTCTTATTTGTTTGTCTCCTATTATGTTGTTGACGGCTTTGCTTGTAAAATGTCAAGATGGAGGTCCTGTCTTTTATAAGCAGACCAGATTAACAAAAGGATTAAAACCGTTTGAGATATATAAATTTAGATCGATGAGAGTAGATGCTGAAAAGATTGGTGGTGCACAATTAGCTAGCGAAAACGATCCAAGAATAACTAAGATTGGAAGAATAATACGTGCTACAAGAATCGACGAGCTTCCTCAAATAATAAACATTCTTAAAGGCGATATGTCTTGGGTAGGACCTCGTCCTGAGAGACCTGAATTTGTTTATGGCTTTATTAGAACCAATCCATTATACAGATATAGATATAATGTCAAAGCTGGACTCACTGGACTTCAACAAGTCTCTGCAACTTACCACACATCATTTGAAGACAAACTTAAATACGACTTATATTACATCCAAAATCAAAGCACTATATATGATTTAATAATCATATTTAGAACTGTTGGAGTAGTTTTCCAAAAGAGCATGGCTGAAGGTGCCAACCCCGAAGAAATGGCACTTCCTATGGAAGATTTCTTGGATGAGCAAGATTATACATTCAAGGATCACGGTAGTTATTTATCCATTTTCAAAAATGAAGAAGTTGAAAAGCAACAGAAAAAGAATAAATAAGACATTAAATAGCATTAGCCTTAATGCTATTTTTTAATGTTGCACGTTTTATCATTAGCTAAAAACAAAAAAAGCAATTTGTTTTAACCAACAAAAAAAGGGGCTGTTGCAAAATCCTGATCCAAAATTAGGT
>ULUO01007275.1_pt1 | contig 76817 bp, 58 predicted proteins | sample 1958611 | NCBI WGS metagenome assembly ULUO01 (sample SAMEA4835762, study PRJEB28245) | human gut metagenome | biome: gut microbiome; material: fecal sample | place: Denmark | collected 2008
TATTTATAACAACTGCACATTATTTTTAATAAGTAATAACTATTAAAAATTCCCTTACAAATATCTTATCTACTTTTCGTGGACAAAAATGTAATACCCTATTTTTCGTGGAAATCTTATAATTTTATCGATTGGAGATAAAAACATGGATCAAATTAAAACCGGAAACTTCTTAGTTAGTCTAAGAAAAGAGAAGAACATTACTCAACAGCAATTAGCCGATATATTGCAAGTCAGTGTAAAGGCAGTATCCAAATGGGAGTGTGGCGAAGGTTATCCTTCTCTTCAAAGCTTAAAAGATTTATCTGATTTCTATGGTGTTACCGTAGGCGAAATCATAAATGGTGAAAGAAATAAAACAGAAGCCAAAGAACCAGTCAATACTTCTATTCAAATCAAGGAAAAGAAACCATTGAACTTCCCTATCCTAAGATCTATTTCTTTAGGAATTACTGGATTAGGAATCATGCTTTATTTCATTATAATGTATTGCTGTTATTCAACAGCAGGCAGTTTGATTTGCATTATATTTGCAACTTTAATCGGAATAATCCTAAGCTTACTAGAATTAAATCGTTATAAAAATAGGAAAAGCATTGTCATAGCCTTATTCAATTATGAATTCATCATAATTGGAATAGCCTTATCCTTTATGACCTTTTGTTTCTCGTTAACAAAATTAAATGTAAACCTTGGAAACAACTATTATGTGACATTTGATTCATTCCACTTTGCAACTAACTTTGTTAACATTGCAATATGCCTTATAGGATTCCTAGTGTTGCTGATTTGGGGCGGAATAGAATATGGGCTTTATCTTAAAAAAGGAAAAGATTTCTTCGATACATTGAAAGACAAAGGAAATAGAATTCTAGCAGTTAACAATGTCAGTCTTATTATCGTCCTAATTCTTTATGTAACGCTGGATTCTAATAAATACAATTGCATTTGGTACCAAGTTGTATTCTTTGCTATCCCTTCTTTATTTGAAATAGTAGAGGCTTTTATCAACAAGTATGAAATCATATTCAAATCTATCAATTTAGTTCTATGTATAGCAGCATTTATAACATCAATTACTATGATAAATGTATTCAGCAATTATGTGGTAGAGTTGATTACAATATTGTTTATAGAAACAGCAGCCTTATCTTTTGCATTGTCCTTTGTAATATCTTCTTTAAAGAAAAAAGAAGTAAAATCAATTGAAAACAAATAAAATTATTGACTAAAATATTGAATCTGTGTAAGTGCTTACACTATAATTTACTCATAGAAAGGAGGTTTCTCCTAATATGGATAAATACATTCAAGATATAGCGACGATGTGGAATAATGGTTGGGACATAACCTTATATTCATTAATAGTAATTGTTATAAGTGCAATACTTACTGGACTGATAGGACTAGAAAGAGAAAAGCATGGATATTCAGCAGGTTTAAGAACTCATATGCTTGTAGGTGTCGGATCTACTTTATTCACTATTGTTTCAAAGTATGCTTTTGGAAGTGGAGATCCTGGAAGAGTAGCTGCTCAAGTAGTTACAGGTATCGGTTTTATAGGTGCGGGAACGATAATCCAAAATGGAATCAACGTCAAAGGATTGACTACAGCTGCTACCCTTTGGGTGGTGGCTGCAATAGGAATGTGCTGTGGAGTCGGCTATATTTCTGTAGCGATGATAGGAGCTTTAATTGCTTTAATAGTTTTAAGTGTTCTAAAACTATTGGAAGATAAAAATCCACGTAAAAAGTCATATAGATTAGCCTATCTTGTTACTAAAGGTGAAATGACTTTGTCAAAGGCTGTAGCAGCCATGGACGAAATGAATGTCATCGTCAAAGATATAGATATCGGTTCTGCTATGCACGAAAACACTAGATGTACAAAAGTAGTCCTGACTTTGAAGATAAAAGGTATGAATACAAAAGCTGAAGTAATGGATAAGTTGATAAATATACTCCAGCCTCTGGCAATGGAAGAATTGACTTGATCATTATCCGCTCGAATTAAAATCGAGCGGATTTTTATTAAAAACCGTATTCTAGGATCAAAAATATAACTTCAAGATCTGGTCATTTTACATATAGTCAATAAAATAAGATCAGAAGGTATATTTATGGAACAAACTGATGAATTATTCGTTTCTTCATTGATAAACGCATATATAAAAGATAATGATGATATCGATTCTAATTTTTCACCTGAATTCATTTATAACTCAAACAATAAACTAGATAGAAAACAAGTCATTAAAGTATTAGCTGAAAACCTTAAGACTTGCGATGAATTCATGTTTTCTGTAGCTTTTACCAGCGATTCAGGAATAAGTCCATTAAAAATAGCTTTAAAAGAATGTCAAAACAAAAATGTAAAAGGCCGGATATTAACTAGTAATTACTTGGATTTCACAGAGCCTAAAGCCTTAAAAGAATTGGATGAAATGCCAAATGTAGAGGTAAAACTATTATGGATTGATGACAAATATGCAAAAGATGAACCATCAGGATTCCATACAAAAGGATATATTTTCAAATTCAAAGACACATACAAAATAATAATCGGATCATCGAACCTAACAGGATCAGCATTAACATCTAACGAAGAATGGAATAGCCTTATAGTCACAAAGAAAGATGGAAAAATAGCAAAAGAGATTTTGAATAGATTCGAAACACTTTGGAGCAATGATCATTCATTGAGCATAAAGACAATAATCGACAAATATGAAGAAGAATATGAATCTTTCAAAGAAATAAGATTATCGAATTCAAAAGAAATAAAGAAAGAATTCAAGCCTAATTCGATGCAATTAGCATTCTGTACCAAACTTAATGAATCCATAAATAAAGGTAATAAAAGAGGTCTTTTGATTTCTGCAACAGGAACTGGTAAAACATATGCATCAGCATTCGGTGTTAAATCCATAAAAGATAAAATTGATTTAAAGAAAATGTTGTTTATAACCCATAGGGAAACAATCTTAAAACAAGCTATAGAAACATATAGAAATGTTCTTGGTCAAGATATCAAAGCAGATTTATTCTCTAATGGGCATCACGATATAAAAGACAAGAATTATATTTTCTCTACAGTCAATACGATGTATCTTCATTTGAAAGAATTCACAATAGATGAATTCGATTTAATTATAGTCGATGAATGTCATCGAATCGGAAAAGAAGGAATGTATAAAAAAATTTAAAACTACTTTCAGCCGAAGTTTCTTCTAGGAATGTCTGCAACACCAGATAGAACTGATGGATACGATATTTATGATTTCTTCAATCATAATATCTTATATGAGATAAGACTATACAATGCTTTGGAATCAAAAATGTTAGTTCCTTTTTATTATTTTGGAATATCGGATATCCTTATAAATGGGAAACAATTGAGCGATGATGCAACATTCGATCAGCTGACATGCGATGATAGAATAGACAATATAATCAACAATAGAAAATATTACGGATCATCTGGAAGTAGAATCAAAACTTTGATGTTTGTATCAAAGATTGAGGAAGGGATAGAATTATCAAAGAAGCTGAATAATCGTGGGCTTAAAACGATTTTCCTATCAGGAAGCAGTTCAAATGAAGATAGGGAAAAGTATATAAAGCTGTTGGAAGAAGACAATACTAATAATCCATATTTAGATATGATTTTAACAGTCGACATCTTCAACGAAGGAGTCGATATTCCTTCAGTGAATCAAATCATTCTTTTAAGACCTACACAATCTACAATTATATTTCTCCAGCAATTGGGTAGAGGTCTAAGAAAATTTGAAGGCAAGGATTATTTGACTGTAATCGACTTCATTGGAAATTATAAGAATGATTTCATGATTACAGATTCGTTCTCTTCAAAGAATAATGGAGAAGAATATCAGTCTAATGGTGGTGGTCGAGACGCATCTAAAACGACAAACATAATGCTTCCAGGTGGAAGCATTATAGACTTCGACCCTATAACAATGAAGACAATAGTCGAAATAAGCGATAAGGCGAGAGATTCTGATAGTAGAAGAATTAAAGAGCAATATATAGCTATTAAAAACAAGTTAGGCCGCATTCCAACTTTAATTGAATACGATGAAAATGGAGATTTGACAGGCAGAGTTTTCTTAGATTTATTCAAACAGACTTACTATGATTTCTTATCGAAAGAAGAAATAGGATTATTTGATATATTAAGCCAAGAAGATAGGGATGAGATTAAATATCTATCTAATAGCTTTGGTAACGGATTAAGAATTCATGAAGGTCTTCTTCTCAAAACTTTGATTGAAGGTGGAAATGAAGAAGAATTCATAAAGCAATTACCTGTAAATCAAATATATGATGAAAAGACTAGAAAGTCAGTGATATCAGTACTAGATACGTCATTTTTATCAGCTAAGGGATCTTTAGCTTATTCGACTATTGCGATAAAAAATGATAAGATTCAATTATCTGATAAATTCAAACAACATCTTTCAAATAAAACTTTCAATAAGTTTGTAAATGAAATAATTGATTATTCAATCTATTCAAACAAGAAATATTTCTCCAATGTCACTGGAAATAATAATTTTGTTCTATATGAAAGATATTCTAGAAAAGATGTTTCTCGTCTAATCAATCTAACTAAGAACCAAGAAAGCACGATATATGGATATAGAATCTTCAAAGATCTAAATATTGTCCCTATATTTGTAACCTACAACAAACATTTGGATAAGGAATCACAAATCAATTACTCCGATTACTTCAAAAATAAAAATATCTTTTGTTGGGATTCAAGACATGATAGAACGACTGAATCACAAGAAATAAAAGACTTGTTGAGCGTAGCTAAGAACAACGGCCAAATAATGTTGTTCGTACAGAGAGAAAGTCCAGATAACAAAGATGGTTTAAATAAACGTTCTTTCTACTATCTAGGAAACACAAAAATACAAAAATATTTCAATTCGAAAAACACTACTGAATCAGGAAAGAAAACAAACGTGGTCAAGTTTGAATTGAGGATGGACAATCCTATTCCAGAATATCTTTATAAATACTTCGTTATTTAATAAGAAACAACTGAGCTGAATGATTTTATGTATCATCAAATCTTTAAATACAGATTGGAAGAAATCTTTTAGATGGATTTCTTCAATTCTTTTACAACGAGTAAATCAGCTGGTAAAAAATCGATATTATCTAGTTGATCTTTGGTTATGAATTTAGCATCTTCAGCCTCAACTAATTCTAAGTGGCCATCTATCAAAGAACAGATAAAACACTCCATCTTCAAATGAAAATTCGGATAATCGTATTCTACAGTACATAAATATTTATCTATGTTTATATCTGCTTTCAATTCTTCTTTAATCTCTCTTTTTAAACATTCTTCAGGAGTTTCACCTTCTTCTATTTTTCCGCCTGGAAATTCCCACCAATCTTTAAATTCCCCATATCCCCTTTGTGTCACAAAGATTTTATTATCTTTCATTATTATAGCTGCCGATACATGAATGTTTTTCATTGCTGACTCACCTCTTACAAAACAGTATTTTATCTGGTGAAGGATCAGAGATCAAATCAAAAATATCATTTGACTTGTTATTTAAAAAACATTGGAGTAAAATACTCCATTGCAACCTGTCCGAGAGATAATCATTCCTCGGTTTTTCTCATGGGCATGGTCGAGCTAAAATTCCAAGGAGGAAAACTATTATGGCATTAGCAAAAGAAGAAATCGTCGAACTTACCAAGAAGTACGGAAAAGACGAGAAGGACACTGGTAACACCAAAGTCCAAATCGCTCTTTTGACCAAAGAGATTGCAGATCTCACTGCTCACCTTTTGGCCAACACTCACGACTATTGTGCAAAGCGTTCTTTGACAATTCACGTCGCAAAGCGTACCAAGCTTCTCACCTATCTCAAGAGAACCGACTATGAGGGATATCAAGCCCTTATCAAGGATCTCAAACTCAAAAAGTAATTCGAGTTTCCATGTCATATACCCGCATTTCAAAACAATGCGGGTCTTTTTATTCCAAAAAATAAGGTAAAATATATAAGATGAAAGAAGGAATAGATATGATTGATAGTTTCGATGATGTTCTCAAAGCTAGAAGATCTACTAGAGAATACACTGAAGAAGGTGTATCCAAGGAGGACATGCAACAAATAGTAGAAGCTGGTACATTAGCTCCAAGCGGAATGGGTAGAAAAGAATTGATGTTTGTTGGATTGACGAACGAATATGCGGAAGAATATTTGTCGATTGCAAAGAATAAATTTGGAATGGATAGATATTATGGTGCAAAGCACATAATCCTTGTATTTAGAAACAAAGAAATCGAATCCTTATATCTTTTGGATGTTGGTGCTGCTATGGAAAACATGTTGCTCAAAGCTACAAACTTAGGACTTCAATCTTGTTGGATTCATGCCGCTAAAGATTTAGCAGAAAATAAAGACTTTTCTAAGTTCCAAGAGAAGCTTGGATTAGATAGCAAATACGAAGTATTAGAATCTATAGCTATAGGACATGGCGAAAAAACTATAGATAAAGAAGTGGACAATTCCCGTGCCAAAGTATTCTAAACATAAAATTGCCATCTTAGGTGGTGGAGTAGCCGGAGTCTCTTTAGCTCTATTCATAAAAAATAGAGATCCTAGTTTTGAAGTCTCGATTTTTGATGGCTCAAAAAAAGTGGCTTCTAGAATTCTTATATCTGGAAACGGACGATCAAACTTCTTCAATACAGACTATTTCAACCCATCGAACTTGGAAGACCCAATCTTTCACAAAGCAAAAAGTATCGTGGAAGGATCGATAGGATTAGATGCTTTTAATGAGTTCATCAAAATAACAAATTGTCCTTATTTCAATCAAGGGAATCTCATATATCCTTTTGCGAACAAATCATCTGCTTTATATGATTCAATGATGGATAAAATCCAACAGTACAAGGCACAAATAATTCATGAGAAAGTAATTGATGTATTCGAAAACAAAGATGAATCTATTTCTTTTAAAACTATCGATGAAAATAATGACATAAAGAAATACTCATTCGATAAAGTATGTCTTTCATTCGGTGGTAATTCATTAGCATATCCACCTTTTGATTGGTCTATTTTGAAATCCTTAAATTTAAAACATATCGAATATACCCCCGCTATTTGTCCTATAAAAGTAAAAGAAAAAGGACTTAAAGTCTTAGATGGAATAAAAGCAAAATGCATCATGTATCTTTATAAAAAGGATGATTTGATTTATAAAGAAGAAGGCGAGATATTATTCAAACCTGATGGATTATCTGGAATATGCATCTTCAATGCATCGATTAGATTAAATCCAAATGAATTGAATTCATATTCTATTCATTTGGATTTAACTAAACATTCCAATTCTAAGATAGAAGTAGATATGAATAATATCTATTATGCATATCCAAAACAATTGAGTGAATATATAGTCAAAAAATCTAAAGAAGATAGTAAGACTTTGAATGATGAAGCTAGTGATCTATCATTCCAAATCCAAGGTTTATATCCTTTTAAGTTCTCACAAGTATCCAAAGGCGGTATCGATTTCTCTGAAATCAATACAAAGAACATAAATCTAATTAAGCATAAAAATATCTATACTTTAGGTGAAATGCTAGATATACCATTACCATGTGGCGGTTATAATATTGGATTGTGTATAATCGAAGCCTACAAAGCCATGTTAAGTTTATTAAGTTAGGAGAAAGAAGCTATGGAAACAAACATAAATCAATTAGTTAAAGACAATTTAGGATCTTATCCAGCTCAGATCTTTGAAGAGTACTTCAATGAAAGAATTCCGGAAGCTGATAGGGATGGAACATTAGCTGTTTTAAAGAACACACTAGATATCTTAAAACAGACAGGTAATCTCCCAAAGAATTCTTCCTTATATTCATTGGTCTTCGATTTAATAAACTATTCATATGGTGAATGGTGGTTTGCAGTAAGAGATAACAAGAACAAAAAAGAAATAGTAAAAGACCATTCTTTGATCGTTTCACTATCAAATAAAGTTGCTGTTAAATTCTTGCTATTGGTAAGAGGAGTTAGAAAAGGTCAACTTAAAATATCTTCTTTGAGTCCTTATTCACCAGTCAACACTGCTTTAAAAGCCTTGATTACTGAGCTTATAAATCTCAATTTTCCTTTCATACAAAACAATCCTCAGAAGACTTTAATCAACGATTTGTTCGGAAGGATTTTCTCAAAATCAAATGGAACTTTAAAAATGTTATCGCAAGGTTTAGCTAGTGATGCATATGTATCGTGGAGAACATTGCATGAAGCAGAATGCATCCTTGCAATCCTAGTCAAAGATGGAAAACCTATGCAAGATGAATATGTCCAACATATCATCTACGATAACGCCTTTAGAGGATCTATACAATCCAAAGAGAGAACAGACGAAATATTCATAGCTTTAAAAGCTGATTTAAAGTCTCACGGATTGAAGAGTAAAGATATGAAGAAGTTCATCGAATACGGATGGCTTTATCAAACCCCAGAATACAAAACACTGGAAGAAAAAGGAAAGCTATTTGAGAAATATGCTGTTTCTATTCGTGATTCAAATGGAAAAGAAGGATCCTTTAAAATCATTAGAGGCCCATCTATCGAATCTGAGGACTATCCTTTATTTGAAAAATATCGTGCTGAATTGATGTCATGGGATCACAACCAATTACATGATTTTAAATTGAACTTCAGGGATGGAATAGAATTCTTAGCCGGACTTTCAAAATATTCCGAATGGTACGAAACAGCCAGTGAAGTCACACATTCCTCACCTGTTTTCTTCTATTCAAACGATCAATTCTTCTTTGACTTATCAACTGTCGCACTATATCAGTTAGTACTGAGAGTCACAGGAATCTTCATGTCATATATGGACGAAGTATTCTCGGCCAATCCAAACACAAAGGGATTAGTTCTTCAACTAATCTCTTATGCCAAAGAGATGTGTGATGATCAATGTCAAAGATTTAAGAATCTTTATGGAATAGATGTCTTAAACGACGAAGGTAGTGTCAAGGATCCACATTCGAGAACAAGAGCTGAAAACAAGAGTGTGGATGATGGTGAAGCCTTCGATAAGCTGAGTGACTCTATGGATGATAAAAACTAAAAGGACTATTTAAAATGAGTGAAAAAACTATATATAAAAACCTTCCTATTGTTAGTGCCAAATGTACAGGATTGGATGATTTAGGACAAGGTGTATGCAAGGATAAAGATAACATTCTTTTCGCTAGAGGACTCCTTCCTGGTGAGGAAGGTGAAGTACAGCTTAGAGCTGTCAAAGGAAAAGTTGCTTTTGGTGACACGATCAAAGTCACTAAAAAAAGCCCTGATAGAGTCAAATGCCCTTTTGAATTGACAGAGACAGGAATATCAGATCTAGGTCATTTAAGATACGAAAAAAGGCTTATCTATAAACAAGAAAACATAAGAAATCTTATAAAGAAGTTCACCCATCTCGATATCGAAGTAAAGCCAACAATTCCTTGTCCTTTAAAAGATGGGTTTAGAAACAAAATACAAAGACCTGTAAAGTATTCTGCTAAAGAGAAAAAAATAGTCAGCGGATATTATAGAATCAACACCCATAAGCTAGTAGAAATGGAGCATTGTCCAATCGAAAGCAAATTATCCGATATAGTTTTGACCAACCTTTTAACCATATTGAACAAATATAATATTCAGGCTTATGATGAAGATTCACAAGTAGGACTATTACGTCATATATTGATCAGAACTTCCTACAACTACCAAGAAGCTTTAGTCACATTAGTCGTCACAAGTTTTGAAGTTCCAAATCTCGATAACATAGTAAAAGATTTGATAGTTATATGTCCTGAAGTTAAATCGATAACACTGAATTTAAACAAGAGAAGAACAAATGTCATTCTAGGAATGCTCGATAAAGTTGTATATGGCGATGGCCATATAAAAGATTCGATTCTCGGAAAGACATTTATCATATCAGCCAAATCCTTCTATCAAACGAATCCATCTCTTTTAGATCAACTCTATGGGAAAGCAATCGAAGGCCTTAATCTAAACGGAACAGAAACTATATTAGATGCATATTGCGGAACTGGTACAATTGGAATTTGTATGGCTGACAAAGCTAAGAGAGTTGTCGGTGTAGAAATAGAGAGCAGCTCTTATGAAGATGCTTTGATAAATGCTAAAAACAACCATATAAATAACATTAACTTTCACTTAGATGATGCGACTGAATATCTTCAAAGAACTGATGAGCATTTCGATTGTATAGTCTTAGATCCTCCAAGAAAAGGAACAACGCCAGAGTTCATTAAAGCCTTGAGAAAAAACGGCCCTGAAAAAGTAGCGTACATATCTTGTGACCCTGCTACATTAGCTAGGGATTTAAATCTATTGAAGAATGATTATTCAATCATTTCAGTACAAGGTGTGGATATGTTCCCTACTTCGCATCATGTTGAGACTGTGGTGTTGCTAAGTAAGAAAAATGGCTGAAAAAGGCTAAAAATCGAGGGCTTTGACCGATTTGGTTCGGCTGAAGCCCTTTTCTTTTTATGCAACTAACTAATATAAAACCATCTTTACTAGTATGGTAAATATATCAACCTAGTATAAAGAAACATATCAACTAAAGGTATATGTATCTGGTATGTTTGGTTCTTAAATAGTTCCTTCACTAACTGAAATTTGGATTTATTTTTCACTTTTTCTCTTGGTCAACTGTGCTTCTGCTTATTGATGCTCACTGTAGATTCGTTCTCTCGGGACGTATCTACAAAGGCGCCAAGGAGAATTGGCAAAGGGGGTATGAAGACCGCAATGACGTCAATTAATGAGCGCTCATTCTGACCGCAATGGCATTCGAATAGAAAAAATAGAAATCAGGCAGTTTTATTACCCACCAAATACTAATTTATGTTATGATATTAATGGGTGATAAATATGATTGATTTGAAAGAAATATTTTTTGATTGCGTGAGCTGTTCGGACGAATATGAGTGGTTTGAATTCAAGTCAAACCATGTCTCACCGGATGATATCGGAACATATATTTCCGCATTGTCCAATAGTGCCGCCATGTTAGGCAGAGAAGATTCCTATGTGTTTTTCGGCGTGGACGACAAGACACATGAGATCAAAGGGACAACGTTCAATCAAAACGAATCCGTTAACGGAAACGAGCCACTTCAGCATTATCTTGCCAGACAACTTTCTCCAAGCGTTGCCTTCTATTTCGAGGAAATGAAAATAGAAGGCAAGAGAATCGTTGCCTTGGTGATTCCGGCGGCTCAAACGGTTCCTACCGGATATCAGGATATCCGGTATATCAGAATAGGATCAAGCAGAGAGAAGCTTTCCAAATATCCCCAAAGGGAAGCCAAGCTGTTCTCCGTTCTGACTTTTGGCATGCCTTCCATATTGACCATTGAATCCAAGAGACAGCAGCTTACATTTAACCAGCTGTTTGGATATTACGGCTCCAAGGGGCTAAAACTAAAGGATGAAACGTTTGAGGAGAATCTTGATCTTAGGAACAAAGATGGGAAATATAACCTCCTTGCCCAGCTTCTCTCCGACAATTCCCAAATGCCGATCAGGGTGGCGATATTCACAGGCAAGACCAAGGCATCGAAACTTTATTCCGTCCGTGAATTCGGATATCAGTGCCTTCTCTATTCTCTGGATGAAGTTCTTAGATATGGAGACGTCATCAATATCTTCCAGGCCGATGAGAGGAATAGAATCGTCGAAAGGAAGGAAGTCAGGCTTTTCAACATGGATGCCTTCCGTGAAGCAGTCATCAATGCCTTCCTTCATAATAAATGGGTAGACGGAAACGAACCAATGATCACGGTGTACTCCGATAGGATTGAGATACTTTCAAGAGGCGGACTTGCTCCTCTTCAGACTAAGGCGGGTTTCTTTCGTGGACATTCCGTTCCCGTAAATGAGAAACTATCTGAAATTTTCTTGCAACTGCATATCAGTGAAAAAACGGGAAGAGGAATTCCTGTTATTTCGTCTGAATACGGAGAAGGGGCGTTTGATTTCTCCGACAACGACATCACCGTCACCATTCCATTCAACTTCATCAACGAGGTGGGTGATAAAGTGGGTAATAAAGTGGGTAATAAAGTGGGTAATAAAACTGAAGAGCACGGACTCAATGACTCACAAACAAGAGTATTGGCTGAAATCAGGAATAACCCAAATATTACGAAAAAGGAACTGGCTGTTGTCTGCCATCTCGGCAGGACGTCCATTGACAATACCGTTGCCGTGCTGAGAAAAAGAGGATTTATCGAGAGAATCGGGTCTAATAAGTCAGGATATTGGAAGGCGAATTGAATGAAGTAAAGGGGCGGAGCGTTCCTCCGATGGTCTGGAGCTGGGGAGAAACAAGAAACATCGTCTAGATTGCAGTTATCATTGCGTTGGATAGTAATGAAAGGTTTAGCCATCTTAAGCGCTACGGAATCTTGTAAAACTCAATACTTTCCTCATACTAGGGATGGTGTCTGAAATTTCCAGTAGACCTGTCAAAAAACGCAGCCAGTAAACATGTTCCTTCCATGAGGTACTCTGTATTGGTAGACATATTCATCGCATGTCGCCGACACATGTTGAGACTGTGGTGTTGCTGAGTAAGAAAAACGGGTGAAAAAGACCAAAAATCGATAAAAATTGATGGATTTCCTTCTTTCTAAAAATGAGGGAAATCCTCTTTTTTGTTGCAAAAATGGGCTAAGTGGCGGTAAGCCGGTAAAAAACAGTGCTTTACTCGTATGAGAAAATAGGTCGACTTCAAAAATGAACACCCATCCTACCTAGTATCGATAGGGGGATAGGTGGCCTTTATCCATGTTATATGGAAGGGATGGAGTGAAAAGAATAATAGTGTGATAATCAATGGTAAGTATGATGAAGCGATATTGGCCTTCTGTAATGGTGTTGCCCACAGGATTCTGAGTCATGCGGGTTTACCTGTTCCGCCACGAAGACATTCGGCTTATTTTTCTTTGTCCAATTTATCGAGGAATTCTCTTGTTTCTTTGATGAATCGGTCAACGTTTGAATTATCTTCCCATTTCTTCTTCGCCGCCTCGTAATCGTCCATTGGGGTAGGGGAGAGAAGAGCATCGAGCTGCTTTCTTCTTGCTTCCTCCTCGCGTCTCATCTCTTCGTCCGTGAGATACCAGCCCCACCATTCATAGAAATCGTCGTCCATTTTTCGTCCACCTTCCTTTCTGCATTTTTATTATATCACCGCTTTTTCTGTGAAATTACTGTTTCTAATTTTTTGCGTTTTCAGGATACAATACAACATTATAAAATCAAAAAAAATAAGAATGACAAGAAAAAATCATTGCTCTTTTTATCAAAATTTAGAAAAAAGCTTACCTGAGAATCAATGAAACTTTCTTTTGGAAATGAAACAGTATATTCATTGTTGGCTGTTAAAGCGATAAGATGCTTATTGATGATTATAAAATCTATTCGTCTTCCATATCTTCTTCGATATCACATTTTGGAATTGTGATTTCATCAATATATTTCCCGATGGTGTTTTTTATGAATTGTTCTGTTTTATCCTTTTCAGAACGTACTAAATAGGTTAAATAACGATAAACCAGGAACAATGGATTTTCCTTGTCTGAAAGGAGAGACTCATATTCGAAAACGTTATTGATTGAATTATCAAGCAAATCTTGAATCTTTTCTTCATCTTCGGGGTTGTTATTGAACAACATATCAAGAACACTTTTATCTGTCTTTAAAAATGTCGGGCAACTATCAAATTCATCATTGGTATAGTAGATGATATTTCCTTTTTCGTCTTCTACCTTCAATTCTCCGATTACCGTGCCGAAATCAATATCATCTCCGGCTTTGTATTTCGCATCGATGATTTTCAAGTGACTCATTTCTTTTCTCCTTGTTATTGAAAATGACATATTTATATTAAATTATATTTTTCTATGAATCAATTGCAAAGCGATTATTGAATCACATCTCCGCCCTTCTTCGTGTTTGCAAAGAGCCAGTTTTTACGGCCAATCACGAATGGTTTCATAACTTCACGTTCACAAACTTATCCTCAATTCGGCATAATACGCCGAACGGGCGATGAAAGACTTCGTGATGGCAAGGAAGAACTTCCTTTTCAGCTATTCAGAGAAGGGAGCCGAGATTGCTGGGGACCACGGGTTTTGCCGTCTAATCCTTCCATGGCCTCCTCATTGATAACCTATTGTAAGTTGAAATTGATTAGCAAAGTTAAGACGTCCAATTTAAAGAAAAAAAACTAATTTTTCCAATTTTAAGATTTTCGCACCAAGAATTGTCGAAAAATTGAATTCATCAAGAGATACAATTTTGTATTCATCGATTTCTCTATCTACTCTTTCGCAATCCATAATATCCCCTTCATCTACTGAACCAGGACGTTCTAATTGTCTTTTATCTTCACAAAGATCCATATATTTCTTAAATGACGTTTCATTCAAATAGATGTGATATTTAGACGCTTCAAAAAGAACGCAAATGCTTTTGTCTTGAAGACGATCTTGAAGACCCTTTTCTATGCGCTTCATTTGAGAATTATGGTCAATTTCATATTTTTTATTTTGAAACATGATTTCATCATCTACAGCTGTGTCTTCTTGAAATTCTTTTAGGCGCACATTCCCTATTATTTCAAAATTGGATTGCTCTATTTGCTTTATGTTCCGAAACAAGAAATAGAGCTCTCTGATGCAAAACATTTTTTCATGATTGAATTCAGTGGAAATCGAAGAAATTTCATCTAGTACTTCTTGGCAGTGATAGGAACGAAGAGAAGAGAACTTCTTAAAGATTTCAAATTTTCTTATTTCTTTGCTAGCATTTAAATTATTAATAATCGCTCTAAATTCTTCGAATGATTTTTTATCAGGCTTCCTTTGGACATAATCCTCCCCTTCATCAACATTCGCTTCGTATTCGAATTTTTTATTAACGATGTCCTGAATTTTCAAAAGGAAAGCTGTGTCTAAAGCAAAAGGTGATACTAAATAAAGAATATTGGAATGATAATTCCAATTGATGTATTCTCCTTTTTCTCTATCAAATTTCATTACCTTCTCAATTGTCAGAATGTCTTTAGCTGCTATATTTAATACGTTGTCATTCGAAATTTCGCCATAGTTACACAAAAAAGAATCATGGATGTATTGAATATCCTCTAAGTTATTTCGGTAAGTTTCCTTCATTTTAAGGATGGCGACTATTGGGTTTGCTAATCTAAGCTGAGGATCCGTTCCCAACAAGCAATCATTAATTTTGTCAAACTCGCATAATTCCGGATAAATATCGCCTATTTTTGTGTAGTTATTACCTCTGGGTATTGAACCAGTAAATATTTCGTTAACTATCAATCCAAAAGAATAAATATCAGTGTTTTTTGTAATCTCATAGTCTTTCTTTTGAGTTATTAGTTGCTCCGGAGATGCGTAATTAAAGTTAGCGAGCTTTTCTCCTTTTGTGGTCAAGTCTGATTCTTTAAAATGCGAAATGCCAAAATCACCGATATATAGCTTATTGTTTAACTTACGATAAAAAATATTTTCAGGCTTGATATCTCGATGCACAACATCTGCATTATGCAATTCTTCGATTCCAATGGCAATTTGATAAAGCCAATCAATCCTCTTTTTCATGCTGTAATTCTCTTTGCTGTTTAGCAAATCACGGAAACTTCCATCGAATTTTTGCATAACATAAAAATAAAAAATGATATTTGAAATTTCATGAATTCCATATCCTAAAGCTTCAACAACATGTGCTGATTTATTACTAGCCAAAAATTTGGCTTCATTTTCAAATCTCTTAATATCTTTTGACTTTTTGCCGTATTTTAAAGCACATAAAGCTTTTGCAATATATTCTTGTCCGTCTTTTATTACTTTAAAAAGACAGGCGTTTGTTGTGTAGCGAAAAATCGAATTAACAAAGAATGTTAAACCATTAGTGCATTTAATTGTCTCGTTATTTAAAAGTTTGTACTTTCCCTTTGTATCGTTTTTCATAAAATTACCTCCGTTATTTTTAATATTCTTAAACACTGATGACAAAATACACATTGTTCTACGAGCGTGGGTTCTAAGCATCTTCAAAGAGAAGCGATTTAAGTTATAACAGTTGCGTTATTATTGCTAATGCTCATTTGATGTTTTTTGACTCTTGATCTTCTCAGCGATTTTCAAATAAAGTTCCTGTCCTTTTTGACAATAAATTGAAGAGGTTTTGAGTGTTGGCAGCGATGTTTTCGCCTGCCTTTGCCAAGACATTTGATGTCTCTCTATCGATTTCCCTTTTTGATTCTTTATAGGAATTTTTGAAAAACCTGCTCATACATATGCACAGGGTGTACATGATTTGGTTGAACAAATAGAAGAGCCCGTTCACGTCTGACCACGCTCCGGTGTTTGCGTACCAAAGGTATCCGTTTGCGTGGGAGACCATCTGAGATTCGACGTAATGGAGCTTTATCGAATGACCGTTTGATAAGCCTTTGCCATCTTCCTTAAATAAATCAGCCAACTGACTGACGAGCTTCGTCAAGGATTTCATCTTCCCCTCGGCATCCAATGTGTACCCTGTGGTTTTCTCGAAAGCTATGTCGAAGCTTTCTTTGCTCAAGCCGTTTGGGTATTTGGATTTATAGAACCCATATGCTTCCAAAAGGATTTCGTCGATGTCTTCCTTCGAGTCATAGAGACGGGCAATCGACAGGTTATCATGGCATTGCATCAGCTTATAGGAATCGTTGACATCATTAGAGTTCAAATAAACTTCGTAGAAGACGCTTAGAAGCTCTATGAGAACCTTCCATTTGGACTTGACTTGCTCCGTGAAGCCGAATACGGTATCGAACGCCATCTCTTGTATGATCATCGATATGTTGTGGAAAGTGTTTGAGACGTAGTTATCTCCGAAGCTTTTGTTGAAAATGTCGATCACGCTTTCTAAATCCATGCATTCAGATTTGATTGAGTCTATGAACCCCTCGGCATCCTTGCTTGAGAGAATCAGAAAACTGTATTGCTTCAAATTTATTCCTTTAGGAAGGGTTGAATACTCCTTCTTTAGGATTTCAAGCGTGTCCAATAATAGGTAAAGATGCCCCTTAGAGGTAAGGCTTTCATTTGATGTAGGATGAATCATTGCACTAAGGATTGAGTATCGCTTTTCCCATTCATCTCCAAGATTGTCTTTTACCACTTTTTGGAATGACAATTTTGGATTGCAGGCGAAGGGGAGTGGGGAGCTGGCTATCTTCTTCAAATCGGCTTTGCTTATTTCCGGGAATGCGGCTTGGAAAAAGTCTAAAGCCTCGTTGAATTTGTCTTTGATATCGTCCGGTATGATGCTTGAATCATGGCATTCTTGGAATTTCCTATATTGCTTGTACTCGATGATGGGAACCTGGTTCTTTATGAGGTCGAGGCTGATGTTCTCAAAATATCCGTTTTTGCAGGCCGTTTTCATTGCCAGCCCTTCGATGATGCATCTCGCATTCAGGAAGATGCCGGGAGATTCGATGTACTCGTAATAGAAATTCTTGAGGAAGCTCATCGCATGGGACGTAATGTAAAAATCGAAAATCTCGTCATAGGATGGCGAATATCCTTTCTTGTTGCATTTCTCAAGAAGAACGTTGTTGTATGGAAAGACTTTTCCGAAAAGGCCGTTCACATCCGATAGGACTTTCTCAAGAATGTCCTGGCTTTTGTTTCCGTCATCGTTTTTTCTCAGTACGAAGTAGCTATCAACAAGATTTTGTTCCAGCCACTTTCTCGTCATGTAGACTTTTGAGTATTTTGCAATTTTGCACAAAACGCTTATCAAATTGATATCAGGGCAGTCATGAAGATAATCGTAAAGATTCTTGCTGTATGCATAAGCGGCTTGCTGGCCTAAGCCGTCGTAACTGATGCCATAGGTCATGTCAACCTCTTTGCCTGTTCTGGAATCTATTGAACCATAAACTGGTCCTTTAGCCATCTCTTCAATGAATGGCATCGAAATCGCCAAGTCGTATATTTTGTCGTCAATCACCAGCCAGGAATGGTCGAATGGTTGGAAGCCTTTTTGTTCGCATTCTCCGATGCATGGCGTTGCGTCGATTCCAATTTTCTTTGCGAAGGCATACATCATCGCAGTAGTGGCATGGCAAGCTCCGTACCAATTGTTTTTCCTCATGAATGACAAAAGATTGTCGCAGAATTGGATAAATAGGTTCTTTTGCTCATCGTTCATCTTTTCGTTCCCTCACCTTTCATTCCATCGAGATAGGCATTGAGCTCTTTGAGTTGACTTTTGCTTAATCCGTTGATTTTCTCTTCGATGGATTCCTTCCTTGTTTTGGTTTCCGGTGGAGTGGTCTTTGTCAGCAGTATCTCATCCCCGTTGATTTCTACGCTGACGTATTCCCCGATGTGGAACCCAGCCTCCTCCAGCCATTTCCCTTTTAAGAGTATCGTCGCTACGGATGTGTAGTTTCCTCCGCCCATGGATTGGCTATATATCTTCAGTTTTCTCATATGTTTATGTCTCCTTAGCTGGCTCCATTATAACTTATCGTTAATAAAACCTTAACGATAATAAAATTAAACTGAAAAAATTCAATAAAGATGCTGCTTGGCTGGTTTTGAGCGACAGTGTTATAAAAGGTGATTAACCCACCGATAACTTAACCACAAACGCCTGGTTAGTATCAAAAGAAAATTGTCATTACAATCAGCACTAGCACAAACACACCACAAGGAATCATGCTCATGATAGAGCACCTTAGGAACTTGTGTTTTTTCTTACATATCTTTGCGTTCGTTTTGATTTGATTAAAAAAGATGGATTCATCGGAATAGAAGGCCTTGCTGTTGCTTTTAAAACTACAGTCGTCCATTTCGCAAAGATCCATGTAATAGTTCACGTTATTTTTCTTTTCTTTGCTTTCTCTTGGAAGAATTACTAAAACCGAAAAAACGATGGCAATTAACGAGGATATGACGAAAAGAAGATAAACTGTTGCGAATGCGGTAAGTTTTGGCAAGCAGTCTTTATATTCTTTGAAGTTGTTTAACAAAGTTAAAGACAACCCAAATACTATTCCTATTACGGAAATCAGTATCCCTGCCTTTGAGTCGAATGAATTGATTTGAGCTAAGATACCATTCAGAATCTCTTTATCATTTTGTATATTGCTTGTTTTTGCTTTCTTATCTTCCATCATTTCATGCCACCATTTATCCAATTATTGAAATCGGTCATGACCATGTTACAATGCCAAACGTATTCACCTAAATATTCTGAGTACTTTTGATCACAAAATTTTGAGTTTGATTCATTTTTATTAGCACCGATATCCTTGATGTTGTTATAGAAGCATTCGCTCATGACAATAGGCTTGAAGCCATCTTTATTGCCTTGTGATGATAGTTTGCATGCATCAATTACCGCATCCCCGATCCAAATGAAATCATTTATACCGGTACCTTTTCTGCCGGCTTTTATCACCAAATCTTTAGAACAACCTAGTCCAATGCCTATTTCAAATGTCGGCATTGAATAATCTTGTAGTATTTTTTGAAACATTTTTTGAAATGTATTGATCGTACATGCGTTACATAAAACACAATCCAAATCAGATGTTTTTGGTGTTGAAAAAATTCCATAGACGCAGTCGCCTCTTATTCCGATTTGGCGGAAGTTGTCATCGGTCTGAAGTATGGATATTATTTCACTGCAAAAGGCGCGTATCACTCTGCTGACGATTTCCTGCTTATTGCCTTTGAAATAATTTGTTGAATTGCGGATATCAACGAATAATGCGCCTACCCAGGACTTGATCCCATTCTCGTATGTGAACTCATCTTCATTTGAAGGTATTGTTTCAGCTTCTTCTATTGCTGTTTTTGAAGTGAGTATATCTATAACTCTTTGCTTACCGCTTTTGTAATCGTAATTGGACATAAAAAAACCTCCGCCAGATGCATAAAAGACTTTTTCCGCTTTAGTTTATTTGCGGACTTTATATATAAGCTTATTTTAACACTTTTGGTTATCTTCTTAAATACTATTGAGAGTCCGTCGCCAACTATATAGTTTGCGGGCGCAGAGGGGCTTTGTTTAACAAATGAATGATCATCCGTGTTGCTAGTGACGCACTCAATCGCTTTTTCCTTGTCAGTAACTTCAGAGAAGGACATCTTAAGCAAGCAATCTAAGTCAAATGTTTCAATAACCGGATTAGATGTAATTAAAAACATCAGTTTGACATTTGAATGGTCGGCTAATAATTCTAAGGCTACGTTGGGCAATACAGAATTATCTTCAACATATGTGTTTAATAATTACAAAGGAACATGGGGAGGCACAACGAGTTCGGCGGCTGTTAGTGTTTATTGCACTATTAAAGATGGCGCTCTAACCATTTCGAAGCCCTTAAAGGAAATTAAATTCAAGAAAGGTATAGCCGAATAAAATCTACTATAGTGTTTGAGACGCCTGGATAAATAGATTCATTCCCCAGTATTACTTAAGTGTTACGTTTTTGCCTGTTGCACAGTCATGTTTGGAAAGTAGTAGACATGTTCCTTCCGCACTGTGCCTCGTATTGGTAGACCTGTTCCTTGCGGCCAATCTACACATGTTGAGACGATAGTGTTACTATGTTTGAAGAAATAGGCGAAAACCTAGTATTTAAGGCGCTTTTTGGAATTTTGAGTAAAAAATAAAAATTCAATTTTTTTTGAAAATTTTGTTTCAAAATCGATCTTTGACTCCGAAAGCTGAAAAATTGGGCAAAATTTTGTTGTTGATGTCGTGTTGGGGAATATGTTTTATAAGAAGTTTCTCAATACTATATATCTCGTATTGCCCCTTTAGAAGTTGTAGACCAATCTACAGGCAACCATACTTACGCATAATTGCTAAAACGTTCGATAGACAATGGCTTTTTTGTCTGTGCTACACACCAGATGCAAAATCGGGTGTATTTTATTTTTAGCAAAAGATCGGGTTAAAAATCTCTTTTCCAGTGAACCCACCAATAAACATATTTCACTCATAACATCGTGGTTGCAAGTTTTGGTATTTATTTTTAGGGGATATTGCAAAAAGCGAATGAAGATTTGCAGCTGCCTTGCAATCAAGCCAAGATAAAAAGTACCGATTAATTCGAGAAATATTACACAAAATATAGTAAAATAAAATAAATAGCAATGGTTGGTGGATTTTAAATATGGCATACAGTAATAATGGTGGGCCGAATTTACTGCTGATTTTGATTTATGGATGGAAAGCCTTTTTCCTTGGATTTATTTTATTAGCGGTAATCATATGTTTTCCTTTTAGATTGCTGTTTTTCCGCAACACGTATCCGCCCGTTCGTTATTGGTTGCTGCCTAATGAGAAAATGTACAAAAAGCAAGCTGAGTGGTATAAAAAACATTCAAAAACACCATAGCACTCTTCAATCCACAAAAGTTCTCTTCAAGTATTTCTTAAAAAAAGAAATAGTGACATGTTAATATTTAAATATGTGAGGCAATAAAAATGAGAAGGTTTCTTCGATATATTTCAATATTTTTCTGTTTATTAATACCGATGGTTTTCCTAAGCGGATGTGCATCTACAAGTCAAGAAGGATCGGCAAACGCTCGATTGACTAGTCAAGCAGCATGCACTTACACTAGCTCTAGCGATACGACGAGAGTTTCTTTCGTGATACAAATCAATAATGAATCCATCTATGACATGAACAACGAAAGTTTTCAATTTTCCTTGTATAAAGATGACTCTATAGTTGAAACAAAATACTATAAATATTCGATTGAAGTAAAAGCCAGCAAGTCTATAACTAACAGTTGTTATTTTGATTACAATGGCCAGATTGATTCGGCTGTTTTTGTTTCATGGAATTGTGAATATAGTTCTTTTTGGGACACATATTCGGCTTGGATGATCACTACGATAGTCATTGTAAGTATTCTTATTGTGTTATTTATCATCGCTGAATTGGTTACAGGGTTTGAATTTCATGAAGATGTTTGGGATTTTATAGAAGATATATTCGATGATTTTGAAGATCATTGGTGGACGCTTATCATTTTGGCTGCCCCATACATTCCTTATTTAATTACATCTCTAGTTCAAGGTACATGGAATTGGGTTCCGGCCGCAATCATAACTGGAGGAATAGTTTCGATACCTCTTTGTGCATTGCTTATTGTTTTGATAGGCTATATTATTTATGGAATAGCTATAGCTGCCGGGGGGACTGTTTTGTTATTTGCTGGCTTCGGGGAACACAAAAATAGAAAGAATAAGAGAGCTAAGAAGAATAAGCAATACAACGAAATAGTTGCTGATCAAAACAAAGAATTTAATGATGGTTTTGTAGAAGAATATCTAGATGATGTTGTGATGCTAGCTGATTTAGATAAGAAACAACTAGTTACTTATTGTATCAATCATCACATAACAGGCTATAGCAACAAAAACAAGAGGCAATTAGCTGCTTTGATTTATACATATCACCAAGAAAATCCTAACAACGAACATGATTCATCTGGAGACTCTGAAGAATCGAAGAAAACAACGAAAAAGAGAAAATCTGACAAAATCACTTTCGATGATATTGCCGGTCTTGATGAAGCAAAAAATGCCTTTAACGAAAAAGTAGTCATGCCCTTGCAGCATCCCGAGATTTACGCCAAATATGGTAAGAAGGTTGGAGGTGGAATATTACTATATGGTCTTCCCGGAACCGGAAAAACAATGTTCGCTGAGGCAGCCTCGAATGAACTTAATGCTTTGTTTATACCGATTAAATGTTCTGATATCAAATCAAAATGGTATGGTGAGTCTGAACAAAACGTTAAGAATATTTTCGTAAAAGCCAGAAAGGCATCGAAAGTCATATTATTCTTTGATGAATTTGAGGCTATTGGTGCAAAAAGAACGGATAATAGTGACAATGGAAATAACGATTTAGTTCCACAAATACTCGCTGAAATGCAAGGCGTAGGATCCTCCTCATCAAAATCTATGATTATGGTCATCGCCGCCACCAATAAACCATGGGCTATTGATTCTGCCTTCTTAAGGCCAGGAAGATTCGATGAAAAAATCTATATACCTCTCCCTGATTTCACAGCACGTAAGAAGTTATTTGAATTGAAGCTTTCAAAGATTCCAACAGATAACGTCGACTTAGATTATCTTTCAAATATTACTGAAGGATATAATGGGGCTGATATTGAAGAGTTCGTTGAAAAACTTAAGCAAACAGCAATCAATGAGAGCATTAAATCAGGAAAAGATCACTTGATAAACATGGATGATATTAAAAAAGTTGAGACAACAATGCATTCGAGCGTTTCTAAAGAAGACATAGAACGCTTAAAAGAGTTTCAAAGCCAGTTTTAATAGACTCTAGTTATCACTATGCAAACAACTATTCTTTTTCTTATACTCTTTGATGGTAATATGTTTAAACCTGTAGACTTGTAGTGTTAAAAAGTGGAAACGATAAATTTTTCCAACGTATTTTGAGTTAGTGGAAAAACAATTTTACCCCGAAGTATAGAGTAGATGGAATGACTTTTTTTAGAAAAGAAGTATTTGATAAGCAATTTTTAAAATATAAAAATCTATATTTTTTAAAAGAAAACTTGTTTTTATTTTTTTCAATTCCATCAATTACCTTTTTTAAAACCTATTCTATAAATCTAGCTTAAAATTTATTCACTTCAATCAACTCCGAAGAAATTGTAAATGAAACTGTCAGATAATCGCTCGATATCTACAATATTTAATTTAAGTAATTGTTTTGGTAAATAACCTCTAGTAAAATATTTGATAATAAGATTGGAGGCTATTAACAACATGTTCAAGAAGATACTATCAATGATTGCCTGTACCATAACTTTGGGTGTCACTTGTTTTGGCTTAGTTAGCTGCGGCGACAATGAAGGAGAGACAACAAGCCAACATGATTCTACTAAATGGTTTACCGATGAAGAACTATCTAAAGTAGGGCTAGGGGGATTAACTGCCCCAACAGGTTTAACTGGAGAAATAAGTTCAGATATCAACTGGTTTAATAATGGTTATTCATTTTCGCAACCTTGCCCCGATAAAGATACATTTGAATTGAATGCCGAGACATATTTCTCATATTTCAAAACTAATTATGATGGCAAGTTTGGAAAACCAAGAATCGAAAAACTAGGCATGGAGACAAATGAAACCTGGTATGTTATAGAACAAAAACATTCAATATCTGAATATTATAGCGATAACCCAAGCAATCTTTATGACTTCTATTATGTAAGAAACACTGATTTAGATAATGGCTATTTTGTAAAAGGATCAGTTTGGAGTTTTGATATTCGTTATGAATTCGATACAATTTCTAAAGAATATTTATTCAAGATGTTTATAGAAAGTGCCGACACCAACCATAGTGGGACTTTCAAGAACTATTATAGGATTAAATAAGGTTTGCAAAATTCTATTGTTAGATGACATAGTCATTGCAACAAAATAGAATTGTTTAGCTATTTTCTTATCTTTTCTCTTTTCCCTGTTTGCACTAGTCAATGAAAAGTAGACAGTGTTCTTTTGAATATTGTTTCATTTTGTTTTGCTTAGAGACACTTCTGAAGACAGGCATAAGCACTCACTCGGCGGAAGGGGGCTGTCATTACGGAGTCAAAGTAGAGATAGGATTTTTCTGGAGCATTTATGATATGTACGATTATGGAGGCTATTGATAATGTGGTATCACATAGGAATTATATGTATATCATCAATTCTAATTTTATTCTTTATTGCATTTATTTTGTTATTCAACAAAACCATTAGGATTAATAAGATAGAGGATGCTTTTTTAAAAAAGACTAATATTTGCATATTAGTTTTAAATATCTTTTCAATAATTACTTCAATTCTTGTTTTTTTCTTCTACTACAAGTCAGAAAGCAAAGATTTTTTCGAGTCAAACCCATCTTTATCATTAGTTCAAGTCATTCTTATTCTAGTTTGTCCTATCCTAATCGTATTTTACTTCAATAAAGTTTTAACTAGAAACGATGATACACTTATATGTGTCGATAATCTTTCAATAAGAACTACTCTAGATTTTAATTTAATACTATATTCTGCTTTTTCATTCTTCTTTTTAGGGTCTTTGATTAATGAAATCTTATATTTTATTTTAGCTTAGCAAAGGATTGAAAACATGATCAATCACATTATTTTATGGCTTTTAGGAATGCTTAATCTAATCTATTCAATTGTTATACTCTTAAACAATAAGAACATCTATTATAAGTATATAGATGATAGAGATAAGTTTTATTCTAGTTTTGAAATTAGAACAATGCTTTGCTCTATTTTCCCAATTATTTCAGCAGTTTTACTTTTTGTTATTTGTTCAAATATGAATAAATTCATAGAAAAGCCTATCGGCTTTTCTTTTATGCCCTTAATGATTCTCTTCATCTCATATTGCTATACTAGCTTTAAAATTACAATAAAAATATCAGACTATAGAAGAATGAAATTTCCTAACGATGATAGCATTCATTCATTTATCAAGTATTCGTCGATAAATGTTAATTTTTCTTTAACCTTACCAGTATTGCCTTTAGGATTTGCTATAGCAGACTTGATAAGTGGATTTGCATCAAATTTCATATTAATGGAGTAATATATGTGTGAAATCACATATATCTTTAATTATTAGGCAAATTTCTCATCATTTATTCCTTTAAAAAAGTGATATCCAAAATTAGGATATCACTAAAAAACTATTCGCCTAGAACTATTTCTTGTCCTTTCCTTTGATTATATTCTTCACCTTGACTCCAAAAGTCATTCCCTGGAAAACTAAATACAAGAAATTACCTACCGCTATCGGAGCCCCAGCTATAACCGATGTATATATACAAACTAATGTTCCATATATGACAAACAATGTTCCACTAGTCAAAGCGAGTATTAGCATCCACAAAGATAAACTACTTGTTTCTTGAGTTCTCAAAGTTCTAACAGCTTGTGGAATGGTAGAAAACACTAATATGGCTGTAGCAAGCCATCCAAATACAGAAATGATAATATCTATCATAGTCTTACTCCTCTTAACGACTATGAATATCATACTATTACTAATATATTTATATGAAAAATATACCTTTATAAAGTAAGAATAACAATCAAATACAAAGATAATCGTTCTATTCTTTAACCATTTTATAGCTTATAATTATAATGCGTTGCAGGCGTAGTTCAGTGGTAGAACTTCAGCTTCCCAAGCTGATCACGCGGGTCCGATTCCCGTCGCTTGCTCCATATTGAAAGCATAGGTTTGATACAGTTAAAATAGCTGGTCAAACCTTTTTTTGTGCCTTTTTTAAACTTTGTACGGCCTTTTTATTAAAAAAAAGGCATCATTTATCCTGGTTTCCACTAAAAACGCAATAGTGGGCCAGGTTTTTTGCTTATTAGGCTTTCTTAAAAAAACGAAAGGTCGCTATAAAAAAAGCGAAAGATATCAACAAAAAAAACGATAGCCCTATAAAAAAACGAAAGGTATTTTTGAATAATTACCATTTGGTGATGGTATAAAAAAATTAAATTTCAATTTATCTGCTTGTTCTACGAAATCTACAAAGGTGCGTTGCTCATTCATTGATGGCAGCTCGATATCTAACTTAAGTAAATCTGATTTTGTCAGACTTGGTTTTGTGGTTTGTTTGTTCATGTCTTTATAGTCATAAAATTTAGACCTGTAATAGAAGAATACAGGATTTAAGACTTTACTATCGGTTTTTATTCCAAAAGCTGTATCTATGTTCCATATTTTTCCTTTTACTAAAATAGGTCTATCGATAGTTCCTTTCCTGCCAATTATTATTAATGTTCCTTCACAAATAAATCTATCAGCGTAAACATACATAAAACCACCGCTTCCATAAACAGGAAAGCCCTCAGTTTCATTGGAAACGTTTTTCTTATAATCTCGACCATTGTAGATTGTCAAAACATCAGCCCATTTCCTTTTTGGCAAGCCTTTCCTGCTAAGAAACATCTCTTTAAATCGTGATTTATAGAGATGTTTGGTGATGTTGATTCTAATACACGAGGATATCCAACATTCAAAATTGGAACTCAATTTTCTTTAGGAGCAGGAGGTACCCCATCTACACAAAATAAAGAATATTGGGATAATGGAACAATCTCGTGGATTGGATCAAATATGTGCCAAAATGCTGTTCTTTATGAAAATGACGGAAAATATATCACCGAGAAGGGATATGCAAATTCCTCTGCAAAACTATTTAAAAGAGATACAGTATTAGTTGCTCTTGTTGGTGCAACAATTGGAAAAGTTGCTTTATTAAAATTCGAAACAACGACTAACCAAAATGTGCTTGGAATATGGGACATTAAAGAGAATGGATATAATCCATATTATGTTTACTACTACATGCAAGCGATATATGGAAAGTTTACCGCTATTGGGGATGGCAACTTTAAAATGGCCTCAAAAGCGTTTGTTAGTGATTTAGATATTTTAAAGCCTTCATTAGAAAAGCAAGATGAGTTTGCATCGTTTGTAGAACAAGCAGATAAATTGTGGTTTATATAATTCATGAAACTTAACTAAATCATCTAAAACTATTTTAAGTTTTAAACCTAGTTTTGTAAGACCATATTCAACTTTTGATGGATTAGTTTTGTAATCTTTACGATAAAATATTCCATCACTTTTTAACTCACGTAAACTCGTGGCTGATTAAGCAAATTAATTTTAACATCAATTAAATGCCTTTCATGGTAAAGTCAGTATGGCCTATGAAAAACGCATAGCACGGGCTTTTTTCTTATAAAAACAGTTATAAATGTACATAAAAAAGTCACCTTACATGGTGACGTTTCATCAAGCAATTTAGCAAAATCGCTATTAAATATTTAATCTAGCGAAAGTTTTGAACATTACAAGCTTGCATTAATGTTGTACTTCAAATCGAGCAGTAAGCGTAGTAAGAATCACTTTTACTATTTGAATTTTATTATAAAACCCGCGCAAATCGCATTTACGATCCACGCGGGAATAATCAATAAGGAGTAGAAAAATATAATATTTAACAGTACAAACTTGTCTTATTAATTACGTTTTGTCTTCTTTTCGTTATTCATAAACGATGCAACTATAAGCGTTATTGAAGTAATAAGCATAAACACGAATATGACTATAACTGTTATTAGATTACCGCCACTTTCCATCATCCCATAAATATGATTAAGATGTTCTTCTATCATTACAAGTCTATCATTGATATAATAGCCAAACGCTGCAGAAGAAAAAATTATAGGAACGATAGGAGTAAACTTCCATTCAGGTTTTACAAGGGGCAAGACACAGGTAAGCGAACCTAATAGCATTAATACGAATATCAACGTATTGAAATGGCTGCCAACTTCAGACCCTCCGTTAATTTTGCCATAAGCAGAACCGCTATAAGCTGCATATATTATTGTACCTACTAAGCCTACTACGCTTGAAGCAAGGAAAAGGTAGAAAGCAACAGATTTGTTTTTGAAAGAATTAAGAAATTTCATTTTTATTGCCCTCCATCACATTTTTTTCGCTTCACTTATTTCCACAATGTTTTTTTTCTTTAAAACATATGTAAAAAGAACGAAGCAAACTAATAGACCTAATGTTATTACACCTATTACTACGTTAACAGCAATCATCGCTGTTTGCCACCAAGGAGTAACCTCAATGACGTCAAAGTCGGAAGTAAGTCCATTCATAAGATTAGTATGTGCGTAGGTATAGAGAATTTCCTTTGCGTTTTCTTGTAGTACCTGTAACAAATTGCCATCGTCGCCATTTAAAATCGCACGTCTTAATTCTCTTTTTACTTCTTCTGCATTTCCACAGAAGCAGAACATATTTCCGCCACTTACAAGGAAGTCAGGAATCGAAGTATATCCGCCTCCTGCATCGGTAATTACTATGCCATAGAAACCCCATTCGTTACGCAATATATTTGTTGTAAGCTCTTTATATTGACCTACGTATTGTAATCCTACGCGACTATTTGTAGTCATAGTTGCAGTAGCGCCACCTTTTACGAAAGCACCTTCGAAAGGACGGAGATAAATTTCTCTAAATGCTTGTTCAGTAGACCAAGTGAATATGCCTCCACGCATTGTTTCTTGATCATTAGAGAAAAAGTGCTTAATACCTACGGCAACGCCTTTGCTTTCTGAGCCCTTTACCTGAGCTGCAGCCATTTCATAACCGATTAAAGAATCTTCTGAATAATATTCAAAGTTTCTTCCACAGAATGGATGACGGTGATAGTTTGCGCCTGGTCCCCAAAGGAACTGAACCTTTTTAAATAGACAATCTTCGCCAATAAACTCGCCACGTCTTTGTAAAAGAGTTCTATCCCACGATGCTGCCGCAACGTTTTGGCTTATGTAGCAGTTAACGTTTACACCATCTATTCCATCTGAGTTAGTTCCTCCTAAAAAGCCGATATCTTTAATAGCGCTGATAGCGTTTTGGTCGCACATAAGTGACACAAGCTCGTCGATGGAGAGTTGGCTTATGAATTTATCCCATATATTTTCGCCATTTGAATCAACGGCGTCAATATCAACACCCCACATATCAGCTATTTTAATACCGAGGTTTTGGTCGTTTTTAACATCGTTTGAAGATATTGCGTTTTCAGGCTTTTTATACTCTTTATCTTCTGAAGCAGCAAGCATTTCAGCAGTGCTTTCTATTGAAAGCTTTGTTGGGTAAGTATTTTGCCAATCCTGACGAGTAAGGTATTTAACTTCATTTGTCTTCCAAGTGTTAATATCCGCTGCTTGTAGTTGATTTTCTACTGTTCCACCTGCTTTTGTTATCTTATAGAGATCGGAATTGAATTTTTCGGTCCAATGATATACTTTGTTTTTATCACCGTTAATAGATGTACCATCAAAATCAACCATACCAGTAGCGTTTTTCGCTGCAAGCACGTTGTTTAATGCGTCATGCGCGTTATCACCAAGAGCGAGATAATAATCACCAGCACTTAAATAATATCCGCCAAGCTTCTTATAATCGTATGAAGCTAAGAAATACTTATCAACGGCAACTTTTACGTCGACGTCATCGCCTGCGTTTAATTTATCTGTTTTTTCAAAGCCTGCAAGTTGTATAGCTGACTTTTCAACAAGATTTTCTTTTTCGTAATCTCCATAAGGTGTTTGCGAATAAATTTCAACAACCGATTTACCTGCGACCTCGCCCGTGTTCTTTACGTTGACGGTAACTGTGAGGGTGCCATCACCATTGTCTTTAACGCCCTTTAATGTTTGTGTGAAAGTAGTGTAGGAAAGTCCGTATCCAAAAGGATAGGTTACTTCCTTGGCATAATCCCAAGCGCCTTCTGAAGCGTAAACTCCTACAGTGGAATTTGCTCCATATCTATTCAAAATCACGTCTTCGTAACGGGTTTCATAATATTTATATCCTACGTAAATATTTTCCGCATATACGAGATTATTAGTGCTCATCGCGCCGAAATTTTGCATTGCAGGGGCAGAAAGCGAACTTGTAGAATATGTATCGACTAATTTACCAGAAGGATTAACCTCGCCAGTAAGTAAATCCGCCACACCATAGAAACCGGTACTCATTCCAGGGCCTCCAATCCAAAGGCAGGCATCTACTTTGTATTCATCGAGCCATCCGACTTCCATAGTATTACAAGTATTGAGAAGAACTATAATCTTTTTAAATGTGCCATTCTCTTTATACTCCTTAACGAGATTAAGCATATCCTTCTCGTTTTTGTTGAGAGCGAGAATTGAATGAACGGTGCCATCGCTATCTTGATAATTTGTAATTAAGTCGTCGTTTTCGCCAGCTTCACGCGAAAGTGTTACTATCGCAGCTCCGTTATACGATGCGAATGAACTTTTAACCGATTCACTATATACGGAAAGAGGCGCTTCAGCAACCGATTTATAGTTTCTTTCATATGAAAGTCCGCTATATAAGTCAGTCAATGTAGTGTTATACTTTATATTACGGCTTTCCAAAGCCTCCAAGAAAGATACCGTTCTTTGAGAACCGCCACCGCCTGAATGTGAACGATAGTAAGGCGAAACAGTGGTATAACCGAAGAGGCTTACCTTTTTTTGTTCCTCTGCTGTAAGAGGAAGTGCATTATTATCGTTTTTTAAAAGAACTGCGCTCTCTTCCTCTTCGCTTTCGATAAATTTCTCAGCCGCTTCGTTTTTAGCCTTTAACTCATCTTGGGTAAAATTGTTTATATCTTTTGAGAATTCACTCTTAAAGTAGGTTGGGATTTCTTGTGTTCCGTTTTCCTTTTTTACATATATTGAAGTTGGTGTGTTAAGCGCTTTATTAATAAAGCCCGCACTATTAAACATTCCGACGGTAAGTCCGTTTATTGTAAAGAAAAGGAATATGGATACTGCCGAAAGCCCTCTGAAAAGTTTAGATGACTTCATTTAGCTTTTCCTCCGAAGTTAACCTTTAACGTGATCCGTTTGCTTTGAATATTTACCCTTTAAATTTTGATCGCCATATGTTTTAGAAGGAGTAAGTCTTCTTTTAACGTCGCTCTTGGATACGGTTCCACCAAAAGTATAGGTTTTAAATCCTCCGCCTGGAAGAGCTTCAGTTCTTGCTGCCCATTCATATTTGAACGTGAAAGTGCCATCGGCATTCTTTGTTACGTAAAGTTCACGATATTCATCAGCAGGATTTTCACTGATATTTGAATTATAATTTTTCATAGCTATTACAAGTTCAGTGCCATTCCAACTCCATTTACCGCTATTTGTGCCATATTGCCAATACTCATTGTTCCATTGAACGCCATAAGACTCAACGTGACCATCGCCATAGAAATATACCTTGTCGTTAGTACCTACTGTAAAAATAACAGTATCCGCTGAATTTGGATCTTGCACATTTAAAGGTTGAGTAAGATTATAGGTGAGGTCGTATCCTTGACATGTAGTCTTATATTCGATATAAATTTCGGTATCGTTTCTTGTCATTGGTGCAGTAAGTTCTACATCTTTATCCTCGTAAACCCAATTTTCTTCGTCAACTAATACGCTTTCTTGCTTTCTTATAAATTGATAGCCACTTGTTACGTTTTTAGTTGCCCCATCTGAATAAATTTCTTGAAGCAAGAAGTCGCCTTCATCAAACGTATCGCCATAAAGATAATTGACTTCAGGTGCATTTAAAATAACGACATCTTTTATAAAAGGTGTCTTTTTGCATGAGCTGTTACCGCCATTACCTCCTTCGTTTCCGCTTCCACAAGCAGTAAGCCCTAACGTTGTTGCAACGAGTGCAAACATAGCCGTTACGGGGACAAACTTTTTAAAGTTTCTCATAGGGTTTCCTCCATAAATGATTATTATTTTGTGATTTTTTATCACACACTAATAAATTAAAAGAGAAAGGGCATTCAGTAAATATCAATGTCCTAAGCCGTAATTTTTTGTCCTAAGTCGTCAATTTTTTGTTTAAAGGAAACAAAATGTTTATTCTAAATACACCGTTATCGATAGAGCAGGAAAAGCTGCCTTGGTACTTATCTGCTATCAGTTTTATGCTTTTCATTCCAAAACCGTGATGTTGCTTGTCCCCTTTGGAGGAAACAGGCATACCATTATCCATTTTTGGCTTTTCCGCATAACTATTCTCCATGCAGAAAAAAACTTGACCTGCAACAGGTCTAATATTTATATCTATTATGCGTTTGCTTTTATCTTCGACTTTATCAACGGCTTCGATAGCGTTCTCAAGCATATTACCAAATAGGGAGCACATATCCGAAGCGCTTATAAAATCTAATTGCGATGCGTCGGCTATGACTGTTAGTTTGATATTATGTGCAGAACAATATAGGCTACGGTCAGCAATAAGTGTATCTATTATTTCATTACCTGTTTTGATCGTTAATTCGTAAATGTTTACGAGTTCATTTAATTCGGATACATTAACGCCGCCGTTTTCTCCTGCCATAGCGATATAATGTTTTATGTCATGACACTTTATACTTATAAGTTCCATGTCTTTTTTGAGTTTTTCAAAGTGCCTGCGTTCGGATCGGTTGAGATTATTGACAATATCTAAGTCGTTTTTATAAGAACCTGCTTCAAGCATATTATAGTAAAATACTAGAATAAAGATACAACAAACGACGAGTAGCAGTTTACCGAATATAGAGGTTGCGATATTAAATGAAGCGAACACGTCACAAAACGCATTAAATATAAGAACAATCATAATTGTAGAGCCTGTGATAAAGCATACATTTTTTTTGAACAAAGCCTACTGGCGAAATTTTATTGGTCTTTCGTGCTACTAGAAAATAACAAAGCGTAAGTACAATCGATGCGATAGCAAGCTGAATAAGCATGCATAGAAAATTGCTACATACAAATACAAGATTGATATCCGAAAAATGAAATAGCCCATATATAGTGTTTTCAAGATTGGTTGCAATGTTTATTATTGAATAAGTACCATAAAAAATATGCTGGGAGGCGTAACCGGCAAGCCCTGATAAAAGGCAGGAAGTAAATGATTCGTCGTAACAAAGTTTATTGGCTATTACCGTTAAGGTAAACATTGAAAGGTATAAGACGATGACAACAATGTTTGACCATACTATTTCTTTATATATAACATCGACAATATAATAGGGTATGGTAAGTGCTACGCTTAAAGATAATGTGATAAGTAAAGAAAGGCTATATCTCAAGACAAATTTATCTTTTCTTTTATAGTTTAAGGAGAAAAGAAATTCACCACAAAAAGTTACTATTATAAATGTTATCGAGCCGCCGATATAGGATAATAAATATGAAAATTCCATTTTAGATACTTCCGCCTTTTGCTATCCAATTATTGAATTGCATCATGAAATTTTTCTTTTTTGAGCGGCTTATCTCTAAAATATCATCGCCAACTTTGACTGTATATCCGCTAATATTTTTTATAAAGGTAGGATTGATGAGAAAACAACTGTTGCAGAGCATAAAATCATATATCTCGAGCTGCTTAGAGAGCGAACTTAAAGTATTTCTGCCTTCAATGATTCCGCTTGAAGTATGATATATGCATTTATGCCCCGATACTTCGATATACATTAAGTCTCTAAGTAAAATTCTAAATTTAGTAGTACCGCTTGAAATAATAAGCACCTTATCATCACGGCTTTTTATGGTATAAATAGCACGGTTCATTTTCTGCTCGAAATCGAAATATGATACTGGCTTTTTAATAAATGCGCTTGCACCTACATCATATCCTTTTACGGCATAATCTCCCATATTGGTAATAAATATAAGAAGCACCGAGCTGTCAAGTTCACGTAATTTATGTGAAGCTTGCATACCATCCATATTAGGCATCATTATATCCATAAATATAAGGTCATAGGTGGGCTTATAATTTTCAAGCAACGCAAGAGGATCTTTGAAAACGGTGACGTTAAATTCTTCACCTGATTTCTTGCCGTAGTTTAAAAGATAATCATATATCAAATCCGAAGCCACTTTTTCATCTTCAACTATAGCGATATTAATCATTTTCCCTTCCCTCGCAACTATAGATATGGGTTTATTTTAAAAGCAAACATGGATATCTTTGTTTGAAAATTTATAGCATATTTTTGGTTTTAAATCAATCTTCTCTAGCGGTCAAGCTTTCATGGTGATTTAATTTTTTTGCTTCACAAAATAGATTACTTCTCATAGAGTAGGATTAAATATATCTTGTGAAATAGGTTTAACTATAAAATATTTAGAGTTAGGTTTAGTAGTTACATATCCTTAGAAAATATTAAAAATAAGAACTATAGAAGAGGTTTGACTTTTATTGAATTTCCTATAATTTATTAGTATTATATGCTTAGTAAAAGGGGGAATACATGTTTCAATGATTTTCTAAAAACGAAAAGAATGCAGTAGCAACTATTTATCCAACCAATATAACTATTAACAAGCCTGGAGTAGATTTATTGGCTAATAGTTATACCATGATGCTAAGATTAGATGTTAGCAATTATAAAATTGCTCTTCATCCAATCAGTCAAGATGATTATGAGTCTAAAAAGTATCCAGAAGAGAATATGTTTGTTCTATCTGGTGGGAAATCATATGTAAGAGTATCCTCTACAGATTTTGTATCAAAGATAGGAAATCTTATAAATCATGATTTCTCTAAGAAACCTCTCAATCTCTTATTGAAAGAGTAAAGCTAGAAGCAGAAAGAATTATAAAAAATATGAACAAAATTAATGAATTCTCGCAAGAAACAATTAATAAGATTGGCTATTATGTTTACCGACTAATCGATCCAAGAAATGGCCAAACATTTTATGTAGGAAAAGGAAAAGGCAATCGTGTTTTTCAACACGTTCTTGGTGCTATTGGATATTATGATGGTGTCGATAAAAAAGAAATTGATGAAAGCAATGATCCTAACAAACTACGCATAATTCAAGAAATTAGAGAGGCAGGATTAAACGTCATTCACATTATTCAAAGGTGGAATCTAACAGAAAAAGAGGCTTTTGAAGTTGAATCTGCTCTAATTGATGCTTTCCCAGGTCTTGCTAACATCCAAAGTGGACACGGCTCCGAATATGGTGTATGTAATGCCGATGAACTTGAAGCAAGATTATCAGCCAAAACATACGATGAACCACTAGACTTTAAGTATATGATTATTAAAGTTAGATGGTGGAGAATAAACGAGATGACCGATCAATTTGGTCCAGCTAACGCCCGTTATGAAGCAACACGTGGTTGTTGGAGAATAAGTCTCCCAGACGTTAATAAATATCCTTATGTTCTTTCGGTTACCGATGGATTAGTTAAGGAAGTTTACAAAGTAAACGAATGGCATAAAAAAGGCGAAAGAAAGGAGTTTACAGGTATTGTCGCTCCTAAAGAAATTAGGGATTTATTTGTTGGGAAAAGAATACCTGATTACTACGCCAAAAAAGGAATGGCATCGCCCGTTCTTAAATCAAAGAACATCTAAAACGAGGAACAATAATATCAACCAATTCAAATTTCAAAAAGGACAAATGCTGGTCATGTGAGTATTACTGTGGGAAGCGTGATTATAAACGTGGCGTTTTCCTTGGCAATTCGGTGTATACAGATGGCAAAGGAACCTGTTCTAACAAGCGAAGCGATAAATATAACCATGAAGTTTATGAAAATGGATGGTGTTGGAAATATCTCGTTAATGGAGGATATCCATATCAATATTTCATTTCTTACTCAGCTAAGAATAGTTTTAACGCTGATGTCATTTCAACAAACTATTATGACTGGAGTGATGAATATGATTCATTAAAGTATTATGGTACTGATTCTTCAAAATTCGACAGTGCGAGAAGCTGTGGGAAAAAAGAGACATAAAATTTTAAATCAAAACACCTATTTATAACTTAAAAATAAATTAATTCCTGCGAAAGCCATTTGATGGTGTAACAGGGATTTTTTATTTGCTCATACAAAGTATAAATAGTAATAGTTGTCATATTTGACAGAGTGAAAAATAGTCTGGAAAATGAGTGGGGCAAAAATGACTACAAAAGTTGTCATGAATGACTATTTTTTACATTTATTGTGATATAAAATATTTGACCGATGGAGGGAAGAGCATGACCGATTTAGAGAAAAACATAAACCATTATATGGATATTAAGGGAATTAAGATGTACACGCACTTGCTTGTAGCAATAGCACACGAGCTTGGAATAAAAGGACAAAAGGCATATGACTTTGCAAATCAAGAAAAAGCCAACTTTTCCAAGATGTTAAAAGGACAAAGACCTCTTAAATATGAATTCATTATACCATTAGAGAAAATATTCGGTGTGTCTTTAGCGAGAATGAAAGACCCAGATTCATACAAATTGCCTTTAGACAAAGAAAACATTCCATATTCAAAGGGTTTTAGATATTACGCCTATTTGGATGATCCTGAGTTATATAAGAAGGAACTTGTAAATCTATTAACTAAAACTGGCGAAAACACCCTCACTCAAACGGATGAATTCGGGAAAACTTTCCTTGATTATGTCGTTGAATATAATTCCATAAACGGCATTAGGTTTTTAAAGGATACATACCATTTAAAACTAAAGTTCGGGGACAACCAATTTGATACTGTACCTAAAGGTATGTTTTGGGTTAATGACAAAGGAATTGAGCTAGCAAGAATAGTTGCTAATTCTGGTGATGTGAAGCTTTTCAATGATATTTATGACCCGTATTATCAGTTCGCTTTAGAGTTTTATTCGCCTGACAGTATCTATTGCCAAGACGATTATTTTGAGATTCTTTTGGATCATGAAGAGTTGTATAAAACAATCTTTGAAATCCAAAAATACGAATATGAATTAACAAGGCGTCAAAAGAAAACGCTCGGAAAAGATACCCAATCATTTAGTTCTATAAATCCAGTAATTAATGGAGTTCTAGGCTTTTGCCTTAGAAATCTTTCCAAATACAAAAAACAAGCTGTGGAGATACTTAAGTTTGGTGCTACTCATAACAGAAGCGTAATGAATGGGTTAGAAGATAGTATTGACTACTATGTAACTGATGAAATAGGCAGACTAAGAAACTGGAAAAGAAACAATGAAATTGCAGATGTTGTGATTATTGCAGATGTCAAAGACATCAAAGATAAAGAAATCATAGATTTGATTAATGAATTACCAAAATTCAAAAGCATGAGGTGAGATGAAATATGGGACCTAAATACTGCTTGAATTACGATTCCGGCGAATACGAATGGATTGATGAAGGTGGATATAGCTGGGATCAAGGCGAATATGTTTATAGCTGGGATGACAGCGATTATAGAAATGAATGCGACGAAGAGGAAGACGATTGGTGAAATATATGAAGAAATTATTAATTTTATTGCCACTCACATTAATGGCGTTAACTGGATGCAATTCAAATAAAGTAGACAATAGAGTATCTGACACTCCAAAGGAGACAATAACTTTAAGCAAAGAAAATTTCTCTACTTATGTGACGTGTAATTCAAGCGTAACGTTTAACAATACATCGAATCATTACGCTAATTATTTCACATATTTTATTGGTGCTGATTACTGCAAGTTCGTTAATTGCACAGTCACTTATGGCTATGCTTATATGGCAAACGAATATACTGGCACTGGAGAAACTGTTCCTTTAACCTTATCTGGTGATGGACAGGCGAATCCATATCATGTTAAATTAGCAGAAGCTGGCTATTATAGATTTGTCGTAGTGGCTGCTAGCGGAACAGTAGAAGTTTATAGATGATCATCTGATACCTCCTTTCTGTATCACCCTCATAAAGGCTCTTATCCGTATTTTCCTCACAATAGTGGTAAGAGCCACTTTTTTGTTGTTGTAAAAAATTTTTAATATAGAGTAACTACAAAATAGTTAAAAAATATTAATAAAAAAGTTTGGCATTTAAGACGTGCAGTAAGGACATGATTGAATTTAAATTAAACCTCCAAGAAATCCATTCGTTTCCTATAATTATTATCATTTGAATTCATAGAGAATTAATAGACGATATTCAATTCAATTCCCAATAGCCGGTCTTCTTAGATCCAATTCTTTTGATTTTGTTTTCTTTAATCAAAGTATTCATGTGTCTTTGAATTGTAGCCTGGGATTTATTTAAGTTGATAGACAATTGGATTGTGGTTATATATTTGTTATTATTGATTGCTCTGATGATTTCTAAATCTAACAGATTTATTCTATCATTTATTCTATCATTTATTCTATCATTTAAAAAATCACCATTTCTTTTAAAAACAAAAGTAAAGCCAAAATCATCATTATGGTATGAATATTCAATATTATTATCAGCACATAATGTAAACGCTCTATCAAAGCCAGTACCAAAAGCATCTATATATCCACACTTATAAAGAACAGAGGAAATCAATGGATTTCTAAGCTTGCTACCAATGTCTCCTGAAGCAAACTTTTTAGGATCAATATCTTTAAAAATTGGGCCTGGATTATAAATTTGCAAAGAAGATTTAAATATAATAATGGAATTAAATTCTTCACTAGCATAAGATCTATGTGCGAAAGAATTCAAGACAATTTCTCTAATTGCTTTTAGAGGAATTTCACAAACCTCTTCTCTTTGAAATCCTATTATACTAGATTTAAAGTTTAAGTGATTTTGAATATATGATGTCGCTTCTTGAATACATTCAAATATATTTCCTTTAAATTCTTTGATTTCACCAAATTCAGTTCTTTGATTCGTTGGATAAGCAGCTTCTTTTAATAATAAAGGTTTATCCTTAGAAAAAAGATAATAACCTGCATTATTCAAATATCCATCTTCTGTAATCAATCCTAGTTTGGCTAATGCAGTCAATGAATTATTATAAACATAATTTAGCCTACCTTTTTCATTTGCTTCTCTAATGCACTTCAACAATAAATCCTCATCTATAGTATCTACTCCATATTTAGTATCTTCTTTTTCCCACTTAGAATATGTATCTTTCTTAGATTCGAAAAAATGCTCCAATTGTGATGAATGCATAACAATATCAGAATCGTTTACTCTTATATAATATCTACCATATGCAGAATAAGGTGTATCAGTTCCTCCCACTGTTACAGCTATAACATTCTTTTCTTGTTCTTTAAATGTTTTTATTTCAATTTTTAGAGGAAGGGGCTTTAAATTGTTTTGGATTTCATGAGTTATATCAGCTATTGTTCTTTTCCCAATATCAACCCCAACTACTCTACTATCATCATTAATTCCAAAATACACAATTCCTTTATTTCCTTTGTTTAACATAGAACACATGGAAATAATCCCTTCTTTTAATTGTGTCAATGATTTCTTTAATTCTACTTCTTCATTTTCTTGATACATAGTAGCACCTCTTTTTTATCATTTATTCTATCATTTATTCTATCATTTATTCTATCATTCTCATTTAAGCTGCATAATTGAGCTTAAATGAAAACTATATAATTAATCTTGAATTTAATTGAATTTCCTTGAATTTGCTTGTATTATGTATTTGGTTAAAGGAGGTATACATGTTTCAATGGTTTTCTAAAAGCGAAAAGAATGCAATAGCAACTATTTATTCGACTAATATAACTATTAACAAACCTGGAGTAGATATATTAGCTAATAGTTATGCTGTTATGTTAGGATTGGATGAAAGCAATTATAAAATTGCTCTTCATCCAATCAGTCAAGATGATTATGAGTCTAAAAAGTATCCAGAAGAGAATATGTTTGTTCTCTCTGGTGGGAAATCATATGTCAGAGTATCCTCTACAGATTTTGTGTCAAAGATTGGGAATCTTATAAATCATGATTTCTCAAAAAGTACTCTAAAATATAAATGCTACTATGATCAAAAAGAAAACTTATTGATCATAGATTTAAGAAAGGAGATTAAGTAATGACTGAACTTACAATTATGTTAATAGTTTGGGCCGTAATCTTCACTTTAGCTTTGATGGCTGAGCTGTTGACTGAAGCTTTAGTTTCAGTATGGTTTTGTGTTGGAGCTATAGTAGCTTTCGCCATAACTTTTATTCCTGGAATGCCATACTGGGGTGAGATTATTGTCTTTGTTGGAGTGTCATTAATAACTTTCTTAGTATTAAGACCTATACTCCAAAAGAGACTTGTTCATCTCCATTCAAAGACAAATGTAGATACTATGATAGGAAAAAAAGGAATCGTAGTAAAAAGAATAACTTCTCTAGAAAAAGGTGAAGTAAAAATCAATGATATCATTTGGAATGCTATCAAACGAGATGAAGATGATACAATAGAAGTCGATTCAATCGTAGAAGTCATTTCCATACAAGGAAATAAACTTCTTGTCAAAAAATCTAATTAAAGGAGGATTATAAAATGCCAATAGAAGCAATAGTCATTATTTCAATTTTTGCAATAATAGTATTTATAGTCTTAATCATTTTGCTTTGCTCACTTAAGATAGTAAACCAAACAGATAAATACGTAATTGAAAGATTAGGAAAATATCTTTGTACTTGGGACACAGGAATTCATTTCCTAGCTCCGTTTGTGGATAGAATTCAAAAGAAAGTCTCGATGAAGGAACAAATTTATGATTTTCCTCCTCAACCCGTCATCACAAAAGATAACGTCACTATGCAAATAGATACAGTCGTCTTCTTCAATGTGACTGACCCTAAATTATTCACCTATGGAGTAGAGAATCCTATCGCAGGTATAGAAGCATTATCTGCCACAACACTGAGAAATATTATCGGTGATTTGGACTTGGATCAAACCCTAACCAGTCGTGACATCATAAACACTAAAATGAGACAAATTCTTGATGACGCCACCGATCCTTGGGGAATCAAAGTCACGCGTGTCGAAGTCAAAAATATCTTGCCTCCAAAAGATATTCAATCTGCAATGGAAAAACAGATGAGAGCAGAACGTGAAAAGAGAGAAAAGATATTGATAGCTGAAGGTGAAAAGACCTCTGCAATAACTATTGCTGAAGGTAACAAAGAGGCAGCAATATTAAATGCAGAGGCTGAGAAAGAAGCAACTATCAAAAAAGCCGAGGCTCAAGCTGAGGCGATTCTCAAAGTCAAAAAAGCTGAGGCTGATGGTGAATTGATGGTGAGAAAAGCCGAGGCTGAAGCAATAAAAATGATAAATGAGGCCAATCCATCTAACGCTGTATTAACAATCAGATCCTATGAGACATTATCTAAAGTCGCAGATGGCAAAGCTACAAAGTTAATCATCCCATCCGATATAACTAAAATATCTTCCATAGCAAATGTTGTCACAGAATCCATCTCTGCTATGAAAGAACGAGATGATAAAGCAAAGAACGACGATAATAAATAAGAAAAATTTGATTTAAAAAAGCTCAATGATTAGGTCATTGAGCTTTTCTATTTTACTTATTCTTCTCTTTTTCTTCTAATTCTTTCCGTCTCTTATCATTCTTTTTCTTTCTAAGAAAAAGAACAAACAAAACAATTGCTAGCACGACAAAAACAACGAGTAGAACAATAGAAGTATTTCTCACGTTTGTAGCTAATTGCTCGGACCAGAATCCATCGCCATGTTCCCAAGTCTTGTTAACCAAAGCAGCATTGCTAACAAAAATCAAAAATCCGGAAACTACACAAAGAACTAAACTCACAATAGACAAAACTAAATAAGTCATATTTTATAATTCCTTTCTATAACTATATGGATCATCTTTGATTTTATTTTTCATTTATATATCTCCATATATACGAATATCATATCACTATTTCAAAATCGTGATATTGTCTTCTATCTAATTATACTATTTAAACTTTCCATTCAGTGTTATACGTATTAATCATATTATATGTAAAAGAAGTAGCACAATTTTCTGTCTTGACTAATTCACAGGCCTTCTTATATTCATCTAAAGTACAAGTATGAATATTTACTTTAGTCTCTTCATTTTTCTTATTTAATTTCATCCGTGCTGTATAAACACCCCAAGATGAAGTCCAATCACCAGTTACTGTGGTCTTATAGTTCCATATGGTCCAACCATATCCTCTATCATCGTACCAATCGACCAAACATTTCTTCCAACTATCCAAATTTTCGAACCAGTTAAATTCACCTATATAGATAGGAACATCATAATCGTGACCTAATAATTTCGAATCGAAGTAAGATTTGAATGTTTCCAAATTGATAAGATTGCTATTCCAATTATATTGATGCAATTCATACATGATGTTAGACCATCCATATTTATCTGGATTAGGGCATACTGAATAGTCCCACATGAACTCTAATGTGATAAGATGCTGATCATTGTTTTCTCTTATAACCTTATATAATTTATCTTGATAATCAGTGCAATATTTATCTTGATTTTCATTCTTTGAAGATTGAGGTTCATTTATGACATCATAAGATAAAATCCAAGGAGCGATATCTTTTCTATTGTTTGTGTAATGTTCACTGACATAGTCCCATAAATCTATGACAGCATTCTCGTATGTCTCGTTATGCCAAAATGTTGGTTGCTCTAAGAACAATCCCGAATGCTCAAAACCGTTTTGACTTCCAGGAACACCATGCAAATCTAAGATAGCATATAAATCATTAACCTTACATTGCTCTACGAACCAATCTAAATAAGAGAATGCAACACTTTCATCTTTTCTAGTAAAATCGTCATTTAAAATATTTCGCCAGTAGAAAGGAAGTCTAATGGTATTGAATTGTAATTCTTTAACTTTCTTAAAGTCATCTTCAGAGAAGAAAGACTTATAGTAAAGATTCATCAATTCATCTTTGTTATCTTTTAAATTTGGATTATTTGACAATCCTTCTTCAAAGTCTTCCTGAGTGAACTCCGCATAAGTTAAATTACCATCATTATCCTTTATAAGATTTCCATCTTCATCTTTCTTAGGATCATTGTCAAATGGGCTCATCCATCCTTCTTGAACAAGTACATTCCCAGCATTGATGCCTTTTATCTGCAATCTATTACCGTCCTTATCATAGATTGCTCTTTTTGTACCATTCTCATTTCCTTGAGTTACGAACTCGCTTTTCGTATCTATATTCGGCTTTTGATCATTAGGTTTATACGTTGCAGAACGTATATACAAAGCGCATATAGTCCCTCCTAAAATAACAACTAAAGTCAATAATATTATCAATATAGATACTATCCATTTTTTAAAAGTTGACCATTCTTTCTTTTGCTCTTTATTGTTCGTATCGCTCATAATAGAATTCCTTCCTTATATTCATTGCAAGATGAAAATCAAATACATAAACAAGTAAATGATTTAACTGATAAAAGATAAAACTAGATAATTGACTAAAGGATTTAAGCGGTCACTTATTAAACTTGTTTTGGCTTTGAATCAAGCTCTTATAAGCGATAGCTTCATTAGTATCGAACAAGACATAATGACCTGGAATGACTGCTTGGAATGTCGGTTTCTCCTTTGAATAATCACGTTTCTTCGATGAATCATAATCAACTTTATGATCACCATCGTCTTTTTCAAAAGCCTTAACAAAAGCTTTTCCATAAGGATGAATAGGATTGCTCAAAAGCTCATCCTTCTTTGCTAATTCGACCATATCTCCATCATGAAGAATGCTGATAGTATCGCAAATTTGCTTAGCCAAATTAAGATTTCTGCTCATGAAAAGAATAGAGATCATTCTGCTATTTCTAAGTTTTCTCAACAACTCAATAAATTCCTCTTCTTCCTCTTTAGTCAATGTCTTAGGAAGATCATTGACTATCAAAAGTTCAGGGTTAGCAGCTAAAGCCGCAGCCAATTCAACTTTAACTGCTTCAAAAGATTTCAACTCTTTAACCGATAAAGAGAAGTAACTTGAAACTAGTCCGACTTCTTCCAAAGCCTTAGAGCTTCTTTCTGCAATAGCAGCATTGTTTAAAGATTTGATTCTACTAGTCAAAACATCTCTAACATTCATATCAGGGTCTAATGCATTTAAGAACAAAGGTTGTATTTGAATTCTCAATCTATAATCATTATTTTCATTATCGAATTTTATTTGCTTGATTTTTCTTGTTTGTTCTTCTTTAATCAACTTTATGTTCATTTTTACTGTTTTAATTCTAGATTGAATCAATAGAGCTAAATCGTTAGTTGGAAGTAAGGAATCCAATACATCCTTCTCAGTCAACACTTTTATTCTTCTCAATAAGTGATATCCATTCTCATTAGCTTCCTGATCATTTATAAAGAAGTATTTGCTTCTATCATAAGTTCCACCGATAAAACTCTCGGCTAATGCTCCTATATACTTCAAAGCATAATCAAAGGAATGCCCTTTGCTCAATTCACTATAGATTAAGAATCTAGTAGATACTGCATATTTAGAGCGAACTAAAGAATAATCCAAGATTTCTTTTCCTACATAAAGGTTATCGACTTTAGAAGGATGATTCTCAACTTCTTCTACAGTCTTAGCGTTCTTCAATCTTTCGATTTCCTTCTTTCCATTTTTCTTAGACCACTCTATTTCCTTCCTGTTCCATCTGTCTCCAGCTGCAATACGTGCACCTTTAAAATAGACAGCACCAGAAGTTATGCTTTCTTCCCCTACTATAGCTTTAGCCGTAATAGTCTTTCCACTTCCCTCTTCTCCTACTATTCCAAAGATTTCACCTTTATGAATTTTAAAACTGATATCATGAACCGCTTTGATGTATTCCTTCTTTAAGAAGTGTTTCTTCTTATAGAATACTTTTAAGTGATTCACTGAAAGGAGTACATTTTCACTTATATATTCACTTTTCAATTTTACATGCTTATAAGCAAAAGGTAAGCTATCATATGATTTAGACTTATCATGCTCCTCTGCATCATCCAATATATTCGTATAGTCTTTGGCTTTTACATTGTTCTTAGAAGTAAAATAGCTTTTTTCCATAACAATTTCTCCTTTAATCCTTTATTGCTCTTGTGTAAGCACTTAACTCTTATTATTTTATCAAAAATATAGAAGACTGATTACAAAAAATATTAAAGAGAATCAAACAACCATATTTCATATTATCGATGTTTATTTGACAAGTGATGCTTGTGTTATCTAATCACTTGACTAGGATAACTTATGCCTTTATAATCTAGCCCTCATAGATAAAACGAAAGGAATAAAAACAAATGAGAAAAAAATAAAATAGGTCTTTCCACACTAATATTATTAACATTGCTAGGATCGTGTGGCAAGACAACAGAACCATCTACACAACCTTCTACCAATCCTAGTGCTACACCCACACCAAAGCCTAACACATCAAACACAGGAAAAGATACAACCTCTTCTAACAAAGAGCTCCATACTGATGACAGAATTAAGCTTAAGATGATGGGAAATCTCTATCCTAATCAACAAAGATCTATCTATGCAATCGTAGATGAATATGGAAACAAGGATGTCAATTGGACTTCATCCGATGAAAGCATAGTTAAAGTTTCTAGATTAGAAAATCAAGAGCAAGAGGAAGCTTTGCTAACTTCAATGCCTGATAAGTTTGGAACTGTAATCATCAAAGCCACAATGGCGGATGATGAATCCGTCTATTCTGAGATGGAAGTAACCGTCGAAGAAGGTGAAGCTATGAACGAAGACATGTTCAAGACTGTCACTGGAGCAGCTAAATTCAATATCAACGAAAAGCTCTACGATTATGACTATGAATTGAATTCCACAAAAGTAGGTGATACTGATTTAGAAATCATATTCGAAGAAAATGACGATTCATATTTATTTAACCTTGAATACAATTTAACTGATGCATACTCAGTAACTGCATACGATAATATCAAGCAAAAAGAAACAATGAACCAAGCCTATGTAAGAAATGGCTCTAGTCTATCCAAAGAATACATCGATATAAATAATAAACTCGCAAAAGAGACTTTGACTAATGATGAAGGAGAAAAAAGAAGCTTTGACGCTAACTACGCCAACTTCTTAGGAGTGACTGGAGGAGAAAGTGATTATTTCTCCTATGAAGACTTCGCAACATTCGATGGAGGAAAAACATATCACTACATCGGTGGATATTACTATGAAACTTTGATTCCTTTAATGTTGTTAAGAAGATCTAATGTGGCTTTGGATGACTTGTATTTCTCCGTCACAAACGGAGTTATCGATGGAGTCACCATGATCGTAGATCCTGCCGCAACAAATGAATCTGATCCTGACACCAAATACGGATTTATAGCTACTGGAACTATTTCAGAAATAGGCACTGCTAAAATAAAACATGTAGAGCCTTTCACACATGAGACTTATCATGACACTATCGAAACAGCAAGAAATGCTTCAGCTTCAAGCCATAACTATACAGTTAAATACTCATTGGATTACGGATCGTCAGTCAATATGTACACAATGAAGTTTAATGAAGATGCTATTGACCAAGTAGTAACTATAAATGGTAAAACAACACATACTGGTATTAAAAAGACTGATACTGGATACTATGAGTATAGTTACAATGATACTACCAAAGATTTATATATTGAAAAGACTCATACAACTCCATTCCAGAGCGATACAGTAAATCGTTATCCAACCTTTGCTTTCTCAGCTGATATCTTTGCTGATAAAGACTCTAATGGTGCATATGTATCACGTGGTGGAAATGGAAAGAATGGTCAATTCGTAGGTCAGTGCTTATATCTTCCTTATATGAATGGTCAATATATCGATCAAGGAAATCTCTATATCACTGATGGATATGTATCTAAGATTTCTACAAAACTAGAATCCTTTGAAGAAGAAGTCACAATCGAAGCCAATTATTCTAATTACGATTCTACTACCATCGATATAGACTGGACCAAGGCTAAAGAACACGATGAACCTACTTCATTCCAAGAAGCAAATAGTTCTTTATATAATGAAATGGTAGCATGGAAAATCGACAATGTTGTTCCTTACTTATATGCAAAGCCGGGATGGGATAATACAATCTCTCATACAAATTCATTATATGATGCCGGTCATAACGATTGTTACTTTGAAACCAAGAAATTTGAAAATGAAACTGCAAGAGATGAATTCATAGAAAACTATAAGGCAAAATTAATAGAAGATGGTTGGACCTTAACCGACAAATCTAATTACAACGATACTTACGCCGCCTATAAACTCTATACAAAGACTATAAACGGAAATGTATACGAGCTATCAGTGAGTCCATATATAAATAGTTGGAATGGTGCCGCACAAAACTCTGTAAAAATTCATGTATTCAGCAGTGCTTTATCAGTTCCAGATACTTACTAATTGATAATCAATATTATCATCAAGCAGCCATTATAGGATGGCTGCTTTTTGGTTTAAATCAAATTGCTTAAATCTTCTCTAGAATAAATATCGCACAATAGTGTTAAATCTTAAGGCCAATGAAAGAAGGAAATCATGAAAACTAAATATCTATCTATTTTATCTTTAGCTTTGTTGTTGGTCGGTTGCAGTGGCACAAACACAACATCCAACACATCTAAGCCTAGTACAAACCCATCATCGACTAACAAACAATCCACTAACAATTCATCTACTTCCAAATCGACTAAGTCCTTATTCGATTTGTTCGAATCCATGAAAACAGGATTGACTATAAATGGAACCATCAAAGATTTTGATGGTGATGACTTAAATCAAACAACAACATTCACAACTAAATTCAGCGATGATTCTTATCACTACGATAGAAAAGTCGGAGATGAAGAAGGAAGCTTAGATTATTTTAAAATCACTGAAGAATCTAATGAATATGTCGGAACATATGATATAGATGAAAATAACAATCTAGTATTGACCAAAGCCTCAGATGGAGAAGGATCTTTATCCTGGTCAATGGTATCAAATCCATTCTACGATGAAACAAGTGATTCGGGTTTCTTCGATAAGGATAATGATGGTAACTATTACTTGGATTTCTCAAAAGATGGTCAAACAGCAGGTAATAGATTTAAGGCTGCTAGAAACTTCACATCAAAAATAGCAATCTTATCCATAATGAGTTTTGATGAATTCAAAATTATAGTTAAGAACGACTCCATAGATTCATTCCATATAGTTAGTAAGGAAGCTAATGATAAGGATGGATCTCCATTCCATTATGAAATCGACTTCACTATTAACAATGACAAAAACGTTGATCACGAAGCTAATAAACCTGTTCCATATGAGCACAAAGACTATCATGATGCATTGAAATCAGCTTTTGATAACTTATTTAGCAATCCTTATAGTTTTGAAAGAAATGTATCAAATATAAGCAATGTTAAAATGCCTTATCTCGAAGGATATATATCCTCCTCTGTAATGTTCTATCAAATCAATGATAATAATTTCAGCGGTGCTTTAGTCAAAGATGGATATGTACATGAAATCACAAAAGAGGATGGAACATACTACTATAAAGAAGAAAAAGAAAAGGATAGCGATGGATCGTATATAACTCATTTATCCTACTCTATGCCTAGAAGAAGTGAGCCAATCGAAGCCTTCACATTCGATAAAGAAACAGATGTTTATTCATTGACCATAATGCCAGATAGATTTGCTTTTTACTTCGACTCGTTCTCTGATTTAGATGATTCTTATAATGTTGAAAATGTCATCAAAGCCGAGATCAAATTATCGAATTCAAAAATCGATACAGTCAAATTCCTTCATGAAAATGGAGGATATGTCGAATATAAGATCTATTCTGACTCTTCTAAACTTCCATTTGATATAAATACGATAAGTGAATTTGATTCTTTGAGCAAAATGTATGGAACATTCTCTGGATCATTCTCTTCAACCAGTCCATTCAAGAATCAAAAAGTACAAATTAAAGTAGAAAAGAAAAAGAATACTGATAAGTATTCTAAAGATGAATATGTATATTCAGTCACATTAAAAATGGACTTCAATTTAGATGATGAAACAGGATATGTAGGTACAAACGTATCTATTTCAGATAATTATCTATCATTTGAGTGTGGTGGATATTCAATCACAATAACATTATCAAATAATGAATATAAACTGACTATTGAATCTGATTCGGGCAAGTCTGATTCGACTATCTTAACTAGAGAATAAATAAATAAACAAACAAAAAAACTGGATTACACTGATAATCCAGTTTTATTTTATGCTACATCTATTGCAATGGCTAATGTCTGATAAGTGGTTCCTGACGCAACTTCCAATCTCAATGTCTTAGTATCACCACTGACTTGAATTTCTTTTGTGAACAAATCACCAGAGAAATGAGTTCCTTGAGTTTTAGTAGCTATGAAACCGACTCCTGTCAATTTAGTCTCATATAGATTTATTTGTTCTAATCCACTTATTCCAATCAACCTATATTCTATTCCATAATACTTCTCTTTAGTTTCTTCACCATCACCATCAACTCCATCGGAATAATAAAGACCTGCTACAGATTGTCTTCCTCCAACTACTGGAATGAGATTCAAGTTATCTTTTCCACCAATTAATTCTTCTAATCCAATCAGTGCCTTAGAATAACCTTCGAGTAAAGTCGATAACTTAACATCAGAACAATCAGTTTTTATTTCTATACTATCAGCTATATTAGATTCATTCAAAAAAGTATACTTGATCTCTTCTATATTTGTTGATTTATCAAATCCGATTTCAAACAATACTGAATCATCATCGAAAGTTACATTCATCGAAGTAACAGCTAAGCCTTCACCTGAAAAATTATAAGTTTTCGTCTTTAAGAAATTTGCTCTACCATCATATACATACTTATTATCATCAGTCTTATTAAAGAATATAGAAGACATATCAAATGATGGAAGTAATGGTGTTATAGATGAATTGATAACTGATCCATAAGCATAATAATCATTTCCAAGTTTATTGGCTTGTTGGATTTGATTGTTTCCGACATTCTTATATAAGAAATTCATCTTTGACGTTGAAGTCTCCGATTCAAGTATCAAACTAGATCCATCTGTTTTACCTGAATATTTCGATTCGACTGTCTTATTGCTGTTTTCATCAATTGAATAAGTGGTATCTACAAAAGAATACTTGTTATTCTTTAATTTAGAAAAGACTTGGTTCAACTCTTCTTTTTCTTCACCAGTCTTAGTATATTCAGCTTGTTTAAATTCAAAATCATCACCTGGAATTACTTGACCTTGAATCTCTAATTCAGTATTAGAGAAAGATCCGGTGATAGGATTGAACACTATATTTACATCAAATCCATCATTATCCTTGTTATAGATGAAAGAAAATTCTTTGATAGTTCTGGTGTATTCATGCAAAAACTGAGTGGCTAATAAAGGAAGATATGTTTTAACATAATCATCATCGACATCCAGTGTATAAGTACCCTCATCATCTAAATAATTATCCTTTTCAAAATATGTGAACATATTCTGATATCCTGAGTCGGACCATTCAAGATTTTTGCCATTGATAGTATAAGGATAATAATCTATCTTATTAGAAATATCTAACATAGGCATAGATACTAAAGGAGTGAGAACTTCCGGATCGTAAGAATAGAAATATTCTACATATACAGAATTTCTATCTGCTTCTTGATTTTGTTTTGAATCATATCTAATGAACTCATATCCATTATCCTTTACACCTATATCAAGACAATAATTTGAGTATCCATCACTAGTCAATGTTGTGGCAGTAGTTTTAAATCTATATCCATAAGCCATATCAGACAACAACTTATCGAATTTGTCATCGATTGTTTCTGTCTTCTTTGTCGATGATATATCAGTTTTTCTATCCGAAGTGGAAGATATGGTCGAATTGCTAATAGATTCTTTTCCACACGATGCAACACTACCTAATAACAAAATCAAAGCAATTAGTTTAAATTTCTTCATATAGAATCCTCACATTTTATTTAGCTGTTATGTTGATCGTAATATCGCTATAAATCATATAAGCGACACTAGTCATTCCAGACTCACCTATAACTTCATTGTTTTCATTATCCAACACTTGAACATTATAATCCGCTGGCTTTGCATATCCATTTACAAATATCTCTAGTCTTGCTTTCCCATCAGCACCAGGAATCAAAGTATCATCTAAAGAAGTAACTGACTTAAAATTGACTCTAAACGTTAGTTTTACACCATCAGGCTTATTGATAGTAGCTTTAAAGCTTTTTACTTGTGCTTTTTCTTCTACTGACATAACTATATCAGTAAGTCCTTCTTCTACCGAAAATAAATATGATCCATTACTAGATTTAATCTCTTCTTCTTTTCCATTGACTATCTTTTTAACAGTAACAATATAATCATCTTGATACTGTGATTTTAAAGTTACCGGTAGTATAGTTATGCTTTCTCCAACAATGAATGTTCCTAAGGTTTTATCTTTATTCATTCTAGTTAAAGATTTATTTCCTTGAATCTCAATGGACTCGAGTTTATCCAAATCTCCAATTAAATTGACATTAGCTTTTTCTACTTCAACTATTATGGCCTTGAGCTTCAAGGACTTCTCAGGCATAGTGAAGTATCCGCTATTCTCATTCATGGTAGTCTCTATAGTCTTACCTGTTTCTGAATCTATCAATTTATTAAATCTATAGAAATTTGATTCTGTTTGGATTGTAAAATAGACTCTATCGTCTTTTCTAAATGTATCTCTATTAATAGTCATAGAACCATGATCTATTTTGTCTATATCTATAGTGAATCCATCAGCAGTATTTATTTCTATCTGACAGTCTCCAGATTTAGGCATTCTCATTTCGATAGATTGAACACCATAACTGTCATCAGAGGGATAACACCAACTACCCTTTGTTCCGTTTGAATCTATAGTTCTAGCGGCAGTAATAACTTTTCCTCTCTTCATAATAGGATAGAAATTAAAAATGGCTAATGGAGCACAATAATCAGTTTCTATATTGTTCTTTTTGATAATATAAGAATCAAGATTATCGTTATCTAATACAGTGATTTTATTATTTATTTTTGCCGGGAAAGTAATAGTTATATCAGATAGACCTATGGTCAATTTAAAATAAGAGTCTGTGACGTCGTCATCATTTACTTCCACACCTTCAAATGTCGGCTTGCCAGTCAAAGTATATTTAGGATGAGGCTTGAAGGAGACACTATAAGTGTCGCCTTCAGTTCCTTCATAATATAAAGAACTAGTAGTAGGAATAATGGCATCTTCATTTATATATGTTATCGTCCTAACGCCTGTAAATTCACCTATAACTTTTATTTCAACATCTGCTGTTATATCCAATATATATAAATTACAAATATTGCTGATATCAAACAAAGAATAGTTATCAGTCCATTGACCATCAGCTCCTATCTTATATTGAACAGATGTCACTTTGTATCCAATCTTCCTCACCAATCCACCATAGAATCTAGTATATTTTTCTTCTGGATTATATGCAATTAAATCGACATATTCATTTTCATCTAAAGAAACTTTAAATCCATTGTTGCTGATTTGATTGTTTCCAGTAGAAATAATAATAGATATGTCTTTGTTGGGCATAACAAACGATAGGCTCATAGAAGTGGCAGTTCCATTGATAGAATCAACCAATGAAGGATGGTAATATTCATCATCTATTTGAATATATGTGTTAGATTCATCTGATGATGAAAAATAAGACCCTGACAATATGAGTTCAACACTATCTCCAGCCTTGAATTTATCTCCTTCTTTTAATGAAGCATCATAAGTTGAATAGTTCTTCAATTCTTTAATTCTAAAAGAATCTAAATCCTTATCTTTCAGAATCACATCAATGTCCACATTCTTTTTAGGCATTATAAAAGATGCTTCTATGCGATTTGATGTAGAACTATTGATTTCTATCGATACATCGTCACATTCGAATCTATCGAATTCTTTAGATTCATTACTTATACCCAATACTATAGAAACCAACTCGCCTTCTTTATACTTGTTATCGGAATGATCTAATTGAATAGAGCAGTCAATAACCTCGTTAAAAGACACTAAATATCTATCGACACTTGAATTGCTATTGTCACCACCAGTTATCGATGGTGTAGTAGGATTGCTATCGATAGAAGACGACTTACCACATGAAGACAATAAAGCAGCACCTAAAAGGATAATAGAGTATAACTTCTTTCTTTTATTCATAATTCTATCCTCATTTCTTGATTATTATATAAAAAAAACAAAAAAGTGCACGCAAATGCGTGCACTAATATAAGTTTAAATTACTTGGTTGTAAGTGTGCTGCCTACACTGAAGTAAATAGAAGCCCAATCAGCTTCAAGAGTAGCAGTTGCTGAGTAGTTGTAGTAACCTGCTGACATTTGAATTTCTTTAACTGATCCATCTTTTTTAGTAATTACTACATAAATATCATCATCTGTTCTGTAATCAGAGGTGGTATATGTGAATGACAATGTATCACCAACAATCCATGTAATAGAAACATCAGTCTTACCTGAATCGTAATATGAATACATAGGTGCTGATGAAACACCGTTTACATTAATAGTTACTGCATAAGCTTTACTAGGCATCTTAGTTCCCAAGACAGAAAGGGTTACAACTTGACTAGCTTCAACAGTACCAGTTAATGTCACATCATAATCAGGCATGATGAATTCATAATAAGTATTTCCATTATCATCAGTCTTTTTGTCGACTTGAACATCAGCATGATCTTTGATAGCTAACGATTTTACTGTGTAACCATAACCAGCATTTGCCATTACTTGAACCTTTTCGCCGACAGCAAATGAGGTTCCACTCGTAGCACCTGAAGGGAAAGAGAAGGTCAAACCATCAACGGTATCAAATGTGACCTTCTTTGCATCTGCAGTAGTGAAGCTGATGTTAGCAACACCATTTTTAGGCATTGTGAACTTAAAGTAAGAGAATCCGTCGCCGTAATTATATGTAGCCTCAACTTCAGTGGCTTTGAATTCAGTACCATCACTCATACTAGCCTTGGTAACAAGTTTTCCATCTACAGGTTTAGCTAAAATATAGAATTTCTTACCGGGAGCAAAATCATTGGCTTTGCTTGCATCTTGTAACCAACTTGCGCCAGTAGAAATCTTAGATTCAGAGACATCAGCATTCTCAGCGATTGTTATGTTTCCATTTTTAACCATACTTATAACAATTGTCACATCACTACCATCAGAAGGCATTGTGAACTGGTAATAAGTATTTCCGTAATTTTCTTGAACGTCTACAGCTGTATCATTCTTGCCCTGAATTTGTGCTTGGCCTAAACTATATCCACTGACATCTTCCTTCATTTTAACAAATACATAGAAGGTCTCACCAGCACCTATAGAATTATTAGCTAGGTTATCTGATGAATAATTACTCTTGGATAAAGATGTAGACTCAACATAAGTCGAATCTACTTGTACTGTTATAGTTCCATTTTGGATGACATTAATGTTGATTGAAACATCACTTCCATCAGAAGGCATCTTAAAATTATAATAACTTCCACTATAACTATTAGTTACTTTACATGTAGTATTAGTTCCGTTATTTGTAATTGTAGCATCACCTAAACTATAGCCATCCTTAACCTTCACAAACATATAAACGTCAGCATTTGCACCAAATCCGTTATATGTCTTTTCGGAAGTACTTGAAGCATAAGAACTTGAATAGTATTTGACTTCAGTTATGGTTTCATCTTTTCCAACTGTATTTTCGAGGTTGATAGAACCATTCTTTTCCACTTCAAATCCAATCAATGCATCACCCGATTCTGGCATAGTAAGTTTGAAACAAGTATCATAAGTACCCATTGTTACCTTGTTTTCCTTGTCTCCGTTTATATACGCAGCAGTGATTGTATATCCAGCCTTAGCGGTTGCGTATACATATAATATAGCTCCAGGGTATGCTGAAGTAATTTCATTTGCATAGTATGAATAGGAAGAATCTTTAGCAACTGCACTTTCCACACCTTCAATAGTTTCAAAAGTAATCTTTCCTTTATCAGTAGCTGAGAATGTGATGGTAACATCATTTCCAGGCATCTCGAATATAATATTAGTAGCAGTTGAAGATGCTGTGTTTTCAGCACCTTGAATATCATACTTGATAACCTTGTCTGCATCGACTCCTGTAAATGACAAACTGACAGGATCTCCTTCTACATAAGTTGCAGCAGGTTGTTTAGCAAAGGTTACGACATCACCATTGACAATTGTCAATTTGTGACTTGCTACCTTCTTTCCTTCAATCTTTAAATGAAGATCTCCAGTGACTGTACCACGATTTAAATTGCTCAAAGAAATAAAAGAGATATTGTCTGTCCATGTCATTGATAAAGCCAACTCAGTCCATTCAGAAACATTGTCTGCCTTATAAGAAACCTTTGTCACAATATATGAATCGGTTCTTGCTACATAAAGACTATTGAAAACATAATTATATGTTGAATCATATAAGAATTTTTCAGAAGAGAAAACCTTGATTTCTGAAGGAGCTTCATCGATAACAATCTTATTAACTCTCTTATCAGCATCACCAGATGTCATATCCACTGCCTTAGGCATGACATAGATGTCGACATCCTCTGCAGGCATTGTGAAGCTCAAATTATCGACAGTTGTTACTGAGCCGGAAAGGCCAAGGCTACCCAAATCGATAACTTCATCATTGATATAGATTGCTTCTCTTCCAAGAGTAGAAGCGTAAAAACTGGAACTTGCAGCGGTCAATGTGAAATCTACTTTCTGACCAAATTCAAACTCATCTCCAACACTAAAACTTAGAGTTGGGTTATAGTAACTCATTCCACTATCGAAATAGATAGAGTTGATTTTGAATTTCTTGTTCTTAACTGTGACAGCAACATTCACTGCTTCACCGGGCATGGTGAATGAATAAGAACCATCATCATTCAAAGTGCAATCGACATCACCGGCTTTGACTGAATCTGCTTCCTTTCCTTGATCAAGAGTAAGTGTAAATGTGACTGTCTCACCTTCCTTAGCAGTCTGAGGCAATCCCTCAATCTTATAACCTTCACCCTCAGTAGCTTTAATAGCATAAGAAGGCTTAGGTTCAGGTGTCGATGGAGTCGAAGGCTTACTGGGAGTCTGAGAACTACCGGTGTTGTTGGTAGGAGTAGACGAAGGTTTACTACTTTCTTGACCACCACATGCTGTTAATGAAATAGCAGCTAACAAAGAAATAATAGCTAATTTTGATGTTTTTTTCATGTTTAATACGGTCCTTTTACTTGAACTGGTAGAATTATATCATCTTTTAAAAAATCTAATTATAGTTTTTAATCATTCATTTTTATGTTTTTTTGACCATATCCTTAATTAAAGCTAAAAAGAAAAACTGATAGCCTTTCTCGGCTATCAGCTTAAAGAAACAAAATGCTAGAACAATTTTATTGTGACTTCTGAAATCATCGGCTCTTCAGAATACTGAGATAAGGCTCCAATAGAGATATCGATCGATGACTTATCCGCCGACAAAGTCAATCCTGTGATAGATAACGAATATCCACCCATAGAAGCAGGTCCAGTAATAGAAGTGCTATTTGAAACAACTATTTCATTGCTTGTAGAATCGTAAGCATAGTCAAACTCAAGTGTTCCAATAGTTGTGTTCAGATTATTGACAATTGTCAAGGAGGCGTGGGTCGAAGTAAAGGAGACACTGACCGTGCAGTTACCTGCACCAATAATAAAACTCAAATCATTATTCACCAATGTCTTTCCATTCAAATAAGAGGGAAGGTTATCTATATCAATTTGGCTAGATTTATCCACTTTAAATTCTTGTTTCTCATATCCACCATAATTGTTGATGAAGAATATTCCCAAAGTATTAAAGTCAGAAGATACTCTAATATTCTCAGCCATCACACCAATATAATACTTAGAAGATGAGTTGAATTTTTGACCTCTATAAGTGCTAGTGAATGTAGTTTTTGAAGTAGAGCCTTCTGAATCTACAGTATCGTCAATTTTACTAGATGTAATCTTAATTTCTTCGACATCGTTAACCTTGATTTTTCCATCGGTGATAGTCACTGCAATACTCTCGGTTTGATCTATTCCAGAACTCTCATTTTTATAAGTATAAGCAATACTTGTATTAGATGTGAACTTAACAGTCTGGACTGAAGTACTTGTAGTTATCTTATAAGTCTTATCCTTTACATGGTTATATATCTCAGTATCAGACAAAGGAGATTTGATGTTTATAGTAAAGATATCTTTAGTAGAAACAGCAGTTCCTTTAACTCTGATTTTGAAGCTATATGTTCCAACCTTGCTTCCAACAATATAGTAATAGAAGCTAGATAAACCATCGATGTTTCCATCTACATAGTGATCGATTTTCAAATCCGATAGTAAAGCACCAGTTTGAGAGTCTATAGCTTCATATTCATATTCAGTCTGATCATCATTAGGTGAAGCTTTTAATGTAAAGTAATTTGAATTATCATTCAAATAGACATCACCAAAGTCATTGTTGCTAGGCTTGTTATCCATAACTTCTATAGCATTGATAGTCTCAGTCTTAAATTCGACTTTTATAGAAGTAGAAACTTTATTCTTTGCTGAAGTTAAAGTAAAGATTGTGGTTCCTTCTTTTACGACATCCTTATAGCTTCCATCATCTTGTTGCACTCTTTCAGTCTTAGGTTGGAAAATGACTAGTCCGTTGCTACCTATGGATGAGACAATCACATCTTGGTTATCTTGAGTCACTGTTATGCTATCGATGATAGGATTTCCAAGTGTTGGATCTATACGCATTGCCAATGATTTATATTTAGGAAGAATATAAGCATTCTCTTCAGCGTTGAAATCATCACTAGTTCCATACTTATCAGTGTTGGTGTAGTCACCTACAGAATCGACATTAGTTCCACCTAAACAAATTAGATTTAGAGTCGTGTAATAGAATGTATCAAAAGACAAATAGGATTCGTTGTTATCTTGACTATCGATCTTCTTTTCTCCGTAAACGAAGTTAGACCCTTCAAGACTATATTCAATCTTCTTTTTTGAAGTTTGAGACAATTCAGTAAACTTAAAGGAAGTAATCTTATATCCGTCGAAATTCACCGTCAGATTCAATTCATAATGTGTAGAACCATAATCGAAATTAGATACTACCTCTGCCTTTTCAATAGTTATAGTGAAATTGGAATATGCATATGCTGCATAATTTCCAAAGTTGACCAAACCAGTATCTAATCCATAAGATGAATCGAACAAAGCTTTGATTCTATTAGCAAATCCATAGACAGGTGCATGATTCAACAATACGAAGGACTCACCTAACTTTTCTGAATTACCAAAGTTATAGAAAGTTCCAATCTTGCTGCCGTCATAATCGAAAAGATATGTAGAACCATTTCTGGATCCAGCAAAATAATCCTCATTGGAATCTCCAGTCACCTTGACATAAACGGCATCGGTAAACAAAGCATAAGTATAGGATTTTTGCTGTGTTTCAGGATTTATAGAAGCATCAGTCAAATCAGTAGTCTTAGTTTCTTCAGTAATTTTAGCATTGGTCAACGAATTCTTCTCGACAGCTTCACATCTTTCAAACTTGTTGAAGAACTTAGCTTTGTTATCGGCATTAGTATCGATGACATCGAATTGAATCGGCATCTTTATACTCTTGCTTTCACTATCTCCAAAAGAGCAAGTTGCAGTCAAGGTTCCACCTTCAAAGCTACCTATTCCTAAAAATTCAGCTGAATTAGTCGTATCTGCGATATTTTCGACACTGCATATTGTTTGATCGATATCACTGGGAAGAGTCAAGCTGAATGTGACGCTAGGAGTCATAAATCCTTCTTGAGAATTAATAGTAAGTATTACTTCTTTTCCTAAAGGAAAACTATACTTTCCATCGACAGGAGAGACTTCATTTCCATCGATCTTAGCACTGAAGGTCAACTTGTCCTTGGAAGGAATTCTCATGCTGACCGAAATCTCCCATTCAGCTGAAAGACTAGGATTTTCAATAGAAGTAGCAGTGATGGTAACAGAACCTGAAGCTACACCATGAACCTTTCCAGTTTCATCGACAGTTGCAACTGTCTCATCTGAAGAAGACCAGGTCACTTCAGTATTAGCTATGAGCTTTGTATCTTCTCCGACTATTAAAACCTTCGTTCCATTTATTTCTACTTTGGTGACAGGCTTTTTATCAGTAGGAGTCACGGTCGAAGGAACACCTGTCGAAGGCTTCCCACTAGTGTTTGAAGAATTAATATTATTGTCGTTGCATCCTATAAGACAAGTCAATAACAACCAAGAAGATAAAGCAAGAATTAATTTTCTTTTTTTCATAAGCATCAAATCCTTTCTATTACTTGTTAGACAAGTAATTCTCAATTTGCTTCTCGATAATTGGATTGGAAGTAGTTCCGATATCATAGTAAGTCAAAGCAGCATATCCGCTTTGAGAACCATCTGACATAGTGCTAGCTAATATCAAAGACAGTTTTTTCGAATCGGCTTTATTTGAAACTTTAACTCCAACGCCTAAAGGCAATAATGATTTAGTTCCGGAATAAACGTAATCAAATATCTTTTGACTTAAAGTATAGTCGTTTAAATTCCAATATGTAATTCCACCATATGTTCCTATGTCATACTTATCAGTATCATATAAGTCTCTAGAGAATTCAGACATATAATTCAATGAATTCTCATCGCTATAGACTGTTCCAATACCGGGAAGCTTCATATTATGAATATCATCCGCATAATCTGTACCTTTGTTCACAACAAATTTCTTGACAATCATATTATTGTTTGAATCATATATAATCTGTCCGCTTGTATCAGTCTCATATTGAACTCCAAAGGAATAAATATGGTCACCGTCCTTCAAGTATCCTTCATTGGTATTAGGATCTCCATATACTTGAAGGAAATAATAGGAGGGATTATAGAAGACTTTAGCCATACCTTTGCTATTCACCAAAGTGTCATAAGAATAGTTGTTTCCTTTAAAGGCATCCAATACAGTCTTCAAATCATCTTTTGTTTGAGTCGAAGGCTCATCGCCTTCGGACAAATAATCTGTAACCTCAGGAATTGATGTGTTGTTGACGTCGAAGAACTTAGCTTTGAATTTACCATATCTAGTTCCAGTATTCTTGCTATATAGATCAAAAGTAGCGGTAAACTCAGCTTTATCTTCATCTGTTATTTGAATAGTGACACCATCTACACTGAAATCATCCTGCACATTGATTTGACATAGATGAGCGAAATAATAAACGAATTGACTATCAGTCAAATAATATATCTTCTCTTCATTGTTCTTCACATATCCACTCAGCAATGAGAAATCAAATGAGCTGAAAGAGGTCCTATAGTCTCCGTATATGGATTTATAGAAATTGCCATCCGAATCAGCAATAGGAGTACCGATTATGCTCAATTTATCATTTGAATCTAATTTGAAATAATTCAATGATCCTTGATCCATCATCGCACCACTTCTCTCCCCACTAGAAAAAACATCCAAAATTCCATCTTGGGTGCGTTTCTCAGTGTAATTAAGCTTATAAGCTGAAGACAAGTTAGTCATTCCAGTTCCATCTAATGAAATTGTATAGTTATCGTTACAGTTCAAATATTTATTGAACACCTTATAGAAATCAAAATTTAATGGATCCTTAGCTGTCTTTCCCGAATCTATATAAGATTTGATTTGAGAATTTGTCGTACTGTTTATATCATAAACACTGGATTGAATTCTCAAGTCCAAAGGATTGTCTGATGATTCTCCATAAGTCAAAAGAACCGAATCGAACAAGATAGAGTCACCGATCGTCTTTATTTTGAGAGACTTAGGATACAAAGAACCTTGAGTCTGTCTAAGGAAGACTGTCATGATGACCAAATCATTAGCTTCATTTCCTTCTTGGCCAAACTCATAAGGATAATATCCATCGTCATCAGTCTCAGTCGGGAGTTTAGACAAATCCAAATTAGCTACACCGTTGATATATGAATAAATTTCATCATATCTTACCCCGGTGTTATAGTTGACCAAAGGAATTCCAGCATCGACATTTCCTTCGTCATCCAATGTATATCTATAGATGAATCCATCACCTTGAGCTATACCTTGAGAATTAGTATTGTTTCCTTGTTGAAATGAATAATTGGTGAAGAAGAAGTTCATATCGGATTCACCTTGGTCATAGTTACTTACATGATATCCGATAGAGAAGTTAGAATCCTTCTTTATTTCTTTCATCAATCTTTGTAATTCACCTACAGGTTGGTAATCGCTATCACCAGTATTGGATGAATTATCGCTAGGAGTTGTAGGAACAGGAGCAGTTGTCGTTCCATTAGAGCAAGAAGCCAACAAGGAAATCAAGGATAAAGAAACGATAATATTTTTAAATTTCATTAGAAACTCACCCCCAATCCAGTCAAGAATGTCTCAGTGACAGCATGAGAAGTAGAACCGAAATTGCTATAGGTGTAATAAACCGAGTGAAGTCCATATGTCCCTTGATAATTTGCTTGCATCTTCAATCCAACTTCACCGCTAGTGATGTTTCCATCGCTATCCTTAGTCAATTTAATATAGGAATCCTTGACACTGCTCATCCAATCGGTACTAGATTGCCAACCCCAGCCGAATAATCCATTAGCCCAACCAGACATCAATTCACTATTATTGGAATGATAATAGTTATTGTCAGTAAGGCTTTGCTCCAAATAAGCTTCGGCATATTGAGTAATTCCCATGTTATAAGGGTAGAAAGTAGCTTGGATATCGTTGACATAGAATGCACCGACATCGTTATACCATCCAGAATATCTAGCCCAGGAATATGTCTCATCGTTTCCGCTCTTCTTCCATTCGTATACAACTTTGATATTAGTTCCTTCTTCCTTAACGATGTAAAGAACATTCTCTTTACGCTCACTTTCAGGAATATCCTTCAAGTATTCATACTCTTCATTGTACTTTGTAGTCTCTGTCTCGACAGGTCCATGGAAATAATCGAAGAATAAGTTTCCATTATTGTCAGTGGTGAATCCATAACAAGCATCATAATTCAAAGTTTTAGTAGTAGGTACTAACTTTGTCTTATCGTATTCATCGTTTGGATTCTTTGTATAGTCGTAATCGGCATTCTTAGAATAATAAGTAACTTCTGTTCCTTTCTTAACTAAAACATATCCAAAGTCATGATATGAAGAATCTCTGAAGTCAAAATAGAAATAGTTATTAGTACAGTAAACAGTGTAAGGATCAGCTTTCAATTCATTTCCATTAGATAGATGTATGTTATAACCTTTGATGGTGAAATTATTTTGATTCAAAACATCCATGAATTTAGTGACATCATCATATTTCTCAACACCTTTTAAAGTCTTTGAAGCCAACTTTAATTTTGTCTTATCCAAAATCGAAGACTTATCAGTCAAATCAGTGAAATGGCCAGTTATCGATCCATAACTTCCTAAATCGATTTGACACTCAAATTCGAGACTATCCATATCGAGGATATTGATATAACAAGTAGTTATATAGCTAGATATGGATGATCCATACGTGGTCATATATTGAAAGACCGAAAGGACATCGGATGAAGTCAACATATATTTGTTAGTCGCTACTTTAGTTCCGATAGACACTTCAGCAGTGCTAGGAGTGATTCCGTCCAAAGTTGAGAGCATGCCGACAGTAGCTAGGTTCAAAGGTCCGTACAGCGTGTCATCGATAGTCACTCCATCAGTCGTATATTTAGTATACTGATAAAGCGAAGGGGTTGGATCATAGTCATCATTCAAATAGTATTTGAATAATTTATGGTTTTCATCCAAGGCCAATCCAAAACTAGCCGAATCATCTTCGTGATCTAAGTTGTACCAGCATTTAGAATCGAAGTAATCTGTGAAATGACCTTCATTATTTTGAACCGTGCTGGTGACTTCATAAGAGTAGCGACTCACACCCGAGACACCGTTCAAGAAACCGTTCAATAAACTATCGCTATCATCGATAATGTCATCGGCATCTTGATTTCCTTCTAATCCCCTGCCGGAATTGTAGTCAATAGGCTTTTTATCCGTTTTGTCAGAAGGAGTGGTTATAGAAGTGCCATTGCCACAGCTTGTCAAGCTTAACAAGGAAAGCAATGCTAAAGAGATGATTATTTTATTTCTTTTCATATTACTTAATCTCTCCTATTGAAATAGTCTTGGAGAAAGAATCTCCTGTATCTAACAAACCTTTAGTCTTATCAGATGACTTGTTGATGAAGAACTTGCTATATGTTCCAATATCGAATGAAGATCCTTCCTTGAACAAAGTCTTGGAAGTTTGATATCCACCATTGCTAAACGAATCGACATTGTTGGCTTCTATAACTCTAACTTCATCGAAGAGATTATCATTAGAATCAACTCCAAATCCATAGTTGTATCTGCTCGATCCTCTATCGTTAGACATAGGAAGAATAATCTTGTGTTGAGAATCGATGGTATCACCGGTCTTATATTCTTTAGAAGTATAAGTTCCATCATCTTTCTTTGATTTCACATCGACCACAAATTTTCTATTGTCGATATGATAGATTCTCACACCCTTATCGTTCATAGCTAAAGGTCTATCAGAAACACTTCTTCTAGAATCATCATAGTTCAATCCTTCATTTGTGTATAACTCGATTAAAATGTATTCACTGAAAGGATCGAATTCATTCTTGTCATTGATGACATAGGAATCGCCAGGAATAACTATCAAAGCATTTTCGTTTTGCATGCTCTTCAAATCAATAGTTGCATTTCCAGTCACCAAATAAGGTTTGGTCCAACCCAATAGCATCTTGGAATACATGTTTTGATCGATGATATTTGAATCCATCATATCGACTTTTCCAATAGGGTTATAGCTAGAAACATCAGAATAATAATCGTTCAATCCCAAGAAGTGACCTGTCTCATGAATATAAGTGTGTGTGTCGATTTTGCTAATGCCGTATCCTTCATACATGAAGTCGTAACTGGCCCAGCCGAACAAGTTATAGATTGGCTTTGAAACATCGGGTTTTCTATCCTTTGTAGGGGTTTGATTTCCCCATGATGTATAAGCCCAAAAGTTATTATCGTCTCCTTTAGGTCCACCATTAGAATAATTAGGGCAAGAATATATACACCATATTCCATCGATGTATCCATCTTTGTTATTGTCGTACTTAGTCAAATCAAATCCCTTGGTGTCAGACAACCAATCGCAGACCTTGTTTACGATATCGTAAGTATCAGACAAAGTGATGTTAGCCGCATTGGTGTAACTATATCCCAAGTCATCATTGATCTCACAATAATCTGTGACTTCACCACTAAGATTCAATTTTCCATAACTGGATTGATAGTAATAATCTTTGACCGAGCAATAGACATCATCTCTTCCAGAAGAGAAGAAAGCTTTGTCTAAATCAGACTTGACTCTTTCGCTATCATCGATTCCATCACCATCGATATCGATTGTTTCATATCCGGGTACAATCAAAGGAACTACAAGGATGTTCACATCACCAGTAGAAGGGAGAACTCTAGTGTTGTAAAACTTCTTATCAGTCAATGAATCAAAGTTTTCAGTCAAGGTGACATTTTCAGGATTCACTACCTTTCCACCAGTAGCCCCACTCACTTCAACACTGACCGAGTGCTTATATATACTATCGTCAGGAGTTTGACTAGTATTATTAGATGGATTGCATCCAACTAAGAACATAGTCATCGACAATCCGATAAGTCCAAATAAATTTTTCTTCATTTTTACTCTCCTTTATCTTCTACATTGAGAACCTTTACTTTAAAAGGGAGCTCGTTTCCATCATCATATGTATAACGTCCATTGAAGAACTGATATCCATAAGACATAATGTCAAAAGGCTTACTTTCAGAATAATACAATGTTTGATTAGTCATCATTCCATTCTTATCAAAAGTATTGATTCCACTGGATTCAAGCAATCTGATTTGGTCGAAGTAATCGAAACTTTGGGGTAATTGGAAATTTTTAGATTCACTCATATTGTTGGATATAGGCATCAATATAGCTTCATCATCTTGGAGCATCTGACCATCCCAAACATATCCGTCTACGTAGGCAAGCTTTTGTCCACCCATATAATCGACAACTTTACATTTAAAGATTCTAGAATCGATGTGATAAATTCTTACACCAACTTTATTTGCCATGGCAGATCTATCAAAAACGTAAGGTCCATAAGTATCCTGTTCATTGTTTCCATCAGGTGTATACAAGTCAATCATTAAATATTCACTGAAAGGATTGAATGTATATCTAAATTTATCGATTCTATTCCCTTTGATTGCATCTTCGACACTTTGAGAGATTTCAGCATAGTTTGAAGGAATGACTATTACTGAATTTCCACTGTTTTTAGAAACATTTGTAATAGTGATTTCACTAGTTCCATACACGACATAAGGAGTGACCCATCCCAACAACATCTTAGAATAAGAATCCAAATCTCCGATGTTTTGATCCATCATAGTAGACTCGCCAGCTGGATGATAGCTAGAATCAGATGAAGAATAATAGTCATCCAATCCTAGCAGGTGACCAAACTCATGAATGAATGTATGAGAATCTAATTTGATTTTAGATAAGTCAGATAAATCCGGAGTATCATTTTTATTTCTTTCGCAATATGATGTGTACATCATATCGAAACTAGACCATGAGAAGCCGGAAGTTGTGGGCTCATCATTTTTAGATTCAGAATAGAAATCCCAATAAGTGAAATTCCAAAAAGCTTGATTCAAAGTGGAAGAATCAAACTGAGGATTAGATTCGTGTTGAATGTAGTTTTCTGTCGTCCAATCCAAATGATCGTAGACTAAATAAACACCATCGATGTTTCCATCTTCATTATTATCAAAATCTTTTAGATTTATTCCTTGAGAAGAGCCAGCCCAATCCACTGCACCTCTCAATATTTTATTCACGATCGTTCCTTCAGTTCCTGAAGTTATGTCTTTGACATCAGAGACTAATGTAGTGGCATCGAACCAATCAGTGACTGTTCCACTCAAATTAAACTTTCCATAACTTGCTTCACTATAGTATTGCTTGACCGATTTAAATCCTAAAGAAGAGTCATCTTTGTCTCCGAAGAAAACCTTCTCGATATCAGATTTAACTTTATCAGTCTTGTATTCATTTCCACCAGGGAGATGAACAGGAATTACTAAAAGATTAGCATCGCCTAAAGAAGGCATGACTGACTTGTTGTTAGAAAGAGTTCCAGACAAATCATTATAATTTAATTCAAGATCCACCTTATCAGCTGGAACAAATCTACCATTGGAAGAATAATCGTTATTCTTATAAATTCTAACCGTAGCTAATCCACTGGCATCTGTATCGACTTGAATATCACCAGTGTTGCTACCATTTCCACTATTTGCTCTCTGACCACAACTAGTCAATAACAAAGAAAGCAATGAAACAGTGGTAATTAAAGCTTTTTTCTTAATGAACATATCGTTTCAAATCTCCTATTGCTGAAAACCACATAATTATATCATTCATAGATAATTATATTCTTATTTATTTAGGTTTTTACTTTAATTAATCTTAAATCTGTAGAGATGTTAACTAATAATTGAAAAAATTCAAATCATAACTAAATGTAGCATTAATTTTTTAGCAATAAATATTATTAGTCTTCGCTATTTATAACTTTGATTGGCTTTTTAGTAATAGACTTTACTATTGCACTAATTGAAGGAATTAATCCAACCACAATCACAAATATCCCATTTCCTAACATTGTGCCTTCTAAACACGTCGTTGAGATATAGCTTTGAAGCCTCAGGAGAATACACTCCTGTATCCGTAGTCAAGAAAGCAGTCTTAGTTCCGCTGGAATACAATGCCCTGAGCAGTCCCTCGTTGACCGGCGTCATGCATTGATAGAAAATGGAAAAAAGAAACAAGGTGACAATCTGCAGTACCAAAGATACAAACAGTCTAACATTCTTTTTCCACAAGGACCTGAACACCAGCTTCATCGTGTCTGAAAAGCCAAGACGTCCTTTTCTCTTACTATCGAATTGCTTCTTATTGTTTTCTTCAATCTTATTTATTGTTTTATCCGATATGACATCCCCATCCTCAATCTCTATGATCCTGTAGCAAAAAATAAAAAACAATGTCAAATTAGTCTGGCTTTGTCCTTATTTGTCCTTGAAATTTTGTTGATTAATTTGATTATGATATTGTATATTTTTTGGGGTTCGCAACACCATCTTTCTAAGACATAAGACTCAATCACCATGGTTTGCTTGTGAAGCAGGTCAATCATAATGGCGGTGTCTTAATCAAAAGAAGGAAAACATTTGCAGAAATGGAGGACCTTTTATGGCCTATGTTTTGAGCAACGAAGAAAAGTTGGATGTTTTTGACGTGGCACAAGCCCTTGGCTATGCCACAAAATGGGAAGATATTCATAATCCTTATTTGTTTCTTCAAGCATTGACTCAGAGAAGCTATACGAATGAACATCGTGATGCCGAAAACAATGAAATTCTCGCCTTCTATGGCGACAGAGTTCTTGAGTGGTATGTGACAAGAATGCTGTTGAATCGATTTTCTGGTGAAGGAAAAGAGACACCTTGGTTCTTATCTGATTTTGATGAGGACGAATACACGAATTTGAAGTCGAAACTGGTTTGCCGTTCCAATCTGGCTAAAATTGCCCGTTACTACGATTTGGGAGACTATCTCCGTGTTGGTAGAGGATCAAAGGAATCCGAAACCAATAGTGACAACGTTCTCGGTGAACTTGTAGAGGCTCTGATCGGTGCCTGTGCCCTTGACAGCTCCTATGGTTACGAAAAGAAGATGAATGATCCTAGGCGTATTTTGGAAGACATGGGTATGGATTCTTTCATGTTTGGTTGTATGCTTCCTAATCCTACTTCGTTGCACCAAAACCATTCATACGAAAACCCATGCCTTTCGAATCTTATGCCGATTGATAGCAATAGAATTGACGATGTCATTGGCAGAATGCTGGACTCTGAACGATTCCTTGATGAAGTGGAAAACAAGGAATACATAGACAAGGATTCCATTATCAAAGAACAGGATTTTGAAAATCCTAAAGGAGCATTAAATAAGCTCTATACAAAAAGAATTATCGGTGAACCTGTTTACGAGATGGTTCATCAATCGCTTGATAATGACAACAGACAGCTTTGGAAATGTTCTTGCACAGTTAAAGGATTTGAAATCCAGGAATGTACGGGATATTTCTACAAGAAGAGCGACGCAGAAGCAGATGCAGCCAAAAAGGTTTTGATGGAAATTCTCAACGAGAATCCAGGATTTTAATATCCGTATCTATTTACCTATGGTACTTCTTTTCATCTGCCACTTTGGCTTTCCATTTGTCTCTGCTTTTGATGCAATGAACTCAGGATATGCTGAATTTTGAGGATAGACAGACGTGTCTTGTAGGCTTTGTCATGTACTTCATGAAGTGATTGTCTTTGTTAGAACACGATCGTTTCTTCTCTCTTTGGAATGTCTTCTTTTCCCTCTACGATGATCATGCTAGTTCTGTACGGCTTGAAATTCGAATTCATAGTCAACCGTTTGTCAGGGCAAATAAAAACGCCTCCGGTAAAATAAGCCGAAGGCGTGTTTCAATCATGGTGCCGGATACAGGAATCGAACCTGCACGAATTGCTCCAATGGATCCTAAGTCCTACATAGTCCTTTCTTTCCTTTGGAAGAGCAAAGCGCATCAGATAGGAATAGGGCGGAAAATAGCGTATTTGTTTCAAGCCCAAGGTACAAAAAAGAGTGCCAATCAATAGCGTATATTGGCTTTTGCGGACGGGCTGCGGACGGAAGCGAACGGCCATGACAAGCCTTGTTTTGAGACCTGCCAGATGATAGTATTTCATCAGTCGGAACCGCCTTCGTTCCTGCAAGCATTATAGCAAAACAAAATGCAAATAAAAAAGCTCAAAGCAAAGATTTCATCGGACTTTTTTCGATATCCTGATAATATTCTTCTGCATTCTATTCAAGGCGTGTGGATACATCGGGTTTGCCTTATTTACTTGGTTTAAATAGGGCTTAATTGAGTCAAAAATCAAATCAGGGAATCAATCCTGACCAAAGAAATAGGGCAATCGCAAGATAGTGAATCATGGGGATTCATCTAGAATCCCCATGTTCGATGGTTGTTTTTCTATTATATACAGATTTTAATATATGTATGAGTTATCCATAGTATGTGAAATCATTCAGACCCAAAGGCTGTATCATCCGCTTTCGAAGCGGACGATACCTTGTTTTCAAGGCGACATCGAAATATGTCCCCGGGAAGGCATATCCGGTCCTCAAAGCCGGCGAACTCATGGGATGAATCGATTCATCGGGTTTCCACAGTCAGCAGAAGATCCTCGTCGATTTCGATGTATGTTCAACCTTCGAATACGGCTTCACCAGCCTGCTTATGAACAAGGAGAAGGATTTCGTTGCAAAGGAAAAGGCCAAGGGCATCTCCAAAGCCGATGCCAGACTGATCTACAAAAGCATGATCGTCTCGCTTTCTCCGTCATCCTATCTCTCCGTTTCCGGAAAGCTCCTTTCGACTAACGAATTCGCAGAGAAGCACCGGAAGAACGTCTGCCTTCTCAAGTCCTCCCTTATCAGAAGCATCGGAATGAGAGAGGAAGAGCTCCGTCTGCTCTTCTCCGTCGTTGCCATCTATGACGGAAAGACGATGAGAACCCTGTCTCCATCGAAGAAGGCCATGGAAATATTATCCGTGTATGGAATAGAGGAAAGGGACATCGGATATGTCGACCAGGTTTTATGATGCTCTAAAGGAGATCCCAGATTACCGTGACCCGAGAGGTGTCATATACAAGCTTGCCGACCTCCATTTCATGATGATATGCACCATTCTGTGCGGAATGAGGAACGGCATGGAGATTGTCGAGTATATCTCATATAAAATCGATGACTTCAGAAAAATCCTGAATGTGAAATCGGTTCCGTCACATGACACGATCTCACGGGTATATATACATACCGACTGGACATACCTTACAAAGCATCTTCAGGATTGGCTTGAATGCAACTATCCGGAGAAAAGCAAACTCTATCAGGAAGAAGGGAAAGACATCGGTATCAGAAACCTCTCCATCTCTGAAAAGGAAAACGAGATAAAACGGATTTCGGACATGCTTGAATTCCTGAATCTGGCCGATGCGATCGTCACGATAGACGCAATCGGCTGTCAGAGGAAGATCATGAAGAAGATCCTGCCCAAAGGCGGTCATTTCATAATACCGATAAAAGACAATCAGACTGCATTGCTCGAATCGGTGAAGACGGAAAAGAACAGACTGATACTGACTGGGAAATGGAACGTGCTTCCTTCATTCAGACTTTAGAAACTGGAACACGGGCGCTGTGAGACCTATTTCCTGAGGATCATCGAGAACACCGAATTCCTCCTCGATGATTTCGGCGCTTCCGACGAATTCATGGGTATCGCAAGGATCAGCGTAATCGAAAAGACATCGGTCGATAAGACCACAAATGAAAGAACCGTTACCGAAAGCTATATCGCCACGGATCTATGCAATCTCGAGCCTAAGAATTTCCTCGGCATCAAACTCAGCCACTGAAATATAAAGGCACAGCACTGGATTATGGATGTACAGCTAAGCGAGGACCGGCAGAGGCAGAAACTCGGGAATTCGAAGACGAACTCGACAGCGTTCAGAAGGTTCCTTATGGCTTTGGTAAAGAACCCCGAGCACCCGAAATGGATGGTATCGAAATTCATGATATGCTGCCAGAACAGATTCGACGAGATGGCAAATACGTTGCTGAAGATGGAAAACACTGAAAAATAGCATCGGATGCTTTTTGCATGCAACGAAAATTACACAGTGACCGGATTCTGGGTAATCCATACATCAGACCGCCGTTTTTTCAAAGGAAAATATTCTTGCGATTGCCCTATTAATTTCTTTTTGTAACATCGTTTTATTCATTTTTCAGTATATAATTAACAAATATTTGGATAATGTAACTAAAGCATTGAATACAAATTAAAGGAGCAACTATGAAAACTTATCATTTTACTGTACCTAGAACACATGTTGATGCTGATTTCATCATTAAAAAACCTTTTTCATTTGTCTTAGGAGGCAATGCTACTGGAAAAACAACTTGTAGTATCGCTATTTCTAACACAGCTAACTCTTTTGTATTCAATGATCGTTTCATTTCAAAAAACGTATATGTTTCTCTCGGCAATGATAATTCTGGTGAAATTTCAAAATCAAACAAGGAAAACTTATCTTCTATTTTCATGGGTGAGGATTTAGCGGCTGATGCAAAAATTTTAGATAAAGCTTTGCAAGATAAAACAACTTTAAGAAGCTTGAAAAATAAAGCTAACAACGATTTCAACATTTATTTAAAAGAGAATAATCGAAAACTAAACGGTAAGCTCGAAGATTTTCTTAGTCAATTCAATTCTTCATCCTCTTATGATAAAGATAAAGATTTATCAGATAACTTAGAGAAATGCATCATCACCCCGACTAATTCACAGGTTTTCGATAGTGAGGAAATATTTGAAAATGAATACTTACAATTTATTAATAACACTCTTATCAACGACATTTATAGACAAATTAAAGCCATTGATGTTTTGAGAAAGTGCCTATTCGATGGAAGTAGTTTAGAAGACGAATACCAAAATGATGTCATTAGTTACAATAAGAATTTACAGTTGATAATAAACAACGAAAAAGTCTTTTCAGATAATAGCACATCAAAATTTCAGGAATGGATCAAAGACGGCCTCTCGTTTCAAGATGGACATAAAGTATGTGTCTTTTGCCATGCTGAAAACAGAGAAAACGAATTTGCACGATGGAAAACTGCAATAGAGAATAATGCTTCCCAAATTAAAGCAAGACTTCATAATAGAATAGTCAAACAAATTGGAGAGATTGATTCTTTGTTGCAGAAACAAAAAGAAAAACTTTCACATTTTTTGCCCAAAGCCTATCAATCCATTATCGAAATTAAAGCCACATTAGAAAGCGTCAAAGAGAAATTAGAAGGTTCTTCAATTATTGATGAAAACTTAACGAAAACCTATATTATCGAAAATGTAATCAAGAGCGAGAGCGAAATCGAATATAAATTAATTCTTCACCTATTATTAAAAGACTTTAAAAAATATTTAGCACCATTTTTCCTAGACTTTTCTCTAAAAAAGGTAATTGATTCGCAGAAAAAATCATTGGACGAAAAAATGAACAAGGAAGCCGAAATAAAAACGGATGCCATAAACAAAATTTTAGAATCTCTTGGTTCAACCATGCGAGTAACCATTGTCCAGGATAATGGTGGTGGAAGCAGAAAATTCACATTATCATCAGCAAACGGAAATATAGCAACATCAAGTGAAGGAGAACTATCCGAATTAGCATTAGCAGTTTTCATCTATAAAATCAAAAATGAGAACTTAAATAATGCAGTTATAGTTTTTGACGACCCTGTGGATTCCTTAGATGTTTCAAAATACTACAAATTCAGAAAAACAATTTTCGATTTGCAGCTCACTTTACCAGAAAAAGGTAACAATCAAATTGTTATTTTTACGCATAACTTCTATTTTTTATGTCTTTGATTTCCTGTTTCTTACCTGGTACTTCTTTATATAAAAAGAACATCTTAGATGTTTATTCAATAGGAGAAAATGGATTTAAGCAAATTGATAAGTTTGAAGAATTATTAGTGGATGATATTAATTTATTACACAGATTATTGCGAAGCTGTAAAAACTCATCCGAAGCATATAGAATTCTTGTTTTATTGCCTTTAATCACTCGAGAGGGAATGGATATCAGATTAAAATTCAGTGGAATCACGGATCCACTTAACCCAAAACAATCAATTCAAGAACTATATAACAAAGGAATAATAAGCGAAAACGTGAAAGCCGAATTATTAACTCTCAATCAAGACGATGGTAGTGACTCTAAATATATCAAAAATAATATTTTAGATTTACCATCAGTGAGCAAATCTGATTTCATAAGTAAATTAAAAAGAGTTAATAGATTCTATGAATTACTCCAGTTACCGAAAATAATAACCAATGAAGAAATTACTTACATAGAATCAACTATCGATGACAATATCAAAGCTGAAGAATTAGATTCAACAGCAGATTTTGGATTCACAATAATAGATAAGGCAAATCAGTTATTACTTCAATCATCTAAAGACGCCACTAGTCACATGCGCCATCCTAGATATCAACTAACAGAGAGCATCATAAATCTTACGGGGTCTGCTGATATTCTCGTGACTAAGAATGAATAATTCAAAAAGAGTTGCTTATTTAATAGATAAGCGTAAAAAACATTTATTATTGTTCCTGCATTGTAGTCTTAATATCCAGAAGTATGGATACCACAGACGAAATGATTTGCCATTGAAGTTGATACAAAATAAGGACTTCCGCTTTGACCTTTATAAGAATCTAAATCAGTAATATATTTATATTCAGTTTTATTCTTCATAGTACCGATAGAAGGCCACATAGTTTTCGGTTTATCACCCGGATATCCGTAAGACTCAATCGTTGCACCTTCCTTATAGAAATTAGCTATTATTCCATTCTAACCTAATTCATAACCAATGTTTCTATCCAATTGAATGACAGACCAGTCATAGTCAAAACTCGTAGATTCGTAATATTTTCTTTGAATATAAGCAACATTAGCTTTTACGTACAACTCATACAAAGAGCCTTTATCTACATCTTCGGATCCATCCGCACCAAAATAAAATTCTATTTTATCCGGAAACCAAGGATCAGAAATTCCATTATCTAAATCATTCGTTTTAGAAACATCAGTGTATACACAATGACCAGCAAAAAGCACAAATTAGGTCCCACCAAAAAACAGTGTCCTTATACATAGGAGTTACCTTTTTACATGTTTTTTTGTTTAGAACATTATTAAAAGTCATCACCATTCAAGCTATCGTCCTGCAAGGATATTCTTTTGCTTCAGTATAAACGTAATTCCTGTCATCATTTCCTAAAATAGTGCAATTAAATACTTTTTGATTATTATCTATTGAAGGGTTGTGGCCATCAACATAATAAGATTTTTCATCTATCCTTTATATGTGTTATAACACCTTTGTTTTGAAGTCCTTTTATATCAGCAACAGACATCAATCCAGATAAGACTGGTTCTTCAATGAAGTAGTATTCATGATTTCTTCCACCAAATGGAATTCTATGAATGTTTACACCACCAGCATATATTCCGGTAACACCGAAATTAATACAACCTTCATCAAAAGCATAACCAAGTTTTGAATTAAGTCAGTATTGAATGTACTAGCCCAAATTCCTTTACTTAGGGAAGTTAAATCCTGTGAGGAACTTCCAATAATTAGCTATTACAAACACTAATAAATTCAACAGTATTCCAAATCCAAACAAACCAATTATCTTTAAGCAAAAAAATATAGATTCCCAGCTTTTCGTCAGAGAACAAAAATCCAAGGAATAGAAAAACGCATAGCTAATGACTAAGCTACAAAAGAAAAATCGAAAACTACGTTAAAGAAATCAATAAAAGGTTGCTTGATCTAGGACCTCTATTCAATTATAAAAACAAAAATAAATATTTGTGGAAATGAATAGTATTAATGACCATTTATTACATTTGTAGGACTTCCTTTTAAAGCTTTATAACTAGAGCAAATAGAAGAAACTAATCCAAACAGCAATATCAATCCAATTGTTACCAACAAATAATCAGCTTTTATCCTAAAAATTGAAAATCCTAAATAGAAATAATCAACAAATAAATCAAATGCAAGTATAGAAAAAATAGTAATAGCTAATTCCAAAACGGACATTACAAAAAATAGACAGAATATTATTTTTATAATTCCACCCTTAGAACATCCTAAAGCCTTTAAGACTCCTAAATTATGATCTAGATCTTTAACAATCAAAAGATAAAACAATAAAGTAGTAACAAAATGAAAGATGAGCAAAATAAAGCAAAAACTATAAGACAAAATAGTTTGATAATAAAAGAAATTATCTAATTTTGAATACTTATTTATACAATACGATGCCGCACCTGAAAGTTTATATCCTCGATCATCATCTTTCATCTGATTCATAATTTGTTTGATTACTTTCATATCATAATTAGCGTTTCTTCCTAATTCAAACAAGACTTTATCACTATATTGATTATCGTCATAATCACCATCAAAATCACTAGAGACAAATATATATTTAGATATTAAATCCTGCCTAATATAAAGTTCTTCATCATCGGTAAAAGTGTTGTTAGCACCTTCTTCAATAAGAAAAGGATGTTTATTCATAATCTCAGAAGCACTGTTGTCTGTACCTTCAAATATTCCAACTATCCTATATCCATAATATGTATAGCCAATAAAATCATCAATACAATCAAGTTTTTTATTTACTTGATTTGTTTCACTAAGTTCAAAATTATCCGGATTATGAAATAGACACTGAGCGTAAAAATCCGATATAGCTATTTCATCCTTACCCACTGGATATCTACACTTTGTTTCAGGTTTAAGTTTTTGATATCTCTTCAAATAAGGAAAACTATCGTCTATTTCTATTGCAAATTGCTGAATATCTATTAAATAATTATATTCTTTATTCATATTAACATTGTAACGTCCATACAAAGCATTTTCTTCTGATATTTTTATGACAGGCCAATACTTCACATTATTTTTCTTAAAGATAGAATCATCTTTAAAGCAAAAAGAATTATCGTTGTCTTTTCTAATTCCGTGTGCTTCCAAGAACATGGTTTTATTTCCACTCTCATGTTGTGCTACCAACTTAGCCTCCTCCGTTGGGGTCGAGACTATCTGATATCCAAAAGAGA